>Ga0315279_10011299_pt1 | contig 10355 bp, 8 predicted proteins | sample YL17G06_20_MG_FD_203694 | JGI IMG/M metagenome (GOLD analysis project Ga0315279, IMG submission 203694) | Sediment microbial communities from Yellowstone Lake, YNP, Wyoming, USA - YL17G06_20 | ecosystem: Environmental > Aquatic > Freshwater > Lake > Sediment | place: USA: Wyoming | collected...
CAGCGCGCGCGCCGCGACCAACTCTCGCAGCCCATGACCATCTACGAAGCCCACCTGGGCTCCTGGAAGCGCAACCACGACGAAGGCGACCGCTTCCTGACCTACCGCGAACTGGCCGAGCAGCTCGTGCCCTACGTCCGCGACATGGGCTTCACGCACCTGGAACTGCTGCCGGTCATGGAGCACCCCCTGGATGAATCGTGGGGCTACCAGGTGACCGGGTTTTACGCCGCCACCAGCCGCCACGGCACGCCCGACGACTTCCGCTACTTCGTCGATGCCTGTCACCAGCAGGGGCTGGGCCTTCTGCTGGATTGGGTGCCCGCGCACTTCCCGCGGGACGGCCACGCCCTGGCCTGCTTCGACGGCAGTCACCTGTATGAACACGCCGATCCGCGCCTGGGCGAGCAGCGCGACTGGGGCACGCTGATTTTCAATTACGGCCGCAACGAGGTGAGCAACTTCCTGCTTTCCAACGCCCTGTTCTGGTTGGACAGATATCACGTGGACGGCCTGCGGGTGGACGCGGTGGCCTCCATGCTCTACCTGGATTATTCCCGGGCGCCCGGCGACTGGATCCCGAACCAATACGGCGGACGCGAGAACCTGGCCGCCGTCGAGTTCCTCCATCGCTTCAACCAGCTCACCCACGGCCAGTTCCCCGGCAGCGCCACGGTGGCCGAGGAATCGACCTCCTGGCCCGCCGTCAGCCGCCCCGTGCATCTCGGCGGCCTGGGCTTCACTTACAAGTGGAACATGGGCTGGATGCACGACACCCTCTCCTACTTTTCCCAGGACCCTTTCTACCGCAAGTACCACCATCAGAACCTGACCTTCTCCCTGCTCTACGCCTTCCACGAAAACTTCGTTCTGCCGCTGTCGCACGACGAAGTGGTGCATGGAAAAGCATCGCTGGTGAACCGCATGCCGGGCGACGAATGGCGGCAGTTCGCCAATCTGCGCCTGCTGCTTGGCTACCAGTACACGCACCCTGGCAAGAAGCTGTTGTTCATGGGCGGGGAGTTCGGCCAGCGCCACGAATGGAACTCGAACGCCGGCCTCGACTGGTGGGTGCTCCAGTACGCGCCACACCAAGGAGTTCAGCGGTACGTGCGGACGCTGAATTGGCTGCTGCGCTCCCAGCCGGCGCTCTACCAGGTGGATTTCGACTACCGCGGCTTCGAATGGATCGATTTCGGCGACTACGAGAGGGGCGTCATCTCCTGCCTGCGCCGCGCCCGCGACCCCTCGGACTTCGTGGTCTCGGTGCTGAACCTGACGCCGCTTCCCCGTTTCAATTACCGCATCGGGGTGCCGGAAGCGGGTTTTTACCGCGAGCTTCTCAACAGCGATTCGCAGCACTTCTGGGGATCAAACATGGGGAATGGCGGCGGCGTGGAGGCCGAGCCGGTGGCCTGGCACGGCCGCCCCTATTCGCTCTCGCTCACCCTGCCCCCGCTCGCCATTTTGGTGCTGAAGCCGTAAAATCTGCGTTGGGTTGAACCACCAAGTCACAAAGGCACCAAGACTTGGTGTCTTTGTGTCTTGGTGGTTGACTGCTATGATTCTTCACGAATGGACGTGGCAGGCTTGGTGACCCCGCTGGTCCGCATGAGCGGCATCACGAAGCGTTTCGGCAGGAACGTGGTGCTGCGCGGCGTGTCCCTCGACGTGTATCCCGGCGAAGTGCACATCCTGGCCGGCGAGAACGGCGCCGGCAAGAGCACGCTCATCAAGGTACTGGCCGGCGTTTATGGCGATTGGGAGGGTGCCATCGAGTATTTTGGCCACGCCGCCCGGCCCCGCTCGCCGGTCGAAGCCATGCGGCTGGGCGTTTCGGTCATTTACCAGGAACTATCGCTGGTCCCGGCCATGACCGTCGCCGACAACATCTTCCTGGGCCGGGCGCGCGGCCGCGGCGGGTTTGTTCCGCAAGCGGAGCAGCGAAACGAGACCCGCGAACTTCTCCAGGGCATCGGCCTCCGCATCGAGCCCGACACGCCGGTCGAGAACCTGCCCATCGCCGCGCAGCAACTGGTGGAAATCGCCAAGGCGCTGTCGCGAGACGCTCGGGTGCTGGTGATGGACGAGCCGACCAGCGCGCTGACCGCCCCGGAAGTCGATACCCTCTTCTCGCTGATCGGGAAACTGAAGCGCGAAGGCCGCGGCATCGTTTACATCACGCACAAGATGGAGGAGATCGGTCGCATCGGGGACCGGGTCACGGTGCTGCGCGACGGCGAACGGGTCGGCAGCCGCCCGGCCCGCGAATTGACGGACGCGGAACTGGTGCGATGGATGGTGGGGCGCGATTTAGGGCCCGGCTTCAGCCCGGCCGCCGGCAGCCGCGCTGAAAGCCCTTCCCGGGCCGCTGCCGCCGGCCAAGAACGCCTGCGCCTCCAGGACTTCTCCGTGCCATCCGGCCCAGGGTCGCCCCGGCTCGCCGTCGAGGGAGTCGATCTCGAGCTGCGCGCCGGAGAGGTCGTTGGTCTCGCCGGCCTGCAAGGCTCCGGCGTCAGCCATCTCCTGCTGGGGCTGTTCGGCAGCTACGGGGCCAACACGGGCGGATCGGTTTATCTGAACGGCCGGAAGACGGTGATCGGCTCGCCACAGGACGCCATACGCCACGGCCTGGCGCTTCTCACTTCCGACAGAAAAGCCACCGGGCTGGTCTTGTGCCGGCCCATCCAGGAGAACGCTGTGCTGGCCGACTTGCGCAGGCTGGCACCGGGCGGGTGGCGCGCTCCGGCGCGCGAGCGCGCGGCAGTCGATGCGCTGGCCCGGGCCCTTCGCCTCAAGGCCGCTTCCCTGGAAATGGAAGCCGGCGAGCTTTCCGGCGGCAACCAGCAGAAAGTCGCGCTCGCCAAGTGGATCCAGACCGGTCCGCGGGTGTTTCTTCTGGACGAGCCCACGCGCGGCATCGACGTGGGCGCCAAGCAGGAGATCTACCAGTTGATCCACGAATGGACCGCGCAGGGAATCGCCATTCTGATGACTTCCACCGAGCTGCCCGAATTGCTGGCGCTCTCGGATCGCATCGTGGTTCTGCATCGTGGGCGGGTCACCGCTGCTTTCGGCCGGGGCCAAGCCACGGCCGAATCGGTGCTGGCGGCAGCCATGGGAGTTGAAAGTTAAGAGTTATGAGTTAAGAGTGATGAGTTGTGAGTATTAACTCTTAACTCATAACTCTTAACTTCCTTTTAGTATGCTGGCCTTTCTTCGACAGTTCGCTGCCAGGGCGCTGGCAGGCCCGGCCAGCCGGGCCGTCGTGGCCTTGCTGCTCATGCTCATCGTGGGGCTGATCTTTCACGCCGATGGCGCCTTCTACCGCATCGGGACGCACCGCGACGCGCTACGGCAGGCCTCCGTGCCCGGTATCCTAGCCTGCGGCATGACGCTGGTCATCATCTCCGGCGGCATCGACCTGGCGGTAGGCAGCATGCTGGCCCTCTCCGCCGTGGTCTTCGCCATGACGGCGCTGTGGTGGGGCTGGCCGCCGGCCGCGGCCATCGCTGTCTGCCTGGCCGTTGGCCTGCTGTGCGGCAGCGCGTCGGGCCTGTTGTCCGCGCGGCTCCGCATTCAACCGTTTGTCGCCACCCTCGCCATGATGGTGTTCGCGCGCGGGCTGGCGAAAACCGTGAGCCACGGCGCCAAGGTCGCCACCGCCGTCCAGAACCCGGACGGAACGTACCGCTACGTCAGCCTGCCGCCCGTGTTCCGCTGGATCGATTCGCGGCTGGCCGGGGACAACCTCTCCGCCGTGACACTGATATTCCTGGCCTGCTTCGCGGTCTGCTGGGTTCTGCTGGCGCGCCATCGCTGGGGCAGGTATCTGTACGCCATCGGCGGCAATGAAGAAGCCGCGCGGCTTTCCGGCGTGCCGGTGGCCTGGACCAAAACCACGGCCTACGCCATGAGCGGGCTGATGGCAGCCATCGCCGGCATCTGCCAGGCGGCGCAGGAGCAGCAGGGCGACCCCGAGGCCGGGGCCGGCTACGAACTGACCGCGATTGCCATGGCCGTCATCGGCGGAACCGCGCTCAGCGGCGGACGCGGCGGCCTGGGCCTCACCCTGCTCGGCGTGGTGACCATCGGCTACCTGGAGAAAATCCTGTCCATCAATGCCGTACCGGAAGCCAGCCGCCTGATGCTGACGGGAGTTATCATTGTTGCCGCGGTGCTCACGCAACGAAGACGGAACACGTAGCGCTGGCGTCTCGCCGGCAACCCTGCGACAACCGCTGGCGCCACATCGACGGGAAGCGCATACATGAACTGGAAAACACTGTCGGCACTCCTCGCGTTCGTCACCTGCTTCACGGGCTGTTCCCGCTCGCCCGCATCAAAGCCCGGCGCCGGCGCTCGCTGGGTGATCGGCATGAGCCAGTGCAACCTGGGAGAGCCGTGGCGCGTGCAAATGAATGCCGACGTCGCAGCAGCCGCCGCCAGGCATCCGGAAATCAAGGTCATTTACAAAGACGCGCAGAACGACACGCTGCGGCAGCGCGCGCATATCGAAGAGTTCGTGAGCGCCGGCGTCAACCTGCTGATCGTCAGCCCCAAGGAAGCACAGCCGCTCACCGAGCCCGTCGCCAAGGCCTACCGCGCGGGCATTCCGGTGATCGTGCTGGACCGCGCCCTGGTCGGCGAGGAGTACACCACGTTCATCGGCGCCGATAACCGCCGCATCGGCCGGGCGGCGGGCGAATGGATCCGCAAAGTCACCGGCGGCAAAGGCAAGCTGGTGGAGCTGAAAGGGCTCATGACCTCGACGCCCGGCCAGGATCGCCACTCGGGCTTCCGCGAGGCCATTCAAGGCTCCGGTCTGGAAGTCATCTTCGAAGCCGACATGAAATGGCTGGAGCCGGAGTCGCGCAAGGAGATGGAGTCGGCGCTGGCCCGTTTCCCGAAGATCGACGTGGTCTACGCGCACAACGATCCGGGCGCGCACGGAGCGTACCTGGCGGCGCAAGCTTCGGGACGCCACCAGGGCACCCTGTTCGTGGGCATTGACGCGCTGCCGCAGGAGGGCCAGGCCTATGTCCGGCAGGGCATGCTCAGCGCCACCTTCCTCTACCCCACCGGCGGCGCCGAAGCCATCGACATGGCGCTAAAGATCCTGCAAGGCCAGCCGGCGCCAAAGAAGATCACGCTCGGCTCCCGCCTGTTCACCCCTGAAAACATCGAGAAGGGCGGCGAGGCGTTGCAGTAGCACTGGTCTGAAGCCGCAGATTTCGCGGATTGCACGGATGACGCACGGTCGCGGTCGACCTATCGCATGGGGACTATTTTTGATACGGGAGGCGCCGGATGAAATTGCCACAGAGCCGCCGGGCATTTCTTCAAGCCATAGCCGCCGGTTTGCCGGCGGCATTCTTACCGGCGGCACGGATGGATGCGGGCGAATCTCTGCCTCCGGTCCACGCCATCACCCGCGGACCCAGGTATCACTGGTTCGGCTATTACGACAAACTCCAACTCGATGCGGCCGGCCAGCAGGTCTTGGGCATGCAAGTGGACTTCGAGCATCGCTCACCGAAGCCGGACGATATCATCCGCCTCGGTGTCATCGATATTGCCGACGGCGACCGTTGGAAAGAAATCGGAATCAGCCGCGCCTGGAATTGGCAGCAAGGCTCGATGTTGCAGTGGCTGCCGGGTTCGAAAGCGGAAGTCATCTGGAACGATCGCGACGCCGATCGATTTGTCAGCCGCATCCTGAACGTGCGGACCGGCAAAACGCGGACCATCGCCGCGCCGGTTTACGCCATCAGCCCCGATGGAAAAACAGCCGTGGCGCCCGACTTCCGGCGTCTAAACGACTGCCGGCCGGGCTACGGATATGCCGGAATCCCTGATCCGAACGCCGGCGTGCCGGCCCCGGACGATGCCGGGATCTGGAAGGTCGATCTGCGGTCGGGGCGCCGGCAACTGTTGATCTCGTTCGCTCAGGTGGCCGCGATACCCAACCCGCAGAACGACATGGCGGGCGCCAAGCACTGGTTCAACCACCTTCTGTTCTCGCCGGACGGCTCGCGGTTCATCTTCCTTCACCGATGGCGCAAACCCGGAACCAGCGGGTTTGTAACCCGCCTGGTGACGGCCAACCCGCAAGGCAAGGATCTGTATGTCACAGATCCCTACGGTAAGACGTCACATTTCATCTGGCGCGACAACGAGCATATTCTCGCCTGGTCGTGGCACCCTTCCGACGGCGACCGCTTCTATTTGTACCGCGATAGAACCGAGCGCGTGGAGGTTATAGGGAGGGACGTCATGACCCAGAACGGCCACTGCACCTATCTGCCCGGCAACCGCTGGATTCTCTGCGACACGTATCCGGACAAACAACAGCGCAACCAGCACCCGTACCTGTTCCATGTCGCCGACGGGAGGCGCTATCCGCTCGGGCATTTCCATTCCCCGCCGGAATACGCCGGGGAATGGCGCTGCGATTTGCACCCGAGATTCAGTCCTGATGGAAAGAAAGTGGTGATCGATTCGCCCCACGGAGGCAACGGGCGGCAGATGTACCTGATCGACATCTCTTCGATCGTGGGGTAGGAAAGCATGAGCCGCCGGTCGTTGTTTTAGACCATGATGGAAAGAGGCGCGCCGGCCTCTGGTTCGGCAGACGCCGCGATAGCTTATCTCTGCTTGCTGAAGCGGTAAACGTGCACCTCGTTCGGGCCAAACCAGTCGGTCATCGCCAACCCTTCTTCCCACTGGCCCCCTTGCAGTGCCACATTTCCATGGCGACTCGGATTCGAGAAACTCATTTCTTGATGATGCCCTCCATCACCTCGGCGAAGTAGTCGATCTCCCGCGCCGACAGCGACACATTCACCACGATCCGAATCCCGTCGATTAACCCGGCAGGGTGCTTCATCAACGACACTACGATCCCCCACTTGTCGAGCAGTTGCTCGGTGAGCTTCGCCATGTCCATTCCCTCGATGCCGAAGGTGGTGACGCCGCAGGACTCGGCCGGTTCCAGGCTGGAGTAGAACCGCACCCGCGGGAGAATGCGAAGCCGGTTGGCCCAGCGCTCTTTCAGGTACCGGATGCGCGCCGACTTCCGCTCCAGGCCGATGCCCTCGTTGAACGTAATGGCCTCGGCAATGGCGATGCGATTGGCTGGGGTGCGCGTCCCCACGTCCTCAAAGCGACGGATGTTGTTGGGGTCGTCAGTCCACGGCGGCGTCAGCGGCCAAACCTTGGAGATTCGGTCCTTCGGGATGCGCACGAAGCCGTTCCCGGGCGGGGCCATCAGCCACTTGTGCAAGCTGGCCGTGTAGTAGTCGCACCCCAGGTCCGCGAGCTTGAAAGGCACGTGCATGAAGCCATGTGCGCCGTCGACCAGCACCTCGATGCCTCTGGGGTGCGCCATGTCCGTGATCCGGCGGACCGGCGCCAGTTGGCCCGTCCAGTGCGTCATGTGACAGACATGGATCAACTTCGTCCGCGCCGTCACCTGCTGCTCCACCAGCCGGTAGAACTGGTCGAGCGGCACGGGCGGGGCGGGAAGCGGGACCATCTTGAGCACGATGCCGTCGCGCTTCTCGCGCTGCTTCCACGCGCTGAGCAGCCGCGGATAGTCCTGGTTGGTAATGACCACCTCGTCACCGCGCTTCAAGTCCAGGCCCATGATCGGAATCTGGCCTGCCTCCGTTCCCCCGCGGCAGATGACGAGCTCTTCGGGATCGCACCCCAAGTGGGAGGCCAGCCGCCGCCGGCAGCTCTCGATTTCTTTGCCGAGGACAGTCATGGAGTGCCAGCCGGCGTTGCTCGAAAACTCGATGTGCCGGCGGACGGCGTCCTGGACCATGCGCAGACCGTTCTGGATGGTGCCGTTGTTCAGGTTGATGATGTTGCGGTCTTCGGTGAAGGCCTGCTGGACTTCGAACCAGAAGTCCTCGTTGGCCGCGACCTGTTCGGGACTCAGCCCGGCCGTGGCCCGTCCCGCCGCCAGAACCCGTTCCAGAGCGTTGCCGGCCGCGCCGGCCAGCACGCCAACGCCGGCCGCAGAGCCCCGAAGGAAACTACGTCTGTTCCGCATACCGCCTCCTCTTCGCGTAACACAAACTAAGTATTACTGAATCTCGCACACTACAGCGGCAGGCTGCGCTCTTCCAGCGCCGCAATGGCGCCGGCTGCCTGCTACTTCTCGTAGACCGCGACAGTGGTTTCCTGCTTCATGCCCGGCGGCCAGGATTCCATGGTCAGGGTCTTGCCGTCGGGCGAGACTTTCATGGCGCCAAGAGAGATCGTCTTGCCCGCGTGCTTCTCGACAACCTCCAGCGTTCGTGGGCCGGCCGGCTTGAGTGCAACGGTGAAGCCGGCGGACACGGTTGGGCCGGTCACCGTGCAGTCCTTGCCATCGAACTGGGCTTTGTAGCCCGCTTTCCACGCGGGCCAGGAAACCTCCAGCCCGTTGCTGCCGGACGCCTTGATTTCCATGATGTCCGGCGCGGCAATGTTCACCTTCGCGCTCTTCCATGTCCCCGCCAAGCCCGGTCCTCCGGCGGTCCGTTGCAGGACTGCGACCTCCTTGAAGGGCTCGCCGTTGGGCTTTTTTCCCGTTGAGGTGACCGTCATGTTGCGGCCGTCCTTGGACAGCTCTATCCGATCGCTTCCTATCACGCTCCCCTTCAACTTGGTGACTGTCTCCCAGGTGCTGTCGTTGACCTTCTTCCAGGTGACCGTGTAGCCGAAGGGCCCGGGACCCTCCTTACCGTCGATTTTGAACTCGTACTGCACGCTGCCTGAAGAATAGGCAAACGCACCCGAGGGTTTCTGTTCGTAGGTAGTAATCGTGCCGGTGAACTTACTCTTCGCCTGGTTCAGCTTCCACGTTCCGGCGAACGGGCTGTCGGCGGCGAAGAGGCTGGCTGCACATGCGAGCGCGGCCAGACAGACAATGCCTTGAATGTTTCTCATGCGATGGCTCCTTTCCATGCCAGGCGGCCTGATTGGGCTTGGGTTTCGCCTTCCTTGGTGTTCCGCGGTTGGTGTTCAGCCGACGCGGATAGTATCCGCTTGCGGGCAGGTTGGTGTCAAGCAAGCGGCGAGTCATGCCGGTGCGGCCTATCCCAACTCCCTTATTCCACCAGAGGGGGACCGGAAGAGCGCCCCTTCCACACAGCAGCCGCCTCGTCGTAATAGTTCTTCCCGGCAGGCACCTGGACAATCTGACCTTCAGGAAAGGCGACGGCCGTCAGCATCTCTCCCCTGACGACCCGGGTATCGACAGCGTACAGGCGTCCGGGCACGAGTTCCACTCTGGAATAGCCGATATGGCCGATGCACACGGGCTTCTCAAGGGCCATGGCGTGAAACCAATCGGGTACGCCGTCGGGGTCCAAATCGATCCACGGAGCAGGGTCGCCCGCTGCGGCGGTGAAGTAGGGGTCCTGTTGATTGACCGCCAGGCGGGGATTGAACCGCGCGTGGGTGATGATCGCGTGCGGGGTCTCGATAACCGCCGGGAGCCTCTCCAGAAAACCGGCCCACGCTTCCCACTCCCGCCGGTCGAGCGTGGAGAGAGCCTGCCGGTGGCTCCAGCCCTTCTGAGATGCTCCCCGGATCGCGCCGGCAATTTTCAATTCGTGGTTGCCCAACACACTGAAGGCGTTCGGCGTGTCGCGCAGGAATCTGGCCACGTCCCACGAGCCCGGCCCGCGGGCCAAAAAGTCGCCGACGGTCACCAGCACATCCCGCGGCCCGAATCTCACCGCACGGCGCAACTGGTCAAACTCGACAGCGCAACCGTGGACGTCTCCGACAACAATGGTGCGCTGGCACGGGCCATCGAGCCGTTGATAGAGGGGCCCAGTTGCCATGTTGGACAAGCGGCTATCATACACCGCCGGTTGTCGCCGCCGCTGAATACCCACCCCAGCCCAGGAACACTTGACTCCGCCGGCCTCCGGCGTAAAGTATAACGTGTAATCCTGGAGTAACCATTGGCTGCCCATCGGTTTTCGGGCGCGCGAGAGGGAGGGAGTGTTATGCAAGATAATGTCCGGCACAGTCAGTACGGCCTCGAACACCACGGCATCAGCAACTTGAGCGCCGTGCATTGGAACCTGCCGACACCGGCCCTGTACGAGCATGTGGTGCGGCGTCAGGAGGGCTTGATCTCCCACCTGGGCCCCATTGTGGTCTCCACCGGCCATCACACCGGGCGTTCGCCGAACGACAAGTTCATCGTGCGCGAGCCCAGCAGCGAGGGCAAGACATGGTGGGGAAACGCCAACCAGCCCTTTGCCCGGGACAAATTCGAGGGTCTTTACCGGCGGCTGCTGGCCTACCTGCAGATGAAGGAGCTGTATGTTCAGGACTGCTACGCGGGC
>Ga0315279_10011301_pt1 | contig 10354 bp, 3 predicted proteins | sample YL17G06_20_MG_FD_203694 | JGI IMG/M metagenome (GOLD analysis project Ga0315279, IMG submission 203694) | Sediment microbial communities from Yellowstone Lake, YNP, Wyoming, USA - YL17G06_20 | ecosystem: Environmental > Aquatic > Freshwater > Lake > Sediment | place: USA: Wyoming | collected...
GTGATGAAGCCGTAGCCTATGGAGTAGTTCTCAGGGGCGATCTTCCGTAACTCCCAGCCTGGAAGGAAGCAGTGTATTCGATCAAGGAATGCAATGTCGAGTAGCTCTTCTGGAAGAACAGAGAACAAGTGCTCGTATTGACTTGCAGGGCTTTTCTTTTCAGCGTCGACTTCTATGTTTCCAGCCAAGACGATGCTGGCCTGCGCTGAGAATTCCTGGTTTCCACGGGAGAATTTTCCAGTTTGCATGTAGTCTTTTAGTATGCTTGTTGTTGCATCTGGGTCAGAGAAACTCGTATTGGCGATTTCATCGAAGAAAACGACGTCTTTTTGACCTAGTATGCCCAGTTTCCTTGAAGCTTGATTGTAGAATAGGGTTGCTGGTGTGGTCTTGCCGCCGGATATTACGAAGCACTTGCTAGAGGTGTTCCGGTACGTGTACGTTTTTCCAGTCTCTCTTGGACCCAATTCTATCATGTTGTAGTTGGCTTCGACAAAAGGCACCAGCCGGAGCAGCAGCAGTTGTTTCTCTCTTTTTGGGAATCGTTCTGGATTAAAGCCGATGCTCTGTACGAGTAGATCGATCCAATTGTCATCTGAGAAATCGGCTCTTTTGTCTATATAATCGTCCAGGTTCAAACGTGTGACTTGAAATGGAGTGAAATCTTTGATGTAGAATGGATATATTCTGCCTTTAATCTCATACTGCGGATCATACTGGATTGTCATAGTTCCCCAGGCGCCGGCTCCTAGCAGGATGTCACCGTATTCAAGGAGGATTTTCTTGTTGATGCGAACGTAAGTGTCTCCTATTGCAGGCACGTCAACCCAATAATGATCCTTGCTGGCGTCGAGTCTCGCTTGCAGCTGACCGAGGAGAATGTACTCACCTTCCTCTTTTATTCGGCTCTTGATCAGTTCTCTTGCACCACTCTCTACGTAGTGCTCATTTATGATCTTGTCTATTCTTTGCTGCCCAACTAGTGGATTGTTTGGATCGACATATTTCGCGACTAGGTATTCCATTACATATCGAGGAAATTCTTTGTAGGCTTCATTCCATCTTGTGAGGGGTTTGAGTATGACTCGGTCGCTGAATACTGAAAGGGTTTTCTTGTCGAGGCTCGCCAATTCGTTCACTCCTTTATGTTGTCCAATCCGCCGAACTTAAACTCAACTTTGTCTTTTCTCTCGTTAACCTTAATCGGAATGACCTTCTTCTCTGGTTTCGCCGGTTTGCCATCAGGAGTCTTCCACGACAGAGAGACTTCTAGGTTCCTCAATGAAAGGGTTGGTTTTGCAAGTGAGAATGTTATGATTTGGTCTTCTTTCGGACCTATTGTTCCCGGGTGTTTTTCTTCTTCATTGGTGTTGGTTCGAAAGATCAGGTCAAATTGGGTACCTCTGTTGCCTTTGTTTGAGATCTTGACCTCGATTTCAGAATGATTGTCTTCGGTCAACTCGATATTGTCTGGGGTTGTTAGAGCCAGTTCTACTGTGGCAATCGCGATCTTTTCCATCAAGATGCCTGGAACGACCATCTCGTCCAGAGATATTCCGCCATGTACGTATCGGGAGTATTTGCCTTTTGGACGAGAAAACCATTTTCGGCCTTTAGCCACAGTGAAGAATTCGTAAGGGAAGCTTATACGATATCCTTTCACGTGTTCCAGATTCCTCATGCACCTGTAGGCAATCACTTTTCTTGGTGTGTCAGGCAAGGGGATCTCAGAGCTTCCGCCGAACACCTTTAGTTCGTCTTCTGGCGCGAGCTCTATGAATCCGTGGTCACTTGTCAGAATGACATAGTCCTTTTCTCCAATCCTTCGGTCCAGATCAGGCATGATTTTCCTCTTCAGGGTTCCTTCTATTGCATCATTGAGTTCCTGAATGTCTCCTCTGAATGTATGGATCCAATCATCGCTCAGATTGTAGATCAGAACGTTGTAGGGATATGTACCTTCGTCAAGTCTCTTCTGACCAACGTCAGTCTCGCTACTCACAGTAATTCTCAATTTCTCCTTCCCTTCATAACGTGAAAGTCTGAACAGCTTGGATGCGAGGATGTTATGGTCCGACGTGTATCCCCCGTCATAGTCTTGCCACTCATTAGGCGATAGTCCTGCAAGGATCGCTACTCTTGCAACGTCGGTTTCAGATGGCAACATCGACACATACAATTTCTCTTCTTTCATCTCGAACTTGGACAACATAGTTGGCTTCACTATTTCTTCCCAAGTGTCGAGTCGCATTCCGTCAAATATTAAGATCCATATCTTCCGGTCTTTCGAAGGAACTATCGCCCTGTTTAGGATGTAGTCGGGGAGAATGTTGACGGCAAGTCTTGGGTTTGACAGATACCCTTTCCAGTTTCTTTCTATTATCGAAGCAAGATTCAGGTCTGCGGTCTCAAGTTTCGTCCTAGCGTCCTTTCCCATTCTCTGGATATAGGTGGTTAAAGTCTTTCTCAGCTCATCGTCATAGATGGCCTGCAGACAGCTGTTGGCATTTGCTAGGCTGAGTTCGACTTTGAAAATGCCAGTGTTCTTCCACCAGTCGACAAGGGCAGGGAGATCTTTTTTCTCCTCAGGCTTGTAATCTAGGGATTGGAGAACAGAAGCCACGTTGATAATTAGGTGTAATACACTTCTAGCATTTTGCGAGAACCTCGTTTCTATGCCTTCCGCGACAATCGGGCATCTATTGGCATTCTTCGTCCAGGCAAGATCGCTAGAGTTGAATCCTTGCTTTTTCATCATTTCCCTAAGGTAGCTAATAGATAGTGAGTAAGCAACTAGCGGCAATCTCTCATTTTGGATTGCTTCCGCAATCGCAGGTGGATCTTTCAGATCTACGCATTCAATGACTTTGCCTATCTGCTTAGGCTCAAGCTTTATCTCGGCTGTCTTTGTGATTTGGGGTTTTATGTCTGATAGTGCTTCTAGGTTTTCGAAGGTTCTTGCGATTCTGTTCTCGCCGAGCGTTTCAGGGTCGAAGCTTAGGAGACCCATTCCTCTCAGTTGGACGAGCGGATTTGCGATTTTGTACGTCTTTGCTATTGTGAGAAGATAGAACAGGACTGATAGTTCATCTTTGTCGAGCTGGAACCAAGGCAAGATTTCTGAGAACTCTCCGATAACGTTGCTTTCAATGATCTCACGCAGCATTGTCCTTTCATCTTCGTTTAACTCGCTGTTCAGAATTATCCTGACGTATTTTGACAGAGCTTCCTGCGTGGATATGCTTCCTAGAATGAGTTCAGATATTGAGATCTTTGGATCTCTCAAGGAAATGAGCAGTGCTTTGGCATGGTTAACGTTCAATGGGGCTTTCGCTGGCAGTTCCTTTCGAAGCGTCTGATAGAGAGAATGGAATCGAGAGAGCTCTTGTCCGATCTCTTTTGAATGCTCAAACAGCTGCTCTGGCCATTCTACTCCTGGAATTAGCTGGCGCAACACGGCTCGAAGTGATAGGTCAATTGTTCTTTCGCATTTCTCAACTATGTCATAGATGTAGCTCAGGTCTATCTTCTCTTGCATAGGGCTCGCAGGCTTTGTGACCCAGAGGAGTATCGGTTTGTCTTGGTTTTCACGGGCATGATATTGCCGTCTAATGGTCAGATCATTTCCGCGATAGTTTAGGACTCTCCATGTCTTGCTATTGGATGGATCTATGTACTTATCATCGAGTTCGAGGAAGGACTCAGGATCCAGAACCAAGACAAAGTTAGTAGCTAATGGTAAAGCACTTATCGTGCTTTCAAAAAAGTCACTGACGGTCTGGATGCCTTTCCTCAGTTGTCATTCTCTCCTGTTCTCGCAGACTATACCCATCTTCTTGATTATCTGATAAAGTGGTGGTGCGACGTTAAACGTGTCGATTTTCTTGAAGACTAGGGAACCTTCCCAGAAGAGGCCGAATTGATAGCAAAACCATACCCAGAAGCAGAGTTTTTCCTGGCTCGGTTCGCTTCCTGCTTCTCCGCGTATGAATGATTTTATTTCTTGAATCTCCTGTCTCACCGCTGCCACTAACTCCTTCTCAGGTACTTCTGCGTTTTTGAATTGTCCCCAATACTGTACTTGTATTTCAGTGTCAAGTTCACTGTGAATTGTGTCATCAAGATACTTGTCGGCCCATTCTGCCAATCCGAGCTTTTTTCCAAACTTCATGAATCGGGATCTTACAGCTTTAGTTTTCATGTCTTGGGATATGCATGAATATACCGTACTCACTGGATTCTTGCTTCTTGATCTGACCAAACCTGATCTGACTATTTTTTCAGCCATCTCAGTCGACCCAAGCGGTCTGTTTGTGGTTTTCAAAATCTGATAAGCTGCATCACACCATGAGCGATCCTGTGCGACGAGACTCCATGCTTCTCCAGAAGCGGTCGATTCGAAAACGGTCTCCGCGCTTCTTTCAGAAAGAGGTCGGCGAGGCACGTTGTTTTCTTCTTGCCCTTGAAAATGTGATTTGAGGATTTCTCTGCCTTTTTCCACGGTGTATTCGGTTGTTCTTTGATAGGCGATGCTTCTTCCATCCAGAGCGATCTTCTTCACAAGATTGTTCTTACTCAACGTGTTCAGGACTTTGTGGAATGTTCCTGAGGATATATCGGGAAGTTTCCTTCGCAAAACATCTAGGCTGATCGTTGAATTCGTTTTTATCAGTTCAAGGATTCTTTCATATTTCTTGGGTGTTGGCGTAATATCGCTTCCTTCAACAAGCCCCTGATTGACTTCGTTTTTCTGTTGCTCTCAAACACTTGATCGCTCGTACGAGAAAGTTTCTCTTATCATACTGAGCTTGAGTCAAGAACCCTCTGATAGGTCTCATTCTTGTCTTCCTTCCCATGCTTTGATTTTACACACTTCAGCGATTTTCTTTGTCTTCTTGAAGAGTTCAGCAGTTACTCCTTCTTCGTTAATGTGATGAAGCAGATCCGAGCCTTCTTGGTAGAGGCCGCTATTATAACAGAATTCAATCCATTCGCACAGTTCAGTTTCAGTCGGTGAGCGTTCGATTGTGCCCTTAAGATATTCGTCAATTTGGCGTGCGGTTTTGTCAGTGAGCCTTTTGATTAGACGCTCTTTTTCCGCTGTAGTGGGATTTCGCCATATCCCTTTCTCTTCAACAAAGTTTTCCTGAAGCAGCTCTTCTAGTTCTTTCTGAAGTTTTTGCGGCCCCAAAGCTTTGAAGAATTCTGGCGTTATGTCCCCCTGCTTCCGCGGCACTCTGAGTAACTCTTCAAGCCACTCTATTGCTTCAGCTTCGGTTGTTATGAATCCAAACAGCCTCCTTTGACCTTCGATCCTCGGCCTCTGATAGGGAAGATACCAAAAACCATCTATTGACCTGAAATTCTTTTTGAGGGTTACTTGGAAATCCTCAAAGCCCAGTTTCTCCAGAGGTCTGTTCTGAAGCATGAAGAAACCTATGGCCTTACTGTGGAGCATCCTGGCTGTCCGTTCATCTCCATGAGTTAATGGCAATTTCTGCAGATAGTCAGCCAAGAATCCGACTATCGCATCCTTGGTTGTTTTCCCCTCTATTCCATTCTTAATAGTTGCTTTTGGTTTGTTGCAATTTACCACCACATCATAACCTACAGCGCCGCTGGAAGTGACCTGCTTGAATGACCTTTGCTTTTTGTCAAAGATTCCGATCATTCCGATCACAAACCCCGCTTCCGATAATCCTTCTTGGATAGCTTGCCACACTTTACCGTCAGAATTGTGAAAGACCATTGTCATCCAACGACTTGGCTTGAGAACCCGATATATTTCCTTGAAAGACCTAGTCATTAGATCTTTGTACTCAGCAAGGCCTTTTGCTTGTGACCTGTTCATCACAGCTTCTTCTTTCGTGTCTGTGAAACGGCCTAACCACGATTCCCAAATGAAGTTCAGTTCAGAATACATAAGATTTCCACCAAAAGGTGGGTCTGTGAAGACGTAATCAATCGAATCAGAAGGTACGTTGGAGAGATCAGTAGCTGTTTGAGTTGCTACAATTAGTGGTGAGGTTCTCTCTTTGGAAATCGTCGCGATTCTTTTGATCTTACGTCCGAAGAATTTGAACACATTAATCTCTCGGTAGAGGGAGGACACATAAAGGGTGCCGCTTAGCTTACTTGGGAGACCGCTGACTCTTTCACGATTTAGTCGAGAACTACCCTCGACTGTGGAAGTGAAGACCCATTGTATCTTTTGCCTCAGTTCTGTGTTCTCAACTTCTGCAATCTTGGAAAATAGGGTCGCCAACATCCACAGGTTTCTGATTGTGAAGAATTGATCGACACTAACGATATTCTTGTGATACCCAGCTCTCCAAGTATCTCCCCATTTCTCTCCTTTTGACATCATCAAATTGTTAGGAAACCAGAGAGCCTTACCTCGGTCCAATGGCCAAATGCCGTCGACGGAATCAGCTTGAAGTCTAGCATACTGTATCTGCTTCCATCGCCTCTCTATTTCTTTGACCTTTTCAACGTCAAATGCCTTAACCTTGTCCTCGATGCGGCCGCATTTGGGGCACGAATAGTTGATCTTGACCGGGTCTGCGCCAGTTTTATCGCAATCAGCCTTCTTCAATTCCTTGTCGCAATTTGGACATCTGAACTTCTTAAGTATAGTCTCACCTTGAACAGCTACGTCAAACAACAAGAATTGGTTGTTACAACGTGGGCAAGCGAACTTGTCGCTCCAAACAATATGGTTGACTGAAGCCTTTCCTCCACATCTCTCGCATTTTGTCTGGTACAACCATTCAGCAACGATTCGAGTCGCATCCAGAACTCTTTCGCTCTCAGAAGAGAATTTACCTGCCTCAACTGGTGCGCAGTAATTGTAAGCGATAAAAGTGGCAGCAGGCGAAAGTTCAATTAGTATCGGTATGCGCTTCTCGGCAAGTGCGGCGATGCCAGTCATACCCGATCCGCAGAAAGGATCAAGTACGAGATCTCCGGAGGAAGTGTAATGTCTTATGAATGGACGGATACCTTCCGGTGGAACTTTGGTATGGTAGGAATGCGCATTATAGACCAATGTGTTCTTTCCGGCTTTTACGTCTGCGGTAAAGGGGTCTCGTTTATATTCGTCATTTTTCGGGTCGTAAGCCGTTCCGTATTTTCTGACGAACTCCGTTACTTTCCACGTATCGCCATTTGGCACATACTCGGCCAACTTACTCACCGAGGGCTATTCTTATTTTCTTACCCGGCTTCTGCTTCTTTGCTTTCTCAATAGTCTTGACAAGTGCATTTCTGAAAGCCTCCACGATATCCTCAACACAATCTTCTTCGACAAACGCATGTTCTTGAACAAATTCAGAAATGGACAAGTTGATAGTCTCTATGTTAGCCTTTTCGAACAATCTATTCAAGTATTCAACTATGGGCTCTGAGAAGGCCTTCGCGAACGATTTTGCGTCATCAGATTGAATCGCTTTCAACGATTCTGAAAGTCTTTTTTCTTTATCCAAGTCCAATATGGGCTTTGTCAACATCTGACGTAATCCAATCATCCCCTGCTGAATACCCTCGTCAATTTGCCCGAGAAATGCGTTGACTTCCTTCTCCTCATATTTCCTAGTCAAAATAAGCTTACAATCCTTACATATCGGCAGAACATCCACATTAACAGGATCGCTTGCTTTGCATGTTTTGGTTTCCATGAGTAAGTCAGAGTACGCCGATTTGCTTGGAGTCAAGTTCATGTTGAGCTTGTTCAATCCTGCAATGATGTCAACTTTGGTGCATGTCTCTTCCAGCCGACGCTTGGCTTTGTCGAGTTTTTCGTAGTATTCTCTGTGATGAATCTGATAGATCGGAATATATTGTCGCTTGAATTCCTCAAACTGCTTCTTGATCTTCTCAAGTTTTGCGAGGTCTTTGACAAATGATTCAGGATTAAGCTGGTCCTGAATAGCGACTTTCAACGTGCAAAGACTAGCCCTTTCTGCTGGCAAGATCGCCTGATCCAAATAAGATCTTAACCCAAGAATAGTAGTGGCCTGTTCAGAGAGCCTTGTTAGATTTCTGAAGATCTCAAAGTCGGATTTGAAAGTCTCCAGATTTTGTGCATAAACTTCAGTTATGGTCTCTTTGAAGTCGCTGTAGTTTTTGGAACTGCAGATTCTCTTGACGTTTTCTATGCAATCTGAGTAAGGAAACTTGCGCTCAAATGCATCCCAAAGAGCTCCAAGGTTGGCAAAAACGCTTGAGACCTTATCCAAGACATTGTTGAGCGACAGGAGCAAGCGTTTCTCTTGCTCCATTATCTCCTCAGGTTTTGTTGCGGTTTTCAAGTCTTGCTCAAACGCAACAATTCTGGCCAGAGGCAAGACATCATTCCAGCTGACTTCAGTGCTCTTGGAAAGAAGGTCAAAATCGTCTTCAAATCTCCCTCGCCAGTCTATTTCGGGCACGTTGAATGTTGTTATTCGAGAGCCTTTGATAGGTTGTCTATGCGCATCCTTCAGTCGAAGCTCTACACTAGGATCGCCATACCTAACAAAGCAAAGCAAGTTCAGAGTGATGATGTCCCGAATAACGCCATATGGAGGAGCGCCTAATTCTTGGTATAACTTCCAGACTGGCATATCGTAGTTGTTCTCTCCCAGTCTTTTTTTGAAGAAGCCAAAAATCGCGTTTCCTTCAGGGTTGAATGTTCGCGTGGACGTTGATTTTGATAGGTTTAGTCCTGGGGCAAAGTTTTCGCAGGCACTGAAGGCTGCTGGCCCCGCGTCCTTTTTGAATAATCCGTCGAAAATCTTTTTGGAGTCATTACCCGAGAAGTTTTTCTTGAATGCCAATGAATCAAAAAGTGGTGATTGGTATGCGTTGTACAGAAGATAATTGACCACAGCATTGAAAATTCTGTCCAGTGATTCCGTGGCAAAGACCCTTTTCTCGTCCATCGCCAAGGACTGTTGTGTGAAAATCTTTCCATCTGCGAAGAGCGGAAGCTGTGTTTCAAGTAGAGCATTCACGTATTCCCGCTTCTTGGTTTTTATCCATTGACGAATCTCTTCTGCTTCAGGATCATTCTTAGAAGCATATACATTTTCCATCTCTGTGATAGACAAATAGTTCAAAGCGGCCTGTTTCGCCGAATCGTTGAAAGAGCTAGGAACACAAACTCCGATTCTCTTGTCCTTGAGATTCTTGGGATCAAACTTGATGTTTCTAGAGAGGAAGACAAGTCTGAAATGGGTGTCTTCTCTCAAGGACTCCCCATATTCTGGACGCCAATCTCTGGTGACGACTATTTCACCTGGATAATCGATCTTTTGAAAACCGATTACAATCTTGCTTCTTTGGTCAAAAGAATAACTAGAAAACAGCGCGCTTCTCCCGCCTGTTTGTTCAGGGGAGAATACCAGGCTTTTTTCCCAGCAGTCACTGGCCTTAGACTCCTGCTCACCAAGTTTCTTCTTTATTTCTGCGAGTACTTGCGAAGGACGAGTGGCCTGTTCCCTGGTGACTATGAAGGCAGCTCCTTTTTCTTTCAAGTATTCAATCTGTGGAAGATCACGTAGTTTGATCATCACCGTTTCAACCAAGTCTGAACCCTTGACGATGTCAGAATGAACGAGTTCCATTTCGGCCAATTGCTGTATCGAGAGGTACTTGGGTGTTTCCAGATAAGCAAGGTTCCACAGGAATAGAGCATTGACAATCTTCTGGGCGATCCGGGCATCCTCAGTGTCCAGATCGATGTCCTTCAATCCGTCCAGAGCTGATCCATACGATTTGTAGGATTTCTGGTATACGTGAGTCTCAAGCTCTCTAGCTGGATGCAACCCCATCAAGAGGTCACTAACGGTAAGTAGGCTATCCTTTTCCAGTGCTGACTCGTGAGCAAGTATATCATGGAGTATGTTTATGCCAGATCTCGCGGTAGGCAGTTCTCGCTTTGTGATGTTTCTAATGGCTTCAAAGCATTGCGGATGAAATGGAAAAATCGAGAAGAAATATTCTTTGTCCAGTTTCTTGAGAAAGCTGAAGTTCTTGAGATAGAATTGGTAGTACTGTTCTATTTCTGGCTTTCTTGTTTCAACTATTTCTCTAATTCGTTGAGATACTATTATATCATACTCTTTCGCATCCCTATCTGCAAGCAAGCTCATTGTCTTGAAGCGATCCTCCTTCAACTTGGTAGGCGCAGGCAGGTGTGATGCCACAATTACGTATATGTTTAGGCGAAGATCCTTGGGCAATACCCAAGCCAGTGTTTCCAGAACTTCTTCGTCGGCAGCATATTCGCTTGACTGTTCAGTATGCCTCATCTGACGCGCCGCAAATTCGTCTATCACAAATAGCATTCCGTTATAGCCATTTCTTAGGAGCT
>Ga0315279_10011302_pt1 | contig 10354 bp, 7 predicted proteins | sample YL17G06_20_MG_FD_203694 | JGI IMG/M metagenome (GOLD analysis project Ga0315279, IMG submission 203694) | Sediment microbial communities from Yellowstone Lake, YNP, Wyoming, USA - YL17G06_20 | ecosystem: Environmental > Aquatic > Freshwater > Lake > Sediment | place: USA: Wyoming | collected...
AACCCCGACATGGTCACAGCGTTTATTATGGTCCCTGCCATGATTGGCCTGATTCTGCAAAGCATCACCTCGACGCTGTCCGCTTCCGCGATCGTGCGCGAGCGCGAAAACGGCACGATCGAGCAGTTGATCGTGACGCCCGTCCGCTCGTGGGAGCTGATCGTGGGCAAGCTTTTTCCTTACACCCTGATCGCGTTCGCCGACGTGCTGGAAATCCTCATCCTGGGAACACTGTGGTTCCACGTGCCGATTCGCGGCAGCATCGGCTTGTTGCTCGCTTTAGCCGGCCTGTTCGTGGTTACGTCGCTGAGCCTGGGGTTGCTCATTTCGACGGCGGCGCGCACTCAGCGCGAAGCGCAGACGCTGGGCATGTTGATCCAGTTGCCCTCGATGTTTCTATCAGGCTTTTTTTTCCCGATTGCGGCCATGCCGCCGGTCTTGCAAGCGATCAGTGTGTTGGTTCCGCTCAAGTATTTTCTGACCATCGTCAAGGCCATCGTGCTTAAAGGAGTCGGGCTGCAACTGTTGATACCCGAAGTGCTGGCGCTGGTGGCCTTTGCCCTGGCGACGATGGTTGTGGCAGTGTTGCGCTTCCGCAAGCGCTTGGATTGACGCGAGGCTCGAAATGGTGAACACGCATCGCCCGCCTAATGTGTTCTGGCGCATCATGCGCTTTCTGAACCGGCGCGTGCCCAACTCGGTTCGACTCGAAAAGATGGGCGGCCTGGTGCTCGTCCTGACCACGACGGGCCGCAAGTCGGGATTGCCGCGCGTGACGCCACTCCAGTACGAAGAAGAAGACGACGCAATTTACGTGGCCGCCGGACGCGGACAAGACGCCGATTGGTTCCGCAACATTGTGGCCCAGCCGCGCGTCGTCGTGCAGGTAAAGACGGGGCGCTGGCGCGGCGTGGCCGAGCCGATCACCGATCCGATGCAGATTGCGGATTTTCTCGAGTTACGGCTCAAGCGCCACCCGCACATGGTGCGGGCGATGCTTTTATCGCACGGTCTGCTGCGGACTGACCGCGCGCACCTGGAACAACTTGCGGCCAGGCTGGCCCTGGTCGCGATTCGACCTGGAATATCATAGGGGGACAGAACCATGCGAAGAATCATTCCCATCCTCTTGATCCTCGCCGTGATCGGCGGAGGCACGTATTGGTGGTCGCAGCAACAAACCCGGGCGGCCAACGGGCTGAAAGGCTCTGGTACCATCGAGGCGCAGCAAATCAATCTAGGCCCCGAGGTGGCTGGCCGTGTTGTCGAGGCGATAGCCGATGAGGGACAAGCTGTCAAAGCTGGGCAAGTGCTCTTCCGCATGGATAATGCGCTGCTCCTGGCACAGCGAGCGCAGGTCGAGGCAGCCGTCAACACGGCTCGGGCCCAGCGTGACCAACTGCTAGCCGGCGCGCGCAAGGAGCAGCTCAATGCGGCGCGGGCGACGATCAGCTCGACGCAAGCCGCGCTGAGTGGCGCGCAGGCCGATCTGAGCCGCCTGCTGACCGGAGCGACGAACGACCAGGTCGCGGCGGCGCGCTCGCAATGGGTAACAGCACAGGCACAAGCCAAGATAGTACGGGACAATTACACGGCTGTCTCGAATGCGCGCAGCACGCTCAAGGAGATGGGAATACGAGGGCATGGGTTGGGTGCCGCGGAAGAGCAGTTGGGTGTGCAGCTACATGCCGCCGACTCGCAAGTCAATGCAGCGCAAGCGTTGTCGGACAAACTGCTGTCTGGCCCAACCTCTGCGGAAGTTCGCGCTGCGCAGGCTCGCGTGGCTGCGGCAGGAGGGCAACTCGAGACCGCGCAGGCACAGTACGATCTGTTGGCAGCCGGCCCAAGCCGCGAACAAGTGGCCGCCGCCGATGCCGCCGTGGCTCAGGCTGAAGAGGCGCTGCGAACATACGATGTGCAGGCCGATAAACTCGTCGTCCGCGCGCCGGCGGATGGCACGGTCCTCGTGCGCAACCTCGAGGTGGGTGAAGTCGTGGGGCCGGGCGCGACGGTGTTTGTGTTGGGCCAACTCGACCCGGTGCAGTTGACCGTGTATTTGCCGGAGAATAGCTACGGCCAGGTCAAGCTCGGCCAAATCGCGCGTGTGACGGTTGACTCGTATCCAGGCGTCAGCTTTCCGGCCACGGTCGTGCATATTGCCGACCAGGCTGAATTCACGCCGCGCAATGTGCAAACCGTCGAAGGGCGGCGCACGACGGTGTATGCCATCAAGCTCGACATGCCCAATCCCGATGGCAAGCTCAAGCCCGGCATGCCGGCGGACGTGACGTTCAACGAGTCCGATAACCTGACCAGTAATCCAGCGCGATAAGCCAATGCGCCTGGACGACTAGATTTCAAAAAGAGGAAGTCATGGGAAAGATAATCAGAGCCAGCCTGGGTATTGCACTCGTGGCATTGATCGCCGGTGGGGTATGGTGGTGGGCGCAGCAACAGACGCAAGCCACTCGCGGGCTGACCGGCTCCGGCACCATCGAGGCTAGGCAGGCGCAAATCGGCCCCGAAGTTTCCGGGCGCGTGGCGCAAGTGATGGCGGAGGAAGGACAAGCAGTCAAAGCGGGCGATGTTCTCTTTCGCCTGGACGATGCGATGCTCTCGGCGCAGCGAGCGCAGGCTCAGGCCGCTGTCAAGACCACCCGCGCTCAACGCGACCAACTGTTAGCCGGAGCGCGTCCCCAACAACTCGACGCGGCGCGGGCAACGATCACCACGACGCGCGCCTTGCTGAATGGCGCGCAGGCCGACCTGGACCGTTTGCTATCTGGGGCGACCAACGACCAGATCGAGGCAGCGCGGTCGCAATTGGCGTCCGCTCAAGCGCGAGCCAGACTGGCGCAAGATACGTACACTAACGTCTTGCATGGGCGCCCCGGCGCCACGGCTTTTGGCGTGAGCGGTACGGGGTTGGGCGTGCCCGAAGAGCAGATGCGCGCACAGTTAGAGGCTGCCAACTCCCAGGTCAGCGCAGCGCAAGCGCGGCTGGACAAACTGCTGGCTGGCGCGTCCTCGGACGAGATTCGCTCCGCGCGGGCGCGTGTAGCCTCGGCCCAGGCACAGTTGGAGGTAGCCCAAGCGCAGTATGACTTGCTGGCTGCAGGCCCCAGCCGCGAGCAAGTTGCAGCCGCGGACGCGGCTGTCGCGCAGGCCGAGGCAGCGTTGCGGGTGTTCGACGTGCAGGCCGACAAGCTCGTCGTTCGCGCCCCGACCGAGGGCACTGTGCTCGTCCGCAACGTTCACGTCGGCGAGGTCGTCTCGGCCGGCGCAAGCGCATTTGTTCTGGGCAAGCTCAATACGCTCCAGATCACGGTGTATGTGCCCGAGGACACCTATGGTCGCGTCAAGTTGGGACAGACCGCCAAAATGACGGTGGACTCGTATCCCGGCGTTTTCTTTAACGCCTCGGTCGTTCACATCGCCGATCAGGCCGAGTTCACGCCGCGCAACGTGCAAACGACCGAAGGCCGCCGCACGACGGTGTATGCGATCAAGCTGGACGTGCCCAATCCAGATGGTAAACTAAAGCCAGGGATGCCGGCTGACGTATCGTTTGAAAATTAGGGCGCGACAAACGTCATTATGCGCATGACGGGATGCGTAAAGTGTGAAACGTAATGGATGATTTGATTGTTGCAGAAAAACTTGCCAAACACTTTGGCGCTGTGCGCGCCGTGGACGAACTTGATCTGCGCGTGGGGCCAGGCGAGATCTTTGGGCTGGTGGGGCCGGACGGCGCGGGCAAGACGACGACGATGCGCCTGCTGTGCGGGGCCTACGAGCCAACGAGCGGCCGTGCCGTGGTAGCCGGATTTGACCTGGGCCATCACGTAGCAGAAGCGCGCGCCGCAACGGGCTATGTGCCGCAGCGTTTTAGCCTCTACACCGATCTCACCCCGGCAGAGAATCTGGAATTCTTTTCCGAAGCTTATGGCATGTCGCGCGCCCAGCGCGCCGCGCGCGCCAAAGAGCTGCTCGACTTTGTCGGGTTGACGGCGTTCGCTCACCGGCGCTCCGAGTTCCTGTCGGGCGGGATGAAGCAAAAGCTCTCGCTGGCGTGCGCGCTGATCCACCGCCCGCGCGTGCTGCTACTCGACGAGCCGACGGGCGGAGTGGACCCGGTGGCGCGTCAGGAATTCTGGCGGTTGCTCTACACGCTGCTGGCGGAAGGCTCGGCCATTCTTATCAGCACGCCGTACATGGACGAGGCGAGCCGCTGCCATCGCGTCGGGCTGATGAATCACGGGCGCATCATGGCCGAAGGCACGCCGCACGAGGTGGTGCGTCCGCTGGCAGGGCACATTCTAGAGCTGGCCGCCGAGCCTCAGCGCACCGCGAGACAAGTCGCCAGCACCTTTGCGGGCGTACACGATGTGCAGGTGTTTGGCGACCGGCTGCATTTGCGCGTGGACGATCCCGCGCCCGTGCTAGCGCGCTTGCCGGGCGTGCTGGCAAGCGCGGGCGTACACGTCACGCATCTGCGCTCGGTCGAGCCGACGTTGGAGGATGTGTTTACCAAGTTGTTGGCCCGCGATTCGCAAGAGTAGCTATCTCGATGTCGCAAGTCCATCCGGGGGCTTGTTGCAGGAATGATCGCAATGAACGCTATGGAACGCATCCAAGCCGCTATATCTCTAAAGCCGGTTTCCCAGACGCCAGTGGCGCCCATGATTATTTCATTCGCAGGCCGATGCGCTGGCATAACACAGGCAGAGCTTTTCGGGAGCTTTGGTCAGTGGCAGCGCGCCATGGAGATCACGTTCGAGCGCGTGGGTCAGTGTGATGCAGTTTTTCCCATGTGGCCGCGGGACGCTGCCCTATCGCAACCTTTGCGCGCGCTCTTGCCCGGACGCGACCTGGACAATGAAGCGCAGTTTCAACTCGTCGAAGCGGAGGTGATGACGCGCCAAGATTACGCCGACATCGTCAAGCAAGGATATTCGGCCTGGTTCGCCAGTTACCAGACTCGGATCCGCCCCGATTTGTCTGATACACGCCTGGGGCGCATCAAAACCACTTTCAGCTACATCCGGCAAGGAATGCGTATGCGGCGCAACGTCGCTCATTGGCAACGGCGTGGCATCCCCGCGATGTTTTACTCGGCGTGTTACCCGGCGTTCGACCTGTTTTCCCTGGCGCGGTCGCTGGCGCCGTTCTGCCACGACTTGCAAGATTGCCCGAAAGACATCGAACGCGCTTGCGAGGTTGCCACACCCGCCATCATCGCAACGGCCAAGATTCCGTTACGAATTACCCGGGGCAAGCGAGTGTGCATCTTTCCGATGCGCAGCAGCGCGTCGTTCATCTCGCCCCGCCTGTTCGAACGCCTTGCCTTGCCTCATCTGAAGTGCATGGTGCAAGCCTTTGCCGAGGACGGGATTGTGTCGGTGCTGCATTGCGATGGCAATTGGACGCCCCTGCTTGCTTACCTGCGTGAACTGCCGCGCGCCAGTTGCATCGTCGAGTTGGATGGCGGGACGGACATTTTCAAGGCCAAAGAGATTCTGGGAGATTGGCTATGTTTGAAGGGAGATGTGCCGGCCACACTGTTGGCTCACGGAAAACCCGGCCAAGTAGTCGAATATTGCGAGCGTCTGATCCAGCACGTTGGACGCAGAGGCGGATTTATCCTGAGCTCGGGCTGCGAGGTGCCGCTGGACGCCAAGCCCGAAAATGTGGCCGCTCTTATTCAAGTGGCTCGGCAGACAAGTTTCCTGTGCGAGAGGAAAAATGGACTGGATCTTTAGCGCACTTGTTGGAGCTGCGGTGATTCACGTCATCGAAGAATATGGCTATCCAGGCGGCTTTTTGGACTGGATGAGGCGCTCCGCTCCAAAATTCGCTTCTCTCATCACGGTGAGATTTGCCGTGATCGTCAATGGTCTCTTCCTTTTGCTGTGTGTGATTGCGGCTATCGTTGCAACCAGGAGCCTCGTCTTTAGTCTGTCAATAGCCAGCTTGCTGTTTTGCAACAGCCTGACACACCTTGCCGGAGCGGTCAAAGCGAAGCGATATGCGCCCGGTGTCATCTCTGGTATTTTGCTCTACATGCCGCTTTCACTCTATGCTTTCTATCTTTCTGCCAGATCAGGACAGCTATCACTCCCTGGGATCGCGGTTTCCGGCTTGTTGGGCGTGCTGTATCAGGCAGTTCCAATGGGTTATCTGGGGTTATCAAGCATAGCGAAGCGATCCGAGCCGAAATAGGTCTCGGTAGGATAAAGGATATGGATGAGTTTGCAATCCAAACAGACGGACTGACCAAACGCTTTGGCGAATTTACCGCCGTGGACAGCGTGACGTTTAGCGTCCGGCCCGGCGAGATCGTCGGCTGCGTCGGGCCGAACGGTTCGGGCAAGACGACGACGATCCGCATGTTGTGCGCGGTGCTGACGCCTTCGGCAGGCAGCGCACGCGTGCTGGGATTGGACGTGGCGCGGGAGGCGGAAAAGCTCAGGCCGCAGATCGGCTACATGTCGCAAAAGTTTGCGCTCTACGAAGAGCTGACCGTTCGCGAGAACCTGGAATTTTACGCCGGCGTGTACGGCGTGCGAGGTAATGGCCGGTTGCGTGAGGTGCTGGAAAGCATCGGCCTGGCCGATCACGCGCAGATGCAGGCCGGCAAGCTCTCTGGCGGCTGGCGGCAGCGGTTGGCGATGGGTTGCGCGTTGGTGCACCAGCCCAAGCTATTGTTCCTGGACGAGCCGACGAGCGGCGTTGATCCCGTCGCGCGCCGCGAGTTTTGGGATCGTATCTATGCGCTGGCGGAGCAGGGGACGACGGTTTTTGTCAGCACGCACTACATGGACGAAGCGGAACACTGCGGGCGCGTGGGATTCATGCACAACGGCAAGCTGCTGGCGATAGATACGCCGACGGCGCTGAAAGCTTCGCAACTGCGCGGCGAGGCGTGGGACATTGTGACGGATCGCCTGGTGGATGGTCTGGCGGCGCTGGGGCAATTGAGTTGCGTCCAGCAGGCCAGCATGGCGGGCGACAAGCTGCACGTCATCACGGCGCCGGGCGAGTGCAGTGTGGACCTGCTCATGCGGACGCTCACGGCGCAAGGCATCACGGATGTACAGGCTGCGCCGGCCGAGGCGACGCTCGAGGATGTGTTCGTTTCGCTGGCGCGTAGTTAAAACAAATGTCCTGCAACCCGGCAAGGATGGTATCGTCTACCCTCCCCAAGATGGCAAGTCGAATCTGCGGGAGGGTTTGTCGTCTATATTTGCGTTCTGGACGTCTTGCGAAAAGATTCAAGCGTTGCTAAAGTGGAGAAAACGATGCAGAAACATCCTGAACTGACCCGCCAGAGATTGGAAGCGTTTCTATCCGAACGCGGCCTGCGAGGGCGAATCTACCCTCGGCGTTTCCCGGTCGAGCTATCCGCTTACACTGCGCCAGGGCGCATTACTTGTACCGAGGCCATGCGCGGCGAATATCGTCCCATTCGGGTCGGAAAAAAGTTCGAGCCGCTCTGGTCAACTCACTGGGTCAAAGTCGAGATTGAAATCCCGCCCGAGTGGAAGGGCCAAGAGGTTCACCTGCTGTGGGATTCTTGCTCGGAAGCCTGTGTCTGGCAAGACAGTCAGCCGACGCAGGGCTTGACCGGCTCCAGCCGGGGTGGGGAAAACAACGCACTGCGCCCCGACTATTGTCTGACCCACAAGGCAAAAGGCGGTGACGAGATCGTAGTGTACATCGAGGTTGCCTGCAATGGATTGTTTGGGGTCGAAGGCGACGCGCAGATCAATGACATTGGCTTGCTGCGGCAAGCCGAGATTGCTGTGTTTGATCGCGAGGCCTGGGATTTGCTCTGGGATCTGCAAATCATTGCCGATATGGCGCGCTACTTGCCGAACACACCGCGCGGTGGTCAGGCGTTGTTCGCCGCCAACGAGATGGTGAATGCCATCAACCTCGACGACCGCATGACCTGGCCCACAGCACGTGAGATCGCGGCGAAATTCCTGGCGGCCCGCAATGGCGATGGTCAGTTCAATCTTTCAGCCGTGGGGCACGCCCATATTGATACGGCCTGGCTGTGGCCGCTGGCCGAAACCCGCCGCAAGTGCATCCGCTCGTTCTCGTCGGCGGTGCGTTACATGCAAGATTATGCCGGCTACAAGTTCGCTTGCTCCCAGGCGCAACAGTACGAGTGGATCAAAGAGACGCAGCCGGAGCTGTACGAAAAGATCAAGACCCAAGTCAAGGAAGGGCGTTTCATCCCGGCCGGCGGCTCGTGGGTCGAGCCGGATTGCAACATTCCTTCGGGCGAATCGTTGGTGCGCCAGTTCTTGTACGGTCAGCGTTTCTTCCGCCAGGAATTCGGCATGACGTGCATGGAGTTCTGGGAGCCGGACGTATTCGGTTACTCGGCAGCGCTGCCGCAGATTTTGCGCGGCGTCGGGATGACGCGCTTTCTCACCATCAAGCTTTCGTGGAGCCAGTTCAACAAGATTGGGCGCAGCACGTTTCTCTGGGAAGGGCTGGACGGCAGCCGTGTCCTCACGCACTTTCCGCCTCTCGACGACTATAATTCCAGGGCCGACGTTAAAGACGCGCTCAAGAGCGTGAGCAACTTTTCAGACCTCGAACGCGCCCGGGAAGGCTATTTGTTATTCGGGTGGGGCGATGGCGGCGGCGGCCCGACCCCGGCGATGCTCGAACAGCTCAAGCGCATGGGCGACGTAGACGGCCTGCCGCGCGTTGCGATGCGCTCGCCGCGCGAGTTTTTCGATCGTTGCGAGGCGGATGTTCGAGACCCGCTGGTGTGGGTCGGCGAATTGTACCTGGAGCTGCACCGTGGCACGTACACGACTCAGGCGCGCAACAAGCTCTTGAACCGGCGCAGCGAGCTGCTGCTGCGCGACGTCGAGTTCCTGTCGGCGATGGCCCACGCCCTGCGCGGCCTCGCCTATCCGCACGAGGAGCTGGATCGGATCTGGAAGCTGGTCTTGACCAACCAGTTCCACGACATTCTCCCCGGCTCTTCGATTGCGCAAGTCTATCAGGATTCGACGGCTGACTATTTCGACGTTTTGCAGACCGGCGAGCGACTGCGCGAGGCGGCGCTTCAGGCGTTGGCCGAGCCGGAGCCAGGGGTGCGGCGACTGTGTGTCGTCAACACACTGAGCGCGCCGCGCCGACAAGTCGCCGAGCTGCCGGAGGGGATGCCGTCAGGTCAGACCGCCGCGAACGGCAAGCCGCTCGGCATTGTCAGCGCCCCGGCGATGGGGTACGCCATCGCCGTCCCGGTCACGCAACTCGCCGCGCCCGTCCGCCTGACCGAGTCTGCCGATCACGTCACGCTGGAGAACGAGTTTGTCTGCGCCACGTTCAAGCGGGATGGACACTTGGCGAGCCTGTTCGACAAACGTGCTCAGCGCGAGTGTGTGGCGCCCGGCGCGGTCGCCAACCATTTTGTCTTGTTCGACGACCATCCTGCCCAGTGGGAGGCATGGGACGTAGATATTTTCCATCTGGAAAAGCGCTACGAGATTTCCGGCGCACGGTCGGCGCACGTCACAGAAGCCGGCCCGCTGCGCGCTGCGGTCGAGTTCGAATACGCGCTCAGCCCCGCCAGCGCCCTCAAGCAAACCGTCTCGCTCACGGCGCTCTCGCCGCGCCTGGATTTTGAGACCGAGGTCGAATGGCGCGAAAGCCACAAATTCCTCAAAGTCGAGTTTCCGCTCGACATTCGCGCGCAGAACGCCACGTACGAAATCCAGTTCGGCCACTTGCAGCGCCCCACCCATTTCAACACGAGTTGGGACATGGCGCGTTTTGAGGTGTGTAGTCACAAGTGGGCCGATCTGGCCGAGCCTGACTATGGCGTGGCGCTGTTGAACGACTGCAAGTACGGCTATAGCACGCAAGGCAACGTGATGCGGCTCTCGCTCTTGCGCTCGCCCCAGTCGCCCGACCCGACGGCAGACATGGGGCATCACACGTTCAGTTATGCGCTCTTGCCGCACGTGGGCACGCTTCAGCAGGCGGGAGTAGTGCAGGAAGGCTATCGTTTCAACACGCCGCTCCTGCTGCGCGCCACAAAGGCTCAACCGGGCGAGGTGTCCTTTTTTAACGTCAGCTTGCCGTCGGTGGTTATTGACACGGTCAAGAAAGCAGGAGATTCGGACGCGATCATCGTGCGCGTGTACGAAGCACACGGCACGCACGGCACGGCTCGACTGAGCAGCTCTCTGCTGGTCCGGTCGGCCACGCGCTGCAACCTGCTCGAGGAAGAGGATTCACCGCTCGATTGGGCCGATGGCGGGGTCACCCTTAAATTCACACCGTTCCAAATCATTACCGTCAAGCTTGTATTACGTACGGA
>Ga0315279_10011303_pt1 | contig 10353 bp, 11 predicted proteins | sample YL17G06_20_MG_FD_203694 | JGI IMG/M metagenome (GOLD analysis project Ga0315279, IMG submission 203694) | Sediment microbial communities from Yellowstone Lake, YNP, Wyoming, USA - YL17G06_20 | ecosystem: Environmental > Aquatic > Freshwater > Lake > Sediment | place: USA: Wyoming | collected...
CCCATTCTCTCATCTCCCATGGAGTGCTGGAAGATAGTTTAGAGCTAATCTGATGATTGAAATTCCACAAATCCATTGTTATTAATGAATATGCAGTAGTTCCGTATGGCAACATACCAACCAATTAACTTTCTTGGGAACCATCCTTTAGCTGAGTGAAAAGATTATATGATGAATTCATTATTTTGATATAGTCTTGCTTCAACTTTCTTCTAATTACAGAAGGGGGAATGGAAAATTCATAGTGCGATGCAGCCTGCCTAAGTGTTTCTGGAGAGATAACCCATGTCCTATGCCGCGATAATTGATGAAGAAGGTACATCGACACCTTGGAGACTTGAGATATTTTATAGTGTTTTTGGGTTGAACTATCCATATTTTCTGGCAAATTTGGTAAATCTAAAATTACCGTTTTCTCACAATTTTCTATGAGTGGTTTGTATCTATTGTTTGAAAATAAATCGTTGAAAAAGGGATTTTTTTGAGAAAATAAATTTGGAGTTGGATGAAAATCATTTAAACTGATATCGGAATCATCAATTATCTTCAATAAATTAGAAACGTATTCCCCGATTTGACTCTTTGTTTTTATTCCAACATCTCTTAGAACATGAGGAACATCATCTGATTGTGACATTAAAATGAAATGAAAAAATTCTCTAAGATTGCCTCCAACGCTCATGTTCATATCAAAAAGCATTGGAAGCATGTATCTTGCCTCTTTAGGATCGACTCCTTTCTCAACGAAGTTATAATAATTTTTAAGAACATAATCCAAATGATTTTTCACTTTAGAATGAAATTTTGATTCCTTAATCACTTCTGGGACAAAAATAAACTTCGGACTTGTTCTCCTAAAGGACTGTTGAAGTATGTCAAAATATGAGAATAATGCCATTTGCATGGCGACAAAATATGGCAAATATTTATAGCTTATCTCGCACTTTATTTTTTCAGCCAACGCAAAATGCCTTCTAGAAATTGCTTCACGAAGTAGTTCATAATCTTTCTTAGTTGTCCCACCTTTTAGTTGATCATTAGAGCTCAGTTCTGATCTAGTTCCTTTAAGACATGATAAAAGGATATTTTCAGGGCTTTCATCAAGTTTGCTTGATAAAATACCCAATAGTTGTATCTGAGGCATCTTCTCTTCTACCTCCCTTTGAGCCATACGAATTAAATAAAATCTAACCTTTATTAAGATTTGCTGTTATCTTTTTGTTAGTGGAATCTATGGAGCGTAAAGACATCGAGCCGTTGTTAAATGAGCTAGTGCCCATAATTAAATCCATCGAGTCCGTTGAAGGCATTTCACTTGGTGGATCGTTTTCAAGGGGTTTGGGGGATAGATATGCGGACGTTGATTTAATAGCGTACTGCCAAACTACTCCATCCTTAGAAGATCGAAAACAGAAAATAGGTAGGTTGGGCGCAAAAACCCTCGTTTCAGATAAAAGAATAGATATGTTTTGGTATGGGAGGCGGAAAGTGGATGTCAATTATTTTACTTTGTCGGAATTGGAAAGAGATATTGACATTAACCCCAAAGTCACTTCTGACACAGTATCATATGTGTTGCACGCTCAAATACTTGATGAAAAAGATAGCGTGATAACTCGATTAAAAAAGAGGGCCGAATCTAAAATGTCAATAATAAACGGAGCTGAAGCCAAAACTATGTTGATGCAACTTTATTCTGAGCTGGATAAAGTGGATGTCGCATTCAAGAGAAAGGATATTATTTATTTGTCGAATAGATTAGAAAAAAGTAAGGAAAAATTGATAAAATTAATCTATATGCTAAATCATTACCCATTTATATCACTTAAATGGGCGTACAGGGAAATGGAAAGGTTTGGGGCAATTCCAAAAGATTTAATCAAAAGATTGGAAAAATTCAGTCAACTGGGTTTAGATCAGTATGTAGAAAAAGTAGGTTTACTAAAAGAAATTTTAATTGAAACTGAGGAACTGGGCAGAAAAAAATTTGGTACAAATTTTGAAGTTGTCAAAATAAAGAGATTAGAAGGAGAATAGTATGAGTTTAACCCTATTTGTAATAAGGCACGCCGCTACTAATTGGAGCAAGCTGGGTTTTTTGAGTGAAACTGATTTGGAACTGAATGAAAAAGGCGAAAAGCAAGCAAAAGAACTTGCCATAAAATTAAAAAATCATAAGATTGATAAAATTTTTTCTAGTCCGATGAAAAGAGCACTCAGCACCGCTAGAGAAATTGCCAAAAACAAGGAAATGGAAGTTTTAATCGAAAATGATTTGAAAGAAGTAAATTTTGGTGTTTTTGAAGGGCTGAGTTTGGAAGAGGCCAGAGAGAAGTATTCTGATTTGTTTGAAAAAAGGTCCAATGATAAATGGAATTTTACTATTCCAAATGGGGAAAGCTATAAATCTGCTTATGAAAGAATAACAAAATTCATTAAAAAAATTAAAAAAGAATTTGACAACAAATCTGTGGTTCTAGTGACACATGCCACCTTAATCAATCTTTTACTTGTGTACTTCTCGAAGTACACTAAAGAAGAAGCAGCAAATACTCGTTTAGATGTAATAAAAGAAGCCAATTGCCTTAAAATCAACTTGTACGACGACGGCAGAATTGAGTTAAACCCTATTAATTAAGCTCTTAAATAGAGAAAAATATGATGAATCTGAAAAGAAAACAATATCGATTAGACAATATCAGTAAAGGTTAAAAATGTTAACTTTGAAATATTCAGTGGGACAAGCATGAAGACAATAGTTTCCTGGGTAATGGGAGAAGAATTTGTAAACAGGCTGGAAACAGAACTGGACAAAATTGAAGGATATGATATACAATTGATTGCTCCAGAAACTAAAGATAAGAAAACTTTAAAGAGTCTTGTTAAAGATGCTGACATTCTTTTAGCTGGTGTTGCCGACGTCGATCTATTAATAGAGGCAAAAAACTTAAAGTTCGTTCAGGCCCTCACCTCAAGTGTAGCTAGAATTGATTTGAATTACCTTTCCAAAAGAAATATCCCCCTTTGTAGTGGAAAAGGGCCCGATTCGATTCCGGTAGCCGAACACACATTAATGTTTATGCTGATGCTTGCAAGAAACGCCTCAACTACTGTCTCTAAGAGCAAATGGCCTGACAGCAAACCTGTATCTACTGAATTATATGGAAAGAAAGTAGGAATTCTAGGAGCAGGCTACGTAGGCAGTGAAGTTGCAAAATTGTGCAGTTGTATAGGAATGACTGTTTTCGGAATTGACAAGTATAATGCTAGGAAAAAATCATATTTCAAACATGTTTACCATTCGAACGAACTTTTTAATGTCTTACCAAACATTGATTTCCTAACGATTCATGTTCCAAGAACCAAGGAGACACACAATATGATATCTTTAAGGGAATTAAAAATGATGAAGCCGGATTCTTGTCTTATTAATGTGGCAAGAGGACAAGTTGTCAACTTGGATGATCTTGAATATGCATTGAAAAATAGAATTATAAAAGGCGCGGCATCGGATGTCTTTCCTCAAGAACCGCCGGACTATTCCCACTCCATTTTCAAAAGTCCATATTTCATTCATACCCCCCACATAGCTGGGATAAGCAAAGAAGCTAGACTAAGGATGGTCACCTATGTCGGCGAAAACATTAGAAATTTCGTTACAGGCAGACCATTAATCAATTTAATTGACCCAGAGGTAGGATTTTGAACGAAAAAATTATTCAAACATTTTATGGAAGAACTGATATTCCATATTTTGTCGTGTTCTCTCCTATCTCGAACCTATGTAATAGCCTAACAAACACTTTATATGAAACTGAAAGTTCAAGAGGATGGTGGAAAAATGTCACTGGCACAACGGAAGAAGGTAGAAGAGTAATAGTTGTGAAGACTCCCACAGGAAACTCTATTACCGACTCGGTGATTTCTTTGAACCATAAAAAAACCTTTCTTATTCATTTTGGCTATTGTGGTGGCATTTCTCCTTCTGTAAGAATTGGAGAATTAGTCGCAGCAGATGAATCATATTTCCTGAATCAAAACATATCTTATAAAACGAAATTTAGAACTGAAATTTTGAAAACAGTGAATCCGTTTGTAGTAATAGGTAGAAATGTTACTGTTGAAAGTATCTTACGTGAAAAGGATTCATTGGAAAACGTTCAAACTGACACTATTTCCGTAGATCAAGAGACTACATACGTTTATCGAGATTCAATTAACCCCTGCATTTCTATAATGATTGCTTCTGATCTACCACTAACAAGACCTTTTTATGAAATTGGAGATGAAGATAGAAAAAAAATAAATGAACGTTCTAAGAAGGCGTCGTCTTTAATAATTTCCCTAATTGATGAAATATAAGAAAATAACTATTTTATGGAAATATTTTAGCTTTTTTTCGTAAAGTCAAATGCTAAATCTTGCTTATCAAAACAAGCTTAAATTCTTAAAATAAAATTATTTTTTTATGTATTTGAGAAAATTTAGGAACTTCATCGGTGATATGAGAGAAGCCTATAAACCAGATTTGAGGAATCTGAACTCAGAGGGTTCAATGGGCGCATTACTTATGGTCCCGGCTATTACCCTCGGCGGGCTAATGTACCTCAAACCTGAAGAACTTACTGATGTATCCATAGTTCTCGGATATATATTTTTTGGTTTAGGAGGGATAGGTTTCGCTGGTTTAATTGACGATTTGTTCTTCACAAGTAGAACGATATTCAAACTCTTTGGCATTGACGATAAATGGCCTCAATATAAACATGCCACGTATAGCTCTCACTGATTACAATAAAAACTAAATTGCTATTTTTATTTACCTTACTCAGACAAACTTAAATCCTATTCTCTTCAAATCTATTGTATGCCCGAATGTATATTCTGCAAGATAGCAAAAAAAGAGATTCCTGCGAAGATCGTCTACGAGGACGACGTTACTTTGGGTTTTTTGGACATTAACCCAAGATCAGCAGGCATGTGCATCGTCATCCCAAAGAAACACTACAGAGAGTTTGACGAGAATTTCGAGCTGAGCGACCGCGTGCTGCAGGCAGCGATGGTTGTCGCGGAAATGATCAAGCAGTCTCTGCAGCCGAAGGCAGTTGACTTTGCTGTCATACCTTCCGAGGCAGTAACACATTTCCATGCAAGGGTTTATCCTGTCTACGAGGATGAAATGCCGCTTGTCGAGAACCAGCCTAAGCAGACAACTGAGAAAGAGCTGGATGAAATTTGCGGCAAGATAAAATCTGCGCATGTAGATTTTAGTTTTCCAGTTAGGGAAGTTGCAGAGAGGCAGGAAAAGGAGACAGAAAAAGAAAAGAAGCCGAGGCAAAAAAGGAGGAGCAAGAAGGCAGTTTACTGGATGAAACGGGAGATGGAAGTCGGCTAGTTTTTCAGCAAAGCCTTAAATCCTTTTCATTATAATCATTAAGCATGGTTGGCTGGTTCGGAAAAAAGAGGGAAGAAGTTGCGGAAGTTCCGAAAGAGGCTTCTAGCTGTCATGGTTGCGAAATTTGCAAATTCAGCGATTTGGTCGAGAAAAAAATAGCAGAAAGGGTAAGCAACATTACCGACGAAAAGGAGCGCAAGGAAGCGTCCTCGTGGTTGCACAGCCTATTTTCGCCGTTTATGTGGACCCCGTCTCATGCCAAAAAAATAAATCCCGTGGAAAAATTTAATAAAGCTAAGGCTTATGAAAGCGAAGGAAAGATAAACTTGGCAAGAAGAAGCTACAGCGACGCGTTCAAAGCCGCATTGGTTGGAGATTTCAACTTGGTGCCGTATAGCAACGCGTACATAGATTTTGTTCGCAAACATGGTGTTGATGATAGGAGCTACCACCCAACAGAAGAAAATTACAGCCTTCTGTTGAGCAACCCGGAGCACATGAAGCTTCTTAGGGAAACCTACAATGAGTTCTTGAAGGGCATTGCCACGCCAGCAGTAACCACCACGCCAGCATTAACTGAAACTCCTGTCTCAAGAAGTTAGTCACAATTCTTTCAAGAGGTTTGCTATGGAAGTTGATAAATCTGACAGATTGCCAGGCTGCTCATGCGGTCGTGGTATTAACATAATTTCCTGATATCTATATCCAAACCTTGGCATAGATTTAAAATAAATAGATAAATATAAAAATGTTAAGTAAAGCGGCTGTTGTCCAGCCTGGTCTAAGAGATCAAGTCTAGAAAACCCTAGCCTTCCAAGCTAGAGACCCGGGTTCAAATCCCGGCGGCCGCACTCGTTTTTATATAAAAAAAACAAAATAATTTCTAGATAACTGATGAAAAGATTAGGTCTAATGCTAGTTTTTTTGCTTTCCTTCGCTATTCTGAGCAATCTTGTTCGCGCCTTCAGTCTTCAAGACATAATAACGTATTTCAGCTCCCTTTTCCAAACTCCAGGCAAGACAGTAAAAGGTGGGATGGAAGACTTTGAACATGAACCTCCTGAATCTACTTACTATACCACGACAACTTATTATTACACCACATCAACGATACCGACAACAAGCTCATTAAAAACTACCACTTCAGCAACAACTACAACAACTACTACAACCACTACTATAACTCCACTTCCAGATTTATCTATTTCTAGTGGTGATATTAGTTATTCAGTTTTTCAAGACAGTCTAGGAACTCAACTGAATTTACGTTTTATTATTCATAATTTAGGTAACACAGCTTCTTCTTCTCCTTGGATAACAGTCTATGACAATAACGTATCAGCAGATGTTTTTAATCCGAATGAAGCAATACCTGCTGGCGGTCAAATAAACACAGGATTTGGTTATTATCCAAGCCTAGGAATACACAATATTAGAGTTGTTATAGATCCAAATAACAACATTGCAGAGTCAAATGAGAATAACAACATTGCTGAAAAAACAATTGCAGTAACAACCTCGACAATTACAACCACCACAATTCCACCATGTGGTTATGGAACTGCTACTGCAAGCAGTCCTGTAACCTATAACAATGTTAAATTTTATGCAGTCCAAGGCGCGACATCGTGGGCAAAAATACAAGTCAGGGATCAAAGCGGCAATATTTTAGAATCCTTAACAATAAACAGTGGCGAGTCAAAAGACACTACAAGTTCGAGCATATTCCCGACACTCAGAATAAAAGTTTTCAATGTCGACGCCTCGCCGGATGGAACTGTAAACGGGGCAAGCTTGGGCATTGGCTACACAGAAGCTTGGTGCGGTTCTTGCATTAGCGGTACTGCTACTGCTACAAGTGGCGTGGTCTATGGTGGAGACTATATCATCTATTCTAGTCAGGGCTCTACAAACTCTTGGGCTCTTATAGTTGTGAATAAAGGCGGACCTACTATCCAAACAAAAATTGTCAATCAGGGCGACTCGTGGAGCCTAACAGACCAAAACATCAAAATCAAAGTAGTAAATGTTAGAGCACTGCAAGATGGCACCATAGTTGGAGTTGATTTAATTGTCGGACCAACGCAAGTTGAATGCAGTTATCCATCTAAACCGGTTATGACTTTGGACAAATCCATTTATTATCGTTATGAAACTGCAGCTGCAAGTTATTCTGGATTCAATGCAAACGAAGTTTTGAAAACTACTTTGTGCCGCGCAGGAGGTGGATGTGCTTTAGGTGGAACAGAAACACCAAGCAGTTCTGCTGGTTCCGGAATCCACCATATATATATGGAGACTGGTTATGATTTTGGAAATTATACATTCACTTTATCCGACTCCTCTGGCAAATCTGCCTCTGCGTATTTCGCTTTAGTACAACAATCTACATGCGAGGATGAATGTAAAAAATTAGGATATAACTACGGCGTTTGCGGAGTGTGCGGATCTGATTTCAGGGATATAGGGATTAATAACTGCCCGCAACCTGTTTATGGAACCAAGGAAGGCGTGCCTTCTTGCAGTAAAGATGTAGCCGGATGTGTAATACCAACGCACCACTGCTGCTGTTCTTATAAAAAACAATGTCCGTACGAATGTTGTGAAAACGACCTGAACTATTTAGACAAGTCTTGCTCCGAAGCTACAAGTTGCAGTTGTGCATGTCCTATCGGCGTGTATCCATGCCCACCATGTGCTTGCCCTCCACCTGTCAAATATGTCTGCACAGACCATAGATGCGTGCCGGAAACATTCAAACAGACAATTACATTTTATTCTGGTTGGAACATGTTCTCAAACCCTGTGAACGCTCCAATTGCCACAAGCGAATTTTTCAAAACGGCAACAACACCTTGTACTAATGATTTTGATTGCCCGGAAAAGATGAAATGCAAAACAGATTGCCAAGCAAATTCAACGTGCCCGGAAGGAGCGAGCTGTGCACCATGTCTTGGTTACTGTGTTGATGTTGGTTGTTTAAAAGCTGGTGAAGGAACGCATTGCGCCATCAGTCCGGAAGGTTTTGAGCAATGCAAGCATATGGCGACTGAATGCTGTCCGGGTCTCAAATCCATAGCAGAAACGCGTCAATACGATGAGAACTGCTCTTTCGTTCCCATCATAGGAGTTACGATGGGAGTATGTTCTGATTGCGGCAACGGCATTTGCGAATCATGGGAATCAAAATGTACCTGCCCGCAAGATTGCAGTATCACTACGACAACCACTACAATACCTTCAGGAGGTGGAGGTGTAGAAACTTCTGAAGGAGTTGTGCTTCCAATATCTCCGATATGCACTTTTGATAACATCATCGGAAAGATATGGCACTATTCAAACGGCAAATATGAAGAAGTGTCTTTGTTGAACCCAGGTGAAGGTTATTGGGTGAAGATGAAAACCCAATATTATTGCTTTGTACAGATAGAAGGCAAGCCAGTTGTTATAAGCGATTTTCCGACATTGAATGCTGGCTGGAATCAGATTGGCAGCCCGTCAGAATCAGTACAGTTTTCAACTGTTGTTGGCAATTGCAAAGTCGCAGGTGGGCCGTGGAAATACAATGCTGTGACAAAACAATATGAAAAATCTGATTATCTCATGCCCGGAATTGGCTATTGGGTTAATGTAGAAAGTCAGTGCAAGCTCGGCGAATCTGAGACACCCCCATTGCCACCAGTGTTAGGATCAATAATCGGAAAGATACTGGGGCAGATGGTAAGAATAGGTGGTTGAAATCAACATAGGAATCATAATCGCGCTTGTTGCATTCCTGGCAGTTCTGGCTTTCGCTGTTTTCTACGTATTTTATTTGAAACCAACAACAAGCTCAAACCTGCCTCCCCCTCCGCCTGAGGATGCCGGCGGCGTTCCGCCACCACCTTCCTGAGTCAAATTATAATTTAGAAGAGAGTCAAACCTTCCATCCGCGGAGGAAAGCTTTCGATTCGATTCAAATCTTGCCGGCCGCACTGTTTTTATATCGTCCAAAAACTAAATTTGTTTTAGGTGATTAATTGCCAAGAGGAAACGTAAGAAGCATGGAACATGAACACCACGGTAAAAAGGCAGCGATGTTAGGAGTATTGCTTCTAATCGTCGGTGCCATGCGCTACTTGAACTTTAGCTGGGCCTTTGTCTTCATGGTCGTGGGCATACTGCTCATACTTAAGTCGCTCATGTACAAAGGCAAGTAGTCACGTGTAGAATCAGAAAACATAAAAAAGAAAGTTTACTCAATGTTATTTATCTTGGTTGTTGTCATCGCTACCCATGATTGGTTTGAAATATCGGAAGAGCTCAGAAAAATTTGATCGGGTTATATTTTCGGGTACAGGCTAGACCTAAGAAAGACTCTTCGTTTCGAAATTATTTTCGAAATTATGCTTGTGTTGACATGAAGCTATCTTGCAATCTTTGCTGACTGCGGCGTCACGAGTATGTAGCCTTCCTCTGTCCCGACCAGGTCCCAGCCCCACTGCCCGCAAACCCTCTTCAGCTTAGCAACGCAGTTTTGGAATTCTCCCAAGTCCTGCCGCTGCAACTCTTTTGTTTTAATGAACACAATGTTGCCATCCTTGACAAGCCTGCTTATGCGGTCTATGTCCACGAAGTCGCGAAGGTTCTCTATCCGCACAGTGACCTTCTGCGAAGGCTCCTGCTCCTCAGGCAGTTCTGTTATCTCATCTTCCGCAGTTTTCTTGAACAAGTCTGTAATAAGACCCAAAATATCACCCCATTTTGATATTATACTATATGGTTATGAAAATATAAAAGAATAAAAAGTTTGGAGGTTAGCGCTCGAATAACTATATCTTAGGTTTTGCTTAGCGAAGTATTTTACTTTGTTTTTTTACAGCTTGCAACAGTTGTCTTTCTGCCGCTACATACTGTCCGTCTGCGATTATTGAGCATGGGTTGTCTGGATTGAGCCTATAATATTTTTTTCTTCCTTC
>Ga0315279_10011304_pt1 | contig 10352 bp, 13 predicted proteins | sample YL17G06_20_MG_FD_203694 | JGI IMG/M metagenome (GOLD analysis project Ga0315279, IMG submission 203694) | Sediment microbial communities from Yellowstone Lake, YNP, Wyoming, USA - YL17G06_20 | ecosystem: Environmental > Aquatic > Freshwater > Lake > Sediment | place: USA: Wyoming | collected...
AGAGTTGATAGGATGAACGCTCGATCTCTTATTCATTGGCTGACAGGTATTCTTTTGATGATGAGTTTGTTCTTGGGGTATCACCCTGTATCAGCCCAAACGCAAGGTGGAACCACTATTCCGCAGCAGCCAGTGGTGCGCGCCGTATTATTCCATTCCTCCACTTGTCTATTTTGCCGCCAGATCGTCGAGCACGACCTGCCGCCGGTCATCCAAGAATTTAGCGAGCAATTGCAAATCCTCTATGTGGATGTCGATACCGTCGAAGGCGAGAGCCTTTACTTGTCGGCTTTGGAAGTATTCGGCTTGCCGCGCGGAATACCACACCTTTTCATAGATAAAACCACAGTGGGCAGCGTAAACATCCCCAAACAACTTCCTGGCCTGGTGAAGACCTACCTGGCGCAGGGCGGCACCGACTGGCCGGCGATTTCCGGCCTCGACGAATACCTGGCAGCCATGCAGGTGGCCGAGACCCAGACAACTGCCGCCCCCCTGCCTCCCGCCATCGCCAATCCTCTCGCTGGGCCATCCACGCTTCTACCGGCTGAATCCGCGCCAGCGGCAAGAGTACGCGCTGTGCTGTTCTGGAAGGACGGCTGTCCGCACTGCCATGAGGTGCTCGAAAACGTCCTGCCTCCACTTCAGGAGAAATACGGTGAACAATTGGAGATTCTGCTGGTCGAGGTTGTGACGGTGGAGGATGTGGATCGCCTGTACGAAGTCGCGGCGGCCTATGGCATCCCGCGCGAGCGTGTGGGCGTACCGTTTCTGATCCTCGGCGAACAGGTACTGATCAGTTCAGCACAGACCCCTGCCGAACTGCCCGGGCTGATCGAATCCTATCTGACGCAAGGCGGCTTGGACTGGCCGGACAACCCGACCATGACCGACCTCCTCCCAACGCCCACCCCTGCTATCTATTCTCCAACGCCTGGGTCGCCGTCAAACGAAGCACTTCCCATGCCGGTGGATGTTCTGTCCACTCAAGCCGAGGGCAGGCACGACAATGGCTTCACCCTGGCCGTCGTTGTGCTGGCGGGCATGATCCTTTCCCTGCTCTACGCGCTCGGGTGCTTGTTGTACGGTGTGTTCAAAGATGTCTCTCTCGCACCCCTGCCTGCCTGGCAAGGCTGGCTGGTTCCTTTCCTGTGCGTGATCGGCATGGGTGTGGCAGGTTATTTATCTTACATCGAAGTCACCCTTTCCCGGGCCATGTGCGGGCCGGTGGGTGATTGCAACGCTGTACAACTCAGCCCTTATGCTCGCCTGTGGGGTGTGCTGCCCATCGGGGTGCTTGGCATGGGTGGGTATATTGCCATCCTTGTCGCCTGGTTGGCCGGGCGCCAAAAATGGGGGTGGATTTCGTCCTTTGCGCCGATCGCCCTTTTTGGCATGACCTTCTTTGGGACGGTTTTCTCTGCCTACCTGACCTACCTTGAACCCTTCGTCATCAAAGCCGTGTGCCTCTGGTGTATCACTTCGGCTATCATTATGACCTTGCTAATGCTGTTGAGCGTCCGCCCGGCGCTGCGCAGCCTGATTGGAGACCCACATGCCGAAGAAACGATATCATAAGAAGAAGAAAAACAACCTCGCGCGCATCCTGATCGTGGTTGGGGTGTTAGCGCTGGCTGTCGTGGTTCTGCTGCTAAAGGCGGGAAATAATCCGCAAGCACAGACAGCAGACACCTCCAGCAATCTGCCTGCCACACAACTCCAAAACGCCCTGGCCGAGCACCGGCCAACGCTGGCCTTCTTCCACTCGTACAACTGCCAGCAGTGCATTGTCATGATGGAAATCGTTGGTCAGGTCTATCCTGAGTTTGCCGATTCCATCGTCCTGGTAGATGTCAACGTGTACGACGAGCGCAACGCCCCGCTCTTGCAGAAAGTCGGGCTCCAGTACATTCCCACCCTGATTTTCTACGACCGCGCCGGGCAGGGGCAGGTCTCTGTCGGCGTGATGGAAGCCGAACAACTGCGCCAGACTCTGGCGGCTCTGGCCGGAGGAGATTGAGATGCCCTTCGATCCGGAGGCGCTGCAAACCGTTTCTCTTCTTGCCTTTTTGCTGGTCTTTGTGGGTGGCGTGGTCACCAGCATTGGCCCGTGTAATATTGCCACCATCCCGCTCATCGTGGGCTATGTGAGCGGCAGCCGTGACCTGCCACGCGCCCGCGCCTTTGCCCTCTCGCTGGCCTTCGCCGTCGGGCAGGCGCTGACCTTCATGCTGCTGGGCGTGGCAGCTGCTTTGATTGGCGGGTTGATTGGGGCATCCACGCGTTGGTGGTATTACCTTGTGGCCGGAATCTGTTTTGTGATCGGCTTGAACATGCTCGGCGTGCTGAAGTTGAGCCTGCCCATGTGGTTTGGCGGCCTGCGGGAAAAAATCGGGCTGAAGGGCCTTCCCGGCGCGCTGGCGTTGGGGTTGGTCTCCGGGCTGGTGGCTTCGCAGTGCGCCACGCCCGTGCTGGCGGCCATCCTGACCTACGTGATGTCCAAAGGGGCATTTGTTTACGGCGCGGCGCTGCTGTTCGTCTATGCCCTGGGGCGCGGTGTGCCGGTGGTGCTGGCCGGGACGTTCACAGGCGCACTCAAAGGTTTTCAAAAGCTGGGACGGTGGTCAGAGATTATCGAAAAAGTCAGCGGTGTGATCGTGATTGGCGTCGGGTTGTATTTCTTGTGGATAGCGTGATGGAGACAAAGCGCGCCCCGCGTTGGTGGGCTTTGCTCGTGCTGGCGGGTCTTTTCCTGGGACCGCTGGCGCTCAAGGCCGTGCAGGAAGGCTGGTTCGCGCCGCGCCCGCCACTGGAACTGAACGGCCAACCAGCGCTGGTCTTTTTCACACTGTCGCGCGGCTGCGAATGCCAGATGATGGTGATTCAAAGCGCCGCGGCGCAGCTTGCCGCTTGGGAGCTTCCGGCGGATTTGGGGTTGAATGTGATCCGTGTGGATATCAACCGCCGCCCTGACCTGGCCCGGCATTACGGGGTCGTTCGCGCCCCGGCGCTGGTATTGCTCAATGCGACGGGGCAGATGGTCTGGAAACAGGATGTCGGTTTGAGCGATGAGGCGCCGCTCGATCTGATCCAGGCTCAAAGCCAGGTTGAGACGCTTTTATCGGGTGAGGCAAAGTAAGTTTGTTGTTACCGCCCACCGGCCGTCCGTTTCTAGCAGACCTGCGCAAATAGCCTTTTTCTTCCGCGTTAGTAGTAAAGTGGAACAGAAACAAAAGGAGAAAAATCTCTAATGACCATTCAAGTGATTGATGTCGAATCCATGCAAAAGTTTTCAGCGGATGAAGTACAGCCCATTGTCCTTCATCAGTCTGAGGGTCTGGTAACGCTGCTCTTGTGTCTTGAGCCGGGCCAGGTCGTTGGGCCGTGCGTCATGAATGCGCGGGTCCAGTATTTGGTGATGGCAGGCAGTGGTCAACTTAATGTGGCGGACGAGCAGGCCAGGCTGAAGACTGGCTCGGTGGTTGTTGTACCAGCCGATGTTGTTCGCAGCATTGTTGCTATTGAGCAAATGCGCCTGCTGGCAGTGCAGGTTCCGTAAAGAGGAAGAGAATGACTGGAAATAAGTCCGTACTGCTTGCCGTCTTCGCCCATCCCGATGACGAGACTTTCCGCCCTGGGGGGACGCTGGCGCTGCTCGCTCAGCGCGGGGTAAAAGTGCATGTGCTGACCTTGACGCACGGCGAGGCTGGTTCGTGCGGCGACCCGCCGCTGTGCACGTCGGAAGAATTGCCGGCCGTGCGCGAGCGCGAACTACGCTGCGCCTGCGATCATCTCGGCATTGAAGCGCCGCACCTGCTGGATTACGTTGATGGCCGCTTGCCAGAAGTAGATGCAGAGACAATAATCACACATATCCTGTCCGTCGTAAACGAAGTCAGGCCGCAGATATTGCTGGGTTTCGGTCCCGACGGACTCTCCGGTCATCCCGACCACATCATCATCGGTCAGTGGACAAGCGAGGCTTTCCGCCGCGCCGAAGGGGTTGCCGCGTTGTATACTATTGCTGTACCTCAGTCGTTGGCAGAAACGCTGAACATGCGCCAGGTGCATCCCGTCCCTGATGAAGCGATTGCTCTCACAGTGGATGTCTCATCCGTCTGGGAAACCAAACTGGCCGCCATGCGCTGTCATGCCACCCAGTGGAGCTCGTCGCCCATGCTGAACGCGCCCGCCGAGCGCCAGCGTCTATTCTTTGGCTATGAATATTTCGTGCGCGCCGCACTGCGCCGCTCCGCCGGTGATTTCCTGCCCGGCATCCTCAAAGGATATTTACCATGACTGAAGCCATCCAAGTCGAAGGATTGACAAAAGTTTTCACCACCGGCAAAGACCGCCCGCCCTTGCGCGCCGTGGATGGGATTGATTTCACCGTCCATGAAGGCGAGGTCTTTGGCTTCCTCGGTCCCAACGGCGCGGGAAAGACCTCCACCATCCGCATGTTGACCGGACTCTCGCGCCCCACAGCAGGAAAGGCTCATGTATTCGGTTTAGGCTTGGACAAAGACCTGCCGGGTATCAAAAAGCGCATCGGCGTCGTGCCGGAAACATCCAATCTGTATGATGAACTGACTGCCTACGACAACCTGGTTTTCGCGATGCGGTTGTATGGCGTCCCGCGCACTGAACGCAAGGCGCGCGCTGAGTCCCTGTTGAAACGTTTTTATCTGGGTGAAAAACGCGACGCGCCCTTTGCCAAACTCTCGCGCGGCATGAAGCGCGCCCTGACCATCGCCGCTGCCCTGGCACATCGCCCGCCTCTGGTCTTTCTGGACGAACCCACCACTGGCCTGGACGTGATGAGCGCCCGCAACCTGCGGGGAATGATTGCCAGTCTGCGCGACGAAGGCGTGACGGTCTTCCTGACCACGCATTATCTGGAGGAGGCCGAGCGGCTGTGCGACCGGGTGGCGGTCATCGTCAAGGGGAAGATCGTCGCTCTGGATACGGTGGACAGACTGAGGTCCGGCGCGCAGCAAAAAACCGTTGTCGAGATGACGCTGGCAGATTCGGACGGTCAGCAGGAAAAGAAGCGCGTCGAATGTGACGACGGGGTCGAAACGGCCATCCAACGCCTGCTGAATGAAACCAACGGGCGGCGCGTGTTGGCGGTGGACACTTTGCGCCCCTCGCTGGAAGATGTGTTCGTCCAACTGACCGGCCTGAGCGCCGAGGTGATGTTGTCTGAGAAAGGCGGAAAAGGAGGCGGAAATGCTGGCGGATGACCTGCGCGGTATGTTCTACATTGCCTTGAAAGACTTGAAAGCATATTATTTCAAAGCGCCCAACATCAGTTGGGGCATCTTGTTCCCGTTCGCTTTCATTCTGGCTTTTGCCATCCGCAATCCGGGTGACTTGCACGCGCTGGTGCCCGGCCTGTTGGCGCTGACGATCCTGTTTGGCACGAGCTCGATGGAAGCCATCGTCATCGTCTTTGAGCGACGCATTGGTTCGCTGGAACGGTTGTTTCTGGCCCCGCTGCGCCTGCCCGCTTTGCTGGCGGGAAAACTGCTGGGCGGCATGGCCTTCGGCCTGACGGTAACTTTCGTAGTACTGGTGATTTCACTGGCTGTATTCGGTTTAGCCGGGACGAATTGGCTGATGCTGTTTCTGGCGCTGTTGCTCTCGGCAGCAGCGTTTTCGGCGTTGGGTGCCTTTGTCTCGGTGGCGGTGCGCGAAGTCTTCGAAGCCCAAACGCTGGCGAACTTCGTTCGTTTTCCGATGATGTTCCTGGGCGGCGTGTTTGTGCCGCTGGCCTCCATGCCGGTCTGGCTGCAAATCCTCGCCCGCTTGTTTCCGCTGACCTATTCGGTCGAGGCCCTGCGCGCCGCGCTTTCGGGTGGGACGTGGGCTACAGCCGCCCTCGACCTAGGAGCGCTGGCGGGTTTCAGCATTGTCTTATTCCTGCTGGCCGTGCGCACGCTGGGGCGGCGGATTGAATGAGAGGTTCAAAATGAAACGCAAAGTGCTCTTTCTCTGCACCGGCAACTCATGCCGCTCGCAGATGGCCGAAGCCATCGTCAACGCCCAGCTCGGCGAAAAGTGGAAAGCCGCCAGCGCCGGGACGAAACCGGCGGGCTACGTTCACCCGAAGGCGTTGGCGGCGCTGGCCGAAATCGGGATTCAGCATTCAGGCCGCTCGAAACCGGCGGACGAATTCCGGGGTGTGGATTTCGACCTGGTGGTCACGGTCTGCGATTCAGCCGCCGAGGAATGTCCCGTCTGGCTTGGGAAAGGCAAGCGCGTGCATCACAGTTTCCCCGATCCTGCCCGGGGCGTAGGAACGGATGCGGAAGTGATGAACGCTTTCCGCGCCGTGCATGATGACATGGAACGTAAAATTATCAAATTACTCGATTCATCAGACCCTGAAGGTCTCAAAGACCTTTAGGGTTCCCTTCGGAGATTCTCATGACAAAAGAAACCAGCACAACCAAAAAACTTTCATTCCTTGACCGCTTCCTGACCCTGTGGATATTCCTGGCGATGGCCGTCGGGGTAGGGATCGGCTTCCTGTTCCCCAAAGCCGTGACTGATTTTAATACGACGGTCTCGGTCGGCACCACCAATATCCCGATTGCCGTCGGCCTGATCCTGATGATGTACCCGCCGCTGGCAAAAGTCCGCTATGATGAACTGGGCGACGTGTTCCGCAACTGGAAGGTGCTCGGCCTATCGTTGGTACAGAACTGGATCATCGGCCCGGTACTGATGTTCGTCCTCGCCATTATCTTCCTGCGCGGCTACCCGGAATACATGACCGGCCTGATCCTGATCGGCCTGGCGCGCTGTATTGCGATGGTCATCGTCTGGAACGAGCTGGCCAAGGGCGATAACGAATACGCTGCCGGGCTGGTGGCTTTCAACAGCATTTTCCAGGTGCTTTTTTACAGCGTGTATGCCTACGTCTTTATCACCGTCCTGCCGACCTGGTTCGGCATGACCGGCAATATCGTCAATATCACCATCGGCGAGATTGCCAAAAGTGTGTTCATCTATCTTGGTATCCCATTCATCGCCGGTTTCCTGACGCGCTTCTTTCTTGTGCGCACCAAAGGCAAGGACTGGTATCACACTAAATTCATTCCCAAAATCAGCCCGCTGACGTTGATTGCTTTGCTCTTCACCATCGTGGTGATGTTCTCGCTCAAGGGTGAGTACATCATCCAACTGCCGCTGGATGTGGTGCGGATTGCCATCCCGCTGCTCATCTACTTCGTGGTGATGTTCCTGGTCAGTTTCTTCATGGGCAAGGCCGTCGGTGCGGACTACAAGAAGACTACAACACTCGCTTTTACCGCGGCCAGCAACAACTTTGAGTTGGCGATCGCGGTCGCAGTGGGTGTCTTTGGCATCAACAGCGGCGCGGCCTTTGCCGCCGTCATTGGGCCATTGATTGAAGTGCCAGTGATGATCGGGTTGGTCAACGTGGCGTTCTGGTTGAAGAAGAGATTCTATTCAGCCGCTGAGGGATGATGAGAATCGGCGTCAAAATACTCGGTCATAATATTCCTCAGCGCTATGCCGTCCGGCGGGCGGCGCCGGCAGCCTGGAATGAGCTGCTCCGCGAACATCCCGGGCTGGAACTGGACATCGTGGAACTGAAGGACCTGCTGGAGATCCAGCGCTACACGCAGGTCTTCGTCTATCCAAGCCTGGTGGTCAACGAGCAACTGGTCTGCGTGGGGAGGCTCCCCAAAAAAGAAGAGAGCATCTCCTGGCTGCGCCAGGCGCTGGATGGGACCCCGGTAGCTTCGGAGAAATAAAACCGGGCAGAAATTAAACAAGGGTTTGGCTATCCGGCCAGACCCTTGTCGCACTGACAGTTACGCGTATTATCTGATATACGTTCTTGACGAAAAATGATTTCCCGAATATAATTCAACGTATGTTGAACTATTTACCTCCCAAGCCGGCCACCCCTCCCTTCGACCTCAAACGGATGGCGAAGTGGCTGAAAGTGCTAGCCGAGCCAAACCGCTTGCTGATCTTCCATTTCTTGGCAGAAGGTGTGCAGTGTAACTGTGAGCTGGGAGACGCCTTGAAAATGGCTCCGAACTTGATTTCCCACCACCTGCGGGCGCTGCGTGAAGCGGGGTTGGTGGATGTTGAACGCGATGCCCAGGATGCGCGCTGGGTTTATTACTCGATCAACCGCCAGGTGTTGGAAGAAATCAACCATGCCTTGGGCGTCTTCTTTGACCCTGAGCGGATCAAACCTCGCCGACTGACCTGTGGCCCGCAAGGCGAGTTTATTCGCCAGGATCTTGTGGAAGAAAGCTAGTTTTTTTACAAAAATACTTCAATGGAGACTGAACCAATATGACACAACCTATTCCCATCTCTGATTTATTCCAACCGAAAGCCACAACGGCTGATGTGGAGATATTCGACCCACCCATGTGCTGCCCAACCGGTATCTGCGGACCAACCATTGACCAGGCATTACTGGATCTCAACGAAATGGTGATGGCGCTCCAGTCCCAGGGGGTCAGCGTGGCGCGCTACCAGATGACCAGCCACCCGAACGCCTTTCTAGGCAATGCCGAAGTGATGAAACTCGTGCGCGAGCAGCAAATGGCTGCCCTACCGATTACTGTGGTGCGCGGTAAAGTGATAAAAACAAAAACTTACCCATCCCTGGCAGAAGTGAAAACCCAGCTCAATGGAGCGCCTTCATGACCCAATACATTTTCTTCTCTGGTAAAGGCGGCGTGGGCAAGACCAGCATGGCCTGCACGCAGGCTGTGCGCTATGCCGATGAAGGGAAACACACGCTCATCGTCACAACAGATCCAGCCTCCAACCTTTCCGACACATTCGAGCAGGCGATTGGGCATCAGGTTACCCCGATCTCCGGTGTTCCCAACCTGTGGGCGATGGAAATCGACCCCGACAAAGCCACCCAGGAATATATCGACCGCGCTATGGCGCCCATCCGCGCCGCCTTCCCACCGCAGATCGTGCAAGTGATGGAAGAGCAGATGAGCGGCCCCTGCACGGCGGAAGTGGCCGCCTTTGACCGCTTCACCGATTTTCTGGAGTTGCCGGTCGATGATGGCACAGCCTTCGATGTGGTGATTTTTGACACCGCACCCACCGGCCATACCATCCGCTTACTGGAGCTGCCTGCTGAGTGGAGCCAATCCATCAACGCGGCCAGCCTGGGCAGCGGGCAGACCTGTATCGGCCCGGCCGCGGCCATCCAGGATGCCAAAAACAAGTACGAGCGCGCCCTGGCAGCGATGCGTGAAAGCGCACAAACCACCTTCATCTTTGTCCTGCACCCGGAAGCCATTTCAATCAAGGAAACCCGCCGCGCCATCACCGAGCTGAGCAAGCTGGGCATCCAAAATTATCGGCTGATCATCAACAGCATTATCCCGCCCGAAGGTGCACAAAATGCGCTCTTTGCGGCCCGCGCTGAAATGCAGACGCATTACCTGGCACAAATCGAAGTGGACCTGATCTACCCGAAACAGCGCATGTTCTTGCTGGCAGGTGAGATCAAAGGTGTGCAAAGACTGCGCCAGGTAGGAAAAATTTTCTTTGATGGGAACTCCGCCGCCAAGACGTTTAAAGCCGAGGAGATCCAACCTCAGGCTGCAATGTTTGCTACCCCACTGGAAGATGTGCGGGCGCGCATCCAGCCGAACGGCCATCGCCGGACAGTGTTCTTCGCCGGCAAGGGCGGGGTGGGCAAGACCGTCGCCTCCTGCATCACAGCCGTCTGGCTGGCCCGCCAGGGACATAAAACACTGCTTCTCACTACCGACCCCGCCGCTCACCTGGGAGATGTCCTGGACAGCCCGGTGGGAGACGAGATCGCCCCTGTCTCGGGACAGCCGAACCTGTGGGCAGTCAAGATCGATCCCAAGGCTGCCGCGGAAACCTATAAAGCACGCATTCTGGAGGATACCCGCAAGCGCGGGCGCTCGGAGAAGGCCATCGAAGTGATGGAAGAAGAGCTAAACTCGCCCTGCACCGAAGAGATGGCTGCGTTCGATAAGTTCATCGAATATGCCTCTCAGGACGAGTTCCAGGCAGTGGTCTTTGATACTGCGCCAACCGGCCACACCCTGCGCTTGCTCGAACTGCCGGTGGACTGGAGCAAGCAGATTGACGTGAAAATCTTTGCATCGGTGGATGCTTCTGCTGCGGATGACGTGGCCAAGCAGCGTTTCGGAAAAGTCATCGAGATGATGCGCGATCCGGAGCAAAGCACCTTTGCCTTCGTGATGTATCCCGAAGCGACGCCCATTCTGGAAGCCTGGCGGGCCGCTCGTGAATTAGGCACGGTCGGCATTCATCCCGGACTGGTGGTTGCCAATATG
>Ga0315279_10011306_pt1 | contig 10351 bp, 11 predicted proteins | sample YL17G06_20_MG_FD_203694 | JGI IMG/M metagenome (GOLD analysis project Ga0315279, IMG submission 203694) | Sediment microbial communities from Yellowstone Lake, YNP, Wyoming, USA - YL17G06_20 | ecosystem: Environmental > Aquatic > Freshwater > Lake > Sediment | place: USA: Wyoming | collected...
AAAATCGACCATTTCGTCCAACACTCCAATATTCACACCCAGCCTTTTGTCTGGACCGCCACCGCTGATTCCATCCTCGAAAAAATCAAAAGACTTTGTCAACATATTTGCGAGACGGCACACTAGCTCGGGTTATTGAAAAAATGGCCTGCTCGGATAAAAAATGGCCCGCGGAACTCAAGAAGGTTTCTCTTCCCCTATCGTTCGTTAAGCGTGCTGTAAATTTAGCTAAACTCCGAAAAGGAAGAGGAGGAAAGGTGCGGTCGAGGCCGATGAACATTGTGAAACAGGGCTTACAGGAAAAATTCCACAAGGACCTTACGCTTCAACGCCCTGAAGATATCGCCACAGCGTGGAGCATGATCGGGATAACGAAACTGTGGAGCAGATGCGGAAAAAACATGAATGAGAAGGCGGAAGAAGTAAAGGGTCATTTGAACCGGATTATTAGCAGAAGGAATCAGATTGCTCATGAAGGGGATATCCGTCGAGTTCGAAATAGCAGAAAAATAAGTATCAATCCCATAGGTATTGATGATGTTCGAAGCGACATCAAATGGTTAAAAAATCTTGTATATTCATTGGAGAGGGTGTTTCCTAAACTAAAGGAGAAATAGCTGCAATGGAACCTTGGTACAAAATAGCTACACCACGTAAGGAAGTCCGGGAAGGCCGGTCATTCAACCCGGACGAGTTTGCAATCCACTTAGAGCAAGTCATTGCCAGGTCCGCCCCTGAGGATTATCGAGAACCCGAGAAGTTCTTCGCGCGGACCTGCTTCACGCGGGCCCTTCGGGAACACGCGGGGATGGTGCTTCGGCGTCTAGCGGGCGAGACTGCGAATACAGCGCCGGTCATGACGCTGATTACGCAGTTCGGCGGCGGAAAGACCCACACGCTCACGGCGCTTTATCACCTGGTAATGAATGGGTCGAAAGCGGCAGAGTACTCCGGTGTAACGGGCTTAATCTCGGAGGCTGGCCTCAAGACCGTGCCCTCGGCAAAAGTCGCCGTCTTTGTTGGCAATGCCTGGGACCCGCAGGAGCGACGGGAGACGCCGTGGATTGATGTAGCCTGGCAACTGGCCGGAGACAAGGGGGTGAAAGAACTTGGCGCAGCGGCTAAGACCACGCCACCGGGGACGGAGGCACTCGGACGTGTGTTTAGGGCTGCCGGCGGGCCGGTGCTTCTCCTCTTCGACGAGGTGCTTAACTTCCTGAACCGCCATCGCGGAATGGCTGATCAGTTTCATTCCTTTATCCAGAACCTGACCGTGGCTATCACCGGCACTACACAAGGCGCCGCGGTCATAAGCTTGCCCCGCAGTCAGGTCGAGATGACCGACTGGGACATGCAGTGGCAGGATAAAATCACGAAGGTCGTCCGTCGCGTAGCTAAGGACCTGATCGCTAATGACGAGACTGAAATTAGCGAGGTCGTTCGCCGACGCCTATTCGAGGATATCGGAAGCGATCGTATCCGTAAGAACGTCTCCAGAGAATACGCAGACTGGTGTTTCGAACGCCGTGCGCAGTTGCCGGCGGAATGGACGGCCGTGGACAGCGCCGCGACCGAGGCTAAGGCCAAGGAATACCTTAGAAACCGCTTTGAAACGTGCTACCCATTCCATCCGGCAACTCTCTCCGTCTTCCAGAGAAAATGGCAGGCCCTCACTCAGTATCAACAGACGCGTGGGACCCTGGCCATGCTCGCCCAGTGGATTTCCTGGGCTTACCGGACGGGATTCACGGAAGCTCGCCGGGAGCCGTTGATAACGCTCGGGTCTGCGCCGCTGGAAGTATCGGAATTCATGAGCGTCGTATTAGGTCAGCTCGGTGAATCACGGCTGGTGGCTGCCATCGATTCTGATATCTCGAGCGATCATTCGCATGCTAAGGCTTTGGATGCAGATACCAAGGGCGCGCTCAAGGGAATCCATCGTCGGGTTGGAGCCGCAATACTGTTCGAGAGTTCAGGGGGCCAGACCGATAAAGTAGCCCACCTACCCGAATTGCGCTTTGCCCTTGGGGAACCGGAGATCGACACGACTTCCGTAGATAATGCGGCTTTTGGACTGGAGGATAAATCCTACTTTGTAAGGCGTGTCGGCTCTGACGGCTTCAAGATCAGCCACCAGCCGACGATGAAAAAGGTCGTTAACGACCGAAAGGCTTCTCTCGATGAGGACTCCGAGATCAGGCCGACTATGAGGGCCTTTATCCAGAAAGAATTCGAACGAGGCAGAAGCATCCCGATAGTATCCTTGCCGGCAGACGGCACGGAAGTCCAGGATTCGCCGAAACTAACGCTCGTGGTTGCCGAGCCCGACTGTGAATGGACGGGAGACGGAACGTTGCGCCAACAGATCGCGGAATGGACCAAGCTGCGCGGAAAGTCGCCCAGACTTTATCCCGGGTCGCTCATCTGGTGTCTGAAGAAGCCCGGCCGCGATCTCCGCGAGAAGGTGGAGTTATGGTTGGCCTGGAAGCGCGTAGCCAAAGAAGTCGCCGAGGGGACGCTGGGCGGCGACTTCGACAAAACCGACCGCGCCGACCTCCAAGCGAAGGTTGCTGATGCGGAAGAGGCCGTCAGGGATGAGGTCTGGGGCGGATATCGTTACGTCATAATTTCGGATAACCAAGAACCTGACGGGCTTAAGACAATTGATTTGGGAGCCGGACACGCTAGCGGAAGCGAAACATTGTGCGGGCGAGTAATTGCGGCCCTGAAATCCCAGGCCTTGCTGAATGAGTCGGTGGGAGCGGGATATATCGAGAGGAACTGGCCGCCGGCGCTGAAGGCGGAAGGGGCCTGGCCGTTAGCCAGCTTGAGGCAGAGCTTCTTGAATGGGTCGCTAACGAGGCTGATTGACCCCGATGCCGTATTGCGCGGCAAGATAGGCGAATTTGTGGCAAAGGGCGAGTTTGGCCTTGGCTCGGGCCGGAAGGCGGATGGCGGATATGACCGAGTCTGGTTCGAGGAACCTTTAGCACAGGATGAAATTACGTTTGAGCCGGGAGTATTCCTGCTTCTTAAGGCTCAAGCAAAAGCCCTGAGGCTGGGCGCGGCGCCGTTGCCTGGTGGCGGTTTGGAAGCAGGGAGGGGGACTCAGCTAGGAGATGGCCCCGTGCCTGAACCGACTCCGCCGTTGGGCCCTGGGGCGGGGGCGGAATCTGCGCCAGGCAAAAAAATGAAAACCCTCAGGATTTCCGGTGACGTGCCTGCTGAACTATGGAATCGATTGGGGGTTAAGATCCTTCCTAAGCTCAAGAGCGGCACGGAGCTGCGGATTGGCGTTGATTTTTCGGTGACCGTGGACGCTGGTACTGCCCAGAGACTGGCAGCGGAATTGAAGCAGATATTAAAAGATCTTGAGCTGAGCAATAGATTGAAGATCGAATAGGATTATTCTGATTCAGAAGGGGGATCACTATGGGAAAAGATCGCTTTGACTTGAAGGCCCTCCTAGGACATTTTAGAAAAGTCGGAGAGAACCGCTGGGGGGTGATCTTGGGCACAGATAAGCTGGAAGCGATATTTGCGCCAATTAAAGAAGGCAAAGAAAAACTGTCCACAAAGCATTTAGAACGCTTCAAGGATGATCAGGCCTTTCCGACGTGGTGGAAAATGCCCCAGGTCAGTAATTCTGAATTGGAAAATCTGGTTGCTTCGATAAATAAAATGACGCCTCGTGACGAAAGGCTTATTTGGCGGATATATGATATCTTGAAAAATATCGAAATCGCTTCTTGTATTATGAGTTTCATAAATCCGAAGCAATTCGCGATTATTTCACCCCCTGTTGAGAATCTTCTTAATATCAGAGGAAAGGATCATGTCAAAAAGTACGTCAATTATCTTAGCGATTTAGAGTTGATAGGGGACGCTTATGGTTTCGACAGGATTGCCGATGTTGATCATGCGTTATGGACCTTGGCTAACATTATCAATTCAGATCAGTTAAGAAACAAACCACCTTATGATCAATTCTATTCAGACTATCAAACTAGGCCAAACATTATTAAATCCATTGCGGCGAGGAATTCGTTGAAACAAATATGGGGAGAAAAAGCTCTTTACCTCGATTTAGCCCGCCTTTTCTTTGAAAGTGATCCGATATTAGCTGGACTGATAGCGTCAAGGGAATTTGAATACGTAATCAAGTGGCTGTGCAAAGAAAATAAAGTTAAACTCAAGTATAAAACAGTCAACGGAATCTATTGGATATATATTCCGGAATTGGTGGAATATCTGAGAAGGAAGAAAGCAATAGATTCCGACGAAGAGGAAAAAGCAAAGAAATACTGGGAACTCAGAAACTTGCTATTACACGGTTTAGAGGTGCCGGATGAAACACTGAACGAAGTCCAGGTTATGATCGATTGGCTGGATGAGTTGAGCAAAACGCATAGTATTAGGTTGAGGACAAGCATTGGATATAGTATAAGCAGAAAGGAATAAAGCCTGATATATCAAGGCTAGATATCTAATCCGGGAAATGATCCGAATTGGCACTTGAGCGTTAGAAACTGGGGCTGGCCCACTTGGCATAACATAAAGAATATTTGCGAAGCGAACGGCCTAGAAGATCCGCTCTGCAATTTTAAATATAAAAAAGAGCAGATTTAAAAACAGGGAAGAGGCTTCCATGCCTGAGTACTCGATTCCGCAGATCGGTAAATCCAGACCATAAGATGTTACGCAAGGATGATCTAAGTCGGTTCTACAACTTGCTGGAGGAGCTGCAAGAACAATGTGGCGGTTTTCGGCGTCTTGCCAAGTGCAATGGACGAATGACCTGGCCCAAAAGAGGCGTGTATTTCTTTTTCGAGGATGGGGAAAGGCGATCTGACAGTGGAGTTGGTTTTCGCGTCGTCAGGGTTGGCACTCACGCGCTAACACAAAACTCTGGAACTACACTTTGGAATCGGCTACGGCAACATAGAGGGAGGGCCAACGGGGAGGGCGGCAACCATCGCGAGTCTGTTTTTAGGCTTCTAATCGGGGATGCGATAATAAGAATCCGGCCTGCGGGCACGTTCGCCGATCAAGCCACGGCAAATTGGGGCGTTTGTAGGAGCGCCTCTACTGACGTGAGGAAGCAGGAGCAACCCATCGAAAATGTTGTTTGTAAATATCTCGGCAATATGTCCTTTCTTTGGATCGGGATAAACGCCGATCCTGGCCCGACCTGTCCGCGGGGCATTTTGGAAAGGAACTGCATCGGTCTGCTCAGCAATTACCGTAAGGAACAACCCCTTGACCCACCTAGTAAAACATGGCTGGGGTATCATTCATCAAGGGAAACCGTACGTAAATCAGGTCTATGGAATCAGGACCATGTTGGGGAAGGTTATGATATCGGCACTATTGAGCGCATCTTCGAGCAAGCGCTTGAGGAGGGATCAATATGATTGTTGTGATTCAATGTGCGGGCAGAAAGCACCCGAACGCGCCCCCTTTGACCTTCAATGGAAACGTAGTTCATTTTGTTGCACAGCCACAAGATGGGCAAGTGGGTAAACGGCCCTGGGATCAAATCCCGGGATCCAATAAAACGTGGATAGATTGCATCAAGGCATACAATGAGGCAAGTGGTGAAATGCCTGCGGAATACATAAATCTAAACATTGGAACAGAGAAGTGTCGCCGGCTATGGCAATGCGGCAACCTTTATAAGCCTCCAGTCTATGGCGAATTGATGAGTGCCTGCGGTTTAAGGAACGTTTATATCTTATCTGCTGGCTGGGGCCTAGTTCGTGCGGACAAGTTCATTCCAAAGTATGATGTTACTTTTAGCCAGCTTGGAGATATCAGCGTGCGCATCGCGGCGATAGATCGACTCCAATGCGCATCTCTATCAGACGAAATCCCTGATAATGGTGAAATCAACCTCTTCATTTCGCGGGCATATGTCTTATATTGGTCCCATTTGTATAGAGGTGCCGCGCAAAGAACCGTCTTGCATTGGCGTCTTGGTCAGGAACTGCCAAATGGACAGTACGGAACTATAGTTAAGCATGATTGTGGCGATCAGGTGATAAATTGGCAGTATACGGCGGCGCGACAGTTTATTGCCAGGTTCGGACGAACCCCAAAATCATCATAGATCGGCATTTACGGACTTGAGTATGTCTGTTATTGTTATTTTGGGAACCTGTAAAATTGACTTGAGAGAGAGGGGAAGAATAAAAAGAACCATCGGGCTAGGCATTATTTTCATCGGTTTGCTAGCTGTCGGCCTGACCGCCGGGCCGTCTGTGGTCTTAAAGGTCAAGGTGCAAGCAGCCAACGTCCATTCGGAACCCGTTATGTCAAGCGGGGTGATCGCTCAAGTCAAGATCGGAACTATGCACGAATCTTCCAACAAAGTAGGCGATTTTTATGAGATTTCAATCACCGATAAGGAAGGGAAGACCGTTTATGGTTTTCTCCATTCGAGCGTGGTAGAAGTCTTTAGAACGGAAAGAGAGAAAGCGACAACTGAATTAATGGCCTTCCCGAGATCAGGCTATTTGCCTGGAAGGCCGAACCCCTACAAAACTCATATGCTAATCTCAGGGATTGGCTTTGGTCTATCATGGGTAACAACGGCCGTTGTTTCTCTCGCTGTTGGAGATGATTTTATCGAAACGACGCTAATCCCAGTTGCAGGTCCCTTCATCACCGTGGCGAGAATTGAGAGCGGTCGAGGTTATTATAAGGAAGGTGGCAAGGGGATGTTAATAGTTTCTGGAATTATACAAACTGGATTTCTTACGTATTTCATAATATCTGCGGTAAAAAAACATTCATACAATAAAAAGCTGGTTATTATGCCCTCGGCGATGCCTACAGGGATAACAATTAATTATTGTTTCTAGTGGGCAATTTCGGGGATGGCAATTTCCTGCCATGCAACAGGCAACGTACGACGTTGAAATGGGCGATCTCCCGCCGTGTCAATTCAAATTCGCAACTCTGACCCTCTCCCCTCATGCCCAGCCATCCGAGCGAAAAGTCCACGAGGCGCTAGCGTCGGCCCTCCCCGCCGGGTGGTTCGCCTGGCATTCCCTTAAGCTGAGGAATGCGGCCGGAGAATATGCTGAGGCCGATTTCGTCATCGCCGACCCGGCACGCGGAATCCTCGTCCTCGAGGTCAAGGGCGGGATTGTTTGCAAGCAAGACGGCGTCTGGTTCCAGAACGAGCGGCCGATGAAGATGCCGCCTCTCGACCAGGCGCACCGGTTTGTCAGGGTGCTGCTGGGAAAATGCAATGAACATGAGATCGCCCTCCCACCGATCGGAGTGGCCGCGGTCTTCCCGGACACGGATTTCGAGAGTCAGCCGACGCAGGGCGACCTCGAGGGGCTCGTCCTGGGCGCGCGGGAGCTTCCGTACATGGAGGAGCTCCTTCCGGGGCTCCTCGAGAGGGCCCTGCCCGCAGGCATGAGGCGCCGCCCGTCGCCGGAGTGGACGGCGTTCCTCCACGCGCTCTGGTGCGAGAGCTGGCCTGCGGCCATGAACCTGTCGTGTGTCGTCAAGGGGCGGGAGGCCAGGCGCGTCCGGCTCGACGGGGAGCAGTTCGCGGCGCTCGAGAGCGTCCTCGGGAACGACCTCGTCCTCGTCCGCGGCGGGGCGGGCACGGGCAAGACGCTCCTCGCCCGGGAGCTGGCCAGGAGGGAGGCCGGGGCGGGGCGCAAGGTCCTCGTCCTCACTTTTACGGAGGCGCTGGGGCTCAAGCTCGCCGCGAACGTCGATGGGCTGGGGATCATGGTCTCGCCCGTCGGGAGGTTCGCCTTGGAAAGGCTGCGCCGGCGCGGGTTCGACGAAGCGGAGCGCCGCGAGCCGGAGTTCTGGGACCGGGCGACGCGGCTTGCCGCGGAGTCGGGCGCGCTCTGGAAGGGCTGCGGCTTCGACACGTTGATCGTCGACGAGGGCCAGGACTTCGGCAAGCATGAGTGGGCGATCGAGAAGCACGCGGTCAAGTTCGACCTAGGACGGCCGTACAGGTGCCCGCCGGGGATCCAGGCGCCGGCGGATGCTTATGTGGGAGGGAGAACGGGGGAGGGCGGAGGAAGAGCGAGAGGGCTGAAGGAAAAGGCTGGAAGAGAGGACGTTCGGCGCGCTGCGGGTGGTCGTGCCCAGGGGAGAGTTGGAGAAGGACGGAATTTTGATGAGAATTATCGCACTTACTGGAGCGTCCTAACACAGAGAGCCCCTTTGGGAGCCACCCGCTGAGTGATTATACTCAGGGTCATGAGCAAAACGTGTTTTCTCGGGGGGAAGTGATGTATAAAAGCTCCCAGTTCGCGGCCCTTTTAATCAAGTGCCGCTACTGAGTTTTGAGCTGACCAGGCGGTTGAGGCTGACCCCTTCCTCGGCGGCCTTCATGGCCAGCTCCCTGTGCACGTGGGGAGGGACTCTCACGAGGAATCTTCCGCTGAATGACCGGCCGGCAAGCGGGGCGGGCGGCTCCTCCCCGTTGTTCCACATGTCCTTGACCACGTCGGCGACGACTTTGCTGATCCCTCGGAGCGCCGCCTCCTGGCTCTTGGCCAGCCAACTCAGGCTGGGGAATTCTAGACAGAGGCCCACGTATTCCTTGTCATCCTCGGACCAGGTAATCCTGTAGGTGTATCGATCTTCGTTAAGGCTCATTGTCGCTCTCCAGCTTCTCTATCGCCGACAATACTTGCTTGACCTGGTATGCCTTGGCCATGCCGTGATCACTCTGGATATTGATTCTCGGATCGCCGGCCCAAGGAGTTTTATAGATCCTATGGTTGCTCCCCGATTGCCTCGGGGGTCCGAAATATCGATCGCAGACCCTGCAAAGGTCGGTGAAGCGCACATGGTTTGGACTATCCCTCATCCTCCGGAGGACATCTTCATCTTTGCTCGTCATAATGATACTAATAATGATACTATTGTCAAGCCATTTGTTTGACCCGGAGCCTTTTCTCTATCGTTGAATAAGACGCCAGAAATAGGGTTACCGTCTCAATCCGAGCAGTCGATCAGCCGATGACTTTCTACGAAATTAATTCCATCTTAGAGATGCCGACCACGATCGATACCCAGGAAGAACCTGGGCGTGAGAATAAAAGGCGGCATTGTGCTGTCTTCTCTTTTGGAATGATCAAAGGGTTGACATGCGTATGGCTAATGCATACTATCGTATGCATAATGAATATAATGAGCCCGAACCAGTACTCCATTCTTGCCATCCTCGGCGAAAATCCTCGGCGTGAGTACCACCTCCATGAATTGGGACGCCTCATCGGGAAAAAGCCCGGGGTGTTCCAAAGGGGAATTAATTCTTTGGAGAAGGATGGGCTGATCAGCAGCAGGAAACAGGGGAACTTGCGCCTATTCAGGATCAATGAGGCTCACCCGCTCTACAAAGAAATGATAGCCCTTGTCCGAAAGACGTGCGGCATTGAGGCCCTGCTGCGCGATGCAGTCATGAACATCCCGGGGATCCGTATCGCGCTGATCTACGGAAGTTATGCCAGGAACAAGATGCGGGCGGATTCCGACGTCGACCTCATGATCGTTACCGACGACCCTAAGGCCGAAGATATTCTGGTCGAGGCTCTTGATGGGATCGAGAAAGCTCTTCAGAGAGAGGTCAACTACAGGATCTACGATATAGAGGATTTCCGGCGCAAACGCCAATCGGGCGATCCGTTCCTACAAGAGGTCCTTTCTGGTGAGCAAATTTCTTTGAAGGGGAGCTTATGAAGGACTGGCGCGCCTATTTAGGAAGCGGCCTCATCAAAGAGGTCAGGCCGAACTTCCGTCAGATCGAGAGGCAGGTTCTTCGGGCCGAGAAGGGCCTGTCGACGTCCTGAGTCTTGATCTTAGGGGCCATCGCCGGCATTTCGCTGGTGGAGGACGATCCCGGAATCGATCTCCGAGAGCAATTTCAGCCCCTCCTTTTCCCGAAGACCCTTCCGGGTGAGGATGTAGGGAGACAGCGCATTACCGAATCTTTCGAGGCAGATCAGGCTCAAGGCTTCCACCGAAGCATGGATCTCGGCCATGGCGGACTCATCTTTCGCAAGAATAAAGATATCGATATCGCTATCGTGCCGCTCCTCCTGTCTCGCGACGGAACCGAACAGGACAAGCTTCTCGATGGCGGGCAGAGGCAAAGTTGCCAGGATCGTCGCTTTGAGATCGTCCAACGGGGAATTGATGGCCGAGAGGGCTTCGATGACCCGGGAATAGACCTGGTAGGCGTAGCTCCTGCGATTGACTCTCCATACGTGCGCCCTTCCCACCCTGCCGGGATGGACGAAATTGATCTCCTCGAGCTCTTGCATCGTCCTGTTGACGCTCATATGAGAGACGTTGAGAAGTCGGG
>Ga0315279_10011307_pt1 | contig 10351 bp, 9 predicted proteins | sample YL17G06_20_MG_FD_203694 | JGI IMG/M metagenome (GOLD analysis project Ga0315279, IMG submission 203694) | Sediment microbial communities from Yellowstone Lake, YNP, Wyoming, USA - YL17G06_20 | ecosystem: Environmental > Aquatic > Freshwater > Lake > Sediment | place: USA: Wyoming | collected...
ACAAGTTACTCCGAGTTCCGAGCTTTTCATTGGAGACTCGAACTCGACTTGATTACACAATACGAAAGGAATATTGAATGCCATTCGCACCGACTCCCACACCGATTACGTGCCCGTTCTGCCGCGCGCAGATCACGGTCCCCGTCCGGCAAATTGTGGACGTGGCCGAAGAGCCTGCGCTCAAGTCCGCGCTGCTGGCCGGTCGTCTGAACGCTTTCACCTGCCCAGCCTGCCACAACAGCGGCGCGCTCACCTTGCCGTTCTTGTATCACGACCCGGCCAAAGAGCTGGCGTTTGTCTTTCTGCCGATGCAGCTCGGACTCAAGGATACCGAGCAGCAGCGGTTCATCGGGCAATTGACCAATGCGGTCATGTCGCGCATCCCCGCTGAAAAGCGCAAGGGTTACTTGCTCACGCCCAAGCAGTTCTTTACGCTGCAAAGCATGTTGGACGCAATCCTGGAAGCGGATGGCGTCACCAAAGAGATGATCGAGGCGCAAGAAGCCAAGCTCCGGCTGCTCCAGCAAATGCTCGAAACGACCGACGGCGCCGCGCAAGAGGCGCTGATCCGCGAGCGCGACGCTGATATAGACATGACCTTCCTTCAATTGATCAACGCCGCGCTCGCCTCGGCGCAAGCTGGCCGGGACCAAGAAGCGTTCTCGCAAATGATGGCGTTCTATAACAAGCTCTTGGAACTGACCACGGTGGGCAAGAAGGTTCAGGCCCAACGGGCGGTGCTGGAGGTGTTCCAGGCCAAGCCCGACCGTGACACGTTGTTGGAGCAACTCGTCCAGACATCAGACTCGGAGACGCGCGAGCTGCTGTTGACGTTCGGTCGCCCCTTGCTGGATTATCCATTCTTCCAGGCGCTCACCTCCAAGATCGAGGCGGCCAACGCGGCAGGCAACAAAGTCGAAGCCGACCGTCTGGTTGAACTTCGCCGAGAAATTCTGGCGCTGCGCGAAAAACTCGACGCGACCACCAAGGCCGCATTCGATGAGCGCGCCGCGCTGTTGCGCGAGATCATGGCGAGCGAGAATCTGGATCAAGCCGTCCGCGCGCACTCGAACGAATTGGACGAGCTTTTCTTTTCGGTGTTGGATATGAGTCTGCAATCGGCGCAGCAAGCGCAACAACAGGCGACGTTCGACCGGTTGCAGGCTGTGGCGGAGGCGGTCAGCCGGGCGATAGCCGCCGCGCAGCCGCCGGAGGTGCGCTTTGTCAATGTGCTGCTCTCGTCGCCCTATCCCGACGGGACGCGCAAGCTGTTGGAGGCCAATCGCAAGGCGCTCAGTCCGCAGCTTGTAGAGTGGATGCGCCATCTGGCCGAGGACTTGCGCAAGGACGGTCGCGCCGATGCCGCTGACCAGCTGCTCAAGATCATCGAACAGGCCGCCGAAGTCGCGGGGGCGACGGCCCCTGCGCCGCCCACGCCCCAGCCGGTTGAGCCCAAGCCGCAAATTTTGATTGCCAAAAGATAGTGGACAGTGGTCAGTGATCAGTGGTCAGCAATATGCTCTGACTATTGATCGCGCTTGCCAATTCCTTGCCCTTGTGGTATAGTCCGCCCGCTTGAGAGCGGCTCGCAGCTTCTCGCTCCCGGCCCGACCGGGGGCAAATCCCATGAGAAGGAGGTCAAGACGCGAGTATGCGTGATTACGAATTGACACTGGTCGTCCGCCCCGATGTGGAGGACACGGCACTCACCGCCCTGCTGGAAAAAATCAAAGGGCTGATCGTCACTGCCGGGGGGCAAAACACCCAGGTCGAAACCTGGGGCCGTCGCCACCTGGCCTACCCCATCAAAAAGATCAACGAAGGCCAATACTTTTTGGTCCGCATGCAACTCCCTCCGCAGGCTCTTGTCGAGCTGGAGCGCAATCTCCGGCTGACGGAAGAGATCCTGCGTTTTCTGTTGGTGCGCGTAGAGGAGTAGTTGACCTGATACCGTTGCCCCTGATTGGTGATGCGTGTGAGGAGTAGATGAGATGAGGGGTTTGAACAAGGTCATGATCATTGGACAGTTGGGTCGTGATCCAGAGATGCGTTACACGCCCAGCGGCCGGCCGGTTACATCGTTCAGCGTCGAAACGAAACGCTCGTGGACTTCGGGCGACGGCGACCGCCGCGAAGAGACCGAGTGGTTCAACGTGGTGGCCTGGGGCAACCTGGCCGAAATCTGCAAGCAGTATCTCCGTAAGAGCCAGCCGGTTTACGTAGAGGGACGGCTGCAAACGCGCGGATGGGAAGACCAAGAGGGCAAGAAGCACTTTCGCACCGAATTGGTCGCCAACGAAGTCATCATCCTGGGGGATCGTCGGACCGAGTCGGCGGAAGGCGACCTGGCGGAAGAGCCGCCGGCGGAAGACGCGTTCCCGTTCTAGTCTATTTGAGGAGTTTTTGCCTTGGCGGAAGAATTCGAAAACAACGGCGTGATGGAAGAAGAGTACGGAGCGCATGGGCCGGGTGGAAGGCGCGGACGGGGCGGCAGAGGCGGTCCCCGCAAGTTTGTCCACAAGCCCAAAATTTGCACGTTCTGCGTGGAAAAGAACGCGCGCATAGACTACAAGCAGGCGGATGTGCTGCGCCGCTACGTGACCGAGCGGGGCAAGATTCGCCCGCGCCGGCAGACGGGCATGTGCGCCAAGCATCAGCGCGCCGTGTCCACCGCGGTCAAGCGCGCCCGGCATCTGGCTTTGCTGCCGTACACGACGTCCGTCCCACGTTGAGCCTCTGTTAGCTTGGGCATAGAAAGCCTGGGGTCAGAGAGCGCCCCCGAGTTTTCTGTGCCTTTTCTCTGTCGGTCGAGGTAGTTGGATGGCTAAAGTCAAAGGTTCCAAGGAGATGACGCGCAAGCATCTCGCCCGCGCCGAGCGCGAGGCGCGTCAACAACGTTGGCTGCTCATTGGCGTGGCCGTGGTGGTCGTCGTCGCTATCGGCCTGATCGGCTACGGCTATCTGGACGAGCGCGTGCTCAGATTGCAGCAGCCAGTGGCGACCGTGAAGGGCAAAGACATTACCACGGGCGACTTTCAAAAGCGCGTTCGATTCGCGCGCACGCAAATCACTTCCCAGATCAACCAGCTCCAGGCCCAACGCGCCCAGTTCGCGGCGGACCCGCAACTCGCGTTTATCACGCAGCAGATTGATCAGCAGATGGGCAACTTGCAGACGCAGTTGGCGGATCCCCTCTCGCTCGGCAAGCAGATCCTCGATTCGATGATCGAAGAAGAGTTGATCCGCCAGGAATCGGCCAAGCTCGGCATCACGGCGCCGGCGGCCGAGGTTCAGACGGCTATCGAGCACAGCTTTGATTTCTACCGCGTCCCGCCGACGGCGACGCCTACCCGGTTGCCGACCGTTACCCCGGCCTCTTCACCTACGCCCCAGCCGACGGCGACGGTGAGCATCACGCCCACCGCCACGCCCGCGCCGACCGAGACGCCCGAGCCGACGGCGACGCCTGTAACCGAGCAAGCCTTCAATACCCAATACAGCAACTATTTGTCTCAACTGGCGCCGGTCGGCATCACCGATGCTGATTATCACGCGCTGGTCGAAGCCAGCCTGTTGCGCCCCAAGCTCCAGGAAACGTTCAGCAAGGACGTGCCGACCTCGATGGATCAGGTGCAGTTCCGCTATATTTTCTTTGAGACGTTAGAGGGAGCGCAGACCGCCGACGCGCAACTCGAGGCGGGATTGAGCTACGACGATCTGTATGCGCGCACCCAGGCTGGGCAGGTGATAAGCGCCACTGGCGGCGCCGAGTCGTGGACACCCACCGACGAAATCGCAAATAGCTTTGGCCCGGAGATTTCCCAAGTCATCCTGTCGCTGGCGATCAGCCAGACTAGCTCGGTCATCACCGATACGTCCGGCCTTGCCTATGTCATTATCCAGCAGACCGGGCGCGAGGCGCGGCCCTTGGAGCCCTCCCAGGTTCAAGACCGGCGGGATAAAGCTTTCCAGGCTTGGTTGGACGGTCAACGCACCGGGACTGACGTGAACCTGCACAATAACCGCTACCTGGACCGCGTACCGACCAAGTAGCCTGCGCGACGTCAAACCACGACGGGGCGCTGCTTTTGCGAGCAAGCGCCCCGTTTGTTTTCTCCGGTCATTGATTGACGGATTACCCCGTCTGCCGCTGCACCTCGATCACGTTCGGAATCCGGTCAATCTTGGCGAGCATCTGGGTCAGTTGGTCAATGCTGGCGATTTCGAGCGTGGCAAAAAAGGTGGCGATACTTTTCTGCGTGCTGACGCTGACGCTGGACATGCTAATATCTTCTCCGGCGACGACGGCGGCAATGTCGCGCAACAGGCCGCCCCGGTCGTAAGCGGTGATCTTGACCATCACCGGGTAGGTCTCCTGCGACATTCCCCAATCCACTTCGATGAGCCGCTCTGGCTCGCGTGAGCGCAAGACGTTGGTGCAATCGCGTTTGTGAATCGTCACGCCACGCCCGCGCGTAATGTAGCCGATGATGGCATCGCCGGGCAAAGGGTTGCAGCAGCGCGCAATGTTAGTGAGCAGCCCCGCTGCGCCTTTGACTGAGAGCGCCGTCGAAGTTGGGCGCGGCACCGGCGGCGCGACCACTGGCAGCGCGGCTGGCTCTGGCTGGTTCTTGCGCTCAGCCTCAATGATCTTGGTAGCGATTTGCTGCGAATTGACGTCTCCCTGGCCGATGGCGGCGAGGAAATCCTCCACGTCCTCAAAGCCAAACATCTGCGCCAGCGCCACGTAGCTGGTCGAGCTGGCGCCCAGTTGCTTGAGTTCCTTGTCCAAAATATCGCGGCCTTGCGCAATGTTGACGCCGCGATCCTGCCGCTTGAACCACTGGCGGATTTTCGTCCGCGCGCGCTCCGTTTTGGCAAAGCCCAAGTGCGGGTTGAGCCAGTCGCGGCTGGGGCCGCCGCGCTTGGCAGTGACGATCTCCACTTGATCGCCGGTCTGAAGTTGGTAATCCAGCGCGACGAGCTTGCCGTTGACCTTGGCTCCCCGGCAGCGGTCGCCGATTTCGGTGTGGACATAGTAGGCAAAGTCAATCGGCGTGCTGCCCGTCGGCAAGTCAATCAGCTTGCCTTTGGGCGTAAAGATATAGACGCGATCCTGGAACACGTCCGTCTTGAGCGAGTCAATAAACTCGTGCGCGTCGGTGACATCTTTGCGCCAGTCTATCACCGACCGCACCCAGGCGATCTTTTGCTCGTAGAGATGGTCGCGCTTGCTGCCGCCCTCTTTGTATTTCCAGTGCGCGGCGATCCCGTACTCGGCCATCTCGTGCATCTCGTTGGTGCGGATTTGGATTTCCAGCGTCTTGCCGTCTTCGGCCAGCACGGCAGTGTGCAGGCTGCGGTACATATTGTCTTTGGGGACGGCGATGTAATCGTCCACCTGGCTGGGGATCGGTCGCCACATCTGGTGGACGACGCCGAGGGTCTGGTAGCACTGCACGGCGGTCTCGACGATCACGCGCACGCCGCGCACGTCAAAGATTTGCTCGAATGGTATGCCCTTGCGGTCCATCTTGCGCCAGATGCTATAGATGTGCTTGGGCCGGCCCGAGACGTCGGCCGGGACGCCTTCGGCTTCCAATTGCTGCTTGAGGCGTTGAACGATTTCCTGGATGTGCGTTTCGCGGTCAGCCTGCCGCTCGTGAATGAGCGCGGCGATCTCTTTGTAGCGCTCAGGGTTGAGGTAGCGAAAGCCCAGGTCTTCCAGCTCCCACTTCATCTGCCAGATGCCCAGCCGGTTCGCCAGCGGCGCAAAGATTTCCAGCGTCTCGCGCGCCAGGCGCGTGCGGCGGTCTTCGGAGAGCGCTTTGAGCGTCCGCATGTTGTGGACGCGGTCGGCCAGCTTGATGAGGACGACGCGCACGTCTTCGCCCATCGCCAGGAACAGCTTGCGCAGCGACTCGGATTCTTCGTCGGCCAGTGACCGGCCCGAGATCCCGTCGAACTGCGCCAGCTTGGTCACGGCGTCCACGAGCGTGGCGACCTCTTTGCCGAACTCGACTTCCAGATCGTGCACGCTCGTCAGCGAATCTTCGACTACGTCGTGCAGCAGCCCGGCGGCGAGGGCGGCCGGATCGAGATTGAGGTCGGAAAGAATTCCGGCCACCGCCAGGCAGTGGACGATGTATGGCTCGCCGCTGGCGCGCTTTTGACCCGAGTGCGCCGCTTCGGCCCGGGCGTAGGCGCGCAGGATCGTGTCCTGCGCGTCCGACCCATAATCCTCGCAGGCTCGCGCAATGATCTCTTCGAGTGTGGGAGTGGCAATTTTGACCATATCCAGTCGGGATAGTATAACGCGGTTGGCGCGGGCGGTCAATTTGCGGATTGGGGAGGGTGTGGTATAAGAAACCAGACCTCCGAGGTCTCCGAGACCTCGGAGGTCTGGAAAATTGCGATGCGAGTCATCTCTGGAACGGCCAAAGGCCGCAAGCTCAAGCCGGCGCCGGGCGAGGGGACGCGCCCGGTGACGGATCGCGTCAAGGAATCGCTGTTCAACATCCTGGGCGCTGACGTACGCGACGCGCGCTTTCTCGATTTGTTCGCGGGCACGGGCGGCGTGGGCATCGAGGCGCTCAGTCGCGGCGCGGTGGAAGCGGTGTTTGTGGAGCAAGACCGCGCTGCGCTGGAGACGATCCGCGCCAACCTGGCGGTTACACATCTGGCCGACCGCGCTCGCGTCGTCCGCGCCGACGTGTTCACGTTTCTGGCGGGCGCGCCCGATGCGCCGTTCGATTACATCTACATCGCGCCGCCGCAGTACAAGGATTTGTGGGCGCAAACGCTCCGCGCGCTGGACGCCAACCCCGCCTGGCTCTCTAAAGACGCTCAAGTCATTGTCCAGATTCACCCGCGCGAGTTAAAAGAATTGCCGCTTCAGCGTCTCGCGTTAGTGGATCAACGCAAGTATGGGAGCACGGTTTTGTGTTTCTACGAATTGTGACAGGTCGCAGAGCGCAGGGCGCAGGTCACACTTGCGTCTTGCATCTTGCGGTTTGCGTTTTGCTCCTTGCTTCTCTGGCGTGCGAGGTCACAGCGCCGCCAACTCCCACTCGCGTCCCGGCGCCTACGCTGCGCCTCACGCCGACGCCCACTGCGGAGCCAGATGACACAGGCTGGCAATCGTTGGGTAATGGCATTGAGCTGAGGCGGCTGCTGGTGGAATTGAACGGCGCAAGCAACCGGCTGTGGCTGGCGCGGGCGGACCCGGCGCGCGTTCGCTTCCGCGTGCTGTACGATCCGACCAATCCACGCTTGATGGGCAATTGGTTCGCTGATGTCAAGCCATTGTTGGCGGTCAACGCCGGATATTTCACCGAGGACTATCGCGCGACGGGGCTGATCATCTCGGATAGAGTCCGCAGCGGGCAATCGTACATCGGCTTTGGCGGGATGTTTGCCGTGCGGGCAGATCGCGTCGAGGTGCGCTGGCTCGTCGCCAAGCCCTATAGCCCCGCCGAGCCGCTGCGTCATGCAGCGCAATCGTTCCCGATGCTCGTGCATTCGGGCGGACGGCCCGGCGTGATGGATGACGACGGCGATCTCGCGCGCCGCACCGTCGTCGGCCAGGATCGCCGTGGGCGGATTGTGTTTCTCGTCAGCTCAGACTTGTTCTTTACGCTCAAAAATCTGGCGGCGTTCCTCGCCGCTTCGGACCTGGAATTGGACACTGCGTTGAACCTGGACGGCGGGACATCTTCGGGGATGATGATGGCCGGGCCGACCGGCCCGACGGGCGTGGATTCTTGGGTCAAAATTCCGGCGGTGATTGTGGCTGAACCGCGATAGAGACCTCCCAGGTTTTCAGAGCCTCGGAGGTCTCGACTTTGCCAGCAACTTGCGCCCCCGGCTTTGCATGGCCGGGCTGCCCGTGCGAGTCAATTCTTTCAACTGGCGGATGATCGGCTCTCGCAGGTCGGCGTCTTGTTCTGCAATGTCCGCCAGGGCTTGTCGAAAAAGTCTTGACAATCTTGCTCTCGTCCTTCAGGTAATCCGATAGAATCGCGACGACTGCGCGGCGTTCCTTGGGGGTCAGCTCGAGCCGCGAAAACAGTTGGGCCACGTGCCAGCGCACTTTTTGCTGATCAATCTTTGCCACTTGCGAATCAGCCTGGTTTTGTAGGGCCAAAGATATTCGGGGTGACTGACCGTTATCTTTTCGACGGCATCCGCGCACCGCATTCGTATCAGCGGATCGTCGTGCAGCATCCCCACCAAGACCGCCTCAAACAGACTGGGATCTGCCAGCACCTCTTTCACCACCTCGTCTACTCTGCCAATCGAACGGCGGTCGCCGCCTGTGAGCTGCTTCAGAATGTCACTCATGTTTCAACCTCTCGACGCCTTTTGTCGCATCGTGCGATCCGAAATCAAAGCAATGCCATCTGCCCTTCTTTTTCGATGAGCGGGTCTAGCCCCAGCGCATCCGTAAAGCGGGCGCGATCCAGCCCGGGTTGCCCGACGAGGTTGCGCAATTGGCGAAACTTGAGAAAGGTCCATCCCGCGCCTTGCGCCGATTCGCGCAGGCGCGCATCGTGGCGCAACTTGTGATGCGCCAGCGCCCCGCGTCCGCCGGGCAAGACCAACACCGGCTGCCCGTGCGGCGGTCGCTTGAGCAGATGCGCGCCTAGCTCGGCGGTCGCGTTGAGCGTGAAGGTGAACAGAGGATGACGACGCTCGCCCCACATCACGTGGCCTTCGCGCTCGGCGACTTGACAGCCTAGACGTTGACCCAACGCGATCAACTCGGCGCGCAGCGAAGCAAGCTCAGCCTGGCGTGTTGTTGGCATGTCTTCATCGCGCAGCTTCCACACGCCGGGGCGAATCTCGACAGCATACGATTCCAGGCAGAGGCGGATGTATGCGCGCTCTGGCGTGAGTACGTTGGGGAAGCGGCGGTAAACCTCGGCGACCATTTCGCTCTCGGCTTGGCAGTGCATGAGCAATTCGTACACTGCTGCTTCGACACGATCCATCAACGGCAACGCGGCCTGGCTCGGATCGGCCAGCCACCACAGGCCGCGCAAATCCTCAATCGGATAGACCGGGCTGCGCACTGTCGCGGCGCGCAAGCCATCGAGTGTCGCTTGCTCGACCAACTCTAGCGGCGGCGAGCCGCCTTCGGGCATCCGTGCAGCGATGCGCGCGAGTCCCGCCTGCGCCAGCTCGGCCTGAATCGCCGCGTGGACGAACGGCCAGCGCGTCGGTTCGCCGCGTTCGCGCAGGATTTCGCTCGCTGCATGTCGCGCAGCTTGTCCAATCTCGAGGGCGAGCGCCTCAGCATCCAGTTCGCGGGACGGCGCAAGTGCTTTGCGCCACATTACGCGCAGCCCTTGTTGTGGCTCGACGAGCGCATGGTCGAGCGTCAACCCGGCGCCCGCGCCGGCCAGCAGCAAGCCGGTGAGAATGTCCTCGTCGGCATCGGCAGAGACGAGAACGATGTGACCGTTTTCGGCCAAGGCGGGCGCGAGCGCGCTGAGCGCCTGCGCCACTCCGCGCCACCACCAGTCCACGTCCGCGCGGCGACGCGCCAGCAACAGCCGCACCGATTCTGCCATCTGGCTCTGCGCGGCCCCGTGCGCTTTGGGATTCCATATCCACGCGGCCCACACCGCGCTGAGCGCCCAAAACGTCGGATCGGGTTGAGGCGGCACGGCGATGATGAGGCTCACGCCTCCAGGTGGAAAGAGTTTGGCAAGCCCTCGGCCACTGGACGCGACGAGACATGCGGTTGCGTCTCGATTGACAAGGAGTGAGGCCACGTCGGGAGAGTGCGGCAGGGTAGGGGGCGAGGGCGCGGCAAGCGACTGGAGCGCGTCTTGCATCGCCAGCCAGACGTTGCGCTCGATGAATCGCGTCGGGATTTTCAGGCTGCGAGGGCGGGGGCGTTCCTCTTCGGCGGAATGCAGCGCGAGCGCCGACTCGAACGCAGACAGCAAAATCGGCGCGAGGGCGGCTTGATCGGCGGCGCTGGCTGCATCGTACTTGCGGAGCAGATCGGCCAGCGCCGAAAGCGTGCGCGCGGTGTACGCTTCAATAACCGCAGCGGCGCGCTGCCGCTCGTCTGGCTCATCCGGCGCAGCGCGCTCGAGCGTGAACCAGTAAGCCATGCCGCGCGACTCGAACCGGCGCGCAGCCATCACGTCCGCGTCGTCCGTGGGGCCGGTGCTTTCCGTCTCACACACTGAGCAGCGCACGCGCTTTGCCGTCGGCGCCAGCTCGCCTGCGCCGCGCTCCCACACGAACGATTCGGCCACGGCGTCCTTGTTGCAGGTGGGGCAGCGCGTAGCGTAGAGATTCATCACGTGCTGGCGCAGCGTCGTATCGCCTCGCG
>Ga0315279_10011308_pt1 | contig 10350 bp, 9 predicted proteins | sample YL17G06_20_MG_FD_203694 | JGI IMG/M metagenome (GOLD analysis project Ga0315279, IMG submission 203694) | Sediment microbial communities from Yellowstone Lake, YNP, Wyoming, USA - YL17G06_20 | ecosystem: Environmental > Aquatic > Freshwater > Lake > Sediment | place: USA: Wyoming | collected...
TTTCTTCGAGCGTTTTCAGCTGTCCGTGGCTCGCATAGGTGATCGTCGTGTTCAGTTTGACGTCTAATCCCAGTTTCTTGAGGAAAACGAAGAGTTCTTCCCCGGTAACCCGGGTTATTTTGCCAGAAACAGCTAGTTCTGTTAGGATTTTTCTGACTTTGCTCATTTCGACAGGGAACTGAGCTGTCGCTGAGTTGAAGACTTCCCAAGCCCGGTCTTTGAAAATCCTGTTCAAAACGTCTTTTGGGCCAGTCGTGTCTGGCTGGATCTGTTTTGCAGAAAATCTTCTCTGGATTTCTCGGAGTTTTTTCTGTCTGATTGCGGCCAGTTCACTGTCGCTCATAGCGGGTTAACTGATTGCTGTCGGCTTCATAAACGTTTTTCGAGGTCCGTGTCCGTTCGTGGCGAACACATGTGCTTTTGGGCGGAAGAGAGATTGGAAGAGGAGAGTAAGACAGGCAGGCTTAAGCGTTCAGCATGTGCCAACGGTGCATAGGGGTTACAGGATCAAGGGGGCGGTTTGAGGTCAACGTGTCGTTTGACCGGGTCGCAGAGGTTTATGATAGAACCAGACGGTTGCCCGACGAAGTCATGACTTGTTTGGTCAAGACGTTCACAACCGAGTTTAACGGTTGCACGCGCGTTTTGGATGTGGGCATCGGGACGGGAAGATTGGCTGCGCCGTTGCAGAAGGCAGGATTCTCTCTCGCCGGGGTTGATATCAGCAGGAAGATGGTCGACAAGGCCAAAGAGAAGGGTGTTGAGGGCGTGGTTCTTGCGGATGCGCGTTTGATTCCGTTCAGGGACAAGGTTTTCGACGTTGCCGTCAGCGTTCATCTTCTTCACTTGATCAGCGATTGGCAGAAAGTGGTCGGTGAGATTTGCCGGGTCAGTCGACGCGCCCTTTTCTCTCTGTATAATACGCCTCCGGACCCTGTTCGAGATGCGTATCGCAGATTGCTGAAAGAGCAAGGATTTGACCAGCGTCACGTCGGTAAATCAGAACAAGATTTGCGGGAGCTTGTTCCACCTTCGAAGTCTTTGTTCGTTGCTTCCTATGACACATTCGCGGATGATACTCTTGCTTGTATGATGGAGAGGAATCGTTCTAGTCAGTGGGAAATTCCTGAAGACGTGAATTCTGAAGCCGTAAAGCGTTTGAAAAAGATGTTTGCCGGGAAAGTGTTCAAACAGGAATTGTACGTTTCAGTGTGGGATATTGACTCGTTGAAGGCATTGGTTGAAACGTAGCGCGCGCGATGTACTGCCACTGCCCATAATCCACACAACATCTTGAAAGCGTTTCTTGGCGTCACAGAAAAAGGAGAAGGAATATGTGTAGTTATGGATTCATCGGTTGCAGTATGGCGAAATGGTTTCCTTCAGGGTCAGTGGCTATAGCGGTCCAGCCGACTTGAGGCACTTCCTGCTTTGGAACGATGATTTTTCCGCCGAGCTTCTTGATTTTCTCGATGTATTCATCGGCATTCTCAACTGAAATGTAGTTGACGGGTTTCATCTCTGGACTGGTCTTCTTGTACATTCCTCCGTTGACGCCTAGTCGCAGCGGTCTCATCTGCTTGTCAACTGGCACAGTTCCGAGCAGCCAGTACTCCATTGTTCCACTCATGTCTTCACTGCCCTTCTCGATCTTCCATCCGAAGACGCCTGAATAAAATTTCTGGAGTTTTTCGGTGTTGTTTGCGGGTATTTCGAAATGAACGATTGTGTGGTCCATCTTTCTCTACCTCTTTTTCGTCAAAAGAGGATTTTCGTACTGGTTTAAAATCGTTACTAACACGAAGACTGACAGCCACTGATGTAATCGTATTCCTTGTAGTAGCTGTTTAAACTGGTTCTCAAACCGACGCTCTATTGCCCTCGAATCGAATGAAACTACCAGCATGTGACGGTATAACGTTTATTCCGCTTGTTTTCATTATTGAAAAGACGATGTTTGGTTAAAAAGGAGGCGATGGAAGAATGAATGAAATGACCGCTTATTGCGGACTCGATTGCGGCGAATGCAAAGCGTTCAAAGCCACTCAAGCGAACGATCTTCAATTGAAGAAGCAGATGGCCGAACGCTGGTCTGATCAAGGCGACGTCAAGTTCGAGCCAGAAGACATAGATTGTCTAGGGTGCAAGTCTGACGTGATTTCCGGTTGGTGCCGAAAACTCTGCAAGATAAGACCGTGCGCTACGGAAAAGAAGGTCGTTACTTGCGCTCACTGTGACGAGTATCAATGCGATAAACTGAAGGAATTCTTGCGAAACGAGCCTGTAGCAGCAGAAAACCTTGAAAAGATTCGAAAAACTGTTCAACCCTGACGGCAAGGTGCGAAATGATGACGCTCACTCGGAACGTGAAGAAGGAAGCAAAGAAAGCGGGCTTCGTAGCGGTCGGAATCTCAAACCTCGACATGCTCCGCAAGTTGCCCTACGGAAAAATCAAACACGTAGGCACACTCAAAACACCAGAAGAGGCTTTGCCAGAAGTCCGATCAGTCATATTGATGGGCATTCATGCGTGGGACCTAGTGTTCAACGTCGTGGCAGACTCCACGAAACTTCATTTCAACAAGAAACTCACACCGAACGTGCCTTTGGAGGGCTACCAGCTCTACTATCAAATCGCGTCGAACAAGGCTTGGAAAGTCGCTCAATTCCTGATGAAAAAGGGTTATGATTCGATTCCCTCATTCAGCATTCCACTCAAGACTTCTGCGGTCAAGTGTGGCCTCGGTTGCCAAGGCAAGAACACGTTGCTGGTGACTCCGACCTATGGGCCGAGAGTTCGGTTGGTTTCATTACTCACGACCGCGGAATTAGACGCAGACGAGCCTTTCCAGGAAGATCTATGTAAGAGCTGCGACAAGTGTGTGCGGGCTTGTCCGGGCAGAGCTATTAAACCGTACAAACTTGACATCGACAAGTGCATGGTGTACGCGTCTGAAAACCCTCGTTCAAGGCAAGTTCCCATGGCGACGAGGGAGCTAGAGAAGAGGTTCGTGAAGCGGCCAACTCCCAACAGTTTCATAGAATGCTCCACATGCCTAGAAGCTTGCCCAATAGGAAAAACGGTAGGATAATGCCATTCTCTCTTTGCCTTTTTTCATTAATCCAAAGAAGCGGTGCGCAAGACGCTTGTGCGAGTTCTTTTCTCTGGTGCCACGCGCTTGAATAGTTGAACATACGGGACAAGCGACGCGACGAGCTTGTTCTCGGCCTTCTTCAGATGCTCCTGATAGGTAGTTCTGGAAACTCTTTGCTTGTGTGCAATGTCCTGGACGTTGGCCCTTCTCGGCAGACTGTAGTAACCGTTGCTGTAAGCAGTTAGCAATGCATCCATCTGTTTTTCTGTCAAGTCTGAAAACAGTGCATCCGCAGTCAGAGTGAGCGAACCTGCTATGAAACCTTCAAAATCTGCTTTGCGGAGAATCTCGTATCTGATTCCTCTTTTCTCGAATGTTTCCATGAGAGCCTTCAGGTCTTCGTGTCTAAACGCGATCACGCGGTAGTATTCCCAGCCGTGGCGGTAGATAATCGGCGAGATTTGGAGGAGGTCGAATTCGTCAAGGATTCTCGTCACAGAATCTTCGGTTTTGCAGAAGCATTTCTTCACGAAGAAATGGGCGTTGTGAAGGTCGGATGACTTTTCTACCATTCCCTTTATCTGGGATATTTCATCAATCACGGCAGAATATTCGTCTGGTTCGTCGATTATCAGTTCGATCACGTCGTATTCTCTGTTGCACCAGTCGAACATCTTCAGCCGAGGATGTTTCTTTGACACATTGCAGTAGGGGACAGTCGTGCGTTAGTTTGAATGTCACCTCAAACAGTGTCATAATAGAGAACTACTCGTCCTCATATTTAGCGGTTGAGACATCACATGACGGCACAACCCTCGACTAACCGAGTCCACTGAGTTGTGGGCAGGATCTCTTTTTCTTCTTTCTCAGTGTCTTCTGTGTTGATGTGATCTAGCCAGGAACACGTGCGCCTTGCTAATTGCACTGGCACAGCCTACAGCGTTAAAACCTTAAGAATACAGAAGATTAGAAAGCAAATTCGCATAAGCAGGTTCAAGATATCAGCGGGTTCCTGATGCCTACAAACTTCCCCCCAGTTCAGCAGATTGACCTAGATTTCATGATCGGCGAGAGTCGCACGATCCGCATCTCCGATTTGATGAGTCTCCGCGTCTACCGAGACACACGACCAAGCAACTTGAAAATCGCCAACTTGCAGAAGGGACTAATTCTCGTCTACGAGGGAAACGAATTGGTGGGAGAAGGAACAGGTTTTGGACTCCCTGTCCTTGTCTGCTCCGATCAAACGTACTTTTCAGGATCCTCAACAATCCGAGTTGCACAACAGGATGATCGTTGGAGCATTCGCAAAGAGTTTATGATGGACAGGACTGCTAGAAACAGATTCAGGAACATCACGCTTGAGAACAGGGTGGCTCGCGACCTCATCGCTTACCTGTCCCGTTTGTACCAGATGCATCCGAAACTGAGGTTCCTTAGGCTTAAAGGCGTGACACAGCGAATCGACATCAATGCTTCTTTCGTCCAGACAAAACCTATCGGCAAAGTCAATGTTATTTATGCTATTGACAAAAAAAGAATCTCCATAAGTGCCGATTTCAGAGACTTAGAAAGAGACAGACTTGAAAAGATGTTTATGCTAAATGAACAGGGATCCAGATTCTTCCGAAAGTATAGCGATTCTCAAGGAACCAAATTGGAAGACTCGCAAATAGGAGCATGGGACGGAATACAGGCCGAATGGGCTTCTCTTGAACTTCCCGACAACGAGGTTGGCTTCCGCTTATGGAAAAAGAAAAATAGCATATTACGAAGAGGCCGAGAATACTTGAAAGATTCTCTTGACTGGGTTGGCCTAGACTATGAATTGAGCCCTGAAACCCTTCTTTTCGAATACCCTATTGAAATATTAGGAGCATAAAGCGCGATGACGACGGTCACTCTGGTTTATCCTTACTTTCACCCTTCGAACGACAACTCTATCTTCAGGTTTCCGCCGCTAGGCTTAGGATACATAGCAGCGCACCTCAAGAACAAGGGCATCTCGGTCGAACTTGTGGACTGCACCTTCCTGAGCTTCAAAGACGCTATGGAAAGGATCAGAAACTCTCATCCCCGGATAATCGGCTTACAAGTAATGTTTTCGATGAAAGAAAAGGCCCTCCAAATGGTTGAGCTTCTCAGAAAAGACTGCGAGCTCCTCGTTGCAGGTGGACCGCTTCCAACCTCCAACCCAGAGGAGTTCCTACAGTCTTTCGATGTCGTAGGCCTCGGAGAGGGCGAGGAAACAATGCTCGACATAGTCCAAGCAGTTCAAAACGGAAAACCGTTGAAACAAGTCAAAGGAATCGCCTACAAAGATCTTGGAAAGACCATTTTCACTGCGCCGCGGGATTTCATAAATAACCTTGACGAAATACCATTCCCTGCACGGGAAATGTTTGATAACCAGGCCTACAAAGCCTACTATTCGAGAAACTTCGGCTACACGACGACGTCCATTATGACTTCAAGAGGCTGCCCCTTTCAATGCGACTTCTGCAGCCGCCCAGTGTTCGGCAACAGATTCAGGTCAAGAACCCCCAAGAATATAGCAGAGGAAGTCCAACAAGTCCACGACCTATGCTATGATCGCGTATGGTTCGCAGACGACTGTTTTACCCTGGGTCGAAAACGCTTTCTCGACATCTGTCACGAACTCATCCGGCGTCGCGTCAACATCGGCTGGGAATGCCTCTCAAGAGTAGACACAATAGACGAGGAAGTGGCCGAAAAAATGAGGAAAGCAGGCTGCGTACGCGTCTTCTTCGGTATTGAATCTGGAAATGACACGGTCCTGAAACTGATGAACAAACAAATCACTGTCAGACAAGCCGAACAAGCCGTCAACACCTGCAAAAAGGCCGGAATTCAAGTCGGTGCCTTCTTCATACTCGGATATCCGGGCGAAACAGACAAGACCGTCCTCGACACCGTCGACTTCGCATCCTCACTGCCGCTTGACTACCTATCATTCACCTTCCCCTACCCAATACCTGGCACACCACTGTACGAAAGAGTCAAGGATAGCATGATCATGGAAGAATGGACCGAACCCGACAATATTCACCTCATAAAACACAAACTGCTCTACCAATCGTCCATCTCTGAGTCCAAACTCAAATTTGCACTGTTCAAAGGAATGACCCAACACTACATCAGAAAATACCTCGGAAACACCGCCTACGGACTAATCGGCACGCCATTCGCAAAGACCACGAAGGCTCTGTACAAAGCATTCAACTAGACCCATCATCAGAAACACTACACCATTCGTGCATGCATGCTAATAATTTCCCGAATACCAGCTAAAAGATCATCTTTCTCCTTTGAGCCAGCCCTTGATTCCAAGCTCCGTGACTGTTAAAGTAAGTGGCTCAGGCTGATTTGACTTATACTGCCCGTTCTCATCCAGATACAGCACCGTAGGCTTGAAGGAAAATTCGCCTTGAACTTTCGGCTTGAGCCTAAGCCTCACTTCTTCGGTCTTCAAGGGGTCAACTCGTTTTCCCTTCATGTTCAAGTAGCTGTCCTCCACTCTATAGACTTCGGGATTTTCTGCCAATTCGAAGCCCTTCGGAATAAGATCCGTGATTTTGATCAAGAGTGCTGGACCTTTTCCTGCGTTGACGAGTTCTATCTCCAAATCTAGGTTTTCACCGATCTTCAGCTGTTTTTGGCGGGAGATGATGTTTGCCTGTATGTTGGCGTTCTCAAACTTTTCAATACCGACTGCATTCTCATGATTCGGAGTAGGCGTACTGAACGCTGTAGTTGTAGAGACAATTGCAGGAGTGTGCAATACCTCACTGAGGGACATGGCCAATTCTCGCTCTTCTTTTACTTTATCCAGAAGCCTCAGAACTTGCTCTCTCTTTTCTGGATGTTCAGCCTTCATAAAAGAACCCGCCGAAGTTTGCAGGATTTTTTGGGCCATCGCAAAAAGCTTCGTTTTTCTCTCAGGGTCAGCTTCTTTCTTCGCGTTGTTGATGTTTGAGTAAGCGTCCAGAAGCAGTTCGGTTGCCTTTGCATATTCCGAAGCGCTCTGAATGCCCGCTTTCACGTAGTATTTTGCAGCGCTTTCTAGTTGCTGAACGGCAATATCATGGAGCTTTTCGTTTCCCGAATCGGAAAATTCCATCCCGGCTTCGAGTGCTCTGCAGAAGCGGCTGTGCCCTAAAGCTAGTGTCTTTGCTTTCTCGTTGGGGCTCAGTTCTTTGGCCTTCTCAAAGAGCAGAGATGCTTCCGCGTACAAACCTGGCGATTCCTCGGCTTCAGCCAAGGTCATCTTCGCCCAAGCTTGAGAGAGAGTTGCGATAAGTTTGAACTCCTTCTTGTCCCGCTCCGTTTCTACGGCTTCCTGTAGTCCTCCAAGGATTTCAGCGGCCGAGCTGTATTTCTCGGAGCTTGAAAAGTGGTCCCCTTTCTTGTCAAAGATCTTGGCTTCTTCAACTGCGACTCGTGCTGCGCAGTATCGATGTCTCAGGCCAGTGGCTTTCAACATTTCTGTTGCCATCTTTTTTTCCTCGGCGTCCTCGATTGTTGGCAGCTGGTTCTCCAGAGACTTTCGGGTTTCCTCGAAAAGCGTAGAAGCTGCTTCGAAGGTTTGTAAAGCTTCTTCACTATTCTCTTTTCTGCTCAGTTCTTCAGCTTCGTCAAGCTTTGCCCATGCGGAATAGTTTGGTGCGAGATAGTTCCATCGCCTCAACGATTTGTGAAGACCTGCGGCTTTGTCAAAATGCTCTTCTGCCAAGTTATATTCCTGTCTTGAATGATGGTGTCTGGCTTTTTCGATTTCGCTCCAAGCTTGCATGTACAGGGCATGGTCATTGTAGAAGGCTTTGAGCTGTGGGAACTTCTCTAATGCCAAAGCGTAGCTTTGTGCTGCACACTCAAAATCCTGAGAGGCTGCCAAATGCTCTCCAAGTTTGTCATATACTTGTGCTCTTCTCCAACAATTCTCCGCTATTCTACTGACTAGGCTTAGCTTTCGATAAGATTCAGTGGAAGCGTCATAACTTTGTCCCGCTCTTTTCAGATGCTCTCTGTCGCCCGTTAACTCGTACAGACGAACAAGCGCCTGTGCATATCCATATTGCAGTGCTCCTACGGTTGCGAAAAGAGAGGTTCCCGAGCCTTTCTTCGCCATGTACGCCAATTCTTTGATGCATAATTCTATTGCTTTCTGCTTGTCGGTTACTGCGGCTCCAAGCAAAGCCTTCTTTTTGTCCGAGTCCTCGGTCACTTCAGCGAGTTCATACTCTATGTTTCCCAACGAACTTCGCCCGATACCGATGTTCCAGTAAAGAAAAGGTTCAAGTCTCTCGGCGATTTCTTTGCTTTTATTGATGTAAGCGAGGGCTTCTTCAAGACCTCTTTTCCTATCCTCAAGGTCTGTTTCGAATTTGGCCAGCCTTTGGCGAAGCAGGGCTGCCCCACCATACCAACCCATTATGATTTCCGGGTAACCAGATTCTTCCCATAATTTTCGATTGCGCACACCCCAATCGAAAGCCTCCTCATCTAAGACTCTTTTTTTCTTTAGATCAGTCTCAACCTCACGTTGCCAAACGATACGCATGATTTCCATTGCTTTCGTCCAGGCAAAATCGCCCCTTGGGCTTACAAAGGGCACCTTGCTGAACTCGCGCAGAGATTCTTCTGCATATTTTAGAACCCTTTCAATGGCACGATCTTTCTCAGCTGGATCATCGGTTCCCTCAAGCTTCCAGGCAGTGTGGTAAACGAGCCAATCTAACGCACAGCCAATAGTGAACTTGTCATTCATCTTTCTGCCATACTCTAACGCTTTCGTACAGTTTTCTAACGCTTCGTCAGTACCTTCTAGGCCGAAGAAAACTTGGCCTCCAAAAACAGGATACACACACTCGGTCATCGCCACTTCTTCAGAAAGCTGTTTGGCCTTGCCCCAATAGTTGAGGCCTTTCTGTCGATATTTCTCCCTGTCATTAATGTCTCGGAAGTAGTAGCTGAAAACTCCCAGAAAGACAACGGTTCTTGCGTAAGCACTTGCGAGTTCGGAGACATCTTCCGAAGCTGAGAGGAATCTTATTGCCTTCTCGCCTGACTCTACTGCCTCTTGTATTACCTTTTCGCGAGATTTGAAATCAGGTTCGCGAGTAAATAGAAAAATCGCTGCGTCTGAAAGTTGGACGTATGTTTTCACAAATTCACTTCGTTCCTCTGCCTTTTCGAATGTTCGCATACTCTCTGCTACGAGCTTCCAACATTCATCCAACCATTTTTTCTTTTCAGAACTGTCAGACGCCAACCAATGCTCAACGTATGCTTTGGCAGCATCGCATCGAAGACCTTTGGCGTTCGCCGTCTCAGAGTCATTGATCCTCTCATAAGCCTCAAGAGCCTTACCATAGTGAGCAGCAGCCTTGTTCATCCTGTTCTTGAACTCATCCACATCTTCGACCTGCATGGCTGCTTTGCGAAAGGCATAGCCCAAATGCTCATGGAGATCGCCTAAGCCTGAAAAATTCTGTGCTAATATTGAGTCCAATCCTTTCGCGTAAGTCTCAGCCGCGCCTAGCCAATTATACTCTTTCTCCTTGATATTAGCCTGAGCCAGGATTGCATCGGCGCTAGATGTGTTTGACATGTTATCAGACTGAAATCTAAGTACCATTAAGTCTCTGAAAAGGCTTTTCATGAACAAGATGTTCGGATCATCTGACGACCTTCAGTCTTGCACTAGGCTTCACGTCGCGAATTGTGCCAAGGAAACGTCAGAACGACATCGCGTAAGCGGCACGCTAGTGCGTGGCGCCACAATTAGGACATTTGTCAAGAGTCTCGTCAAACTGAGCATGACAGTAGCTGCATCGGACTTTCACGATGACTTCCTTTTTCACCACTTCCTCTCTAATCACTTGCTGCTGCGTCTCAAGAGGCGTCGGCGGCTTCATAGGCGACCTGTTCCTGGAACGGCCTAACCTGAACACGAGAAAAGCAATTGCAACTGCAATGGCCGCTATGAGAACGATGAAGATCGGCAGAAGAGCAATCGCTATCAAGGAATTCGCCTTAAACGACGATTACCCTTGCGGTTATAATAGACTTTCTGTCTCCATACTGAGGCGCAACGTTAGATGGTTTCGAAGCAACTCTTAAGTCAAGCAATCGTATTACAGCTAAGAAGTAAAAACAATTCAGGCAGGGCGACATTTGGACATCGAAACAAAAATCGAGCTTGTCTGCAAACCTCCAACCGACGAAGTTTTGA
>Ga0315279_10011309_pt1 | contig 10350 bp, 10 predicted proteins | sample YL17G06_20_MG_FD_203694 | JGI IMG/M metagenome (GOLD analysis project Ga0315279, IMG submission 203694) | Sediment microbial communities from Yellowstone Lake, YNP, Wyoming, USA - YL17G06_20 | ecosystem: Environmental > Aquatic > Freshwater > Lake > Sediment | place: USA: Wyoming | collected...
TATCTAGATTGCCGCCATTGCAATGCAACACGAGTTGATATTGGTTAAACGTAACCCGAACTTCGATGAAATTGATGGCTTGAATATCGCTCGTTGGTAGAATCATTTCCGAACCCCTACACATATGCATATCGAAAACATGGACTAACCAAAAAATCGTAGGGCGGTTTGGTATACTGCCATTTGTTACGAAAATTGGTAAATGAGCGAGTTTTCGCTCGCTCACTTACCAATTTTCGGTATTATATATGCGTAGATTCCCCTAACCGTACATCGGGCCGAAGCTTGAGCAGGCGCGGTAATCAGCGCCCTCCAGGTCGGCGGTGCCAAAAGCGCTCCAGGCGCTCGGGCGGAAGATTTGCTCCTCGGGCAGGTTGTGCATACTCACCGGGATACGCAGCAGCGATGCCAGGGCGATCAGGTCGGCGCCAATGTGGCCAAAGCTTGCCGCTCCGTGGTTGGCGCCCCAGCTGGCCATCACCGAGTACACATCACGGAACGGGCCTGTTCCTGTCAGGCGTGGGGCGAACCAGTGCGTAGGCCAGGTGGGATCGGTACGCTCGCTCAGGGTCTCGTGGACTTTTTCTGGCAGATCCACGGTCCAACCTTCGGCAAGCTGCAGCACCGGGCCGAGACCTTTCACCAGGTTGAGGCGCGCCATGGTGATCGGGATACCACCGCGGGTAAGAAAACCGGATGAATACCCACCGCCGCGGAAGTAACCGGTGCTGCCGGGATACCAGGTGGTCGCTGCCAGGCATTTATCCACCTCTGTTGGGGTGATCTCCCAGTAAGGTTTCATGACTGGCTGCCCATCGCGTTCCTGCCAGCCGGTCGCGTCCAGCGTGGCTGCTCCGGAATTGATCAGGTGGATCAACCCGCCTTCGGCCTTGCCTTCAAGCTGGTAACCAGTCACCCGTTTTACTGCCGCTGGACTCCAGTAAGTGCGCACATCCGCAAAAATTTGGGCGGTATTCGTCAGCAAATTACCGAACAACATGGTAGCTCCGTTCAAGCTGTCGTTCTCGGTGGCAAAAACGAACGGCTGGCGGATGCCATTCCAGTCGAAGGATGAGTTCAAGATGGCTTCCATGAAATCCCCGTTCGGCAGGTAATCGGTCCACTGGCGCTGCCCCTGAAACCCCCCCACAATGGCATTGTGCCCGAGCGCTTCCTCACCCCAGCCGATCTCAGCCAGACGCGGGTTGCCGATCATTAGATCGCGAGCGATCAGCGTCATCTTCACCACCATTTCCCAATCGCTGTCCTTCTGGGTGCGCGTGCGCTGCATGGCAGGCGGGTTGTGGTCACGCCCCTCCTTGCATTTTGCCTTCGTCCAGGCAAAAGCTTTCTGGTACTCGACTGGATCGTAGATACCTTGTTGAATGCGGCGGAGTACCTCACTCATGTCCACGACTTCCACACGCATTCCCAGGTACTGCTCGAAGAAGGGTTGGTCAACAATCGAGCCAGAGATGCCCATCGAAACGCCCCCCAACGACAGGTAAGATTTTCCTTTAAGGATCGCGACCGCCAGCCCGGCACGGGCAAAACGCAGCAGCTTTTCCTGCACATCTGCAGGGATCGACGCATCACTAGAATCCTGCACATCATGACCATAGATACTAAAGGCAGGCAGGCCTTTCTGGTTGTGGGCCGCCAATACCGCCGCCAGGTAAACCGCGCCCGGGCGCTCGGTACCGTTGAAACCCCAGACCGCTTTCGGGATCAGCGGATCCATATCCATTGTCTCAGAGCCGTAGCACCAACATGGGGAGACGGTGATGGACAGGCCCACTCCTGTGCGGTCGAATTTATCCGCTGTCTGGGCTGCTTCAGCCACCCCTCCGATACAAGTATCGGCAAGGACACATTCCACTGGCTGTCCATTGGGATAACGCAGGTTAGCGCTCAGGAAAGCGGCAGTAGCCCGCGCCATGCCCATCGTCTGGGCTTCCAGTGATTCACGCACGCCTTTTCGCCGCCCGTCAATTGCAGGTCGGATGCCAATCTTGGGGAATCCGCCGATCAAACGGTCTGGGATTGTAGTCATAGAAGCCTCCTGGAAATATCGGTATCAGGTACAAATTATACACGGGTTTAGAATTTGGATAAATTGGGTAACCCAAAACCGGGAAAGTCGTTTATCATTAGCATGTGGTTCTCTCCACCATCTCCAATATCCGTGAAAGGAGCAACCCCATGCCACGTTCTGGCCCCAAACCTACCGATATCATCGACCAACTGGCGTTTGTCGCCGTTTCGGGTTCGCAGGCAGGTGATCTGATGCAGAACCTTACAAAAAACGGGTTCTATTTCACCAAGATCGATAGCTCGGGCGGGATCATCCAGGAGCCGATGGTATGCCTGTTGATCGGCTTCGACAAAACCCGCAAGGATGATCTGATGAAGCTGTCGCGGAAATATTGCCAACCTCACAAGCAGTATATCCCGGCAAATATGAGCATCCAACCCGGCTATGCCAATCAAATTCCTATGATCGAGGCTCAGATGGGGGGAGCAGTCATCCACCTGCTGAATGTCGAGCGATTCGAGCAGTTGTAAAGGAAGGTATCTATGAAACTCATGATCGTCATCGTCCGCGATACCGACGACGAAAACGTAATCCAGGTGCTGGTAAAGAACAGTTACCGTGTCACCCGTATGGCAAGCACAGGCGGATTTTTACGCAGGGGAAATGTAACCCTGTTGATCGGCGTTGAATCTGAGAAAGTGGACGCGGTGTTCGAGTTACTGCGCCAGACCTGCCGTCCAGCAGACCTGAACCATCACGCCGCTACTGTATTTGTGGTAGATATGCCATACTTCGAGCAAATCTAACCTTATGCCCGCGGATTCGTTCGTCCGAATATAACCGCGGATTTCTATCCGTATGCCAGTTTCTTTTAGTAATATACGAACACGTTTATTCCGTTGGTTATCGCGCCTGACCCTGGGGGGTGATTGGGCGCTTTCTGAGCCCGCCGAAACGCGCCATAATTTACGCTGGTTCTGGTTCGATGGATTCTTCTCTTCGGCTAGTGATAATATCGTCGTTACATACCTGACTCTGTACCTATTGGCCTTAGGAGCCAGCCGGGCGCAGATTGGCCTGCTCAGCTCATTATCAAGCCTGAGTGTTGCACTGGTACTGCTGCCGGGCGCGTTGTTGGTAGAGCGGATCGGCCACCGCAAAGAAGTCACGGTGTGGGCCGGGGGTGGTGTGGCGCGGGCGGTGGTTCTCTTCCTGGCTTTAATCCCACTCGGTCTCAAAGGTCAGGGGTTGATCTATGCTGCCATGGTCCTGTCGGTTATTCGCGATGTGTTCGGCAACCTGGCTTACCCGGCCTGGATGGCGATCATCGCGGAGATCATCCCGATTTCAGGCCGGGGACGCTACTTTGGTACCCGTAACTTCGCCATGGGCGTAGTGGGTATGGCGGTCACGCTACTAGTCGGGGAGTTGATTACACGCACCAGCAAACCAGATGGATACCAGATTGCCCTTGGGATGGCATTCATCATCGGGATGATGTCCACCTATAGTTTCGCGCACCTGCGCGTATCGAAGGAACCACCAGAAGTGCCTTCCGGAACATCAGGGCTGAACCTACCGGGATTACTACGGGATATGTTGAAGCATCCGGCTTTTCTTACCCTGGCAGGTGTATCGGCGTTGTGGAATTTTTCCCTCAATATAGCCGGACCTTTCTTTAATGTGTATCTGGTACAAAATTTGAAATCCACCGCTACCATGGTCGGCTTCTTGGGAGTGGTTTCGACCATTGCAAGCCTGCTCGTTCAGCGTAAACTTGGAGAGCTGGCTGACCGGTGGGGTGCGCACCGGATGCAATTAATCAGTGGGCTGCTGATCCCCGTTGTGCCATTCGCCTGGGTTTTTGTCGCTTCACCCTGGCATGTTGTGCCTATCAACCTCCTGAGTGGCGTACTCTGGGGAGCTTACAGCCTGGCATCCTTTAATTACCTGCTAGAACTCACCCCCGCGGACCAACGAGCCCGTTATTCAGCCCTGTTCCAATTGATGATGACATTAGCACTGGCAGCTGGTGCTGCCGTGGGCAGTATTATTATCTCTTCCGGTTTGGCCTACAAAGGCGTCTTCATCGGTTCAGCCGTGGGCCGCTTTACAGCCGCAGTGTTGTTTGCACGTTTCGTGCGCGGCCCCAAACACTCCCAGATCGTCCCTGCGCAAACAGCCGTATGAATATCCGCCCGATCCAAACCAAAGCCGATCTACGCACTTTCCTCGATCTCCCATACCGGCTTTACCGCTCTGACCCGGTATGGGTGCCTCCGCTGCACAGCGAACAGCGCGGCCAGTTCGACCCTCATCACAACCCCTTACTCGAACACTGCGAATGGCAGCACTTCTTGCTCGAAGAGAGAGGAGAGGCCATCGGTCGGGTGACTGCGTTCATTGACCGGCTGGCGTTGGAGGCCTGGAATGAGCCAGTTGGTTTTTTCGGCTACTACGAATGCGTACAAAACCAGACTGCCAGCCAGCTGCTGCTCGAGACTGCTCGCGATTGGTTGAGGCGACATAGCATACGCATCATGCGCGGCCCGTGGAGTTTCGTATCTCAAGAGTGGGGCATGGTGATCGAGGGCTTCGAGCCCTCTCCTGTGGTGATGGCCCCCTATAATCCACCGTATTATAACGAGCAGTTGGCCGCCTTCGGATTGGCAAAAGCCAAAGACTTACTGTGTTGGTATATATCCGGAAGCGAGGGGTACCACATCCCAGAGCGCATCCTCAAGCTAACCGACGCGGTGGCACAGCGATACGGTGTGCGCATTCGACAGATCGATATGCGGCATTATGAGCAAGAGGTGACCCTGATTGTTGACCTATCGAACGCTACCCTGATCGATAATTGGGGATTTTCACCGGTGACAGACGCTGAGGTGCAGGCCATGGCGCGCGACATGAAACCTGTTATCCAGCCGAAAGGGGTGCTCTTCGCTGAAGACCGGGATGGACGTCCGATCGGCCTTGCCATTGCGCTGCCGGATGTAAATGTTCTGCTCAAGGGTTTGAATGGGCGCCTGTTTCCCTTCGGCTGGATGAAAATGTTATGGGGGATTCCGCGCCTGCATAATTACCGCATGTTTGCCCTGGCTGTGATCCCAGAATATCACGGCAAAGGGGTAGACAGCCTGATTTACCGCGCCCTGCACGAATCGATCTACACTTCCGATATTTGGATGGAAATCAATTACGTGCTCGAGGATAATGTGCCCATGACGAATGCCATCCACAAGCTGAATGCGAAACCTCTGCGGCGATACCGGATTTACGAAATGAATATTTGATAAGTCCCCCAAAATTGCCGTTATAATGCTTCATCCAAACCAATTCACCTCTGGGCAGCACTCCTGGCAGCGTTCGAGCAGGAAATTGAGATTGTTCTGCTTTTGGTCATCGCGCAATCGCCTGGCTGAGGCGGTAAAATAATGATGCTGCCTAAGAAAGCCGCGTTGGCGCTCACACCACTCCTGATCCGTAAAGTATGACCCCAGCATAGCCATTTCTGTCCGCAGAGCCAGGCTCCTGTTCCAAAAATCTACCCGTCCAAGGGAATCGAGGTCCGCATCAGCAACGATCTCTTCCAACAGGTTTTGCGGCATCTGGGGTATGCGCGTCGCCAGGATGATTCCCTCGACAACTTTGATCTGTTCAGGTGAATAACCAAACTGCGGTAAAATACTATTGGCGTATTGGGCGCCCACCATTTCATGATTGTCGCGCTGCAACGTAAATCCGATATCATGAAAATAGGCACCGGTAACCATCAACACGCGGTCTTCCCCATTAATTCCTTCTAAAATCGCAAGCCGCTCTGTCATCCCCACGACCTCATCACGGGTATGTTTCAAAGAGTGATAGGTATAAACGATGGATAATTTTTGTTCTAGCTGCCGAATGGCGTGGTGTGCAGCGCTTTGGAGGTCTGGCAGAGTCATGGCCATAAGTATACCTCATGACCTGATGGGAATCGCCTCGTATCCTTTTTGTTTTATTCCTGCAATGATCTGCGCCTCGCTGACTATCGTTTCATCGTACTCAACCTCCACGCGGGCCTTTTGATAGCTGGCCTTTACCCGCTGGATGCCGGGCAGATCATCCTCGATGCCTTCGACTAGCATCACACAGGAGGAACAATGCATATCCGTTACCCGAAAAACGCTTTTAGTCATCAGCAACCTCACTGAAAGATGATTTTCCCACTATACATTCCCATCGAACAGGTGAAAAACAATTCCGTGCCGGGTTTCTGCGCTGGGATCTCGATCGGAACCGTCCCTGTTTCTGGCAGCAGGCGCTCAACGTTCAACCTTGGGATCACAAACGAGCGGGAACAGGATCGAGTGTTGTTGGTAACCACGTTGAGGGTGACCGGCTCATTTGCTTTTGCATGTAATACCTGCGGCCGGTAGCCATTATTGGCCGCGTTGAGTGTTAGCATGCTGCTGGCAGGCAACGGGGCTGCCTCAACAGCTTGTTTCGAGGGAAATGCTTCCTGCACCATATGGGTTACCGAATAGGGAGATCCCAACAGGTTGAGGCCAGTTTCTACAGAGACTAACCCCATGATCAATATTACCACGGCCACAAAACTCATAAATAACTTTTCCAGCCTTGCGCCCAGCTTTGTCGTGAAGTAAGCGACCATGAAGAATACCGGGCTGGCGCCAAGGGTGAATGCGAACAGGATCGCCGCTCCCTGGAGAGGGTCTCCGGTGCCGATAGCAATTGCCATCATGGCTTGCGTCACGCCACAGGGGATCAGCACCGTCAACAAACCCAGGAAGATAGGGGTAACGATCTCAGCCCCATTCTTCGCCTTCCAGCGTATATATCGAGTGATAAACGATGGCGGTTGAAAGACAAAATAGCGGAAAATCGGGTGCACATCGAACATGCGCAGGGCGTTGCCGACCATGAATATGCCGATTGCCAGCATCAACACAGCCCGTATAGCAGGTGTGAGGGTCAGCATAGAACCAAGCAAACCTAGCAAGAATCCTAGCAAGGTGTAAACAACCATCTTCGCTCCCAGGAAAAGAGCGATCGGCAGGGCAGTATGCGGCTGGAAAGTATGTTTCGTTTCTTTACGCGGTTTTCCGCGTGCTTTTGCTCCCTGTGATTGATCGAGCATATCCTGCTCGAGCTGGTGGGCAAGCGAGCTGGCCAGCAGCCCTCCTTGAACCACAAGGCAGCTCAATCCCCCGGTAGTCAGCCCGGTGATAAATGCCAAAATGATTGGGTTCACAGGATTTCTCCGATGTTATTTTGCCCGATATCCACGCAGCCGCAGGCTGTTAGAGACCACAAACACACTGCTGAAAGCCATAGCTCCTGCAGCCAGCATGGGGTTGAGTAAGCCGGCTGCGGCAGCCGGGATCAAGATCACATTATAGAAGAACGCCCAAAACAGGTTCTGCTTGATGGTGCGCAGCGTGCTCCGCGATAGATCGATCGCCCGCGCCACCCCACGCAGATCCCCGCTGATTAATGTAATCGGTGCAGCCGCCATAGCGACATCTGTACCCGTGCCAATGGCAATACCCACATCCGCTTGCGCCAGGGCTGGGGCATCATTAATCCCATCGCCAACCATCGCAACCACCTGTGGTTTTTTATCCTGTCTTGTTCCCTGTGTCCCCGCGGTCGAATCTGCCAAGCCAGCTTCCAATCCTTGCAATCGCTTCACTTCGTCTACCTTACCTCCTGGTAACACCTCAGCCAACACCTTATCCACGCCGACCTGTTTCCCGATAGCGGCAGCAGTCTGCTGGTTATCTCCGGTAATCATGGCTACACGCAAACCCATGCGGTGCAACTGGGCGATCGCCTCTACCGATCCGTCTTTCACTGTGTCAGCAACACCAATGATTCCTGCCACCTTGCCATCAACTGCCACCAGCATGGCGGTCTTGGCCTCCGCCTGCAGGCGCGAAATCTCGGCTTCCAGCCCATTCAAGGCCAACCCTCGGGCTTCCATCATCCGCCGGTTGCCTACCCACACGCTGCGCCCATCTACCATCGCTTCCACGCCCTGGCCAACAGTAGCCGTGAAACCCTCCGGCTGCGATAATTGCATGGAGCGGTTTCCAGCTTCAGCCACAATGGCTTCACCCAAGGGGTGCTCCGAGCCCTTTTCTACCGATGCTGCCAGGTGTAGAATCTCGGCCTGTGGATCGAGAGTCTGGAATTGTGAGCTTGCGATGATATCCGTAACTGCTGGTTGGCCGCGAGTGATCGTGCCGGTCTTATCCAGCACAACGGTAGCAACCTTACCCGCTCGCTCGAGCGCTTCACCGGAACGCAGGAGAATGCCCAACTCAGCGCCTTTGCCCGTGCCAACCATTACCGCGGTAGGCGTAGCCAGCCCCATGGCACACGGACAGGCGATGACTAATACGGCGACCATGTTGATCAACGCGCGGGTGAACAGACTGGTGTCAGCATTGGCCGGCAACGGGATAAGAAAATACCAGACTAGGAAAGTGATCGCGGCAATCGCGATCACCGCCGGTACAAAGATGGCGGATATCTGATCGGCCATCTTCTGGATAGGCGCTTTGCTCCCCTGGGCTTCTTCAACCAGGTGGATGATCTGCGCCAGGGCAGTTTCCCTGCCCACCTTGGTAGCTTCGAACTTGAGTAAACCCAGCTTGTTGAGGGTTGCCCCAATCACCGCATCGCCTGGGCCTTTTTCCACCGGCAGGGATTCACCGGTTAGCATGGATTCATCCACCGCTGATCTGCCCTCAACCACTACTCCATCTACGGCGATCTTCTCACCTGGGCGCACGCTGACCAGGTCGCCAACACGCACATCATCTACGGGCACTTCCATCTCCTGACCGTCACGGTTCACACGCGCTGTCTTGGCGCGCAGGCTCATCAACTTCTTGATGGCTTCGCTGGTGCGGCCCTTCGCGCGCGCCTCGAGGAATTTGCCCAATTTAATAAGCGTGATGATCACCGCGGCGGTCTCGAAATACACATGCCCTTTCAACAGACCGAAAGTGATCGGCAGCGAGTAGAAGTATGCCGCTGAGGAACCCATCGCAATCAACACATCCATGTTGGCTGAGCGGTTACGCAACGCCTTGAATGCCCCAACATAATACTGCCAGCCCACGTAGAACTGCACCGGGGTCGCCAGTGCTAAAAAGACCCAGTTGAGCCACGCCGGCGATTCACGCATCCCTCCCAGGCCACTGTTTTGAACATAGAAGAACGATGGGAGTAGCCCGAGATCGCGCCCCATGGCGAGCAAAAAGAGTGGAATGGTGAAGAATAATCCTATGATTAACAACCGGCGTTGTTCATCGATCTCTGCCTGGCGGGCTTTCGCCTCTGCATCCTCCACCTCTCCACCGGTCTCTACTGCTTCAAAACCTGCCGCAGCGACCGCGCGGCGCAGGTCGGATTGGCTGGCGATGGTGGGGATATACCGCACACGGGCGTGTGAGGTGACTAGACTCACCTGAGCTTCCATCACCCCCTCCAGGCTGGCAAGCGCCTTCTGCAATCTACGGGCATCGTTATCATCTGACATACGGCGGATGAGTAAGTCAGCTTCTCCGGAGGCAACCCCGTACCCGGCGCGTTCTACCCGCCCGATCAGGTCAGGCAACCCCGCCAGGGTTGGGTCATATTCCACGGTGGCGCGCTCAGAAGAAAGGTTGACCACCGCGGAGGTAACACCGTTGGCCTTCTTCAAATTGCGCTCGACGGTCGCCACGCAATTGGCGCAAGTCATGCCCGTGATGGGAAGCGTGAGTTGTTTCATATTCGCCATAGGTGTTTTAAAAATAGACAGGTATACAAGTAAACAAGTGGCAGGTTACAGTCGCTAATACCAGATCGATGTTTCCTTATACCTGTTTCCTTGTATACCTGTTTACCTCTACTAATTCACCGCCGGGTAGTTGATTTCCACCAGCAGTTTCTTGATGGCTTCTTCGGTAGCCGGGGGCGCGAAAATGATCGTGGCTTGCTTGCTATTTGGATCAGCTTCAACGGAACTTACGCCTGCCAGCTCACTGACCTCAGTTTTGATCGTATGAACGCAGTGCATGCAGGATATGTTAGGGATCGAATAGGTTACAGTAGTCATGGGAAAACTCCTTCTTTAAGTTTTTGTCGCCATCTCATATACGTCGGCGATCTCGCTTAGCACCCGCTCGCGGTCATTGGGATCCTCGCCGCGAATGGCGGTGATCACGCACGAGTTGAGATGTTCTTCCAGGATAGTGGTATTGATTTTGTTAAGCGCAGCCTGCACAGCCTGTATCTGGCGGATCACATCGATA
>Ga0315279_10011311_pt1 | contig 10349 bp, 9 predicted proteins | sample YL17G06_20_MG_FD_203694 | JGI IMG/M metagenome (GOLD analysis project Ga0315279, IMG submission 203694) | Sediment microbial communities from Yellowstone Lake, YNP, Wyoming, USA - YL17G06_20 | ecosystem: Environmental > Aquatic > Freshwater > Lake > Sediment | place: USA: Wyoming | collected...
GAGATATCCGAATGGTCTACTCTCCCCTCGACGCCTTAACGATCGCCAAAGATTATCCGAACAAGAGAGTTATTTTTTTCGCCATCGGATTCGAGACGACTTCGCCGACGATTGCCGCAGCGATCCTCCAGGCAGTGGAGGAACGGCTTCGGAATCTCTTTATTCTCGATAGCCAGAAAAGGATTCCTCCTGCCCTCCAGGTTCTGTTGCAGGCGAAGCGGGTCAAGATCGATGGATTCATTCTTCCGGGCCATGTGAGCGCGATTCTCGGAACCACTCCCTATGAGTTCCTGTCGAGAGAATTCGGGCGACCTGCAGTGATCACTGGATTTGAACCCTTGGACATCCTTCACGGGATTTGGATGCTCGTCAATCAAATTGAGGACGGACGGGCCGACATCGAAATCCAATACCGGCGAGTGGTCCATGAAGAAGGGAATCGAATCGCTCTGGCGAAGATTGACGAAGTCTTTGAAACGAATGAAGCGGAATGGAGAGGCCTCGGATCGATTCCCAACAGTGGATACCGTTTCAAGAAACCGTTTCTGAGCATGGATGCAAGAACGATACCTGTGGAGGTAGAATCTCCTAAGGAACACCCTGAATGCCTTTGCGGCGAAGTCCTTCAGGGAGTCATCACTCCAACCGACTGTCCGCTTTTCAAGACCGTCTGTACTCCTGAAAACCCGGTTGGACCTTGTATGGTGTCGGTCGAGGGAACCTGTCACACCTATTTCAAGTTCCAGTGAAGCTCCTCGCCCACAGGGCGGGGCTTCCGGGAAATGGTGATATGATTACACGGTCGGCTTTCCTCCCCGCCCCTGCCTACAGGCAGGAAGGCGGGGCATCTAGCCGACTTGCCAGTGACGGGTCAAATATTTTCGATCTTCATGGAGAAGCATATGGCTGAAGACAAGATTCTCTTGGCCCATGGAAGCGGAGGAAGACTTACTCACGATCTGATCCAGCAGGTCTTTCTGCCCCGTTTTTCGAATCCTCTTCTGGATATTCTTGACGATAGTGCCAAGGTCCATCATCCTTCGGGGACAATTGCTTTCACGACGGATTCCTATGTCGTCCATCCCCTCTTTTTCTCCGGCGGAGATATCGGAAAGTTGGCCGTTTGTGGAACCGTCAACGACCTGGCGATGGTGGGCGCCACCTCCTCTTATCTCAGTCTTGCTCTCATCATCGAAGAAGGACTCCCCCTCTCAACCCTCGATCGGATTGTCTCTTCGATTCGGGAAACCACCGAGAAGGCTCGAGTTACGATTGTAACCGGTGACACCAAAGTGGTGGAGCATGGAAAAGGCGATCAGTTGTTCATCAATACCTCAGGGGTGGGATGGGTGAGGCCCGGAGTCAATCTCTCAGGAACGAACCCGAAACCAGGAGACAAGATCCTCTTAAGCGGCACGCTTGGAGATCACGAGATGGCGATTCTTTCCAGTCGGGAAGGGTTTCAAATCCAGGGATCCATCAACAGCGATTGTGCTCCCCTCAATGATCTTGTTGAGAAGATGCTTGACGTCTGTCCATCGATCCGATGTATGCGAGATCCGACTCGAGGCGGTCTTGCAACCACACTCAATGAAATCGCTTCTGCTTCGAACACCGGGATGATCATCGAAGAAGAACGGATTCCTGTCCGGGAATCCGTGAGAGGGCTTTGCGAACTTCTGGGCCTCGATCCGCTTTACCTTGCGAACGAGGGCAAACTGATTGCCATCTGCCCACCCGAAGCAGCTCCTCCTTTGCTGACGGTTTTAAAAGGTCATTCTTTAGGAAAAGAGGCTGAGGTCATTGGGATTGTCACAGAGGAAAACCCAAAGCGAGTCGTTCTCCGAACATTCATCGGAAGTCATCGAATTGTCGACATGCTCACGGGAGGGCAGTATCCGCGCATTTGCTAAAGGCGGAAATGATCCGCCCTTTCTCTATAAGTCTCTATCGAAGGGCCTCGATCTTCTTCAGAACACACTCCCGTCCCTTTTCAATTTGGATTGCCAAAGAACCACATCGAGGACAGGGAGAAGCGACGAGGTGTTTCAGAGGATCTTCCGGATCCATCGTTCCCCTTCCATGATATCCGCAGGATGGACAGCGAATGAGGGCTTTGATCGTTCTCACCTTGATCTTCGCTCCTTCAGCAATCGTTCCCTTGAATAATTCGTGAATCCAAGTCGTCACCTGTTCCATGTTCAGGAGCGTAAGCTCTCCAATGTCCAACTGAACCGAAAGAACGCGCTTCCCATCTTGTTTCTCTGCGGCGTCGAGAACGTTCTTAGCGATCTCAGAGGCAATGGAATATTCGTGCATCGTTAGGACCGGTAGGACCGGAGTCCGAGGGAGTGAATGATCCGGCCAACACCGACTCCTCGAATCGCATTGGTTCGAATGAATGGGGCCTGCGGGTTAATTCTCTCAGCGTCTTTTCCTAACCGCGAAGCACTGACCTTCATCACTTTTGCCAGATCGATTTTGTTGAGGGCAATCACGTCGGCCTCTCGAAAAATGTAGGGGTGCTTGACCACCGTGTAAGGTCCTTCGGTCACAGAGACGACCACCAGTCGTTTGTGGGCACCAAGTGGAAACTCTCCTGGACAGATTAGATTGCCCACATTCTCTATGAAGAGGAATCGGATTCCCTCCAGATCCACCTTTTTGATCGCCCGAGAAATGAGGTTCGCGTCGAGATGGCATTCTTTGCCCGTATTAATCTGAATTACACGGGCCCCTTCCTTCTTGATTCGTTCCGCATCGATCGTTGTCGTCAGATCGCCGGCAATGACAGCGACCCTCTCCCGCATCGCCAGTTTTCTCAGAATGGCCTTGATCAGTGAGGTCTTGCCTGAACCGACCGACCCCATGACGTCAATTGCCATGATTTTCGAGCGATCAAAGGCACGTTTGTTTGTTCTAGCCAGGGCCTTGTTTCTTGCGAGCAAGTCTTTATCCAGTTCGATGTCAAAGATCTCGGGTCCTTTAGGTCTAATCACTTTCATCTTTAGGGCTCCGTCCGCTATGAATTTATGCATGGGAAATTATAATGGAATTCCATCTCGAAAGAAAGCTCAGACATGGCTGAGAAAAGAGATGCAACTTTTTAGAGGATTGCGTTGATTTTCTTCTTAAACCAGGGTAGAAAAGGTATTGAGGAATGAAGCTCCCCGCCCACTGGGCGAGGCTTCCCGGCATGGTATTTTCATTTTATATTGTGCCCCTTGACCCCGCCTATCCCGCCAGGGCGGGACGGGGCACCTTCCGGTCACCTATGTGTCTCGCCGTCCCCTTAAAAGTACTCAGAGTCAAGCATCCCGTCGCTACTGTGGATATTTACGGCACCACAAGAGACGTGTCCTTGCTTCTTCTCCCTGACGACATTCAGGTGGGCGACTACGTTCTTGTCCACGCAGGTTTTGCCATCCAAAAGATCGATGAAGATGCAGCTCAAGAAACACTCGACCTTCTCGATGAGATGGCAAGAACCCTTGACCAAGAACCTGATCGCACATCGAAACCCCTTGCCTAGGAATTTCCTTTTTGCTCACAGCGGTAGCAAGGGTGATCATTTTTTTCTGATTCGTTCTTGGGTGTTTTTTCCTCTGCGTTTTTCTCTTGACAAAAAAAATCAATGTGTTAACGTTCGCCAAACTATATCTTCCATGTTCTTCTCGCCCGTCTTTTTTTCTCTCATTCAGACGGGGGAAAATATAAAGAAATAATACAATTTGTGAATTGCTGAACTACCTGAGGGAAGGGGGTGAAGCACCCTCTTAACTTGGTCTTGTTGTAGTTGGACATAAAACCAGAGAAAGGAGGCTGAGTGACAATCATGAGAATGACCCGAAGGACTTTCTTGAAGGTTTCGGGTGCGACTGCCGCAGGAACAGTGATGGGAGGCCTCGGTTTCGATCTATCACCCATCGAGGCCTATGCTCAGGAACTCCGGATCAAAGGAGCGAAAGAGACAACCACCATCTGTTGCTATTGTTCTGTTGGCTGCGGCATCATCGTCCATACCGATAGTAAGGGCAAGGTGATCAATGCCGAAGGAGATCCAGACCATCCCATCAGCGAGGGTGCCCTTTGTGCCAAAGGAGCCTCAAGTTACCAGATCGCTGTCAATGAAAATCGTCTAAAAAAGGTCCGTTACCGTGCTCCCTTCAGTAATGCCTGGAAAGAGGTGAGTTGGGAGTGGGCCTTTGACAAGATCGCAGCGAACATCAAAAAGAGCCGGGATGCGAGTTTTGTGGAGCGCAATGCCGACGGAAGACCCGTCAACCGCACGAATGGGATTGCCTCTGTCGGGAGCGCAGCCCTGGACAATGAGGAATGCTGGCTTTACCAGAAGTTTCTCAGGTCTCTGGGGCTTATTTACATTGAACACCAGGCCCGTATCTGACACAGCGCAACTGTAGCGGCTCTGGGAGAGTCGCACGGACGCGGTGCAATGACCAATCATTATATTGATTTCAGGAATTCCGATGTCATTCTGAACATGGGTAGCAATGTGGCCGAGAATCATCCTGTCTCTTTCAAATGGATCCAAGCAGCCAAGGATAAGGGAGCACTCTTCATCCATGTGGATCCGAGGTTTACCCGTACTTCGACCAAAGCCGACATCTTTGCCAGACTTCGTTCCGGGAGTGATATCGCCTTCCTGGGAGGGATGATCAAATACATTCTGGATAATAACCTCTACGACGAATTCTACGTTAACAATTACACCAATGCCTCCTTTATCGTGAATCCAAGGTTTGGTTTTGACGACGGACTTTTCTCCGGTTACAACCCATCCCAGAGGGCCTATGACCAGTCCACCTGGGCTCTGGAGAAGGATGAAAACGGCATTCCCAAGAGGGACATGACGCTCCAGCATGAACGCTGTGTCTTCCAGCTTCTCAAAAAACATTATGCTCGCTACACACTGGAAAAAGCGACACAGATCACCGGAACCCCCTCGGACGATCTCGAGAAGGTTTACAAGGCGTACGCTGCAACCGGAGCGCCCGACAAAGCAGGCACGATCTTATATGCCATGGGCTGGACCCAGCACACCGTCGGCGTCCAGAATATCCGTGCCATGGCTATCATCCAGGACTTGCTCGGAAACATGGGTGTTGCGGGCGGTGGCATCAATGCTCTTCGAGGTGAATCAAATGTCCAGGGATCTACGGACCATGGCCTTCTCTTTCACATCTGGCCAGGATATCTGCCCACGCCTAACGCCCTTTGGACACTTCTTGCAGACTACAATAAGACCACTCCGGTGACGAGAGATCCTCGGAGTGTCAACTGGTGGAGGAACCGACCCAAGTATGTGGCCAGTTTTCTGAAATCGATGTTTGGTGACAAGGCCACCAAAGAAAATGATTTCGGATACGCATGGATGCCTAAGCTCAATCCGGGCCAAGATGCGTCCTGGCTCAATCTTTTCGATGAGATGTACAAGGGAAGCTTTACCGGTTTCTTTGCATGGGGCATGAATCCGGCTTGCTCAGGCGCTCACGCGGGCAAGGTCCGCCAAGCCATGGCCACGCTGGATTGGTTAGTGAATGTGAACCTCTTTGATAACGAGACAGGATCCTTTTGGAAGGGACCCGGGATGGATCCCAAGCAAATCAAGACAGAGGTCTTCCAGTTGCCCTGCGCAGCCTTTATAGAAAAAGAAGGCAGTATCAGCAACAGCGGTCGCTGGATGCAGTGGCGGTACAAGGCAGCGGACGCTCCCGGAGAAGCTAAACCGGACGGCGATATCATGTATGAGCTTTTCAAGAAGGTCCGCGCCCTCTATGAAAAAGGTGGCAGTGTCTTCCCAGATCCGATCTTAAATCTGACGTGGGATTATGAAACGAACGGTCATTTCGATGTTCACAAGGTCGCCAAAGAGATCAATGGTTACTTCATGGAAGATATCGCTGAGCATCCTGTGGATAAGAAACCCTACAAGAAGGGAACCTTACTTCCGAGCTTTGTCTACCTACTGGATGATGGCCGAACTTCTTGTGGGAGCTGGGTCTATTCAGCGAGCTACACGGAAGCCGGGAACATGGCTGCCCGCAGAAAGAAGACCGATCCCACCGGACTGGGCCTCTATCCTGAATGGTCGTGGACCTGGCCAGTGAATAGACGGATCATATACAATCGTGCCTCTGTGGATCTGGACGGGAACCCCCGTAACCCGAATCGTCCTCTCTTGAAATGGGACACGGCCAATAAGAGATGGGTCGGCGATGTTCCCGATAATGCAGTTCCGCCCATGGGCACGGAAGGAGCTTATCCATTTATCATGAAGCCTGACGGCGTTGCCTCTCTCTTCGGGCCCGGATTAAAAGATGGACCCTTCCCCGAACATTATGAACCTCTCGAATGTCCGATTGAGAAGAACCTGATGTCGAACCAGAGGATCAATCCGGTCGTCAAGATCTTCGAGGGAGGCCCGGATAAGTTCTTAACCTGCGATCCAAGGTATCCTTTTGTTTGCAGCACGTACCGAGTGACGGAGCACTGGCAGACCGGTGTTTTGACCCGGTGGCTTCCATGGCTCATCGAAGCCGAGCCACAAATGTTCTGCGAAATGAGTTTGGAGCTGGGGAAATTGAGAGAGATCAAGAATGGCGATAGGGTATTGGTGGAAACGTCTCGTGGCAAATTAGAGGCTGTCGCCATCGTAACCTCACGTCTCAAGCCTTTCAATGTTGCTGGCCAGAGCGTTCACCAGATCGGAATTCCCTGGCATTATGGATGGCTTCAACCCAAGGACGGAGGCGAGAGCGCCAACCTCTTGACTCCGACGATTGGGGACCCGAATACGATGATTCCAGAATCAAAGGCGTTCATGGCGAATGTTCGCAAGGTGGCGGTGGCCAAACCACCCGCCAAGAAAGGTTAAGGGAGGTGATCTGAATGACAGACAAATCGTTCTTTATCGATACATCCAAATGCATGGCATGTCGTGGATGCCAAGTGGCCTGCAAACAGTGGAATATGAATCCGGGAACAAAGACTTTCCAACGCGGAAGTCATCAGAATCCAGAGGATCTCTCCTTTTCGACCTTCAAGTTGGTGAGGTTTAATGAGATCGAAGAGGAAGGTACCCCCAAGTGGTATTTCTTCCCCGATCAGTGCCGACATTGTCTGGAACCCGCATGTCAATCGACGGCAGAATCGTTGGGCTCTAAAGCGATTACCAAGGATGAGGAGACGGGAGCGGTTCTCTATAACCCTAAGGTGAAGGTTAAGGCAGCCGATTTCAAAACTATTCGAGAGTCTTGTCCCTACGACATTCCACGATGGAATGAGAAGACAGGCATCCTGGCCAAGTGCACGATGTGCATTGATCGAATAAAGGAAGGACTGCTTCCAGCGTGCGTTAAAACTTGTCCCACGGGAGCCATGAAATTTAGTGACAGAAACGCCATCGTGGACATGGCTGAGAAGAGGCTGGCAGAGGTACAAACTCGACACAAGGAAGCCATGTTGGCTAATGCGGGTGATGTCCGGGTGATTTATCTCCTCGTGGATGATCCGGAGAGATACCACAAGTTTGCAGTTGCGGACAATACCATAGGCATTACAAGAAAAGTAGCCCTCAGGCGCCTATTCACACCGTTATCAAGCCTACGACATTGGGTTGGATAAGAATAGGAGGTGGGGTTTGGATGGGGCTTGTTTCGGAGATCCTCTCTCCGGAACAAGCCCGCTTTTTTGTAAGGCATTGGAGGACGTTTTGAACAAACTTGAAAAGAGGATTCAGTCACTTAAAGAAAAAAACCCTCACTATGCAGAAATCCTGGACTTCTACTACAAGGTTCGACAATGCCAGGAGCGGATCAACCTCTCTCTGAAGATTGTACCAATTCCCCTTAAGAAGGAATGGAAGGACCTTCTGAAAAAGGAAGACTTCCCTCTCCTTCAAAGGCAGGGTTTTCCTATTGATCTCGAGAGCTCCGTCCAGCTTTTCAAATCTCTGTGCCAGGTTGCCAAGAAAGCCAACCCTTTCATCTCAGAACAGACAAAAAGAATCGAAGGGATTCTTGAAGAACGAGAGGTAGATTTAGGTCCATTTCTGAGAGATGGACTCGATGAGAAAAAGATAGAAAAGACCGCTGAAGACTTTCATGTCGATAAGAAAGTTCTTGCCTTCTTAATGCAAAACAGCACAAAACCCTCTATTGAGGCAAGCCGAACAACGGTTCAAGATCAAGTCGAAGCTGAAACATGGCTCAAAGGGTATTGTCCGGTCTGCGGTTCTCTCCCCTTCTTGAGTTTACTTAAGGAAGAGACAGGGAAACGGTTCCTCGTCTGCTCGTTCTGCAGCCATGAGTGGCGAGCGGAAAGGATTTCCTGCCCCTTCTGCGAAAACAAAGAGCCGGGTTCGCTCCAGTTCTTTCAGGCCGAGGGAGAAGAATTGTATCGGATTGACCTCTGCGAAAAATGCCACCAATACATCAAGACCATTGATGCAAGAGTCATGGAGGTTTTTGACCCTTCCCTGGAAGACCTGGCCACACTCCATCTTGACCTGGTGGCATCAAAGAAAGGTTATAAAAGACCCGTGTCAAACCCCTGGATCCCCTAATTTGTCCTGAACGATAATTCATCTGAAATCAAGTGTAACGGTAAGGGGGAGCGGGCCTATCCCGCCGTCCGCTTAACCCGCTAGTTAGCATCTCATCGTTTTTCCGCTATGATCAGCATTTCGAAATCTTCGGTTGATAATTTATCGTCTCGACTGAAAGCGCCAAGCTTCGCTCCATAAATATCGACCGTTTTGAAATTCAGAGTCTTGAATAGCCAAGTGATTTCGGAGGGTACATAATACCTTTCGTTGCATTGCAGTTCTTTTTTGTTCCCAAGATCATCTTCAACACATAGAGTGCTATGCTCTCGAAAAGTCATCAGATCAAATGAAAGACTATCGCATTTCGCATTCCCCTCTTTTGTGTTTGAATCAAGGAAATCTTTGACGGAATGAAACAGAGGAAACAAACCGTTCAGGGTCGTAAATATCAATTTCCCTTTTGGCAATAAGGCATTGGCAGCATTTTGGAGAATCTGAAAATTCATTTCGTCACTTTCCATCAAGGGGAACGCGCCTTCGCATATCATGATGATCAAATTGAATTCGTGCAGAAAAGGAAGGTTTCTCGCGTCATGTTTTTGAAAAACTATTTGCAGATTTCGTTCGGATGCTTTTTCTTTTGCCCGTTCTAAAAGCGATTCTGATAAATCAATTCCGACAACACTATATCCTCTCTTGGCTAATTCAATGGAATGTCTGCCAGTGCCGCATCCTATATCCAGAATTCGTGTCCCTTTGTTATAGTCGATTTCTTTTTCAATAAAATCACACTCTCCGATGGTTCCTTGTGCGAAAGTTTCGTTATCATATTTCATTCCGTAGTTTTCAAACAACTCTTCATACCATTGTTTCATCGTGTGTCCTTTTATTCAGATGCTCACAATTATTATGCTGCATTCTGTTATTTGTAGGAATCCTACCTATTCAACTGCTTCTTGCCAATGATAATTCAATCATTGAGGCTTTTCATCTGAAAGATTGCGTGCGAAAGGCTCATACGGATCTGATGGGTGGAGGAAGGAGATGAAATATCAATTATTCTTTTTCAAGCTGAACTAATAACACTGCTGACAGAATTATCAGACCGCCTACAATCTGAATAATTGTCATACGCTCATCCAGGAAAATGTATGCTTCTACTGCGGTCATGGCCGGCTCTGAAGTTGCCAGAAGACTTACAATGCTGGCAGGCAAGTAGTTCATTGATGTGTTATAGAGCCCAAAGCCAAGAACGGTTGGAACAAAGGCAAGAAAAATCAGAACTAACCATCCGTTTACAGGTAATGTTGGTAAAAGTCTCTTAAACAACCCTGCGGCATCTGGTAAGATTGAAAACAAGTTGAATATCATTAAAAATATTGAGCTAAAAGCAAATGAATATAATATGGCCGTCCATGGATTGGTTTTTCGTCTTGCTGCTTCTTTACAAAGCAAATTGTAACCCGCAAACAATAATCCTGAGAGTATGCCAGTGGATACTCCTAACGGATTCAGCTTCCACACTTCTTGAGTATAGGCATTTGAAACCATTACGCATCCAATTAAGCTCAAAATAATCGCCACAATTTTGGGAAGTCCAAGTGTTTCTCTGAAAAACCACCAAGCAAGGATTGTCGTAAATCCTCCGGAGGTATATATCAGAACCGTAGCGACAGCAGCCCCGTTGGCTTTTACTGAAAGGACAAACATAGAATGAACTAGAGCCAAAATCAGCCCATAAAAAGGATAGAACTTAATTTGAGAGACATGGATATGAAGTAAA
>Ga0315279_10011313_pt1 | contig 10348 bp, 8 predicted proteins | sample YL17G06_20_MG_FD_203694 | JGI IMG/M metagenome (GOLD analysis project Ga0315279, IMG submission 203694) | Sediment microbial communities from Yellowstone Lake, YNP, Wyoming, USA - YL17G06_20 | ecosystem: Environmental > Aquatic > Freshwater > Lake > Sediment | place: USA: Wyoming | collected...
GTGGGCATCGGGTAATGAATCCTAGAACCGTGAGCCATCTCCTAGACGGAGTGCACAGTGATTGGCAATACGAGCTCAAGAGACTCCGGAAGATCTCCTCTAAGACGGGAGTCTACGAAGTGGTAGGGGCAAACATGGGCCATGCTTGGGATGAAAACCGCTGCTTTACTCCGAGTCACGGCACTCACTAGACCGAACATAGCTAAGCCCGACGCGACGTAGCAGACTTATCGAATCGAGAAATGAGTAACCGCTCAAGCGAAGGGACTGATTAATATCGGTTCAATAGCTAGTGTCCCGTATCACAAATCCCTATAGTTATGATTCATGTTCAGCTGGGCGCGAAGATCTCTCTTCATACCAGATTTCAGGCATGGGCACGCGCAAGTGGTTCAAATCATAATCCTACGTCTGTTAGTTACAGGACACTAGCCTCGTCTGACCTGAGCCGTCAACTCTGGCCGCAGGCGCATTCCCACTGCCCCGGTAGCATGAAACACCATCCTCCCTCTTTGCGGAGAAATCAGATTTCGCGAAAAGACCTTCACTTCCCTAAAACCTACAGTCTTAAGCATCCCAACTACCGCCGCCTCGTTCGGCCCCCACCAGTTAGAGGGATCGTTATTCAGCTCTGCCCCGGGATAGAATGCGGCGGCGGGCCTCAAGTGATCGCACATGTCCACATGGGTTTCCAAAATCAGTAGGCTGCCTGTCACGCTGAAAACCCTTTCCAATGCCAAGAGAGGGTGTTTCAGATGATATAGCACTCCCAAGAAGAGTACGACATCGAACACTCCCACCTTCTCAGGTGAAAGATCATACACGTCAATTCCCAAGTCTTCGACCCTGGAACCAAGGGATTCGCGCGCAAGCGCAAATCGTTCCCCTAGGCCACGAGTCCCCGGCACCGGCAAATCGGTAGCAAGAACCCTCTGTGCTCCCCTACGCTCGGCTTCAAACGAAAAGAAGCCATCAGCGGCACCTAGGTCCAACACAGTCATTCCGCGCAAACTGTCAGGGATACCGATTGATTTGAGTTTCCGGGGAGTATCGTCAATCCCAGGGGTAACTATACCATTACCCAACTCAATGGTATGAAACCACTTGTACTTTGCAATCTCTTGCTTGAGTTTCTCGGGATTCATGTTTATCCCTTCTTGATAGACGGATACCAAAAAGTGTCTTGCTACTGGTAATGAACTTTCATTTTTTGACAGCCTCGACGTAGATGATGTAGCACAAGTCTACGTTTTCTGGTTCAAGAAACAGAGAGTTAAGCCGCATCTCTTCCTCGTCAAGCCGTCCGGACCGAACGGTCTTGGGCATCGGGCAGAGTCCTATTGTTTTCTCGATTCTGAAGCCCGCTTCTACCAGGAGTTCACGCAAACGATCTGGTGTGTATTCCACTTTGTGGTCTGGGTTGATCAGTCTTTCAGGACAATGTATTGACGTGACGAGTCGGTTTGGCGTGTCAAAGCAAAATCTTGCTCCCTGCTTCAGAAGACGCCGTACTTCTTTGAATAGTATCCTGGCTTGTTCTTCAGAGACGTGCTCTATGCTCTCTCCGGCCCAAGCCAGGTCGTAGAAGCCTCCTGGAAGCCCAGCCAAATCCCACATCGGAACTCGATATGTTTCCACAGCTGCCTTCCAACGCTCTAGGGGACTGTCTTCGTCATCGGGATTGGTCCTCCGTTTAGGAGTTGCGCAGATGTCGACAATGGTATGGACCTCAGGAACGTATGGGTAGCCCATGTGAAAGAGATGACTGAGAGCCTGTTCTCCCCCTCCGCCCAAATCAAGAATGGCCCTAGCAACTGGCAATTGTGCCACGAGTTTCTTTCTCCCAAAATGGAGAGCCACGATCGGCGAGAGCTTCAACCTTGCCTCAATAGAATCGGCTGTTATTGCCGCTATGTCGCATCTTGAGCTAGTCCCAATCGCAAGGTTCCTCAGATTCCTTTCAAGAGCTTCCGCGTCGACTTCCCTCTGCAAGATCAGCCTGTAGATCTCTCTAACAAAGGGCTCGTCCTCCTGCAAGGAACAGCGCCTTGTCAATCGGACATCATCTCTTCCTCTGATTGCACATAGTCAAGAGTTCACATTCGTGTTAGTGGGTCTAATGAATCTAATCTTGTTTGGGATGATTGGTCGTTGTCAAGTAGGGCAGTAGCGTCACCGCGTCTTGTGCGGACAGCGCGATCAAGCGGTTGGGTGCAGAAAGAACCCACTAGTACGGTGCAGGACAGGCAATCCCTGCAATTCTTGAGTAGAATGGTTACTTGCTAGATGACGCCAACAGTGGTCGTCGGCTGGGCTCACTTCAGGCGCTAATCTTCATCGAGGCGTGGTCCCGCGCGTTCCGCAATCGAACCTGCCAGGTCTGAACTACGCCTGCCGGCAAGAACTGTTACCAAAAGTGTGCAACCCACAAAGACCGCGACGAATAGGTAGTCGTAGGCCCGAAATGGTGCAGGACAATAATTAGGACGCTGCCACGAACAAAAAATAGTGCCAAAAGTAGGCCAAAAGCTACCAACATCCTCCCCAAGCTGAGAGTACGCCTCTCTGTAGAGGAATCCGAGCACCCCCAACAAGCGGTACCAAGTCATTGCAACAGAAAGTAGTGCAGTAACTGCTACGAGAGTGCATGCACAGATTCTGAACCACCACCTCTTCCAGAAGCAGACGAATGCGGCTGAGAAAGGAACGCTGCATAATACTATGATAGGAAGAATCTCTCTCCCAACAGTAGTCGCCCCTTGCTTCCAATTGCTTCCAATGGTCGCGTAGAATGCTACCAAGCCGTAGAACATCACGCACGTGAGGCCCACCCCAACAACTCTCCTACCGAGGCTCCGCATGGATGCGACCAAGCCAAAAAACGCCAGATAAAGTGCGGGAAAATACGCGAAAACCCCATGTTCGCGATCAACCAGCAGGCCAAGGACCCCATTCGAAGTGAAATCAAAGTCAAAGTGATACCACGATGTATAGGGCGAGATGAAGATGGAACCAAAATAGAACCAGGTGTAGGAACAATAGAGCAATACGAATGAGAGAAATGGAATCACAAATGCTACAAGTGCTCTACCTCTCCTACGAATCATCAACATGAACACAACGTAGAACAAGGGAACTGCAAATAATACAATATTCTTGGGGTTCAGCAAGATCGAGAATCCAATCAGGCCACCGGTTAGAGCTAAGCCTTTCTGGCTCCACTGGGATTCGACGAAGATCTTTCTCACGACAACAATCGCAACGAGCGAAGCAACCATGTCCGGATATATTTGCGAGCAGAACGGTAGCAAGAAGAGTACACCGAAAATGAGGGCGCAAACTAGCGCATAGCGTGCATTTCGGAGGATTGAGTTGGACAGCCCGAACACATGCGCTCCGACAGCGGCAGTAACTACACACATGAATGCCATCGTGCCAAAGACCCCGGCCACCAAGTAGGGTATCACAAAAAGAACGGGTAGCCCAAAGCTGTGAGGTGAGATGTAGGAAGGTGGAACTCCGGGCTCAGATCCCAAGAATACCCGGAAAGCCTGCCAGGTATCCTCTGGCCAGTTGAGTTCCAAGTACGTCTGCCTAAGATCCAGCGTTCCATGCTCGACAATACTTCGCACCATTATCAGGTAATGCGGTTCGTCCCCCCCAAGAAATATCGAATATTCTTCTTGGTAAATTCTGATTTCTCGAAAATCGATGTTGGTGTCTTGGTACTGCGTACTCACATGATGATAAATGGCAAACGACAAGTATACTAGAAACAGGGCCAGAAATACCCCCCAGAAGTACTTCTGGTCAGTGTACAAAGGTCGTTTTGGCAAGAGATGCATGGACTGGCAGTCTCCGAGATGCTGAGGCACCGCAAATAAAGGGCGCGGTCATCTGCCGGGGTTCACAGATATTATCTGCTACAAGATCCTGAAACGCCTGAGAGTGCGGCGACGGACCCTGGTGGAGCGGCTCCTGCCCTGGAGTATTCTGAGGCGCCTCGCGGATCGGCGTTACGGCATTTCAGATCAGCCCGTGGGCTGGGCGTTGGTGATAAGGATAACGTAAGCCATCTTGAACCAACAGCAGCAGGAGCCGACGACCAATACTAATAGGGTCGACTAGAGCAAGTCACCGGCTGCAAAGTGACCCGGCATCATGACCTCGAGTATCCTTTCATCGTTTGACAGAGAGGGTCATAGGTGTCCATTGATTCAAGAGATGGAATTACATGAACTGCGAAAGGAGAAACCTAGCGTTGCAGTTGTTGGATTCGGCAAGATGGGGCTCCTCCACAGCACCATCTTGGGTCTGCTAGGATGCGGGTCAGTTGACGCAGTTGTTGATAGCAGTCGTTTTGTTCGCTTTGCCATGGCGAAAGTTATGAAGAACACGGCCTTCTACGCGGGACTTCACGACCTTTTTTCGAAGCAGGCCCCCGATATCGTGTATGTGACCACTCCTGTTGCGTCCCATCATCATCTGTTGACTGAGCTGATCGCGGGAGGGATACGCCATATTTTTCTTGAGAAACCCCCGACGGTTACTTCCGAAGAATTGCATGAGATTCTGGGAATGTTGAACAAGAATCACATAGTCATGGTTGGTCTCCAGAAGAGATATGCGCTCACCTTCAGGCATGCAAAGTCATTACTTGACCAAGGCATCGTTGGAAGGCCGACCAAAACGTACGCAAGCATAAGATCGAATGCCATTGTCGCGAAGACCAACAGACATGACTCTGTCGGAAGAGGAGTGCTGTTGGACCTAGGAATCCATCTCGTAGATCTTCTTGCATGGATGCTCGAATTGAGAGAGGTTGTAGAAGCGAAGAAAAGAACCATGTACACATGCGTTGACGACGTATTTGAGTCTACGCTAGGAGCAAGAAACGGGGGTATTGTGGAATTCGAAGCGTCATGGTCCGACCCGCAATATCCGTCACCTGAGACGCGAATAGAGATTCATGGTTCAAGTGGCACGATTACCGTCACCGAGGACTTCGTAAGAGTAGACAAAAACAAGGACGAATCAGGAGCGAGTAGTTATTGCCGGTACAAGCCGCACTACTATCAAGGGATCCCGCCGGCGAATCTGGCTGATCCCGAGTACACTCTGGAGGATCTGCACTTCCTCAACTGCGTTTCCCAAGGATCGGAGCCCGCTACGAGTCTGAGAAACGCACAGGAGACAATGAGGCTTGTTGATGAGATGTACTCGAAGGCCACGAGGGAGCTGCATGATTAGAGAGCTCCTGCTAGGTGACAATGCGTTCACAGGCGCGAGCCACCTATCACAGGAGAAGGCACGCATGGAATCGCACGAGGCTACTCTCGAGAATATCGTGAAAGTGATAGAGGCTTCTGTGGACTCCGGCGCCACTGGATTCACATTCTCGACCCATCCGAAGAACCTAGAACTGCTGACGCATCTGCACGATTCTAGGAGAGACCTGCTCGAGAAGCTGAACTACTATCTTCTTACCCCCTACGTGCATCCCTACCTGGAAAAAGCCGGAGAGGAAGGAACGCCTGCTCTTCTGAGAGCTAGTCTCCTCAGCGCATTGGAGGGACGATCTTCAGTTGTGCAACTGGCTTCCGCGGTTTTGTCCATGGACATGGCGAGACTGGCCGGCGTCCTTTTGGAGTCGGATATCTCGCCCTACTCAAAAGTAATCCCTCGTAGTCGACTGAGAGCCATCTTCTTACATGAACTAGTGACTGAAATGGTAATAGCGTTCAAGATGGATAACTTGCTGAGAGACCTTGACGTTCACATGAAGAAGAGGACTGGCGCGAGCTTCGGTCTTGAGACGAGAAACCTTGGGCAGTTCTGTGACTTTGTGCGAGAAATCCGCTACGTACCTGAGTTTGTAATGACTCCCATCAATGGGCTGGGCTATCAGATGGCCCCCGACAAAGAGACCGCCGAAACTGCGGTAACAGAGCTAGGACGGTCCAGCAAGATAATAGCCATAGGCATCCTAGCATCGGGAGGGCTGGCGCTCCACGAGGCCTTGGCGTACATCTCCAGATTCAAGGATAGTCTGTACGGGGTTGCGACGGCCACAACAAGCCCGGAGAGAGCCCGGGACAACTTCAGACTGCTGGCCGCGAACCTTGTGTCCTAGTCTATTCTCAGATGGCAGGGCCTCACGGCAAGGTTCGACGAGGATCTATGCGCAGTTCGCATGGACAGGCTGGACCGGGTCATCCTAATGGTCCGATTAGATTCCATTCACATGCTGTTCAGAACTCGTTGCTTTCGACCTCAACCGCGGCCAGATCTTCGGACCAAACTACCTCCAAGCGTCGCGGAGCATCTTCTCGATTCGTCTAATCTGTAAGCTCATTGTCGCGACGGTCAGCCCTTGGGCAGCGAATAGCAGCAGCAAGACTCCGAAAAGAATCGTGCCTGTGGGGAAGATCCCGAAGACATAGTTCTGGATCGCTGCATATGCAAGCAGAATTGTGGCCGGAACGAACGCCGAACCAGAAATTGCCGAGAACAACATTATGGGATTGTATTTTCTTGCGAGGAGAATGATGGTCACTAGGTCCACAAACCCCTGGCGCCAAGTACGCACGGAGGGCTTTCTTCCAACCCTAGGTCTGTAGTCTATGGTAACGTCGGTGACTCTGCCCATCGTGCACATTTGGGCAAGTACTACCTCCTCAACTGCCATACGACTTCCGAAGAACTCTAGCCTTCTCGCCAGACTAGTCCTAACCAAGTACATACCCGAACAGACATCGCGCAGCTTCGTTCCAAAGAAAGCGTTGAATGCAGTCGCCAGGATCCAGTTTCCAATCTTGTGAAGCCGAGGCATATGAGGTGTGGAAAAGTCCCTTGCGCCGACGACCTCGTCAAAATCGCCTCCGTGCTCAAGGAGCAACCTTATGTCTCGTGGGTTGTAGGTCATGTCCGCGTCCATTATCAGCGTATACTTGGTTTTGACGGATCGAAACGCGTTCTCCAGCGCATCCCTCTTTCCTGAGCCGTGCTGGAGAATCACTCGAGCCCCCTTCTCCAAAGCAATGGCTGCCGTGTTGTCCTTAGAACGACCGTCGACGACAAGGATGTTGGAGTATCCATTCTGTTTCAACTCGTCGATCACGAGTCCGATAGCCTGTTCCTCGTTGAATGTGGGGAGGACAACAGTCATCATGCCAAAGCTCCCACGTGAAGCTATCGACGAATTGACGTGCGCGGGTGCACCCACCAACTTTTCGATTAGCCCACGATGGACTCTTTTTCTTTTACCTGAAGCAGACACAGAGTTTACCTTCTTGCCCCTCTAGGAGCGGATCTTCGTCTTCTATTTCAGTCTCTTGGCTCGTCCCAATGACAGCCATCCATCCGCGAGCTCCAGCGTGTCTCCTACTCACGTTTCCCAGCTTCATCGTGCCTTCAACTCATTTGACATGGATGTGCCATTTGCTGCGTCTTCCAACTGCGTTGAGAATGCCTGCTGGACTAGAGCACGTCATTTTGAGACTTCACGGGTCTTTGTCTGTGGGCATGAGTATACCGGTGTCCCATGTCTTCCCGGCCGGAAAGAAATGCCTGCTTGTCATGACAACTCAAGACGCACATGATTGCTAGTGAACATGCTCGAAAGGTCTCAAGTCTACCACAGTTCCTGCGGCTGCCGACTGATATACGGCATAGACTAGTCTGAGCGCTTCAAGACCGTCAGACCCGTTTCCAATCGGTTCACGATCCTCCGTTATGGAGGCAGTGAATTCCTTGAATTCTTCATGCCAAGAGCGATCTTCCCCGCGAAACTCTGTTACATCTTCCCGGAAGGGCTCAGAAAAGGTCCTTCTGCCCACCGCAATACGTTCTGTTCCATAGCTACCTCCAAGCCCGCTTGCACGCACGTATCCCTCATGACCGTAGACCTCGAAAGAGAACAGGTTCTTCCACTGCGTTAGGCTGGAATGCAGCGACGCAATCTGCCCGTGAGTCGTCTTGAAGAGCGCGAAGGCATTATCCTCCAGCGGGGCTATCTTCCAGTATCTTGTCGTTGTGAACCCCACGGCGTGGGAGAAATCTCCGGCAAACCACCGGAGCAGATCTATCCCATGTATTCCTTGCTCCATCAAGTGCCCTCCGCTGACTATTTCGGGATTAGCTCTCCACTCCTTCTCATATCCTGGCCTGCCGCATATCCCGTATCGACAGCGCAAGAAGTCCAACTCGCCGACAACGCCTTTGTCGAAGAGCTCCTTTGCCTTTCCGATACTAGGATGGTGGCGATGATTGAAACCGCACTTCAACTTCACGTTGCTTCTGCGAGCGACACTCACCATCTCCGTCGCCTCTTCAATTGTTCTCGCTAGCGGTTTTTCACACAAGACATGCTTACCATGTTCAATGGCTGCCATACTTATCGAAGCATGCAAGTTCGGAGGAGTGCATACTAGTACCGCGTCGACGTTTTCGCTTTGAGCTACTTTCTTCCAATCGTCCGTGGCCTCGCACCCCATCATATCGGCGAGTCGTTTTGCTCTCTCGATATGGGCAGCTGCTATCATGACCAACCTCGCGTCCGGTGACTCGCCGAAGACAGACGCTCTCCTTCTGGCTTGAAGACCCGCGCCAACGATTCCGACTCTCAGCGGTTTTCCAGTGTGAGACATTCTCATGACCGCCATTGTGGACTCCCCACGGCTCTGCCCCTTCCGATCGTGAAATAGTCGAACCCCTTTTCTCTGAGCGACTTGTCATCGAGCATGTTAGTTGGGTCGAACAATACGGGACGCTTCATCTTTGCTTTGATAGCATCGAAGTCCAGCTGTCTGTATTCTGGCCATTCAGTGACTATTACCAGTGCATCGCTCCCCTCCACAGCCTCGTATGGGTCTCTGTAGAACCTGAATTCTTTGTGCGCCTGGATTTCTTCGGGCGAGGCCTTTGGATCATGTGCTTTGACGATTGCACCCTTCTGTACCAGATCCCGTATTATCTCTAGGGCCGCGGAACGATGCAAGGTGCTTGTACCTGGCTTGTACGTAAGGCCCAAAATGGTTATCGACGAGTCTTTTAAGGACCCAAGGATCTTCTCCAACTTCTTTGCCACGGCTTTGTTCTGCTCTTCGTTGACTTTCAGGACTCCATCTATGAGGTGTGTCCTATGTCTGAGTTCCTCTCCGAGTCTTCTGAGTATCTTGAGATCCCTAGCAAGGTGGCCCCCTGAAAATCCCAGGCCAGGACGAAGAGGAGCTTCGCGTCCCACCCGGTGATCACTATGCAAGCCCTCAGATACCTCCATCGCGTCAGCTCCTACCATGTCACACAGGTTTGCAACCTCGTTGGCGAAGCTGATACACGTGGCCAAGTAACAGTTGAGAGCGTGCTTTGTCATCTCAGCCGATTTCAAGCCCATTCTCAGTTTGGGAGCCGAGATGACGCTGAATAGTTGTTCAACCCTGTCTAGGGTCGATTCATTGTCCGCTCCGATTACTATACGGTCTGGCTTTCTGAAGCATTCTATGGCTCGGCCTAGCCTGAGATTCTCGGGGCTGCAAGCCACGTCGAACTCGATCCCTCTTGATCTTGCACTCTCTGTGATTGTTGACTTCATTTTGTCGCATGTACCAACCGGAACCTGACTACTCACGACGACCACCGCTCCGTTCTCGAGGCACTGGCCAAGAGCGTGAGCTATGGCAAAGATCTCTGATACGTCAACCTCGTCTTGAGCGTCTACAGGAGTGTCGAACGTTATCAGAACATATCGGGCACCCTTGACCGCTGTCTCCAAATCAGTCGTGAAGCTCAGCCTCTTGGAGTCGACGTTCCTTTTCAATAGTTCGTCAAGACCCGGCTCGTACAAGGGAGCGATGCCTGCATTCAGTTTCTGAACCCTTTCACGGTTGCTATCCATGCCCACAACGGAGTATCCGGCGTCGGCAAGGCATGATGATACCACTGAGCCTAGATGCCAGACGCCGATCACGCAGATCTTTGAATTGTGGCTGCTCAAGTTCGCTCTCATCCTATGAGAACAGACGCATCCTCATCGTATTAATCGAAGTAAACCTTCCTGAGGAGTTTCGTGGTCCGTCTGACCGCATCCTCGGAGGAACGCTTTGGCCTCCACCCCGTGCGTTTCAACTTCTGGATCGACAGAACGCATTTTCGCGTATCACCCGGCCAACCCCTGACCCCTCCTTTGTGGTTTACCTGGACGTGCTTCAGGCCAAGTTCGCCTATCACTATCTCCGCTACTCGATCAGCCGTTGTCGCGTCAATTGTTCCGATGTTGTACACTTCCCATGAATCTTTGCGCGAGAAGTTCGCAAATCCGTGGACGATTCCTTCCACGCAGTCATCCACA
>Ga0315279_10011315_pt1 | contig 10345 bp, 11 predicted proteins | sample YL17G06_20_MG_FD_203694 | JGI IMG/M metagenome (GOLD analysis project Ga0315279, IMG submission 203694) | Sediment microbial communities from Yellowstone Lake, YNP, Wyoming, USA - YL17G06_20 | ecosystem: Environmental > Aquatic > Freshwater > Lake > Sediment | place: USA: Wyoming | collected...
CGGTGTACAATGCGTAGTATGTGTTGTGGATCCGGGTGATTCTCGCATCTTCGCACCCAAGCTCCTCCCATGCCTCACTTGGGGCAAGGATCGGCTGGTCAGGCCTCTCGGCTGTCTTCATATCCGCGGTTGTCGCAGCGTATCCTATGGAGGAAATGCCATTCGTGGCGACTGCCCGGTAGAACAGGTGAAATGTACGGCCCTCGAGTACTCCGCCGGGGTTGAATGTAGCCTTCTCTTCCCACTTGTTTCTCGGACGCGGTGCTATCAGCGGGTTTGAATCACAACGATTGAGAGTAGACAGGATCTGTACCCCGAGTCAACAGATCACTCGTAAGGCTTCATGAGGGAGAGGGCCAACGGCAAGTTGTGTTCCGTTTCGTCACTCGATCGGCCTGTGCTGTTCCGCGCTCGTTCAATTGCTGTTTCTTGTTTATGTCTTCAAGGGCTTTGGCGTACTGAATCAAAGCGTTTATCGCGTTAATGGCTCTTTCAGGAGTGGGGTACGAAGGTATTCGATTCTCTTCCAGCATTTTGACCAGTATTTGAGTGAACTCCCCTCCAATAGTGCACACGACTGTCGGCTTGCCGTAGGTTACTTGGGATTCGGTTATGGCGTCAACTACGTCAGATTCAATGAAGGATGTTTGAAGAAGCACGATTACAAGGATTATTCCAACGTTCGGGTCTGACGAAACGGCGTCCAATGCCGACCTGTAACGCTCCACGTCAGCGTCACCTACGAGGTCTAATGGGTTATGCACTGTCGCGTATTCCGGCAGCTTTTCCCTTAGAGTTCTCACGGTCTCCGGATTGAATTTCGCCAACTTGAGGCCGAGCCCTGAAGCCTCATCGGTGCTTACTACCCCGAATCCTCCTCCGTTGGTAACTATGGCGATGTCTTTCTGATCTCTAGGCAGTGGCTGGTATGCAAGCGCCCGTGCGTAATCGAGCAGTTCGTCTACAGTTTGCGCTTGTACTACCCCGGCTTGCTTGAACGCTCCGGCGCAAACCTTTGCAGATCCTGCGAGAGACCCTGTGTGGGATAGGGATGCGCTGGCTCCCTCATTCGTCACACCTCCCTTCAACACGATCAAGGGTTTATTCTTGGCGACTCTGGACGATGCTTTGAGAAACTCTCTGCCTCGGCTTATGCTTTCTACATAAACCGTGATGCACTTTGTCAACGAGTCATCGACTAGATAGTTTAATATGTCAACTTCATCCACGTCGATTTTGTTTCCAATACTGATGAATTTGCTGATCCCAATATCCTGAGAAGCAGCCCAGTCGAGTACCGCGGAACCGAAGGCGCCACTTTGCGATATGAAGGCTATTGGGCCTTGCTTCGGTCGTCTCAACCTGTATCGAGGTAGAAACAACGTGTCTACGTGGTTTACTGGGTCGTATACTCCTATGCAGTTTGGACCAATAATCCTTAGCCCGCTGTCCCTGATCTTTTCCCTGATTTCAAGCTCAAGTTCTTCTCCTTTCTCGCCAACCTCTTTGAATCCTCCAGAGATTATTATTGCCGCTTTGACATGCTTCGACAAGCATTCATCGATTATTGGAGGAACCATCGGTGCTGGGACTGCGATCACTGCCAGATCCAATTCAGAAGGGACTTCCTTCACACTAGGGTATGTCTTGAGGCCCAGTATGCTCTCGGCTTTCGGGTTGACCGGATACGCCTTCCCTTTGAATTCGGATTCCACGAAGTTCTTGAAGATGACATGGCCAAACTTTCGGGGTTCCCTGGAAGCTCCGATCACCGCAACGGACTTGGGCTTGAAGAAGGGGTCTAGGTCCATGCTAGACATCTCCTGTTTCGCTTAGAATGATCCGAGAGTCGACAGCGCACACTGCGTCTGAATAGACGATCACTGGGTTCAGGTCCAGCTGGGTTATCGCGCCATGTTCTATCATTAGATCTGAAACGTTGGTCAACACGTTGATTACCGAATCTAGGTCTGCTGGGGGCTTTCCTCTGGTTCCCTCTAGTACTTTCGACCCTTTTAATCCATGAATCAAGTTTAGAGCGTCTATTCTGTCGATTGGGGCTACGCGGAATGCGACATCATCGTACACCTCGGTGAAGATGCCCCCCATTCCAAACATGACCGCGGGGCCAAATTGGCTGTCTCTTATTCCTCCAACTATAACCTCGGTCGAGGGAACCATCATTTTTTCAACTAGAACTCCTGTGACCTTCGCTGACGGTTCTCTCCTGTTGACTTCCGCAACCAGCTTTTCATATTCCGTCCTGAGCTCCTTCTCATCCTCAACGTTCAGGATGACCCCACCTACGTCCGATTTGTGTAGAATCTGAGGAGAAAGGATCTTCAAAGCTACAGGATATCCGATCTCGTTTGCCCTCTCAACAGCCTCCTGCAAACGAATGACCACGCGAAATTTCGGTGTAGGGATGTGATGAAGGTTGCATATTCGGTAAGCCTCGTCTATCAGCAAGGAAGATCGTTCTTCCCTCAAAGCTTTCTGGATAATGAGTTCACATTCTTTCATTTCGAGCATCTTTCCAAGACTAGTCTACGGAATAGCTTCGGCGATACAGTTCTCAGATCTTGTGACTTTTGGCATAGCAGCTATATTACCTCTCTTGTGGAAGAAAACAAAGCGAGAACTCAGGGTGGTTGTACAAATGTTCTCGATCCAAGAATGTGACTACCCTGTCAGACCCAGAACTTGAGAAGTAGAATCGAGTTCGCCACTAGAGTCGTGAGAACTAGGACAACTATCCCTATCTTCGCAAACTCGACGAACGTGATTCTCACTCCCTTTGATCGAGCGAGACCTATTGCGATCACGTTTGACGAAGCACCTATGATAGTTCCGTTTCCTCCGAGCCCAGTTCCAGCTGCGAGGGCCCACCAGAAAGGATAGACATTCAGTCCAGAAACGTTTCCGAGGGTTTTCAGGACCGGAATAAAGGCGGCAGCCAACGGGATGTTGTTGATGAATGCTGACATCAAACTGAAACTCCAGAGTACCACACTTACGCCGGGGGCTGTGTTTCCACCAGCGAAACCCAAGATCGCTTGGGCAGCTGAGTCCATCCAACCTGTCTTTTCCAGAGCGCCTACAACAATGAAGAGTGATCCGAAGAAGAGCAGAGTGCTCCACTCGACGTCTCTCAATATGTCGGGCATCTTTCGTCCCCCGACGAGAAGAAGTACGGTGGCGGCGAGGAGCGCAACGGCGGTCGGATAGATGCCCACAATGTCCTGCAGACAGAAGAGTGTCACCGTGCATACGAGCGTAGCGAGGCTAATCCAGAGAAGACGTTGATCGGAATTCATATCCGGCATCTTGAGCAGTGGCATGGGTTCCTGCAGTGCTGACAAAGCATCCGCACGCTTCATGTTGTCGCGGAACTTGCCCCATATGTAGGCAAGCGAGATGAAGAGAGCGAGGAGCGAAATCAAACCAAGGTTGGCTAGAAAATCGAGAAAAGAGAAGCCTGTCGCGGTCGCGATCATCATGTTAGGGGGATCCCCTATGAGAGTGGCTAGTCCTCCAATGTTAGATGCGAGAACCTCACTGAAGACGTATGGTTTTGGATCCAGCTTCAGCGACTCGGCTATCGCGATGGTTATTGTAACCATGAACAGGACTGTGGTCACGTTTGGCAGAATGGCGGAGAGGCCGCCTGTCATTAGAGTGAAAGCTATCAGGAGGTAGGTTGGGCGATAACGACACAATCTCGCCACAGCAACTCCGAGCCACTGGAAGAAGTGAGCTTCACTCAAGGCCCCAACCATTATCATCGTACCGAAGAGTAGGCCGATCGCATTCATGTCAACATAGGATATCATTTCCTCAGGCGTGAGGATCCCGAACGCCCATATCGCCGCAACCCCAGCCATGGTCGCGATGGTTGCCTCTCGATATTCTGTTGCAAGTAAAATGTAAGTCACTACGAAGATCAAGAGTGCGACTAGCTGCTCGCCTGCAATCTGCATCATGGTTCTCGGCACAATTGCTGGCATACAATCTAAGTGCGTACGTACTCGACGTACGTACTCTGCGTAAGTATTCCGGTTACCTGAATGATTATCGTGGAGTCCGTTCCGATACTACTCATCGTTCATTCGAGCCTGGATATCTCATGAGAATGCTCTTTGAAAGCAGCTCTATTGACATCTTCCCATCGACTATGGCAAACGATATCTCTGTTTACACGTCGCTCAGCATCATGGTTGTCACAACGGGTCTCGCATACTATGTGCTCGCTAGGATTCTTCACTGGTCTGGCAACAAACCGTTTCCGAGAGTATTTCAGAGCTCAGCCTTCAACGTTCTACTCGTGAGTTCGGTTATGGTGACTGCAATTCTCCTACTAGGTGGTATCGACATAATTGGGTTATTTGCGATGGCTGGAAGGTCCCTTGTGTGTGACCTAGTTGGGTACTATGCCCCTGTGGTCGCCGTTGGCCTAGCTAGTGCTATCATGCTCATAGTCGTCCGACGGCTGCGGGCAGGTTAATCTAGACCAAAACGTCTCAAGACTTCAGCAACTTTCTCATACTCATTTACGAAGTCCCTACCTTTCTCCGTGCTGGTTAGACCTTCACCATGTTCTACGAGTCCCAGCGCCTCCATGTCCTCAAGGTGTGCCCGGAAGCGGTCTGAAGGAAGATTCACCTCATTCTGAACCCTTGTAATCTTCGCAATTCCACCGGATACTTCTTGCTTGACTATCGAGCAGAGGATATCGTAGAAGATCTTCGGACGATAGCGCGGGCGAAGCCTCTTTGCATCTTTCGCATGGCCCAACAAGTATCACAGGATGACTCTCTTCAGATAACCTTGCAAGATTTCTCCTTGGACGATCAGCGATAGAAGTGCGACACCGAAAGTCATTGCCACTATTGTGCCTTTGAAGCTGCTTTCCGGCAGCGATAACGCTAGAGCCACTGAGACCGCCCCGCGCAGTCCTGCAAGAGCCAGCACCTTAGTCCACGGAGGAGGCATTCTCTCTCCAAGCAGAGCTGTGAACAATGTGATCGGATAGACGCTGAAGATTCTGGCAACGAGTATCGCTGCGAAAGCCGCCAGTATGAATGGGGCGAAGGTGATCAACAGTCCGAAATCTGCTTTCAAACCCAGGAGCAGGAAGGCGAAAGAAGTGGCCATGAAAGCTACCACTTCCCAGAACTTGGTCATCGTAATCCGAGTCTCTTCCGACATGGCGGTCCTCATGGTCCGATTTCCCATGTACAGGCCCACAATCGCCACCGTCACCAATCCTGAGACTCCCAGACTCTCAGCCAAGAGATACGAACCAAACATTACTACGATCGTGAAGGTAGTCTCCGCCAGCGGTTCAGTGACTTGCCGGTAGAGAAGCTCGGCAAGGCCGGAAACGACCAAGCCAACCAAGACGCCCCCACCGAGTGTGTAGGCGAACAGGCTGACGCTTTGAAGAGGACTGAAGGACAGAGAGACGGCGACAGGATATAGAATGACAGCCGTCGCGTCGTTGAAATAGGCCTCGCTCTCCAGAACCGTGGTCAGCCGTTCAGGGGCTTTTCCCCTCTTCAGTACGTTGACGACAGAGACTGGATCTGTGGGTGACACTATCACACCAAACGCGAGAGCGACTGCGAGAGGCAAGCCCAATGCAAAGTGTAAGACAGCTCCGCTTATCAGAGCAGAGATAACTACCCCAAAGATGGCGAGTGCCACCACTGTCTTCCGAACCGTCTTGAAAACCTCGTAACGAGTTCTCATTGCAGCCTCAAAGATCAAGGGCGGGACAACTAGCCCGAGTATCACAGTCCTGTCGAGCGAGAAGTTTGCGAGCCCTCCAGAGACCCTAAGAGCCGAAAGCACAAGGCCGATCACAATAAGGACGGTACTGTACGACGCCTTCAGTTTCTCGCTGAGAATTGCAGCTACAAACGCGAAGATTATGACGAAGAATGCCGCCGTCAGCGGCGAGACGGCGAAGAAATCAACCACCGGGTATCACTGGTTGGCCTTGAGTAAAAGGTGTCGAACTTTTTCCGGAAGCATGTTCGGCTTGTCTAGGAGACGGGTTAGGGCATCTCGGTAGATTCGGATGATCAATTCCTCTCGGTCTCCTTTCCAGCGCTTGAGATATTTCGGAGCAGCCTCCACGATCGCTGATGCAAGTATCTTGGTGAACTGCTCAAGCTCCTCAGTTGAGACCTGCCCAGGTTCGCCCGTTATGATGCTCAAAGCAGCAACTATTCCTCGAGCCCGTTCCAGGCTCACAGGCATGAAGTACCTCTCCACCTCCAGAGGCATCGCTCGAGGATCGACGAAGTGCGCCAGAGCCTTTGGCTCGTAGAACTTCTGAAGTATGCCGTGCCGCTCTGCCTCCTTTCTAACCACCCTAATGAACCCAGATTGTGCCAGTATCTTCAAGTGATGGCCTACCGAAGGGTCCGAAAGACCTAGAGCCTCTGCAAGCTCGTTTTCCGTCATCGCACGTTGTGCCAGCAGCCTTACCATTTCCCTGCGCATCGGATCCACTAGGACCTTCGCCCTCTCCGGGTCCGTGATAACTTCGACAACTTTCAGTCTGCTCCCCTCCCGCGATCGAGACGTTGCGTTTAGCTACACCATTTCGATGAGACAGAATTATCGATTTCGAAGGCGAGGATGTTAGACACCTCATATCGATTAGATGTATTTAACTGTCCTCAAACCATATTAAGTATGCATCAGTCATGGCCTGTGGAATGTGGGGGAGCAGCCAGCATTCAGCACACTGCTTGTGAATGGCTCGGGTATCTCCATCACTCTTACGTTCGCATTCATGGCGGTTACAACTTCTTTGGTGCTCTACCTGCTCACCCGGTTTCTCTAATGGTCGCGTAAGAAGACACTCCCAGGAGCAGAGAGTCCCGCGTTCAACACTCTAGTCGTGGGCTTGATCGCTCCTATCGCAATGCTCTCGCTTGTGAGTCTCGAGCCAATGCGGATGCTCTCCGTTAGGGGAAGAAATCCTGTCGATACTTGGGGAGGCTGGTTGCGCTGTTTTGGCCATTTTCGGAGCAGTCAGTCTCATCATACTCGTATTCGCTCAGCGAATAGGACGCGCCTAATCGCGTAGCGATCAAGATCACTTCTAACAAGGAAACCCTGGTGAAGGCACTCCTGCGCGCCGAAGACAATGCGTCGCGCCTAAGCCTCCCAACATATCATCATCAACAGAGAGCTTGCCGTAGAAGCCATTGCAGATGCTGCTGTTGAGCAGCCGTCAAGCACTTTGATTCTGCAGTGCTAGTCTAGTCTCCGGTTTGCGCTCGTCCTACGTCGTCGGCGTTTGACTGTTCGGGTCGAGTCACGAAGCGCGACGTGCTGCGGCGAGAGTATCTCGACCCCAGCCTTGTCAAAGCGGTCGAGGATGTTTTCCATCAGATTCGACAAGACTGCGATTAGCCGATTTGGCTTGTCGGTGTACGCGTTGATTTCATACGCGACGTAGTTGTTGTCGAGATCGCGAACGAGAACGAATGGCTTTGGTTCAGGCAAGAGTCCCTCGCTTCGCTGAGCTGCCTCTAAAAGCAGTCCCTCAACAAGTATCCGAGACACATCATAGCTGATCGTTATCTGTTGGTGCACGATCACCTTCGGCAGCGCAGAGTAGTTGACGATCTTATTCCCTAGGACTTGATTGTTCGGAACATGAACGATCTCATCCTTGATGGTTCTGATCTTGGTGAACATCACATCGACTTCTACTACGTCCCCGTAGGTGCCGCCGGCGACCTCTACTCGATCCCCATCTTTGTAGGGACGCCAACTCATGATGACGAGTCCTGAGAGAGCGTTCCCGATAGAGCCGGTTGCAGCAAAGGATACAACAAGTCCGATGAAGACGGTGAAGAGTGTGACCATGGTACCCGCCAGCGTTTGCAGGCCCGCCATCACCAAGACGTTTGTGAGCAAGAGAACTGCGACTATCGCATAGACCAAATAGCGGACTAAATTCTGGAAAAGGTCAATGGTGAACGGGTGTAGCTTTGTTCGGCGTTTGTATTCTGCAAAGACTATGCTGAAGATTCTCAAGGCGACATAGCCGACTACGATGATGACTATCATTACCCCAATGCGGCCCGCGTTCACTGTCAGAAACGATGAAATCGATTGGAGGAGAATTTCCTGAAGCCCTAAGGTTGCCAGGACCTCAGCAAGGACAAAGAAGGCTGCAGCCAACCAGATGAGCGTCCGAAGTAGTGCGCCGGCAAGGTCTGAAAGCTCAGCTGAGAGTTTGCCCTGCGATTCGAGCCTCTTCATCATGCGTGTGACTATTCGCACGCTGACTTTCGCTGCCACGAACGCGGCGATAACCGCGATTGCGAGGAACAGATAGCTAGCGAGAGGTTCTGAGAGAGTGCTCATTGGCAACACGAACCATTACCAGTCGGTGTTAACCAATAAACAATGTTGCACAGTAACGTGGTCGTGGCATTGACACCACAGAAGGCGTGCCAGCGTCTCAGCATCTCACATTGATTTTCTAGTTCGTGCATAGAGAAATCATCCAATTCATTAGGGTTGCTCAGGCTCTTGCCAGTGTGGTCTCAACGTAGAGGCTTACACATTTCCTGTTCTCAAGCAAATGCACGCCGATCAGGACGATGGCGATAAGAGTGATGTATGTGTGCCACGTTCCCCACTCGCTCTTGTTGAGTCCTAGGAATATCAGTTGACCCGAACGTGGCCCATGCGGCCAGAAGTACAGGATGAAGCCGGTTGTTAGACTCAGAAGACCGAGAGCCAACATTGAATAGAAGAGCACGGCTCTGGCTGTGATGCGCGTCAACGTCTTTGCAAGCCTTGAGAGACCGGGGATCTTTGTGTAGCGCTCATGCAGTAGAATCCTCAGGTGTCGGAACTTGTGCTGTGAAGTTACTCTACTCTTCGAGTGTAGCTTATCTTTTCGGTGACTTGCTATTCACGTGGCGGATGTCTGGTTGTGGTTTCAAGGAGTTCAGCACGCCACTCTATCAGCTCTGCAAGTAGTATTTCCACATCCTTGGGTCTGAGGGTTAGGAGTGGGTTCATTCCATAGGCGCGGATTCTAATTGCGTCCCGCGTGGCTGTGAGTAGCAGAGAGCGCCTATGACTAGCAAGCATTACCTTTGATTCGCCGAGCCTAACCATCTGTCACGTGCTCCTGGTGTCTCTCAGCAAGTCTGCGGGGCACTTTGCTTGTATGAAGGTCATGGTTCAATACACTGAACCCCAAGGTTTTCGGTAACATCATTTGCGAACTACCACGGCGAGGTGGTGGCTCGCTTCTTCGCCTTCTTCTTGGCTTTCTTTGCTTTCGATCTCTTTGGCAAGACAAAGTTCACTGGCGTGTTATTGGCCTCGAAGATTAATAAGGGTTATCTAATCGATAAGATATAGCTAACCCACGGGGTTCCACTAGTATGGCCATTTACAGCGTATACGATCATTTCTCGGAAATTGCGCCAGTGTACCGAGACCTGAGGACAACCGACTTGCAACCGGTTAGGCATATTGTGAAGCACCTGCGTGGGGTTTCCCGCATCAGCGTCGCTGATGTTGGTTGTGGTGCCGGACGCTATGACCTGATGTTGTTTCAGCACCTGGGTCGCAAGACCGACCATTTCTATTGCGTGGACACGACCCAAGGAATGCTCGAGCAAGTAAGGGACTACCTCACAAGACATTGCATACGAGGTTTCGAAATAGTAAGGTCGGCTGCTCGGAATCTTCCGCTTCGAGCGGAGCATTTGAACTGTATGTTCACTTTCAATGCCGTCCACCATTTCGACGTCTCGAGATTCCTGAACGAAGCCTCAAGAGTCCTTGTGCGCAAAGGATACTTGTTTATCTACACTCGTTTCAGGAGCCAGAATCGTCAAAGCATTTGGGGTAGGTACTTTCCACACTTCTGCGAGAAGGAAACGCGCCTCTTTGAATCCGACGAACTGGAGCAGATGATAAGCACGACCCCAAGGCTGAGGATGGAGGATGTCAAGTTCTTCAGGTATCAACGTGCTAGCAGTCTGGGCAAGCTCCTTGAACTAGCAAGGCATCGTCACTATTCCACGTTCTCTCAGTACTCCAAGAGTGAATTGTCCGCTTGCTTAGTGCGATTTGAGAAGAACATACGGGATAGCTTCGAAGATCTTGACAACGTGAGATGGACCGATCAGAATGTCATGCTCACCATTCGAAAAGACTAGCGAAGCTCCGAGTTCATTGGCGTCTCCATCCGAGATTTGGATTTGTCCCTTTGGGAGTAAGATTCAGATGGGGTACGGGGTTCTCAGGAGAATTGCTATCTGTGCTAGCAGAACCGTGCTGAAAGAGATTA
>Ga0315279_10011316_pt1 | contig 10345 bp, 12 predicted proteins | sample YL17G06_20_MG_FD_203694 | JGI IMG/M metagenome (GOLD analysis project Ga0315279, IMG submission 203694) | Sediment microbial communities from Yellowstone Lake, YNP, Wyoming, USA - YL17G06_20 | ecosystem: Environmental > Aquatic > Freshwater > Lake > Sediment | place: USA: Wyoming | collected...
AATAACTAAATTCTCTATATCTTCTTTTTTTAGATTTGAATCAATCAAAGCTTTTTTAAAAGTGGGATCAATTTTGGCTTGAGCTACTAAAATATCTCCCGAACCAATTCTTTCTTTATTTCTTCCTCGAGCAAATTTAGCCGCTTCTAAAATAACTGAATTAGAGTCGATTGAAAATTCTCCGCTAAATCCTTCTCTTTTTAAGCCGTCGAGATAACTTTCTAATAGATTTTTTATTACTCTCAAATCAAGTAGTCCTCTTCCAAAAACAAAATTAATTTTTGGGTCATTTCTATTTAAGAGAAAATAAAGTATCGTTTCTGAAGGAATTTCTGATAATTTTCTCTTTTTGGAAAAATTAATTGCCTGCCAAATAGAAGACGCAGCCTCTAAATCTAAAAACTCAGCTAGGTTGTGTTGGCTAGGATTCAAAATTGCTTCTTCGAGAGTATTTTTTATTTTAGGATTTTTTAGTTTAATATTGAAAAAACACTCAAGCAAAAAGAAAAAAATGCTAAAGATTAAAAAGATTGGAGAAAAATAGGGATTCAAAAATAAGAAAACTAAAAATAAGACAAAAAGTAATTTTTTCAGCAGACTAGCAAAACGAAACAATGGAAAGTCTTTCCAAACTACCGCATGAAAGATTGCTGTTTCTTTTAAATTAAACATACTTTATCAAAATAAAAACCAAAAGAGCTGGTAAAATAAACCAGCCTACAAAAATTAAAAATCCAAATATCAATATTAAGATTTCAAAAAATATGCCAAAAAAGATAATCGCTGTCCTTAATATCGCTCCCAAAACGCGGGAAATTATGTTGGAAAAAAAGACTTCAAGATACTTTGGGATATCTAATCCTCGCGGGTAATACCATTTATATTGACGCCAGGGAGAAAAAAAAGTTTTCAAAAGAAGCAATAAAGAAAAATAATTCAAATTAAATAAAAGAAAACCCTTCCAGGTTTTTAGAATTTTGCGAGGCTGATCATAAAAATGCCATATCAAATACTGCGCAAAAATGTTTTGAGAAATGGCAATCATCTTATATCATTATATCATAATCAGAAAACCGCCAAAAGGCGGTTTTCTGAACTTAAAATGAATAATTCTAAACTTCAAGCTTAAGCAATCCATTTTTCGAACCAGTCTAATATAGAATCAATTAATCGTCTTTGATATTTTGGCTCAGTAAAGGTATGGTTCGCCCCCTCTACTATAAATAATTTCTTTGGTTCATTAGCGAAATTATATAAATCTTTAGCCACTTGCGTACTAAAATATTGATCTTTAGTTCCGTGGATAATCAGCATCGGGCAATTTATTTTTCTTATTTTATCTTCTGAAATATCGCCAATCTGTTTTACTTCCTCCCAAAAATTTTTACTTATTTCAAAACTCTTTCCGGTAGTATGAGAAGTGTAAATTGCCACACCTTTTTCCCCTAACTCTTTTATTATTTTTTCTCCGTACAGATCGTCGAATATTGACTTAATATGAATATTAACAGACCACAAAGCAGCAACTTTTATTCTTTTATCGTTCAACAAAAGAAATATGGCACCGCCTAAGCTCTCGGAAGCAAATCCTAATCTTTTGTATCCTTTGTCATTCATAAAATCGATAGCCGATTTTAAATCAGAGGTTTCTCCGGAAATCGTTAGATTTTTAAATTGCAAAGGAGAAGGATCCCCGGTTTCAGAATTATATCCCCTAAAAGCAAATCTCAAAACAGTATAGCCTGATTTGCAAAATTCTTGAGCGATAAACCTAAATCTTCCTGTAAAGATATAGCCACCGTACCCATGGGCTATTATTATAGCTTTGTCAGTTTCTACGTCCGGAATATGTAAAATTCCTAAAATTTCTTGGCTCTGATTTTTAATTTTTACTTTTTCTTCTTTCATATCACTCTTTTTAGGCTTTCGTTAAGATTTGGAACGATATCAAAATTTTCTAATTCTTCAGGTTTTATCCATTTATATTCCGTATGTTCCCAGTCTAATTTTACTTCTGGTTCGTTTTTAAATTCAGCTAAAACTGGGAAAATAATCCAAGTTTTACCTATTTTATTATCTCTAAATTCGTAAGCTTCCCCCATTTTAATTAAATGAATAATATTTTCGGTAATTCCTAATTCCTCCCTAATCTCTTCTTCTATTTTTTCTCTGATAGGTTTTAGTTCGTCCAAGTAACCAGCAACCATATTCCATTTTCCTTTATAAGTAAGAACCTTCTCGCTTCTCTTTAATAAAAGAATCCTGTTTTTATGTCTTATAAAAACAGTTATAACCGGAGCAACATCAGAATTTGAATAATTAATTCTTCCGTCTTGGAATTTTGGCAATTTTTTAGAAAATTCTTCTATTGTTTTTAAAATTTTTTCTTCTTTAGCTTTCATAGATTAATTCATTCTAACAAAAAACTCTCTTTTGTGGAAAATAGAGGGTTTTGATAATTCAACGAATTAAACGCAGGTATCTCAGAAATTTTATAACTACTTTTTTCGTGGTTATTTTATATCTGTAATGCCTTTTATTGATAACGTCTTTTGCAGCTTCTTCTATCCCTTTTTCGTTAGCTTTGATATCGTCTTCTTCAGGATCACCTAAGCCTGTCCTGTCCAATAATTCTTTCGACTTCATCAATGAACGAGTCAGTTTTTTAGCCACTGATAATGGCATCAATCTCGCTAACTTTCTAAAAATAAAATAGGAAACAATCTTATGCTCTGACTTATCATAAGATATTCTTGTTTTATTGTATTTTCTTCTCATATCTTATGAAAACCTAGTCAAAGAAAGATATTAGGTATTGGTCAATTTCGCGCTGGTCAAGGTCGTAAAAATTTTTACCTTCTTGATGTAATTTCTCAGCAAAAGTTCTGCCCACAAATCTCCAATGCCACGGCTCAAACTGATAATATTGATTACCTTCCGGATACGAAAGAATAAATCCGTATTTGTAAGCGTTTTCCAAAAGCCATTTGTAGGCCGTTGTTTTGTCAAAAATCAAATAAGAGGCTCCGATCTCTAATGTTGTAAAATCAAGAGTTGTGCCAAGTTGGTGCTCTGAATATCCCTGGTCTGCGCTAAATTTGTTGGCACCCGATCCATAAATCATCGTATATGATGATTTTAATTCGGTTTGAATGCCAAAGGACCTGTAGGCCGAAATAATTCTAATGTGGATATTGGCGTTTTCTGCGGCTATTAGCATCTCTTGCAAAAAATGCCAAATTTTATCATAAATCAAATAGTCTTTTTGGGGATCAAAAGTATATTCGGGTGTTATTTTAATGAATGCTCTGGGTATATAATTATCGTTTAGAAAATAAACTTTAGAATATTTTTTCAGTAATTCTTCGTCTGTCTGGCTCAATCTTTCCAAAATTCCGACCGTGCCCTGAATACCCTCAATCTGCGACGAAAAAGAATCCATTCTGTTTTTCTCTTCGCTATATTTTAGTTCAAAATCATCCCGTTCGGTTTTTGTTTTAGCAAGCTCCTGTTGAATGGACTCAATAAGTGCTTCAAGATCTTTTTTTGTTGAAGCAAAATCCGCTTTTGTTTGCGAAAGCTCACCTTCAAGGGAAAGTTTATTTTTTTTAAGTAAATAATTCTGACACCCAAAACATCCAATTATTCCAAGGCTTATTATTATCAATATGAAAAAGAAAATATGTAACTTATTACTCTTCATTAAATAACTATACCACATTTTATTAATAAAAATCAGTAGAATCTAAATTCTACCAATAGACGATGCCTGCCCCGTAGTGTCCCCGATGAAATCGGGACTACTGCTTGGGGTTAAAACATTTTTTATAACCTAAAACCGCCCGATAAGGCGGTTTTAAATATATTTGATTTAAAAATTATTGATTTATTATTTCATCAATAGAACTTCCAGTTGCTCTTTGACACGTTATCTTAAAACCGGAATCATCATCTATTTTTCCACATAAGGCCGGGTTTTGATTTTTAGTGGCAAAACAATAATAACATTGATTTTTAATTAACGGGTTTTCAAATTCTGGACAATCGGCGTCGGCGTCACCTTGCAGATCTCCCGCAAGGAAATCGGCGCAAGTTAGTTTAAACTTTTCTATCAGTGATTTAATCGATTCATCTAAAGTTTCAGGCGTAATTTCCTTAGTTTTCGGCTGGACCGATTCGTTTGTTTCCTGTTTTTTTGGATTAGATTTGGAAAAAGAAATCACAATAATAACCGCTATGATTATCAATATCGCTATTATTCCTATTAATATTTTTTGGGACATATTTGTTTAATCGTTAATTATTTATTATTTATAATTAAACTACCTTGAGGATTATTATATGAAAAGTTTAATTTCAAGGTTCTTGAGCGAAGCGAAAGGTTCTTATAATAATACCTATTTTATATTACCAAAAAATATTATTTTTGGCAATCAGCTACTTCACAAATTTTTTAGGTTCCTTGTCTAAATTTTTAAACGACATAGCAAATTTCATTCTATTAAAAAACCGCCCCAGTAGGAAATTAAACTTCCTACGGGGTAAACCTAATTGGCGATTTTGCGGGCTCCCCGCCGACTGCGCTCAGACGGAAATAAAAAAAGGGCGAATACCCTTTGGATGATGCGCTTTTACGATTGTGAAGGAACTGTTTGTTCTTCGGGAAATTGCATAGCAATTACTTCTTTTTCGATTGCAATGATTACCTTTGCTTCTTCGAGAAAATGATGAAGTATTTCCTTGAGAAGGTCAACGAACGCAAGTAATCTTTTTTCGGTTTCTTCTTTGTAAGCAATGCTATAATTGAACTGTAATTTCAGCGATTCTGTAATCCTATCAATAGTCTCTATATGTACCCTTTGTGTTTCTTCGCGCCAGGTTGTAAGACTAATTCTGACCTTTCTAAAAAATTCCTCTCGTTTCTCTTTTGGGCAATTTTCAATTGCCCATTTGAGTAGCTGCATATACGCAGATGGTATCGATCCCCAAAATTCTTCTCGCGATTTGATGAACTCTCCTTTTAAGCGCTCAAGCGTTTCAACAGTCTCTCTTTCCATATTCTCAACTCTGGATAATTAAAATTACCATTGGATTAAAAATATGTCAACTAAAAAATCGCCCGGCCGTCAGGCATAGGGCGGTTTTGAATTACTTCCCAAAACTTTTCCACTCGGTTTTTTGGCCTTTTCGTTTTTTTTCAACCATAACCAACTCATCATAGATTCCGTCAATCAAGTTATAATTTTTCGCCTCTTCTAAGTTTACCCAAGCGAATTCATCTATTTCTCCTTCCTGCAATTTTATATCACCTGAAACATAATCAGCTAAACAAGAAATAACAAGAGAGGGATTTCCGTCTTTGTGAACCGTGGCTAGACTGGTCACGTATTCTACATTATTGATTTCAATTCCGACTTCTTCTTTTACTTCTCTTTTTAAAACTTTTTCCAGAACATTATACCAGTAAAACTCAGTGTCTTTTTTGAAGTTTATATAATCGCTGACCTCAAGCTTGCCACCGGGAACAGTCCAATAACCGGGAAATCTTTTTTTGGTTTTAGCTCTTTTCGTAATAAGATATTTCCCGTCTTTTACAACAATAGCGGTAATTGCCACTTCGTGAAGATTTTGACTAGTTCCTGGCATAATTAAAATTTTATTTCTCACCTAACCACTCTGCGATTTTTTTATTTTTTTCATAATGCTTGCGTGTCAGTTTTCGTGTCTCATCGAAATAGAAATAGTCATAAACATTAATGCAAAAAATCCTAATTTCTTTTAACATTTCTTTGAAAGGAATATTGCCTTGCGTTACGGAAACACGAAGCATTCCATAAGGTTTTATAGTTTCTATTTTATCAGCATCAAATAAAATTTTAGATTCCAAAGAAGCATTGAATTTTTTTGAGCCAAGCGAATGATTTTTAATCGCTTCAAAAACTTGCTTTGTTTTATTATATTCGATTGAATTTAAAAATCTCTTTGCTTTTTTCGCGCTTAACTCTGTGTGTTTTCTAACTCCTTTTGAATAATCACAATCATGTAAATAGGCAGCAATTTCTATTATTTCTTTATTGCCACCTAAAATTTTTTGAAGTTTTAAAGCATTATTTCTAACTGCATAAATATGAATCCATCCATGAATAAAGTCATCTTTTTTATAAAGAGTTAGAGCATATTTTTTTGTTTTTTCTACAAAATTCATATGTGCGCGATGCAGGGATCGAACCTGCGATTTCTCGCATGTGAAGCGAGCGTTCTACCGCTGAACTAATCGCGCATATGTCCTATAATTCACAATTACCAAATTTTCTCAATCTGGTAAAGCCGTGATATAATAATAAATAGTGTATTTTACTATATGGCAGAGGTTTTTGAGTTACATTTTAAGAAGAAAGTGGAAGAAGACTTAACTCTGGACAGCTTTTGTTATGAACCAGAAAATATCTATGAGAAAAGGCTGGGAAGTCTTTATATTGTAGGCGAACTGAAGAATACCCTGCCCCAGAACGAAAAGTTAATTAATAAAATAGTTCAAGTCATAAGAACCAAGTTCTATTCCTTTCCCATCAATTCTTTTGAAAAAAGTTTTGAAGAAAGCCTAAAAGCAGCAAACGATTTTTTAGCTGAAGAAGTCAAAAGCGATAATACCAGCTGGTTGGGAAACCTAAACCTGGCCGTGATTTCGGTAAAAAACTTTGAAATAAATTTTACCAAAGTCGGAAATGTAAAAATTTTTCTGATAAGAAAAGGACAAATAACAGATATAGGAGAAAGGTTAAAATTCCAGGATATAGAACCTTATCCTCTGAAAATCTTCAGCAATGTTGCTACGGGAAAAATGGCAGAGGACGACCAGCTAATGATTTTAACCGAAGAAGCATTTCAAGCTTTCTCAATTGAATCCCAGTTATTGAATGAAATAGCCAAAATTCCAGTTGAAGATAAATCTTATGGAAGAAATTTAAAAAAAGCTCTAAAACAAAAAGAAAAGATTTTATTACAAATTTCGGGTATCTGTCTTTTAATCATATTGAAACCGGAACTTTTATCTAAAAAAGCTTTTATTTTTGAAAAAGAAGTTCCGATTTTCTCAATAACAGAAGTATTCAAGCCATTTATTGAGAAAATAAAGAGTTTGACAAGAATCTTTAAAAAACTGCCTTATCTAAAACCCCAAAAGAAGAAAGAGAGAGTTTTCCATATCCCGGTTAAAGAAAAAAGAGAAATCGCAATTAAAAACCCGTTCTCTTCATTTATTAAAAAGATAAACAGTCTTAAAGACGTTAGACTCCCAAAAATTCCTAGTTATGATTCTTTAATGTCAAACAAAGAGTTTAAAGAGAAGGTGATTTCGGTATTAGCCTTTATTCTTTTACTCACTTTTGGATTTCTTGTTTTTAGGGGAGAAAACCAACGCGAATTGAAAGAATCAGAAGCAATTCTGGCTAAAATCCAAGAAAAATTTGATTCAGCTAAATTATTAATCCCAGAAGATTCGAAAAAAGCAGATGAGCTATTGAAAGAAACTTTTGAAGAAATTTTGCCTCTTACGAAAGAAGAATCTCCAATAAAAGATGATGCTTTAAAATTAAAAGGAGATATTGAAAAAAATCTTTACACCCTTAATAAACTGGAAATAATTCAAGAACCTCAAGTATTTTCTGAAATAGATCCTAAGAAATTCGTTCCTCAAAAAATGGTACATATTGGCAAAGAGCTATATTTGTTCAGTCCTCTTTCTGAAAATTTGTTTAGGATTAATGAAAAAGGTGAAGGAACTTTGATTCCTACTGAACAAAAATTTAACTTAGCGACAGCTTCAGATAATGTCATATTATTTACAAAACCAAACACAGTTACTCCCCTGGAGCATGAACCATTTTCTTTAACCCTTCCTTCTCCAGAAACTGACTTTGTTGATCTTGCTTTTTTCAAGAATAATCTCTATTTCCTTGACGCCGAATCTGGTGAAATTATAAAATATCCATTTGGGGAATCATTGGAAGGAAAACCATATCTTGATTCAAAAACTAAAAGAGTAGTTGATGGAAAATCGATTAGCGTTGATGGTTCAGTCTGGGTCTTAGATGAAAAAAATGGAATCCACCGCTACTACGACGGAATATACCAAGAGGCCTTAGAATTAAACATCTTTCCCTATCCTAAAAGTTTCAAAAAGATTTTTGCCAGCTTTGCTCTCCCCCATCTTTATATTTTAGAACCAGAGGAAAACCGAGTGATTATAACCACAAAGACGGGCCAAATAGTAAACCAGTTCCAGAGCGATAAATTTGATAGTCTAAAAGATTTTGTAGTTTCTGAAAATGGAAAAACAATATATCTTTTAAATGGTCAAAGAATATATCGGCTTTCATTCTGAGTATCTATACTTTAAAAAGCATCTAAAATCTTATATAATAACCTTATGTATATAAAAGGCGTCGGAATGACAAAATTTGATTACTCCCAAAAGTTTTGGTGGCAATTTGCGAATGTCGCAGCTATGGAAGCTTTAGAAGATGCGAAACTAAAAATTTCTCAAATCGATGCCATTGCTGTATCAGCAATGTCCTCAGCTGCCGGAGTGGAAAGCGAACACCAAACTCACAAAGCCTCGATGCTTTCTGATTTATTTAAGACTAATGTGCCAATTGTGGAGATAACAGCTGTCTGCGCTGGCGGTAGCGTTGCTTTCTGGGTGGCTTCTCACCTTCCTGAAAATTTCAAAAACATAATGATTGTCTCTGGCGAGAGAATGGTTGAGACTTTGACTGAGGTAACAACTGACAGAATTATGTCTGCTTCAGAAAGAATACTGGAGCAAACCGAAGGAATGCTCTTCCCTGTCCAAAAAGCTATGATTTGGCAGCAATATATGCAAAAATATGGCGGAACAATGGATGACTTGACTTTAGTGGCTTTTAAAAATCACCAAAATGCAGTTTCTAACCCAAAAGCTTACTATTATCAGAGACCGGTAAGCCTGGAAGAAATAAAAAATTCGCCAGTAATCGCCTCCCCTTTTAGATTATTCGACTGCTCGCTATCTATAAATGGTGGGGCAGCAGTTATTGTTTCTAGAGAAAAAACTGACATTGAATTAATAGGTTCAGGTTTCGCCACTGACTATCTTTTGGCTTTCTTGAGAAAAGACGCGACTCATTATTTAGCCACTCAGAAAGCAGCCAAAGAAGCCTACTTAGAGGCAAAAATCAAACCAGAAGATGTTAACTTCGCAGAGGTTCACGATGCCTTCACTTCAGAAGAAATAATTGCTTATGAAGATTTAGGTTTTGCAAAATTCGGGCAAGGTCCAGAATTAGTAAGAAAAGGAATAACAAATGTGGATGGTAAAATGCCTGTAAATCCTTCTGGCGGCCTAAAAGCTAAGGGACATCCGATTTCAGTAACTGGTTTGGCTCAAATTTACGAGGTGACAGAACAATTGAGAGGACAGTGCAAGGAAAGACAGGTAAAAAATGCAAAAATTGGTTTAACTCATAATCTCGGCGGAAACGGTGGCAGCGTTGTTATTAATATCTTTAGAAAAGTTTCTTAATTTAAATTTGTGAAAAAAAACATTAGTTTTAAATTGGCTTTGGTTATTATAGGAATTTTCACGATAGTAGTGGGCTATTTTGTTCAACGAAATTTTGTCTTAACTCAACAAGAAATCAATAATCTGGTCCAGGGAGAAATAAGCATCCAAGAAGACGCCTCAAAAAAAATCCGGGAAAAAAGAGTAACATACATTGTTGATAAAGGAAATGGAATTATAAATTCTTTTAAAATATCTCCTTCTAAAAATTCAACGGTTTTCTCTTTATTGGAAGAATTATCTCAAAGAGAAAGTTTTAAAATAGAGTCTACCACTTATCAGGGAATGGGAGTTTTAGTTAAAAGCATTGACGGAGTCGAAAATGGAACCGATAATAAATATTGGCAATATTGGGTAAATGGAGAATTACCAATGGTAGCAGCTGACAAAAAAGAAGTTAAAAGTGGCGATAAAATAGAATGGAAGTTTGAATCCTCTACATTTTAATTATGAACAAAAGCAAAGTTTTAATTGCAATTTTCATTGTTCTGCTAGGAGTTTTATCTAGAGTCTTTTTGAATAAATTAATAGCTATTCCTAACTTTGAAATGGTAACTTCCCTCTCTTTAGTTTCAGGTTCATTTTTAGGAGGAGTATTTGCCCCACTGATTCCCCTCTTAATAATTTTTCTTTCTGATATCTATTTTGGTAATAGTATAATCTACCTTTTCACTTGGTCTGCTTTTGTTTTAATTGGAATCTTCGGAGTTATCTTTAAAAGAAATTCAAAGTATTACTTTTTAA
>Ga0315279_10011317_pt1 | contig 10345 bp, 10 predicted proteins | sample YL17G06_20_MG_FD_203694 | JGI IMG/M metagenome (GOLD analysis project Ga0315279, IMG submission 203694) | Sediment microbial communities from Yellowstone Lake, YNP, Wyoming, USA - YL17G06_20 | ecosystem: Environmental > Aquatic > Freshwater > Lake > Sediment | place: USA: Wyoming | collected...
CACACAAGAATGAGTTAGCCCACTCGGTCATGGAGAACATCCAGAAACTTATTCTTCCACTGGTTGATGACATGAAGCTCAGTCTATCCGGACAAGACCGGGAGAAGCTGAATCTGCTGGCGGACCGTCTGCGGGAGATTGCCTCTCCGTTCGCCGCGCGCCTGTCGCGACAGTCTGCGGGCCTTAGTCCAACCGAAATCCGCATCTGCGACCTGATCCGTCGGGGCATGTCGACCAACGAGGTCGCCGAACGCGAGCACGTAGCGCCCGCGACGGTGGGCAAGCACCGCGAGCACATTCGCCAGAAACTCGGCATCCGGGGCAAAGGCATCAACCTCGTGTGCCACCTGGATGCCATGTTCTCTGAGAGCGCGGGGAAGTGAGCCCCGGGCACGACCTGAGTCAGCGTCGTTGTTTCCCGAAGATGCCCGCAACTTCATGATTCTCTCGCTGTGCCCCTGATCCGTCGGGCGTGTTCCATAGGATGCCGGTCCCTTCCCTGTTCAGACTCAACTGCGCAACCAGGGTCTTGGGGCGCACCGGCTGACGCCACCGTGTTTGCGATTGGGACCCCGGATTGCGTAGAAGCGATACGCACTCAGTACGCGAAAGTCTCGTGTAAACCATTGCAGTAAAACGACTTGACGGAATCGGAATCCGTGGTATACTTCGTCCACTTCCGTCCGTCTGATTCTCCATGCGGCGGGGTAGGTTGGCCCAGGTTAACTCATGCTCAGGCGGGAGGGGCGTTGGTTTACGCCTTCCCGTGGGAGCCGAGAGGTTTGGGTTTTCCCCGTAGGGCGGAAGGTTGGATCCTTTCACAAGAGCCGGCGGTCGTTGTCCGCCTGCTTACCTGCTTAAGGGAGCAAGGATGAGGGACTCTCGGGGTGTCTCGGCCGCGAGAACGGGTATCGGGCCCGCAATCAGGCCGCCCGTGGGCGAGCGATCGCCCCGATCGGCTCGCGTGGTCCGTCCCCTGCTCTGCGCGTCCGGGGCCGCCGTGGGACGCATTCTCCATCGCCCTGTTCCAATACTCGAACGGTCTTGTGCCGCGGCGTGGGCCGGGAGGAACTGAAGTGAGGGCAATACGAACTGCTGCTTTGGCGCTGCTCCTTGGCGGCGCACTGCCCGCAGCCGCGCTTGCAGTCGGCTGGTATGTGCCGGTTTCGGAGCAGGTGCCCGGCGGGTTCGACCACATCCAGATTCAGATGCTGTATCCATACTACTTCGACTCGCCGGCAATCTCGGCATTTTTCGGGTCGGTCCCGGGCGGGATCGGTGAGGACTGGTCCCAGACGTTCCTCAAGAACGACCTGACCCTCGCCGCCGCCGACGGCCCGGACATGGGCAGCGGCACGCTCTACTTCAGTATCTGGATCGGCGGGGACCGCTTGTTCGACCGCCCGGCGTTTCACTTCCAGGCCTACAAAGGCGAGCAGCGGGTGGACAACGCGGACTTCATCTGCTTCGGCCCGGACGAGACCGACTGGATGGTGGCCCCGGGCACTTGGATGCAGAACCGCCCGATACCGCCCTATTGGGCCGGGGACCTGAACCTCGACGGGTTCGTGGGCCAAGCGGACCTGAACATCGTGCTGGTCCAGTGGGGACGCGGGTTCCACGGCGCGCCGCCCGTCACCGACCCACGGGCCGACGCGAACAAAGACGGGCTGGTCGGGCAGGGCGACCTCAACATCGTCCTGAGTGACTGGGGCATGGGAACGCGTCCGCTGACCAGCTTGCAACAACAGGCCCCCGAGCCCTGCACGCTGACGCTGATCGCCGCCGGGGCCATCGCCCTGCTGCGGCGACGAGGAGGGCAAACGGCATGATGCCGGCGGCTTGCTCGAAACGATCTGGACGGAGTTGCCCCCGCGTGGCGCGCTTGGCGCTGGCGACGGCGGCTGTGCTGGCCGCCCTTGCCGCCTTGCCCCAACAGGCCTCCGCCCTCCCCCGCGTTCAGCCGTACGTGCAACTGAGCGTTACGCCCCAATCGCTCGACCTGGGAACGGTCCCCCAGCCGGGCGCCTTCGACTCCCCCGCCGAGCTGACCGTGCACATCGCAGCCAACTGCAATCACGGAGGCGTGGTTATTTCGACGACAGGGCTTCTGACATCAGAAGGGGAAGCTATCCCCCCGGAGCGGATATTCGTTCGGACCCAACAGGGCGGCAGTTACGTACCGATGACCAACCCCGTCCCGGTCATAGCCCCCGCCGGACCGGGTGTTGTCGAGGTCAAGGTGAGCGTCCGCATCCAGACCTCGTCGTCAGACCCAGCCGGGACGTATGTGGGGAAGTTCCAGTCCGTCTCGCCCGGTGGAACCAGGGGGCCCGACATACACACCCCGGACGTGTCCGTCTCGCTGAACCTGGAGATGTACTGCGGCTACGAGATACGGGACAGCCAATGCTACGTCCACCTCGGCAACGTCTTTGTCGCCGAACTGGACGACCTTACGCTGAGGGTGGCCGGGACCCTCAACGCCAACATGGGAATGTACGTGGGCCTTAACCTGTCAGGGCTTGGCAGCCCCTGGCATCAGCCGGTGGAACGGGACTCGCAGGGCAACCCTACTGGCCGCATCCTGGGGGCAATGCACGGCACCGTAGACGTCCTCGGGCGTGACATCTCCCAGGAGACCTTCGACGTCCACGTGGCGATGAGCTGGAACGGGGGGGCCTCGTTCAGTCCGCCTGAGTACTTCGGGACCGCGCCGGACGGATCGGTCGCCAATTCGCTATGGTGGCTGGTCGGCGACGGATCGCCGGGCCGGTATGACATGGCTTGGGACGTCCGCCTTCTTCCGGGCAATGCCCAGGCGGACGGGAACTACCGTTTCGTCCCTGAACTGGTCGTTACCCCGCGTTTGTAGGAACATCAAGTCTTTGGCCTGCGCCCCGAATGGGACGGGCGAGGCCAGGGCTAATAACGTCATAGGAGATAGTCAAATGAGGCGAATCTGGACAATTCTGGGCGTTGCGGCCGTCGTAGCGCTCGCATGCGGGCAGGTATTGGCGGCGGACGCTCTCGGCACGCTGTACGATCAGGAAGGAACCGGGGCGGACGGATATGCCACGATCAACGCGGCTGGCCAAGGCCCCGCAAACGCCAGCACGACCAACTGGAAGTACCAGTACGGAAGCGGGTCGTACTCTGGCGTGTACAAGGCAAGTGGGTGGCTCGATATAACCAGCGTGGGCGATAGCGAGCTCGACATCGAGTGCGACATCGAGATGTACTACGAGGAAGCATTCCAGAACAACAAGATCTACTTCCACGTCGGCAACCCCTACACCGCGACACCCGAGGAGAAGACCGCCTACGTCACCGGGCAGTTCAGGTCCAACAACGGCATGTACATCGGCATCTCGTTCGATAAGACCAGCAAAACGGAAGCCGACATGCTGAAGGACGGCGGCAACTACACCGGAGAAGTCAAGGACGCGATGGTCGGGACGACCGACGTACTGGGGAGAGACATCTCTAACCAGGCCTTCAATGCGAAGTTCACGCTAAGGTGGAGAAAGGACGCCGGCGGCTGGAGCCTCTACGAAGCCCCGGTCAGCTTCGGAACCGGCGCTTCCGGGACTGTCCTGAACGCGCTGTGGTGGCTGGTCAACGCCGGCGCCAAGGGCTCGTATGACGTGGAATACAAGGTCGAGATGCTGCCTGCCGTCGAGCAGGCCGACGGCAACTACATGTTCGACCCGGCCATCGTCGTCGCCCCGATTCTGTAAGGGCGCGAGGCTGGAAAAAGGTTGTCCTGATCCCGGACAAGGAGGGCGGGAGTCGACGAGACTCCTGGCCCTCCTTCCGGGTTTCCCGCTTTCAGCAGAGCGCACAGGACGACAGAGGAAGAGGTGCATAGACATGTGTTACGGTCGCCCCCTATGGTTGGCCTTGCGGGTAGCGCCAGGCCGCAATATGCATACATGCGGTAGTCACGAGGGAACTTGGGAGGGCACCGAGACCATCACCCTACACCCCAGGCCCACGAAAGCGCCGACAACCGTCGCGGCCTTCCTCCTCTGCTGGGCGTTCTGTGCCGTCTCTTCCGCCCAGATGGCAATCACCCCCGTCATGGTTGAGAATCGGACCATCGCCGGCGGGTTGGCGACCTTCATGCTGAGCGTGTCGAACAGCGGCAACCAGCCCATCGACTGCGGCGTCCGTGTCACCGGGATGACCGTCCTGCCCGGCGGCCTGCCCGTCGAGGCGCAGGATCCCCCGAGGAACTGCAAGGACTGGATCACCGTCGAGCCGACCAAGTTTGCCCTCCGTCCCGGGGAAGGCCAGGGCCTGCTATGCCGCCTTCGGGTTCCCAAGGACGCGGCAGGAGGCTACTACGCCATCATCTCCTGCCAGGGCATCCCGAATACCGGGACAGCCGGAGATAGCGCGGAGGCCGGCGTCGGCGTAACGATGAAGCTTACCCACCGGGGGTTGGTTCCCGTCCTGGTGACCGTTCCGGGCCCGCAGGTCCAGGCCATCATCGACGCGGCCCCACCTGCCGTGTTGCTAGGCCTTGGTGGACGCGGGTACACTTTCGACCTGCCCGTCCGCAACCGCGGGAACATCCATGCCCGCATGGCGGGGTTCGTCGAGCTCCGCAGCGACGCCGGGCAATTGGTGGAGCGATTCGACATGGAGGCGGGGCGAGGGTTCATCCTCCCCATGCACGAGAGGCTGTTCCAGGGCTATATACCGCTGAACCTGGCCGACGGATCGTACGTTGCCGGCGTCCAACTGGGCCCTCGCGGCCAGGCGCCAATGCGAAGCGTCTTTCCCTTCTACGTCAAGGAAGGCGTCCCGACGGTGGCCGAGCCCACAGAGGAGCTCAAGGCCCAGTTGCTGAAGTCCTCTGCCGGGTTCATGGTCTCTCCGGCGCAATTGGACGTGGAGATTCAGGCCGGGGCCCGTCGGGCGCAGGCCATCGAACTTATCAACCTCACGCGCGAAGTCCTTCCCGTGTCGGTCAGCGTCGTGGAATGGGTCCGGCAGAGCGACGGTGTCGACGTCGTGGGGACCGGCACGCCCACGCACGGCCGTTCCGCCGTGGACTGCGTGTCGCTGGGCCAGGAGAGCATCGAACTCCGGCCCATGAGCCGCCAGAGAGTTCCGGTGACGGTCGCCCTGCCCAAGGATGCCACCGGGTCGCGATACGCCGCGGTCCTCTTCGACCGCGCGGACGTGAAGCTCGACGCCTCTGCTCGTGGACAGGCCCGTCGCTCCACCATGCTGCAGGTGGCGGCCCAGGGAACAGGCACGCAGGGCGCCGAGATCACCGACTTCAGGGCGGAGCGCGAATCCAGCGGGGCAATTCGCTTCGTGGCGAAAATCAGGAACACCGGAGACTTGAGCCTCTCCGCCGAGGTCCGCGTGACCGTCAGCAGTGCCGACGGGGCGCCGATCGGCGGACCGGCCCCGGTGACTCCTCCGGCTGTGCAGGCCGCCACGGACGCGACCGTTGCCGTTCGCTGGGAGCAGGTGCTTGAGCCCGGCGACTACACAGCCCAACTATCCGTGCAATACTCGCCGAAAGCTCCGTCGGTCTACGGGAACACGACCTTCACCGTCCCGCGTGCCCAGCCCGACAGCAACCCGGCCACTCAGCCGGCCGCCGAGCCCGCTGCGCGTCCGACAACCGCCGCGCAGGAGCATGCCGCCTCGGGCCCCGCGGAAAGGGGCCAGCCGTGAAAGAGGTATGTGTTCCGGTCATCCGGCGACTTCTGGTGAGCCTGGCGGTCCTGACGTGGGTCATCTCCGTCCCCGCCCTTGCCCAGGAGCCCGCCACAACCGCAGGCGCCACAACTCGTCCAGACAGTCCTGCTCTAGAGGCTGAGAAACTCGTAACCAACGTCTTCTATGATACCAGCCTTCGGCAGGCCCTTTCCGACATAGCAGCTCAGACCGCAATCGTGATCGTACCTGACACTTCGGTGCAGGGCATCGTCACCTGCGAACTCAGGGATGTTCCGCTCGAGAGGGCCCTGGAGATCCTGCTGGCCGGCACGGGGTTCTCGGTGAAGAAGACGCCGGACTACTACCTGGTGTATTCACCCGACAGCAAGAGCCCCGTCTTTCGACAAGTCAGCCAGGCGCGGATGATCCGGCTGGACTACGCTGAGGCCGAGACGGTGCTAAAGCTGCTGTCCCCTGCCTACAGGGACTTCGTGCAGGCCGCCCCCAAGGGCAACAATGTGTTCGTCACGGCCCCGGAGGCGCTGATGGGCCGGATCGAGGCCGACATCCGGCAGATGGACCAGCCCCCCGGCCACGTCATGCTGGAGGCCCGCGTGGTGGTGCTGGAGCAAACCGAGCTGCTGAATCTAGGCGTCCAGTGGACCTGGCCTCAGATCCGGGCCGGGGTGTTCACCAACTCCGACTTCCACGGCGGGGGCTCGCCGGGACCGGACTGGCCGTGGGGCATCCAGATCGGCTACACGCCGGGCAAGGAGTTCACCAATTCCCTGCTGCTGACGCTGAACCTGCTGGCCGAGAACGATGAGGCGGTCGTCGTGGCCAGCCCGCAGATCATGGCCCAGGACGGCAAGGAGGCCGAGATCAAGGTCATCACCGAGGAGTACTTCCAGATCGTCACCAGCGGCATCTACGCCAACGCCCAGTTGGAGAAGATCGAGTCCGGCACGACGCTGAAGATCACCCCCCGCATGTCCGGCGGAAACGAGGTCACGCTGGACATCCTGGTGGAGGTCAGCGACGTGGTTGCCCGCGGGGAGAACAACCTTCCCGTGGTCAGCCGGCGCAGCGCCAAGAGCACCGTCCGGCTTCAGGACGGCGGCACCGCAGCCATCGGCGGCCTGATGGACACCCGCAGCCATAACATCCGGACCCGCACCCCGGGCATTGGAGACGTCCCCTTGCTGGGCAGGCTGTTCCGCAATGACAACAACAGCACTGACACCAAGCAGGTGGCCGTGTTCATCACCGCCTCGGCCGTGGAGGGCCGGCAGCCTGCCGCGGACGCCCCCGGCCGGCACAGGCAGGCGATCCCGCCGGTGGACGCGGAGGAATTCAGGAAGGCCCTCCTGGAGAGCATGCAGCGGATGGGGGACCAGCCGTGATAAGTACGACTTGCCGTCGGTCAGTCGCGATGGGTGCGGGCCTGGCCTTGTTGACCTTGGCAGCAGCCCTCGGGGGCTGCGGGCAGCCCCAGATGCGGGTGATCTCGCTCACCAGCCGGGACATTGCCCCGCTTCAGGCCGACGACATCGTCGTCACGATGCGCCGCGGCGGGTTCTCGGACCAGGAGATCCTCGATCTTGGCCCCGATGTCAGAAATACCCTTGCTTCGTCCGGAGGGGCGATGATCCGAATCGGGGACAAGGTGGAGGCCATATTCGCCGTGGACGGCAACTTCCTCCACATGAGCACACGTAGAAGGGGAAGTTTCATCTACGACTTGGGCAAGAAGGCATTCTTGTAGGCCCAGACGCACAAAACAGTGGACCGATGCGGAGATTGACCCGGCGACGGAAAAGGCCGTCGCCGTAATGTTCGACCGGCTGTATTCATTGGAGCCAGCCTTGGGGCAGGACGGTGAGTCGGAGCCGGGTATCGTGCGGTTGTCGCCAGAGGCAAAGAGGGCGTGGATTGACTTCTGTAGCGAGCACGCCCAGGAACACGTTGACCTGACCGGTGACTTGTCGGCCGCGTGGTCAAGGCTGGAAGGCTACGCGGCCCGCTTGGCGCTTGTGGTGCATTTCATACGATGGGCCGCCGGCGATCCGACCCTTGCTGGTTTCGACGTGGTGGACGAAGCGAGTATCGCCGCCGGCGTGGCGCTGTCCCGATGGTTTGGACAGGAAACTCGCCGCGTGTACGCGATCTTGGGGGAAACCGACGTTGACCGCCAGCGCCGGGGGCTGGTGGAACTGGTGCAACGCCACGTCGGGGCCGTCACCGCTCGCGACCTGATGCGATCTTCCAGGGCATACCCCGCCAGTGAGACAGCAGAGCACGCCCTTGACAGTCTTGTTCAAGCCGGCGTAGGGCACTGGGAAGATGCAGGCCCAACCGGACAGGGCGGCCGGCCGACACGCCGGTTTGTCCTTGCCGACGCCGTTGCCGTTGCCGAAACACCGAAAGCCCCAGATAACCCGGGGGTTTTGGCAACAGAGCCGGTCAAGGCGACAATCCAGCCTGGGGCTGCCCCTGCCATACCCGTGCCGCCCCGTGTTGCTGAAACCCCGGAGATTCCGAAGAAATCTGCGGTTTCAGCAACAACAACGCCGTCAACACTCGCAAGCCCCGCTGCCCTTGACCCCGACCGGCCCGGCCCTATTGGCCTTTTGAACCCGGAACAGCGTAAGCGGTACTTGGCCTTCTACCATTCCCGCCCGGCTAGCATGTCGCCTTCTGAGAAACACGCCCGCGCCTGGCGAGCAGCGTTGAGGAGCGGAACTGACGCGGTTGAGGCATGACGACTGATTCCCGAACATCTTCGCTTTCCGCCGCCTGGGCCCCAGACTATCTCGACATGGCCGGGCTGGCCTACCTGCTGAGCACCAGCACAAAGCAGGTGCAGCGGATGCTGGCGGCCGGGCGACTGCCGCAGGCGGACCTGAACCTTTCGGGGACGGGCGACAGTTTCAAGGGCCGCAGGTGGAAGCGGGAACGGATGCTGCGCTGGCTTGAAGGCGGCCGCGCAACATGAAAAGGGGTTTCTGCTTAACATGCGATAAAGTATGAGCGTAAGATGCCCCGCAATGGGCAAGAAGCGAGTCCAACTCAGTGAGCAATTGCGGCGGCACATCGACGAAAGCGGCGTGTCCCGGTATAGGATATGGAAGGAAACCGGAGTCGCCCAAGCGGTGCTATGCCGGTTCATGGCGGGCAAGGTGGGGCTGAGCTTGCGGAGCCTTGACGCGCTGGGCGATTTCCTGGGCCTGGATTTGGTGTCCGGCCGCAAGACGCCGAGACGGAAAGGCAGGTGAGGCATGGCGAGCATCTATAAGCCGACGTACACGGCGGCGATTCCCGAAGGGCCGAGCGGTGCAAGCTCCAGGGCTCCCCTGCCGTCCGGTACGTCGATGGCAAGGGCTCCAGGCAGGTCCGGCCGGTCAAGCAGACGCCCAACGGCGAGCGGATGGTCTGTGAACAGGCAAGCTGGTGGATGAAATACAGCCTGCCCGATGGGACTGTCCGCCGGGAAAAGGGTTTCCACGACAAGCTGGCCACGGAACAGGAAGCGCCGCGGCGGGAACGTGAAGCCCAGCAGGCCGCCGCCGGTGTGCTGGCGGTCGATTCAAGGCAGCTTTCGGCCCCCCTGTTTGAGCACATCGCGGCGCATGCCGAAGACCTGGAGCGGGCGGGCAGGGCCGCCAGGCATTACGGGCTGGTTAAGACCCGCCTGGAGAACACCGCAGCCGGTTGCGGTTGGGAAACGCTGCGGCACATCACCCCGGACACCATGAGCCGGTATCTGGCGACACTCAAGCGGGACGGCCTGTCGGCCAAGACGCAGAACGAGTATCTGGCCGCCGCCAAAGCGTTCTGCAATTGGTGTGTGACCAGCCGCCGACTGGCAGGCAATCCACTGGCCAGCGTGTCAAAGGTGGAGCACGTCGAGCCGGTGTACCGCCGCCGGGCCCTGACGGTTGAAGAGGCCCGCCGACTGCTGGACGTGGCCGGGCCGCGACGGCTGGTCTGTCTGCTGGCCCTCTACAGCGGCTTGCGGCGGTCAGAACTGCGCCAACTCCAGTGGGCCGACCTTCGCATCGGCCTGGCCGATAAGACCCGCATATCGCCCTCAGGGCCGCCACGACGAAGGCCCGCCGGGCCGACACCGTTCCCCGTTGCGGGCCGACGTGGCCGCCGACCTGCTGGCCGCCAGGCCCGCCGACGCCCTGCCCGCAGACAGGGTGTTCCCGGCCGTGCCAAAGATGCCCCGATTTAAGAAAGACCTGGAGGCCGCCGGTATTGGCCTTGTGGACGGGAGCGGGCGAGCGGTGGACTTCCACAGCCTGCGCGTGAGCTACGGGACAATGCTGGCCAAGGCCGGGTTGCCCCGCGCGTGGCAATGGAACTCATGCGGCATACCGACATGCGGTTGACGATGGGCATATACACCGACCCGTCTATCTTGAACACGTCGCGGGCCGTGGACAGCCTGCCGAAACTTTCTGGCGGTCCTCAGTCTCACCGGGAGAAGGCCATAGCGCTGCGAACCGGAACCGATGGCCGCCCCGCAAACGGTCCAGACTTGAGTATTGCCCTGAATCGTGATTCTCAGTGTCCGGGAGCGTCCATTCCCGACCACTATGCGACCTCAGAACATAAAAAAACCCCTGAAAATCGAGGGGTTTTGATCGGGGCGGCG
>Ga0315279_10011320_pt1 | contig 10344 bp, 7 predicted proteins | sample YL17G06_20_MG_FD_203694 | JGI IMG/M metagenome (GOLD analysis project Ga0315279, IMG submission 203694) | Sediment microbial communities from Yellowstone Lake, YNP, Wyoming, USA - YL17G06_20 | ecosystem: Environmental > Aquatic > Freshwater > Lake > Sediment | place: USA: Wyoming | collected...
TATGTCCAATGACTATGAAAAATTGATGCTTTTATGTGAAAATGTCAAACTGTCAATTCTCTTCCTTTATCTTATGTTCCACCGGTTGACTTATTGCATCCATCAACCCATTTTTTAACACCCTCTATGTAGTAGGGGGAAGCATTTGTCCATAAGTAGTGTCTATCCCCTATTTAAAGACAAATGCTTCGTCCCTACATTATTTTGCTATTAAATTCTGTAATTCCTCTATCATTCGAGCAATGTTTTCTCTTTGAATATAGATCGGCTTCGGGTCTTTTGTGAACTCAGTCATGCTTGAAGTGATACTTTCAGGTACTTCAAGTAGTTTCTCCGCTTCCTCAAGTGATGGTGACATTTTCGTTGAATCATTTTCTTTAAGCTTATTCACTTTATCCCTTAATAACCAGAGATACTCGTAATCTTCAATACCTTCTCTTAGCATCTCCCATCTGATTGAGTTCACAGGTCCAGATAACGATTTTTTCCCATCCATTGCATCAATAGGCGGATAAATGAATCGTCCATCACCGTTTCCCCAATACCCAACATAACCAGTTGGGTTTCCATAGCCTGAAACGTAACTCATTGGATCCCCATAAGGATTCTGCACATTTGGTTCAGGATACACCAGCGAACTTGACCAGTAATTCGATTGCCATACGAGGATACCCTCGACTTTATACTTCCACGTCTGCCATAACCATGCGCGTAATTCGGTAGCATAATGATCTATGAATAGCGTGCAATACGGTTCTTTTGGACCTGTGCAGATATACCACCAGAAATGCTCACCTAGTTTTCTGCGTTCTTCTGCCCGTTGATGATTATACTCAGGAGTTACCGGGCACCATAAATCCACACTTCCGTAAAGCTCTGACTCAGGTTGCTCAGTAAGGAATCTCGTCAATTTCGGTCCCGCTTTATGGATCAGTTCCATTCCATTCTTGACGAATTCGTAATCCTTCGGTTCAGGCTCATCAAACCAATAGATGTATGCTTTATCCAGCCAGCCATTAGCTTCGAGGTGATCCTGTATCTGACTCAGGTAACGCTTGAAAATCCTTTCGTATTCTGGTGTTCCCTGTTTATATCCAGCTATTTCTCCTGTATGACGTGATTGGAAAGTTCCGCCTCCCATGCCCTGTATCGGTAGTTGTAGTGAACTGAATCCCATCTCATCAAGATACAATCGTGCAGATTTGTCGAAGGCGTCAAAATTTATCTTCACGTCATCAGGATTAGAAGAGTTAAACTGCACTTGCATAGAATCTGTTGGATTGTATGGAGACATACGATGAGAAGCAAAATTCTCGTAGTATTTATGAACGACTGTCTTCAGTTCATCGTCTGTGTCAAGGTGATGATAGCGTTTCAAAACCCATGTACCGAAACCGAATGCCGATCTGACGTGAGTTTCTTTCGGCAAAGTAAAATTCCATACGTGCAGGAGAATATTGACCTGTTCCGACCATGAACCACTTCGTAAAGTTACTTTACCATTGTAATCGCCTGCGGGTGCATCATTAGGAACGTAGACAGTCAACCAGATCGGTTGATTTTCATTGGCACGAATAGAGAAAGGTTTTTCATAAGGTGGTAATGGATCTGGCCAATAGCCGATAGTGCCTATCCTATCCGTTGGAATCTTCACGTAGACGTAACCAACAAGGGATATATTCACATTTGATATAGAGAATCCACTTGAATTGGTTAATGGACTTACCTCTATTGATACGTTTTTTATGTCATTTTTTGGTCTGAGGACAAGCTGAAATGGTTCATATTCGTTCTTTGCAGAGCTAATACGAATTTTATCACCCTTTTCAACAGGTAATGCCCTTTCCTTGCTTATCTTATTCATACCTTCTGCCCACCAGACGGAACATTCTTTACCATCTGAAAGCAGATAACCGTAATCTGACGCATAGAGTAGCGGAACGCTAAATAAAGTTCTTGATGAGTATAATTCTTTCTTGCCGGGAGTCATAGCGGAGATCAATAGCTCAAAATCACCTGCCTTGTGTATTTCGTAGCCAACTTTAACGTCTCTAATTTCATCGGGTTGTATAGAAAAATTTTCGCTTGTGAAATCTGCTGTCTCTGTTCCTTTTAGAGATAGACTTATAGCAAGACGGATCGCCGATCTTTCGTTGTTTTTCAGGCTTAGATGTACTGAGTTATCGCTACCCGGTTTAAGTTCACCAAGTGAAAGTATCGTGACCTCAAGATCACTGCTGGATTTTAATACATCAGAATAGTAAGTCTCACCTATAATATCGGGTATGGATGCACCTTCAAGCTGTGCGGTATAGGTGTAACCGTATATCTGAAATTGTGCCTTAATATCTCCATGAAGCCTTACGTATATTTCATTAGCGGGGAAAAGCGATTCTGGAATTATAAATTCCTTCCGTCCCAAAGCTGTCATTTCGCCTATCGGTTGCCACTTTTTACCGTCAACACCTGCTTCAACAATGCACTTTCCGCTTTGATAATACCCTAACTCCACAGCTACTAACGCAGATTTCTGCTTATAGTTACTGATCTGGTGGCGATATATCACACCTAAATCATTGCTTACTGTCCAACCGATTCGAGTTAAATCCTGCTGTGTGTGAATATAGCACCCTTGCGGAGTTTGAGCCTTCGCCATTCAAGTCGTGTCGGAACGTATATTTTCCATTTTGTATGCGTTCGCCAGAGCCAAGTTGAAGATCATCTTTTCTTTGATAGATTGATATGACAGGATTGATACTGATGTCGTCAAACCAGACTTTTCCTTTTTTCTGCCACTGACCGAATCGCAGATATGCGCCTGACGTATCGGTTGGAGATGTAAAGACGAAACTTCGCTTTTCCCATTGCGTACCGATTGAATAGTCACGGTTGACAACGTTTGATCCAGTAATGACTGATCCACCGCTTGAATCAGGACTTACACGGGTCATGAAAGATATGCGATAGGTTTGATTTGGTGAAAGCTTGTACGAATCGCACTTCCAGTAATTTGATACATCGGTTGCGCCTGTACCAGTGACGCTGATACTATGGACTCCATCGGATCCCTCTTTTTCCCAATCACCAGTACCGCTTGATAGTGACCATCCATCAGGATTCAGAACGCCTTGCTCAAATGATCCATTGAGCATGGATTCATTGCTAGATAGACATGATCGTGAAAAAAATACAGAAAACACGAGAAACAAAGAGATCATTAAAAACCATTCTTTCAACATATTCCCATCCTCCATTTTCTTTATCCCATATCCCTATAGTCAAATTTCCGTGTTAATCCGTGTGTATCCGTAGCTAAATATTGAAAATCGTTTCTAAACTTACTTACATATTTCAACTATATCATATCACTGTATACATGGTTTTGACAAGAATTTAAAACTATGGACGAAGCGTATCCAAGTATGTATAATAATGTCATATATGAAGGTTAAATAAATAATCGGGTAATAAGCTAGATAACCTTCTCTGGATTCTCACTTTCGTGGGAATGACAACCTTGTAGAATGTCATTCCCGTGAAAACGGGAATCCATTTTAATCTATTACCCTATTAATTATTTAATGCTCATATATGACTTTCACCGAGAACACGGGAGGCAAAATGAATTATAACATATTAATTGTTGACGATGAAGTCGGAATACTAGACGCATTATCCGCAACACTTCAAGATGAAGGATATAATACTTTAACTGCTGTTAGTGGAAATGATGCATTAAAGTGTATTCAAGATAATGATGTAAATTTGGTGCTTCTGGATGTCAGGCTTCCAGACATTGACGGAGTTGAGGTTCTGCGCAAGTTGAAAGAGACAGAACCAGATATACCTGTGATTATGATCTCAGGGAACGCAACCATAAGCATTGCAGTTGAATCAACGAAACTTGGCGCTTATGATTTCATTGAAAAACCTTTCAGTCCGATAGAAAAAATTCTAATAACCATAAAGCAGGCAATCGAACGCTATCAGCTTGAGCAAGAGAACAAAACATTCCGTAGTCGTGAGCTTCAAAAGTATTCGATGGTCGGTAAAAGTCCTGCGGCTTTATATCTTTATGAACAAATCTTGAAAGCGGCGCCCAGTAAAGGAAGAGTTCTTATCACTGGTGAGAACGGAACAGGCAAAGAGCTTGTAGCCAGAGCAATTCATCAGCAGAGCAATCGCTCATCAGGACATTTTATTGAAATTAACTGCGCCGCCATACCACAAGAACTGATAGAAAGCGAACTTTTTGGTCACGAGAAAGGGTCATTCACAGGCGCTGGCAATAGGCGCATAGGTAAATTTGAACTTGCCAACAGTGGAACACTTTTCCTTGATGAGATCGGTGATATGAGCCTTTCGGCACAATCAAAAGTGCTGAGAGCCATTGAAGAAGGTGAGGTTCAACGCATAGGCGGAACACGAACAATAAAACTAGACGTCAGAATCATTTCTGCTACGAACAAAAACCTTGAAAAAGAGATAGAGAAGGGGCAGTTTCGTCAGGACTTATATTACAGGCTGAACGTGGTCCCGATCACTGTCCCATCTCTCCGGGAACGAAAAGAGGATGTACCTATACTTGCCCAGCATTTTCTTGAGCAGTTTTGTAGTGAGAACGGCAAGCCATTAAAGAGAATCTCTCAAAGTGCATTAAATATGCTGATGGAATATAATTGGCCCGGAAATATCAGGGAGTTAAGAAATATTGTGGAAAGGCTGATAATAATGGTTGACGCTGATACGATTGATACAACACACGTATTATTCGCTATTCACATAGATCGACGCCAGATAGTTGAATTAGAACCGAAGTCCATGAAAGACATGCTTGACGAATACGAAAAGAAGATCATACTTGCAGAATTAGACGCTAATGATGGAAATGTAAGCCAGACAGCCAGAAAGTTGAATATAGACAGAGCAAACCTTTATAGAAAACTACGAACTTACGGTATCGTTAAAGCAGAAGAATAAAGTAACGAAAACCAAAGTCATATTCGTTATGCTAGCGCAGACTAGAATCTAGTAAATATGCTTATAGATTGTTATATAGTTTTGTCCATAATGAAAAAACTCGTATTATCTTAACTAAAAAGGAGTAGACATGCGAACAACTGAGGAAAAAGTAAGCACCCTTGAACGTGTGCTTGAAGAATTTATTGTCCATACTGAAGCATCTCAAAGTAGGATCGAAGAATCCCAAATCAATACTGATATAGCTTTAACTAGACTTGAGAGAGGACTTACTGAATTTAAAGACGAAATGAGTGGTTTTAAAGATAGAATGGAAGCATCCCATAAAGAAATGAACAAACAATGGGCAGCGCTTGCACAGAAAATGGGAACACTTGATGAAGACCTTGTTTATCCTGCGGTTAGACCTGTAGTTAGCAAATACTTTATGTGTGACCCCATAAGCAAATCAATAAGAAACCTCAAAAGAAAAGGCGGAGATAGCTTTGAGGTTGATGTTTTGGCAGTTTGCGATGACAAAGTTTTTATGATTGAGGTACGATCAACTCCAAGAGTTAATTATGTTGATGAAATATTAGAAAAAGTACCGTTATTCAAGAAATTCTTTCCCGAATATGAAGATAAAGAGGTTATTCCCATTTTTGCGAGCATTACGTTCCCAGATAATATAATCCAATATGCCACGAGAAAAGGTCTCTATGTCATGGCTTACAGAGAATGGGAGTATATGGATATTATCAACTTTGATGAAATAGACAAAATAAAACGGAGTTAAAAAAATGAAATACATTGAACCTGCTAAGGAAATTGACGTTTTTGGTGAGTATGACGTAATTGTAGTCGGCGGTGGAGTCGCTGGATTGACATCCGCTATTGCGAGTGCGCGCAATAATGCGAAAACCTTGCTTGTTGAGCAATTTGGATACCTTGGCGGTACAGCTACAGCATCACTGATGATCAATATCAACGGTTTTCGCAATCAAGTTGAGCCTGACAGCACCCAAACAGTCAAAGGTATCGCTCAAGAAATCATTCTTGAATTGCACAAGATGAATGGTCTTGGTAAAAGTCCTTATCAACAAAAAGAGTATGACATAGAGAAAGAATTATCTTATTCATACTGCATTGACCCCGAAAAATTCAAGTATGTGACCCTCAAGCTAGTTCACGAATCCGGGGTGGATATTCTATTCCACACGTATTTTTCTGATGTAATAAAAGAAGGAAAAGAGTTAAAAGGCGTCATTGTCGAGAACAAGTCAGGTCGTGGTGCGTTGTTCGCAAAAGTGACAGTGGACGCATCAGGCGATGGTGATGTATCCGCAAGGGCAGGCGTTCCATTCTGGCAGGCTTCTTCTACGGATAATGCCTTGAAGGACAACATCATGTATAAGATTTCCGGTATCGGTGAAGCCGAATTCGGTAATTGCCGATACAGTGATAGCTCTGTCGTATGGGGACCCGGCGGCGTATGGGGGCAAAATGATGCCTGGGAGATTTCTCGTGCTGAAGTCAAAACACGGTTAGAGATATTCAAGCATTTTCAGTCTATACTTGACAAAAACCCGAAATTGAAGGAAGCAGGAGCTTATGTTGCAGAGACACCACCATTGATCGGAATCCGTCAGACTCGTTTCATCGAGGGTGAATATAAACTAACCGCCGATGATGCCATTACTGGACGAAGATTTGAGGACGTGGTTGCTATAAGTTCATGCCCAATCATCAGTTATTATGGTTATCGCCGTTATCTTGAGCATGAAGGTTATGATATTCCATATCGCTGTTTAGTGCCGAAATATGTTGATCATCTATTGATCTCTGGACGCTGTATCTCCTCAGAACAGCAACCTTACGAATCACATCGGGCAATGGCTCCAATCATGGCTATTGGCGAGGCATCAGGCGTATCCGCCGCATTGAGTGCAAATAACAACGTTAAGCCTAGAAATCTGGACGTTAGCATACTTCAAGAGACATTGATTAAACAAGGTGTGGAGCTGAGAAAGTAGTTTCTGCTGGTGAATAGATATGTGTGGTAACACAATGAATAGGTATCACGTCTTAAAACAATTTTATTTCATCAGGATTTGGATTGTTTTATGTTTATGCTTTATATTTGTTGCATGCTCTGATGACTCAACGATAGATAATGCTAATGATGACCCGATTCAAACTACTGCAGCAATATCTAAAATGATAGGACGATTGGAAATCTGTATTGATCCAAGAATTGAATTGATTAACGTTGTTGAAAACGTTAAATCATATAAAGAAAAGCAACTGCATGAACCGACTATGCAACAAGAAACTTCTAACTATTTTCTTCCTTACAAAAATCACCCGGCAGTTGAGATGATGCAGGAATTAAAGATGATGGGGTTTACATATACAAAACCAAGATGGTTCATTCTCGGTTATACTAACCTGCCTGAGTTGATGCAGTTATACCCTCTCAAACAAACATATTTTTATAATGACTGGAGTCCTGATGAAGCAAAGCTGGCAGAATTCACACAAAAACTAAAGGATTTTTATAACGATACGAAATTCGGTACATTTTATCATAAACATCAAACAGATTATGAGAGATTGCTGGATGTTGTCTCTGCGGATTTTGAAAAGAGGGATTATGTAAAACTACTTGAGGATTACTTTGGCGAGAAGAAGGACAAATATGTCTTTATATATTCTCCCACAAGTCCAGGAGGATTTGGTCTCTGGATTGAAACGGAAAGGAAAGTCACCGTTTACAGCATTATGTTCTCCGGGTATGTTCCTCTAGTCCTTCATGAGTTTGGTCATAGTTTCGTGAATCCTATCACTGACGGATTTAGAGAAGAAGTTGATCGATATCAGAATCTATTCTTACCAATTCAACAGGATTTGCCAAGTTACTATGATAGTTGGTTTATTGTGGCAAATGAACACATTATCCGTGCATTTACAGCACGAGTAACAGCGATGTTAGACGGTGAAGATGCAGGCAAGAGAGCATTGGATAACGAAGTATCTAATGGATTTAAATACATCATTCCTATATATGAGCGATTAAAGGAATATGAGGCAAACAAAGACAAATATCCCGACTTTCACAGCTTTTTCCCGAGGATTATTGAATTGTTTGCTGAACTTTCATCATAATAGAAAGCAACCTTTAACTTCTCGAAGAACTTCTGGTGTTATGTATGCTTTTCCAAAAAGCTTATATAGCAAATCTAATCTTTTAACAACAGCAAAATTAGAAATAACAGTATTATTTATAATCACGCTCATTTTTCAATATTTTCCTCACATTCATATATTCTTTTCTAGCATCTGCCCGATCTTTAGGTCCCAATCTTAGCTTAATCCCATTTTCTGATAAGGTTCTTTTCATAGTCTCAAAACTAACACCAGCTATCTCGGCAGCTCTAGCTAGACTTATTTCTTCATTTTGATACTTATAAATAGCAAGTTTTTTTCTTATTTCAGGATTTTCCTTTAATAATAACTTCAAGGCTTCATACATTGCCTTTTCTTCGGACTTGTAAAGTCCTGCGGCAACCAAACTTTTTAAGTCAATTTCAACTTCTTCTTGTATCATTTTTTCCCTCTTTCTTGAGAAGGTATTAAAAACCTTCATAAAAGGCTATAGCACGGCGATAGATGGATTCGACTTCCTCTCTATGTACTTGAGTTGTATACCTGTTCTTGTCGGCAACGGACATCTCCAAAAGCTCTTTGCACCAGTTTGCATAATACAAGGCTGATTCTTTGCGTGGTTTCATTGGAGATGACCCAATCTGTATGTATATAGGACTTGTGTGAGCATATTTTACCGTTTTGCCTTGCTTCTCAAAAGCTCGTGCTATGATCCATCCGCTTTCAGGGAGTGAAACGTCAAATTCCTGTGAAAATTCCTGAGATTCACCTGTACTGAATTCGTTAATGATCTCACCGTTGTAGATGATCTGAACGTTATCCAACGGGTTCATAGACATGACTTTTATAGAAGCTTTCGCTTGCAATGGCTGACCAAAAATACCTGTAATGGTATCTCCGGGTTCAGAATCATTTATCGTAAAGAATAGCATTGGCCCATTAGTCGCAAACGAACGCCCTGATTTCATGCCCTGAAACCAATTTTGATAGCTGAAATCTTCACCAAGATGAACGTATAGACGATTGAAACCAACAGGATTTTTCAAAACACCCGACGCAGACCCCGCAGAGATCGGTAATTTTAACCCAAGATTCAAGTAATGATAATAAAGATCAAGCACGTTATGAACAAAGCCCATATAACCGGGATACTTATCAAGGTCACGAGGTTTTCCCCATGCCTCATTATCCATTATCTCTGCCCTTTGTACGTGGTTATTAAGGATGCCGATAGTGTCAACTCCACCCAGAGCAACGTTCACAGGTGCCTCCCACCAGAACGGTTTTTCTTGATCTACCATAAAGCCATTATCTTTAGCAATTCTGCAATACCCATATCCTGCGGGATGCCAATTTGATGTTAGACCAAGATCAATCGGTGAATCAAGATTCAACAGCAGGACAGCGCCGCCCTGTCGCTCATCTTCCTGCGTTAGAGTACTGAAAGCATGTGTGCTATCAATATTGACTATTCCATCTCTGGGAACGATCTTGATGTCATCATCGGAGTATCTCCAGTCGTTCCAGACATTGATATTCGGGGCAACGTTCAAATCTTCTGCCAATATAAGGCTTTTCATCTCGCTTATAGTGCGGTGAATGTGCAGATCGCCAGAATACCAGCCAAGACTAGCCATGTTGATCCATCTCTGCAACTCACAATCAATCTGGTAATCCCGTCCTTTCTCAATAATCAAGTTATCTTCGACTGATCTATATTCCTTACCCCTCTCAATGAGTATATATATTTTTCCGACTGGAACCTGCAATGAAAATTTCCCATCCATAGTAAAATGGTTATCTTTCTCGTAAGGTATACATGCTTTTGGATAGAAATAATTTCCCTTATCGTCCCAGATATGCACTCGTGCAGGTATAAGTTTAGGTTTATCCAGTTCACTAATTTGTACTTTCAATAATGGCATTTTTTAATATCTCCATCAATCTTTTTGGTTCTTCAGAGTTTAGTGTGGAAATGAAAATTGAATAGTTACTCAAAAGCAATTTTATCACGAATTTCACTAATTGGACAAATTACACGAATTCTTTTGATTCTGAATAAAATATATTGGATAATGATTTTTATCAAGTATCTTGTATCTTTTTCGTGTAATTCGTTTATTTGTAATCGTTAAAAAATGCCATTTAGACACAATTGTAGGATGGGTAAATGGTTTTGAATTATTGTTTTTACAAGATTCATCAGCTATTAATTATTGT
>Ga0315279_10011323_pt1 | contig 10342 bp, 9 predicted proteins | sample YL17G06_20_MG_FD_203694 | JGI IMG/M metagenome (GOLD analysis project Ga0315279, IMG submission 203694) | Sediment microbial communities from Yellowstone Lake, YNP, Wyoming, USA - YL17G06_20 | ecosystem: Environmental > Aquatic > Freshwater > Lake > Sediment | place: USA: Wyoming | collected...
TCCGTTTAACGAAGATTGGGTTCAGATTGCAGAAACAGAGGGTAAAATAGTGTCCGCCGTCGTTGCGAAGCCAGACACCTACAACGGCGAGTCATTCAAAGGCAAAAGAGGCTATCTAGGTCCTGCTACGACGCTTCAGGATTATCGTGGCAGGAATCTTGCGTCTGCTTTGACGCGTCGAGCTATGAATTTTCTTTTTGGAAATGGCATGGAGTCTGTGGCCTTGTACACTGGTGAACAGAATGTTGCTTCAGTAGCGTTATTGACAAGACTAGGGTTCGAAATTGGTCATCATTGGAAGTTCATGCATAAGATTTTGCCACAAAAAGCTAGGGACTAGTTACTTCGATGACTCTCAGGCCTCGACACAAGCTAAGTTCAGAGAAAATGTAAGGAGAACGTGTTCACGGCTTCTTACTCTTTGCCTCTTGAAGCGTCAACTCTTTTACCCTTGTCTCAATGAAATCTGCGACTTTTTCCTGGCTGTACTCGCTCTCTTCTTCTTGTTTCTTGAGTTGGTCTTCGATTGTTGCAAGTACTTTCTCAACGTCGAACGGTTTCATTATGTAAGCGTCTGCTCTTCTGTTTACAGCATCGATGGCGTTTTGAAGTGTCGGAAATCCTGTGATGATTATTTTTCTCATCCTTGGTATTGTGTCCTTTATTCGTGAAAGAAGTTCAGTGCCATCCATGTCAGGGAGTCTAATGTCCAGCAAGGCCACGTTATACAATTTCTTCTTTGCCATTTCTATGGCCTTTTTGGCGGTTCCGACCGATTCAACGGCGTAACCTTTCTCTTCAAGTATGGCTTGCAGGACTTTTCTTATGCTCTCGTCATCGTCAACTATAAGGATTTTAGCAATTCCAGTCATGAACTCTCACCTGATTAGTACACAAGAACTAGACCTAGTTGTGCAGCAATAAAATCTTTATGAACTTCTAATATGAATTATCTCTGTCAGTCTACACTGCTATTGCCCAAGAAACCTTGCTTAGCAGCTGACACGTACTCGACGAACGCAAACTTTTCGTTCTCATTCCATTTCAGTGGTTGTCCGATTTTCTCGTGCAATTTCCGCATGATCAGAATCTCTAGAAAGTTCGCTCCTGGACCAAAGATCTTTTGTAATCCATCCTCGAAGGTCTCAAGATTATAAGGAATATCGTTTCTGGCTATGCCAAATTTGATCTCCAGGTGATAGAAAATTGCTTTTTTTGCAGACTCCCCGAGAGTGCAAAAGGCGTCATCCAATGCTTCAAGCAGAAGTTTATCAAAGTTTTTCTTTGCCAGCTTGCCAACACTCCCTATTAAGGGTATCTAGTCTAAGAGTTACGTTAGTGCTCTTATAAATAACTTGTTGATTAACTGCCATCGTTTCTTTGCCTGTAACATGCCATATCTGCGCGCTGAAACTGTTTAGGGTCAACCGGTTGAAACCTTGGTAAAACCTTAAGTAATGTTACAGTCTCATTGATCTCACTGGTTTCTGTGTTGAAGATGAAGGTTTACGTTCATAGTCTTGAGCTTCCTACGACTGGTTTTGTCGACATGGAAGGAGCAAGGCATGCTTGTGCACAAGCTCAAAAAACCGCTTTCACAGGGTTGGAGCATTTCTCAAGCCTATTCGGAAACCGTTACCTCTCTGACGAGGAGCGGGAATTTCTGTTGCGGACAGACGTTTTCTGCAAGGAGCACGGATTGAACCTAGAGATCATTGATCTGGGAACTGTCGGTTTTCTTGAGAAGCTCAAACTGAAAATCAAAGGTGTTACAACTCCTGCGATATGCTGTGGGAAAAGAATAATCCATCGCCTCCCGAGCGAAGAAGACGTAAAGGGCATTACAGCGTAAGTCCAGCTACTGTGTGCGTGCGCGCTTTGTGAAGTACTCTTTCATGGGTTTCCAGTAGAACTCGCTCCATCCTTCTGCAAGATCGTCAGCCTGCTCGGCAGGCACATTTGAGTGGATCATTGATATTTCGGTGCCGCCTTTTGCTCCTTTGAACGTCAATTCTAGCCTTGAAGAGGGAAACTTGTCTGGCCAGTCTGTGGTTGACCATTCCTGCACAATTTTCTTTCCTTTCACTAGTTCGAGGTTACTGCCTGAGATGTATCCATCCCAAGCTGTGAACTCTCCTCCTATCTTTGGATCACATGTTGCCTTGCTGCCAGTGAAAGCAGAGTGCTTCTTCGCCTCTATGAATGCGTTATACACCTCATCGGGAGTGGCTGGAATCAAAGTTTTCTGTTTTATCGTAGTGGCTTTCATGCTCATATTGATGCATCCTCAGTGTTTTGGATTAGAGAATGGCACTGTTAGGGGACAAGGTGGTCTTGGGCTGATAAATCTTCGCCATCTTCCAGGGGATAGCACAGTCAGTGTTGGTGCCGCAAGGTAAATGAAGCAGTTCCATTCTCAGCATAAAACCAGTCAAACCTTCCACGATCTGAAAGCATGAAGACCTACTTAAGAATCACTATGAATCGAGAGCTACTACAGACAATTCTTGAAGGTGCAAGAAGGCTGTACCCGAGAGAAGTGATCTTGCTTCTCAGAGGAAAAAGACGAAAAGACGTAATCGAAATAACCGATCTTCTCGTGCCTCCGCTTGCCCGTTACGGTCGAGGCTTCGCTGAAATCAGGCTTCACATGATGCCGACTGATTTCTCCATCGTGGGAACAGTACATTCCCACGCTTCTGGAAACATGACGCCTTCAAACACGGACCTGAACCACCTCTTTGGAGCAATACTCATGATCGCGGCCTTTCCTTTTGCAGACGAGAGAAATATTGCAGCCTACAATCACGACGGGGAAAAATCGACGCTTCAAATAAAAGAAAGATAGCTTCAGACCATTCAGAGTTTCACGATTTGTGCGCGCCCGGAAAAAAAGGCGGTGCCCCGAAAGTCTCCCGCACAATCCCCTCTTTTTCTAGTCAGAGAATACGTGATACTGTTACTCTGGTGTAGCAGGTGTTCGTTGGGGTTCTTCGATCCTCAGCGCTCTGGTTTTCTTCGGAATCTTCTGTTGGCGAAAGTTAGGGCAAGCATTGAGAGAATCATGAACAGTGACAGGATGAGGAATGATGGAAACTCTGGGATGATTATGACTTCTTCGGTTGAGTGAGTGTAGTTGAAGTATAGGTAGCTGTGTGTGGTGTTGGAACATGGAAGCAGAGTGCATGGGATTTCCGTGCCGTTGAGGAGCACCGTGTAAGTAGCGTTTAACAGTGCTGTTGGGATGCAGACTCGGCAGAAACCGGCAGTGCCAGTTTCCCCTGTTACATTGAACTTGATGGTCCTTGTGTTCGGATCCTCTGGATGCTCAATCCAGAAGCCCACATCGAAAGCTGAAACCGAGGAATTAGAAATCAACTCAACGTCATAGCCAGGTTCAATCCAAGAAACGTTGAAACCGTAGAACATGCCCATCAAAGGATATCTGTCAGCGTTGTTTGCATCAATAGTGTGCGGTTCATCGCCTATGCCATCATTATCCGCATCAACCCCCGTGTAGTCGCTCCAGTAGTTGCCAGCTGAAGGATAACCCTCATCCCAAACGTTGAGATAAGGAGAGTCAGTTCGGTTGACATTGTTGATAAAATTATTGTGGAAAACCATGTTAGATGAGGAGTAGAAATCGATACCCCAGCTGTTGTTTGTTACAAGGTTTTCGGAAAACACGTTGTTAGAAGAACCCCATCCCAGATAGATGCCGTACATATTGTTTGCTATGTTGTTTCCAGAAACCGTGCAGTTAGAAGATTCATAGAGATGGATGCCGTACCCGTTGCTTGCTATGTTGTTCCCAGATACCACGTTGCTAGATGATTCAGAAAGATAGATGCCGTCATACAGGGTGTGTGACGTTATGTTGTTTCCAGAGATCATATTATTAGAAGAATACCAAAGGTAGATGCCATCCACGTTGTTTGACACATCGTTTCCAGAAACCACGCCGTTAGATGACTCCCAGAACCCGATGCCATGCTTGTTGTCTGTTATTTCGTTATTTTTAATGGTCACGTTGAGCACTTCATCAACATAGACTCCGCAAGAATGCTCAAACACAGCGTCACTCCCGCTACTGCTCACGGTGAACCCATCGATGACGACATTATTCGTCGTTATCGAGATCACGCTTCCTGTTCCGTCACCATCAACAAGTGTGTTTTCCCTACTTTCTCCAACAAGCGACACCGTTTTGTTCACAAGTACGTTTTCGTAGTATGTCCCTGCTTCTACGAATATTACGTGTCCGTCAATAGTTTCGTTTGCGTCTATGGCTCCTTGAATTGTATCGTAGCCTAGTCCCGTGTTCATATTGTGGGCTGGAAGAGAGCTCCAAGGGTGCATAAGAGGGTAGTTGTCCATATTAGCAGGACCGACAACATGGGGTACGTCACCTATCCCGTCACCGCCGGTCTCATTCTGATATAAACCGTTCTTCATGTCCACACCAGTGTAATTGCTCCAATAGTTGCCACCAGAAGGATAGCCACCATCCCAAGACACTGAAACAGTCTGGGGGAAGAAGAGAGCTACTTGCCTTGTGTTGTTTATGAAATTGTTGTGAAACAGCGAATTGTTCCACGATGAGATGTCAATCCAGATACCATAGTTAAGGTTGTTCACTATGTTATTTCCAAAGATGCTATTGCTCGAAGAATCGTAGAGATGAATGCCTTGATATGTGTGCTCTTCTATGTCATTCTGGGAAACAATGTTGTTTGAGGAAGAATCCAGCATGATGCCATAATAGACATTGGCTATTATCTTGTTTAAGCTGACGATGTTGTTTGAGGACTCGAAAAGCCAAATGCCGCGGTTGTTGTCTGTTATGTTGTTTCGGCAAATGCTGTTCCTTGAAGAAAAGAAAAGACGAAAGACGTAATCGTTGGATACCATGTTGTTTCTGGACAAGTTGTTATCTGAAGATTCGGACAGGTCGATGCCTAAGTGGTAGTTTCCTATCATATTGTTCTCGGCTATTGTGTTGCTTGATGAGTTGTACAGCGTGATGCCAAACCCGTTTTCTGCTATCTCGTTTTCCACTATGCTGTTGCTGAATGATGAAGTAAGATTGACGCCCGAGTCAAACCCTCTGATGCTTATGTTTTCGATTGTGACGTTGCTTCTACATGAAAGGTATATACCTGCTTCGCCATCTGTGCCTTGAATAGTATATCCTGCGCCATCAACTACAATGTTGTCTCTCTCCACGACAACTCCATCAACGGAGCTCGTTATGTTGCCAATTAGCGTGTACGTCATGTTATCCAAAGTCGTGATAGGAGAATCTGGTGGGTCTATGCTTCCGTCAGCCCTAACGTAAACTGTTCCACTTGCCTTTGCCCTCTGAACGTTAAAAGGCACGCTTAAAATGCCAACGAGAATCATCAAGACCATTATCAATGCAAGTTCTTTGTTCATGTCACATCATTTGTTTCATTGTTGGTTTCATCTTTTATGATTTGTGGAAGAATCTTCAATCCGATTATGGAAATAGGATTTCGATGTTTTCACAAGCACATATTGACAAACCAATAAGTGACAAACTATCGCCAATTTGCACACAAAAAGCAGTCAAAGTATAGTCGTTTTGGGGTGGTAGCCCGGGATAGGTTCAAATATCGGCGTTAAAGCATGATTTTGTTTCTTTATTTTGGGTATATTACGTTGAACAGCAGAAAGATTTAACCGCTGAAGTAACACACACAAAACATGGGGTTTAACATGATTTCAAAGAAGAAAGTTCTTGCAATAGCAATAGTTGTAGTTGCGGTCGTTGCAGTAGTCGCAGTTGTCGGCATTTACTTTTGGCAGTCTTTAGGCGCGTCGTTTGCTGAAGTTGAGGACACCATCAAATCATTCAATACCGCATTGAACAATTATGATGTTGATGCGTGCTGGGCATTAATGTCTACGGATTTGCAGGATTCTTATGGAACCAAGGCAGATTTCAACAGCAGCATTCTTGATGGACTTAAGCAGTCAGAATGGCAAGCACTGCTGACAAGCATCAGCAGCAAGTCAATCGAAACTAGAAACGGTGTTACAAGGGCTCGTTTTGTTGTTACTCTGCAGATAACAGAAGCAGGCATGGGTGCACGCGGCGAGACATACACTTTCAAGCTCGTCAAAATAGGAGATCAATGGAAAATCGACGACTGGCTTGTAGGCGTATGGGATTAAAAACCCATACAACCTCGTCTTTTGTCTAGGCGATGCGGTTACACGTTTTGCGGACACTTGCTCTAGCTCTTATCCAAACTTCTTTCCAAACTGAAATCCGTGCTTCTCTCCTTGAGCTGAAGAGGTTTCGCTTTTGACTTCGTTCTTGACCATAGGTTCAAGCATTGGCCAGAGCCAGTCGATGAACTCGCGCACGTTCTTTGTTTGTATGAAGACGTCTCCTGGTCCTTCAATGTCTACTACTAAGCCCTCGCCGCTGAACAGAGTCGCCTTGAGACCACCTATCTTACGTATTCCATACTTGCAGGTGTTACTGAAGGCAACAAGGTGAAAATTGTCAACGAAAAGGTGCTCTCCTGGCTTTAATGTTCGTTTCTCAATGGCTCCAAAGACGTTGATCCACACGTCTCCTCGACCAGTAGCTTTGAGAAGGAATAAACCTTGACCGAATAAGCCTTTGAAGCCTTGCCACTCAGTGTCTATTGTAACCTCTGGCGAAGAGGCAACGAACGTTTGCTTTTGAATAGCATATCCACCACTGTCTACATTCAGCTTCTCCATGTCACCAATAGGAGCGGAAACCAATCCGACTTCTCCTGAACCGCCATGGGCTATCAAATCATTCACCCAGAAACTTTGCCCTCCAAGAACTTTCACTTTCAAGCCTGACAAGAACCCTCCTCTTGACCTAGTTTTAACTTCTATGTTTGGAGACATGAAAGCAATTGCGCCTGATTCGGCAACAATCGACTCTTCAGGTTTTAACCGCACCACAAGTAGTGCATAGGCAGGTTTGTGCTTAATTTCAAACTCCATTTTTCGTCTGACCCCCTTTCACATCACTCTTCAATCGTAGAAAGTATATTAAACTTTGCAAGCCGATATTTTGAACTCCGGCTTGACTTGGATTTCAGGGTAGCCCGGGATAGGTTCAAATATCGGTATGACTAACTCGCAACTTAACTTTGGATGTTAAAATTAGTATGAGAGAACAATGATTTTTCTTACTTTCCTCGAGTTTTCCAATTGGGTTGTTGTGTTTGTAGCAAATAAATAATGTCTTGCTTCGCCCAATCAGAGCCAAACTGGAGATGTCTCCCGAACTCCCCAGTCCTATTCGGGATGTCTCTACTCCTTTGCCGTCTATTGGTGGATTCAGCTTATAAGATTTGTCGAAATATCTTCTATCAGCTTGCTTTCTTTTGTAGACTATTACTGGCAGCAGCGTTGCTATCGTCAAAAGCAGCAGAATAGGGAGTGAGGGGAACTCTGGAATCCAGTTGTATCCAGTAGAAGTTATGTCGCCCCACAATGAAGGGTCATATTGTAAGTCCCACGAGTCTTCTGGTGGCCAAGTGACTTGCTGAGTCGAATATTCTCCCTGACTACTTATAAAAACGACTCCTAAAGTCTTCTCTACACCAGCCACTACACCGATCTTTGAATAGGTAATGTTGAATTCGGCTTGCCACATGTTCGAATCTGAGTGAAAGCTTGCAGTCCATAACGTCACGTTTGTCTGGGTCACTGTTCCCATTGTTAGATTGCCTTCGACAAGTGTTCCGTTAATATAAATACCCATGATCATGTCGGGCGGTTGTGACGAAGAGTTTCTATCGTTTTCAGCGTCAACGTAGAGGCCGACAGCATCTTGTTCATGAAATGGTGCGTCTGATATGTTGAAAGCTACGTAAAGGTTCGTACCATCTTGCTTGACGAATACCTCTGTGTTGTTAAAGGACACTGAAGCCGCATCACTCCATTCTTGGACGTTGATAGTACCGTCAATCGTGGGAGTTGAACCATATGCCGCAACGATCTCGTAGTCAGGGAGAATATTCGACTCGACAAGTGTTATGTTGAATTTTTGGTGGGGACCTACTTGAACTTCCTCGCCTATCATGAGCCCAGTTGTTTCGTGGAACCAGAAAGTATGGTGGATGTACGTGCCTGGGCTTATTTCTTCGTCGTGGGTTAGTTCCCAGCATTTTACTGATCGCGGTTCAATGCGTAATATTCTGCTGTCGACTACTGTGGCCGTGCTGTTGAGAAAGTTGACTGTAGACCCGATTGTGATGTCTGTTTCTATTAAGCCTGGAAACCACAGGTCTGCTAGTATGCCTGTAATTGGCCAAGGAAAATGTCGTGCGTATCTGTCAGTTATGTTCAATGCTGTCCAATCCGTTCCTGAGGATTTTGAGTTCCAGCTTTCTACATAGATCAAGAACGGCGATACGTACTTGTGATAAGTGAGATTCCACTGAAGACTCTCTAGAATAATTCCGTGAATAACGGAAAGCACGGTATAATTCGCGTATTGCCCTTCTAAGGGATGGATTGGAGTCTTATTGATCCATGGAATCGTCAATGGATAACGGTCTACATTGTTTCCGTCGATCGTGTAGTTCGTGTCTCCGATCCCATCGCTGCCTATCCCTTCAATAAGATTCTGATTTGGACCTGTGCACAAGTCAACACCAGCATAATCGCTCCAGTAGTTGCCACCAGAAGGATAGCCATCATCCCAAACATTTACTGATTTATCGGCATAGAATTGATATGTGTTGTTGACGAAGTTATTATGATAAATAGTATTATTTGGAGAGAAGACGAAAAAGACACCACATTCCTCGTTTCCCACTATGTTGTTTCCTAAAATAACATTGGCCGAAGAGTTTTCCAACTGAATGCCCGTGTAAACGTGCACAGTGTGCGAACTCCCTGCTCCTATGTTGTTTCCAGTTATTCTATTGTTGTCTGAAGAGTAATGAAGCCCAATGCCGTATCCATTGTCTGTAATGCTATTTCCGGAAAGAACATTATTGGATGACGAATTGAGGAAAATACCAACATAAAAGTCTTTGATGTCTACGTCTATGATTGTCACATTGTGTATACCAGACAAAAGTATTCCGTAGCTAACGGTGCCCGAACCTTGAATTGTATATCCATTTCCATCAATTACCATGTTGCCTCTCTCAATCACAATTCCATTGCAAAAAGCATCAGTGGTAATGTTGCCAGTTAAGGTATAGCTGACATGATCAGCGGTTGAAATCGGCGCGTCTGGTGGGTCTATACTTCCGTCAGCCCTGATATAAATGGTTCCACTTGCATTGACTGATTGAATGCTAAATGCCAGCGTTAACATGCTTGTTAATAGCAGTGTGAGTATTATTGTTGAAGCTGTCTTCTTCTCCATAAACACTGTTCTCCCTTCTCCTTTACAACCATAGAGTATACTCTTCAGGCAATTTAGGTTTTATGGAGCATACTCTGAGGTGACGATACGCTCCAATAGCACTTGCCAAGCGGACATATTGAGCTCGCAGTTTCACAGCCATAGAGCAAACAGTCCAATTACCACAGCATAGCAATAGGCCTAAGCGCGCCCTTGAAGTGCACTCTTGAGTTTTTCTAGATGTGCTTGTAAACTCGCTTGTCAGTATAATCACCGCTTGCCATTTCATTTTCTATTTCTTTTAGCAAAAGGATTCGCTCATAAGTGCGTGGGTGAGTGGAGAATGATAGGTTTATTTTTCTCCAACCTCGCTGAAGATAATTGAATGTTCGACCTCCTCCTTCGAGCTGTTTCTCTTCCTCGTCCATGGCCAGCTCAAGCTCTCTTTCGTCAAGAACGCCATCTCTGTCCAAGTCATACTTTTCTTTTCGTTCAGTTATGCCTTCGAACTCCTTTTTTGCTGCTGCAGGATCGCCGATGTAGAAAGTTCGAATTCCGAAATCTGACTTAGGCTTGGGGCTAAGGGATAAACCATATGTTATCTTGGTTAAAGCACTTTGAAGTTTGCGTGGAGATTGCGTGAGATAGGCGGAATAGGCGTCTGCGTAGTGCTCTCTCTCGCGACTTAGACTGCGCAAAGACAAAAGGGAAAGCGCGTAGAAGAGTAGGGGGAAGAGTGCAGCAATCAAAATCAGTATACGGCCTATAATCTGGCCAATTATGTTACCAATTATGCTGGAATCCTTTGAGGAAGAGGAGGAACTCGGCGAGAATGCTGCGTTAACAAGCATCATGAAGATTGCATAGATTAAGATGGGTATCGCGGCTAGCGTCGTCATTACAGCGCAATCGTTGTGTTTCAGATGTCCAAGTTCATGACCGATTACACCTTCAATTTCCTCT
>Ga0315279_10011324_pt1 | contig 10341 bp, 7 predicted proteins | sample YL17G06_20_MG_FD_203694 | JGI IMG/M metagenome (GOLD analysis project Ga0315279, IMG submission 203694) | Sediment microbial communities from Yellowstone Lake, YNP, Wyoming, USA - YL17G06_20 | ecosystem: Environmental > Aquatic > Freshwater > Lake > Sediment | place: USA: Wyoming | collected...
GGGTTGACATTGTAAGTCTTTCACGGGAATGACAGCCCATGACCTTGTTATTCCAGCGAAAGCTGGAATCCAGTTTTTAGCGATAGGTCAAACAATAAATCTACAATACTTTCTTAAAGTTGCTTAAAGATAATGGAGTAAAATAATGTTTTTTCACAATTTTAATTTTTTGTTCACTAATGCTGAATCTAATGACCAACCAGAATATAAGCCAATAACAGCTACATGGAAAATACGTATATTCATCCTTGCTTTATTCTTTTCCTCTGGTGCCGTTGGATTGATTTACGAAGTCGTATGGAGCCGTATGCTTACGCTTGTTTTTGGTTCCACAGTATTTGCAGTTACTACGGTGTTGACTGCATTCATGGCTGGCATGGCACTTGGTAGCTACTATCTCGGCAGATACGCTGACAAACATAAGAATCCATTGAAGATATACGCCTACCTCGAAATCGGAATAGGGATATATGCTGTCATTCTTCCTTTGATCCTTGCAGGAACTGACTTTATCTACGTTTTTCTGCATCATGCTCTAAATGCTAACTTTTATCTATTCTCTATCGTAAGGTTCATATTGTGCTTCATTGTGCTGGTTATTCCTACGACACTTATGGGCGGAACGTTGCCAGTAATGAGCAAGGCTTTGACGAATAAAACGAACCGTATTGGTTGGACAGTGGGAGCATTATACTCTATTAATACCTTTGGCGCTGTTATTGGATGTTTTTTAGCGGGGTTTGTACTTGTTCATGCTGTGGGTGTTTTGTTGACGACGTATCTCTCTGCGGGACTTAATATAATCATCGCATTGATTGTCCTGTTGGTTTTTGTCCGTAAAAAACTTTTTGCAGACGAGGGAAAATCTGAAAGTAAAGAAAAAGCAGATACAAAAAATGAAGCACAAATATTACCGAAAAACGCTGGTCGTATAGCGTTAATAGTATTTGGTATATCGGGTTTCTGTGCATTGGCTTATGAGGTACTCTGGACTAGAGTTCTGGTATTATTTCTTGGTTCAACTGGTTATGCTTTTGCGACGATGCTTTCGGCTTTCTTGTGTGGAATAGCTATCGGTAGTATATTGATGGCAAGGTTTGCCGATAAACGAAAGGATTTACTGACAACGCTTGGCATTGTTCAGATAGTCATAGCATTATCGGCTATTTTATTGATACCTGTTTATGGCAAGCTGTATGACATAGGTATGACGTTCACCGGTGCTGGATGGCTGAATTTCTTTTTGAGCAGATATGCTCTGTCTTTCCTTGTGATGCTTGTCCCAACAATATTTATGGGTGCGACCTTCCCTCTTGTTGCAAAAATATATACTAATAGCCTTAACCAGCTTGGAAAAAGCATTGGTAACGTATATTCAGTTAATACACTTGGAAGCATATTTGGATCGTTCTTCGCTGGATTCGTGTTTATCCCTCTGATCGGTATACAAAGAAGCGTATTGTTAATGTCTTTCCTGAACGTAGCAGGTGGTATCATAGCATTGGCTTTATGTCTGATGTATTGGCAATCAAAAAATAATAAACGTGCGGTTGCGTCACACATAGTTTATATCGCTGTCGCTGTTCTTGTCGTCATAATTGCCAGCTTTGTTATAGACACGGGACAACCACTTACAAAATATACTGCGGTATTCAAAGGTCCCGGTGAGAGCAATAAATTACTGTTCTACAAAGAAGGAATTGATACATCTGTAACTGTTGTGGAAGATACCGAAGGCATAAGGCGTGTATTTGTAGACACAAATCAAGCGGCGGAAGACTCAAGATGGGACATGCCATCTCATAACATAATTGGACATATACCAATACTTTTACACCCCAACCCGAAAGAAGCACTCGTGATAGGTTTCGGAATGGGTGTTACCTCGTGGGTAATATCACGGCATGGTGTGAACGTTGATGCTGTTGAAATTTCCCCGGGCGTTAAGGAAGCAAACCAGTTCTTTACGAAGATAAATCATAATGTTTTGAGCGATCCACTGGTAAAACTGACAATTGACGATGGAAGGAATTATACACTCACCACTAACAAAAAATACGATATGATCTCCACAGGCATAATACATCCTCTCGTCAGCACCAACAGCGCAAGTTTTTACACTAAAAATTTTTATGAGTTATGCAAGAAAAGATTAACTGATAATGGTATAATGAGCCAGTGGGTGCCTTTACATCGCTTGCCAGAAGAGCAATTCAAGACGATAGTAAGGACATTCAAGACATCATTCCCGCATACAACAATGTGGTTCAAATATACACCTGATTTTGTCATACTGATAGGAACACCCGGTGAGTTAAGAATAGACTTTCAGGACTTCAAACACCGAATGGAAAAGCCAGCAGTAAAAGCTGATCTTGAGCTTGTCAATATGTCCGATCCTTTTGCATTATTAGATTCTTTCTGGATGGATGAAAGGACTATTGATGAGTACGTTGGCTCCGGACCAATACACACAGATAACCGTCCGTTGCTAGAGTTCTTTGGACCATTACCAGCAGTCACGACTTTCCAGAATATTGATGGCATAAGGAAATTCCGTGCAACTGTCCTTCCTTTCCTTACAAATTCCGTAAAAACTTCACAGGAGTTTAACGAGCTAAAAAGTAAGATTCAGCAGTACTTTGACGGAACACAGTATGCGGTCCTTGGGCAATTATATTACGTTAAGGGAGAATATGATAACTCAATCAAAAGGCTACTTGCCGGGTCTTACGTCAACCCAAATGACACAAATATCAAGTGGTTCATAACCCACGTTGAAAAACAGATGGGTATCAGCGAACAGTCACTTCTGGATAGGATTAAGACAAATAATAAGGACGTTGACGCTATCATAAAACTCGGAACTGTCTATCAGAATCAAGATATGCTCGATAAGGCTATCGGGGAATTCAGGAAAGCTGTTGAACTTGATCCCAACTCTATGTTAGCCCACAGCAACCTTGCTTATATATACGAGGGCAAGGGAATGATCAATGAAGCGATAGCAGAATTCAAAGAACTTTTGCAGATTCAGCCAAAAATGCCGCAGATTCACGTTGGGCTTGGGTTGCTATACGATAAACAGGGCTTGACTGATGAAGCAATAACCGAAATGAAAAATGCTATCCAACAAGACCCTAAAGCCACAGTAGCAATGATAAATCTTGGCATACTTTATCGAAAGAAAGGCATGTTGGACGAAGCGATAGAGCAATTCAAAAAGCTGATTGATATGCAACCAGATACAGCCGCATTTCACGGTTTTCTCGGTGATCTATATCGTGAGAAAAATGAGCTTATTAAAGCAGAAGATGAGCTTAAAAAGGCATTAAAGATTGACCCAAGCATGGAGCAAGAGCCAAACTTTATCGCTACACTTGCAGTCATCTACTTCCAGAAAGGTAAGTATGACGATGCTGAAAAAGAAATAAATAAAGCTATTAGCATTGATCCCCAAAACGAGGGTTATCGTGCGCTTTTGAACGATATTCAGAAGAAAAAGAAAAGGTGATGACATGAGCGATGATATTGGACCCATTATGAAGGAATGGGATGAGGAACCTGATGCCAGAAGCATTAGAAAGATAATTGGTGACAATGGCAAAGAAAAGATACAGCTTCGTGTTGAGTTTGGTATTCTTCAAATGGAAGCTGATGGGCGACCTGATGGAAAGAGACCCTACGGTAAAGAGTCTTTGCTGGAACACTATGTATCGCTATTGGATGCCTATAAGCAAGATTATAATACGGATAGGGGATTTAAACTTGATAGCCATGACTGTGAAAGATTGGGTGATGAAGCAACGCAATATTATAATAGGTACGTAAGCTTTTTTGGAATTGAGGATTACGTACGAGCTGAACGGGACACAGCAAGAAACCTGCGTGTATTCGACCTTGTAAAAGCTTATGCAGAACAGCAGGATGATGCACTATCCCTCGAAAAATTCAGACCCTACGTTATAACGATGAACGGTAGAGCTAAGGCTTTCATCTTTATGAATGAGAATGATTATCTTGGAGCAATAAACGTCATAGAGGAGGCAATAGATAAAATCATAGATTTCTATCGTGACAACGAATTAGATGAAAGTGATATATCAAGAAGCCAAGAACTCGCCATCTTACGATCAACATTAAAAGAAATTCGTGATAAATGGGAGGGATAGGAAGATCAGTAATCAGTGAACAGTGATACGAGTTTTTCAGTTAGCAATAGATACCGATAAAAAGAGATTCTTCACTGCGTTCAGAATGACAATTTCTGTCACCCTAAACGCAGTGAAAGGTCTTCTTTATATCATAAGTGAAAGACTCGTCTTATCACTTCAATTCTTTTGGCTTCTCCTTTTCTTTGGGTGAGAAATTTTTGCCAAGGGACTCGGCTAAATTTTGTATATCTTTGCTCCCCGTTTTTTTGCTAAGTTCAGCCAGTTTAGCAATATCAATATCGCCTGCTATATTGACTGCAACGACTTCCTCTGGCTTCCCTACAATCACAGTCAAACCGGGAATATATTCTTCTGATGAGCCATCATTGCGTTTGGATTTGAGTAAATAGACACCTACTTTTGTATTTTCATCGTTTACACGCACAACAGTATTCCATAATTTTCCCGGTTCTAGCTGGTCTTCATAGAATTTCGCGAAATCATTGTACGTCTTATCTTTCATAGATAATCTATCATAAACCCGCACTTTGATAGATTTTATTTTTGCTAGGAATTTTACAGCGTCAGCAACTTCAGGTTTATCTTTCATAGAACTGGTTGCCGCAGAAATCATATCACCTGTCAGATTGACCTCTACTTTCGCCAGACCAGCATTAGGATAATCAACCTCGATCATTCCTTCAATCTTTGGCTCATCAACAGCAACCGATAATGAAGGTAGTATAATAATAAGGCTGATAAAAGCCATTGAAATAGTTAGACTCAGAAACACTTTTGTTTTCATTGTTCATTTACCTCCCCAAATATGTTTAGATCACGCTGTAACTCCACAAGGAATTCAGACTGGTATCTGGAAACGGCTTGCATTGTATCCAGATATTTGCTTTTTGTAACATTCATAACCCTTGCTCCCTCTGTCAAAGTGACAAAATGTATGCTTTCCGTTGCGGTCTCTACAATTCCAAAAGCGAGTTTGAGCTCCTCTACAGTTGATGCGATTTCCTTCTCTGTCATAATTTGCTTCTTTTTCTTTGGATGAGATACAAACTTGCGCTGATTGCGTAAATCTGATCTTTGCTGATTTTTGCTCAATAACTTGACTGGTTTATTTAGCGGTGATTTGCTTTTAATGACCGGCAGATTATTATTCGCTGAAATTATGAAAACAGGCTCATATTGCTCTCTGTTACTTAATCTTTGATAGCTGATGCCGAATAGGAAAGCCGCTGTTAAAAGAGAAACAGCAACAACAAAACGCCATCTTAAAGGTCTCATCCATTGCCAGTGAATTGACGTAGATTTGCGCAATCGCATTAAAGTATTTGGAATAATACTCTCTGGCACAGACGGTGTTGGTAGAGAATTTACCAGATGTGGGATATTTTGGGATAGAGCCAGTTCCTGTCTGCATGATTCACAGTCAGCAAGGTGGATTTCCATCATTGCTTGTCTGGATTCGTCCAATTCGCCTTCTATGTATTCCTCTAATAGTTCCATTACTAACTCACAGCGCATTATCAATTCACCTCAAAATTGGTCTCTGAAAATAGAATATTTTAGAGCTATTCTATCAATCTCTTGTATAATCTAAAGAACGGGTCTTAGAATCTCCTTGAGCTTCCGTCGTCCCCTAAAAAGGTCTGATTTTACTTTGCTGACAGGTACACCTAAAACTACTGCAATATCTTCATAACTTAACCCTTCGATGTCCCTCAGAATTACAGTAATGCGATATGGCGGTGTCAGTTTTGATATAGCCTTTTGTACTATAATCTGTGTCTCCTGATTGATACAGGACTCAAGGGGATCAGAAATGCCATTTTCAGTAAATTCATTGCATTCATCTTTTGGTATATTTTCTATGAACTTGCGTTTTCTCAGCAAGTCAAGACAAAAGTTTACAGCAATTTTAATAATCCATGCCTGACTGGAATCAGCTTTAATCTTATAGCGATTCTGCCACACTCTTATAAATGTTTCTTGAACAGCATCCTGGGCTTCTTCTACATTTCCCAGAAGATTATAAGCTATACGATACAAACGTTCCTGATTACTTTGCATAAATATGATAAACTGCTGCTCATCAAACATGGCATTTGATATTAATATGTCTGCTATTTTTTGTTCACCAATCAATGAAGTATTCTCCTATTTAGCACAACATTGCTTAACTTTACACTTAAAATACGAATGAAAGTGCTAAAAGTTGCATACTAATCATAAAAAACATTTGACAAATAAATAAAGTTCTGCTAAATTTGTGTTTGTGTGAGTAAAAATTTAAATGAAAAATATGGGAGATTAACTATGACTAATTACAGACGTGTAATACCTTGTTTGGATGTGAAAGATGGCAGACTTGTGATTAGCTTGCTCTTTTGTTAATCAAATTCACAAAGCAAGTTAAAGCATGTTCCACTTCTACCATTTCTGATTCTAACTGAAAAACTCGTATCCGTAATCAGTATTGCATTCAGTATCTTATCCAATCTGTGGTTAATTTTCTGATGAAAGTCATATTATGCAAAGTGATGAGCCAAAATATGTGAATGTAGTCTTCCCTATGCCTGTGGATAGCCAATTTTCGTATCTTTTGCCCGAACAACTCAGGGCAAAGGCACAGGTCGGAATGCGCGTACTTGCACCTTTTGGCAAAGGTGATAAAGAAACGGAAGGTGTTATTGTTGGATTCCCCGAAGAACCCGAATTTAAAGAGCTAAAGGAAATAATAGACATTCTTGATAATGAACCTTTCTTTTCTGAAGAAATGCTGAAACTGACTAAGTGGATGGCGGAGTATTATTTTTCAACTTGGGGTGAAGCATTGAAATGCGCCACTCCCGCAGGCATAAATATCATAAGCAAGCGTGTTGTTGACATAAGGGAGATAGAAGACCGTGACAAAGTGCTTTCAGAAATGACCAAAACAGCACCTTTGCAATCGCAGATACTTACAACTCTTGCATGGGAAGGCAAGATGACAATTCATAATCTCAAGACCCGTTTGAACAATCAGGGTATATATTCGGCGCTGTCGTCCCTTGAGAGCAAAGGTTTTATAACCGTAAGCACAGAGATTTCAAAGCCTTTAGTCAAACCCATTACTGACAATATTGTTCGTCTGGTAAAGCCTATTTCAGATAATGAACTAGAAGAAATAAAACGAAAATCATCAAAACAGGCTAGAGTTCTTGAGATACTCACTTCTAAAGGTGAACAGGTAACTCTATTATCAAATCTTGCTAAACTTGCCAATACAACTCCCGTAGCCATAAAAAACCTTGCTATTAAAGGACTAATTACTCTTGAAGAGATCGAGGTATTTCGTGACCCGCTTGAAGGCGAATTCTTTGATAACACAAAAAACCTTGAGCTTAATCCAGACCAGACTTCATCATTAAACGAGATCATCCGTGCTATTGAGGAAGGGAATAATAAAGTTTTTTTGCTATACGGAGTCACTGCAAGCGGAAAAACGGAAGTATACATGCAGGCAATAGGCAAGATGCTAGAAAAAGGTAAAGGCGCAATCGTGTTAGTGCCTGAAATCTCATTAACTCCTCAGACGGTGTTCCGATTTGCCTCACGCTTCGGTAAGCGTGTGACAGTCCTCCATAGCAAAATGTCACCCGGTGAGCGTTACGATCAATGGAGACGGATAAAGTCAGGTGATGCGGATATTGTCGTTGGTGCAAGGTCAGCCATATTTGCCCCTATGCCCAACCTTGGTCTGATAGTCATAGATGAGGAACACGAGACCTCTTATAAACAGGATGATCCAACTCCAAGATACCATGCCCGTGAAGTAGCGATAAAAAGGGCAACACTCGTAAATGCAGTAGTTGTATTGGGAACTGCGACACCTTCTCTTGAAAGCTACTACAAAGCATCTCAGAAGGAATACCATCTCCTTTCACTACCGTCACGGATAGATAATGTAAGACTCCCTCCTGTCGAAATTGTAGACATGCGTACTGAATTTACAGAGAAGAAGAATCGCTCTATTTTTTCCAATAGCCTGCGCGATGCCATAGAGGACAGGCTGGCACGAGAGGAGCAAATCATCCTTTTCCTCAACAGGCGCGGATTCTCAACTTTTGTGCTTTGCAGGGAATGTGGTTACGTTGCCAGATGTAAGAACTGCGACATTTCATTGACTTATCACTCCAATGGCGAAGTTATGGTCTGCCATCATTGCGATTTTAGGGAGCAAGTGCCTTCGATATGTCCTAACTGCAAGGGAAGCTATATCCGTCACTTTGGTATAGGCACTCAGCGAGTTGAAGATGAAACTCACAAGCTTTTCCCTGAAGCAAGCATCGAAAGGATGGACGTTGATACGACAAAAAAAAGAGGTGCTTATAAGCGTATCCTCGAAGCGTTCAGAGACCGTGAGATTGACATACTCATAGGCACGCAGATGATCGCCAAAGGGTTGGATTTCCCTAACGTCACACTTGTAGGTGTTATCTCCGCAGATACAGCCCTAAATTTGCCTGATTTTCGTGCAGGAGAACGCACTTTTGACTTACTGACTCAAGTAGCAGGCAGATCGGGCAGAGGTCAGGCAGGCGGAGAGGTTATCATACAAACATACAATCCAGAGCATTACAGCATCCTTGCAGCGCAAGATCACGATTACCGCAGTTTCTATCGCCAGGAGATCGTCAACCGTGAGATGCTTTCATACCCGCCATTTAGCCATTTCGCAAGAATATTATTAAGGGGGACGTCAGAGAGTTCCACGATGAAGTCAGCCGATGAATTGACAAGTATGCTTAATGCCTTTCAGGAAGCACATTTCCCTGACTTAGAAGTAATGGGTCCTGCACCAGCTGCGATTGCAAGAATAAAGAACCACTATCGCTGGCAAATACTCCTGAAAGCAGTTGATCCAACGCATATCAGAGAACTCGTCAAGATGGCATTCACAAGATTACCGTCACAAATTACAAAAGGCGATGTAGCATTAATAGTAGACATGGACCCGATGAGTATTCTGTGAAAGTAATTCTATAGCATTTGATGAATGGTATAGAAGTCCTCAAACAAATAAAGAAAATAAAACCATTAATAAAAAGTTAAGAGCAAGTATGGTATACCGTCACGTATAGGATAAATACGACTACAGCTTAGACAAGATAATGAGTCTTCATACCATTGGAGTTGGGTTTTGCACAGCGGGCATACAATTATTTTTTGTATATCTTTTAGTGTTCTTTTGTCCCGTCTATGACTTTTGACGATAGCTCTTTTTGCCAACTGACGCAAACTTGAAGGCAATAAACTTTTTATCAGCCAGGATATTCCAGCATTTGCTTGTGTATTAACAAGATTCTTTATTACATCAATATCATTCAAATCAATTAGATCGTCATTAGATTCAACTATCTCGTAGTCTATCTTACTAGACCATTCATATTGAACGAGAAAAATGTTGTCATGAGTTGTGTGGAATTGTGCGTAGTTGTGATCAGTTGCATATAAATGATGGAAAAGCTGTCCGAACTGACTATCTTTAGTTTTCTTTTTTAAGATAAACTTACCTGAATTATCAATCTTAAATACCCAATTGTGATATTCCCAACCATAAAGTTTTTCACCTATCTCAGTTGGAGTCTCAATATAACCGGCTTTACTAACGCGCATTAGTTCAGAAAGAAAAAGAGCGGGATTTTCCGCATGTTCTAATACGTGACAGCTTATGACGTAATCAAAAGATTTATCAGCAAAAGGCAGGTATTGACCATCAGCGGCTATGAGTGGTCTATCACGTACTATTTTACCACCTCGTTGAGTATCGTCTTCAGGCAGTTTATCACACAGCACGTCAGAACGAGGCTTTGGATTATGCCCGCTTCCTATTTCTAATACTAGATCGCTGTCTTTGATATTCATTGTTAAATCCAGAATTTAGCCACTGATTAACACGGATTTTCACGGAAAATATTTAATTTATTATAAAGGATTGCGAATTTAATAATTTTATTTAATACTTGAAAGTTGGGTTTCGTTTCTCAACCCAACCTCTTATGTTAATTAAGCCTGTTAAAAAATGTAAATCCTTATCTGATAAGGACTCACAACAGTCAAAATCACAACATCACCTCCTCAAAGTGTGGTATAGTATTCATTAATCATAAAAAACAACACTATACCAACTATG
>Ga0315279_10011325_pt1 | contig 10341 bp, 8 predicted proteins | sample YL17G06_20_MG_FD_203694 | JGI IMG/M metagenome (GOLD analysis project Ga0315279, IMG submission 203694) | Sediment microbial communities from Yellowstone Lake, YNP, Wyoming, USA - YL17G06_20 | ecosystem: Environmental > Aquatic > Freshwater > Lake > Sediment | place: USA: Wyoming | collected...
GACGCGCAGGGCGCGGGGGCGCACGAGGTGGTGGAGGGCGAGGGGCTGGTGCTCGCGCCGGGGTTCATTGACCTCCATGGCCACTCCGACTTCCTGCTGTTGGCGGCGCCGCACGCGGAGAGCAAGGTGCTGCAGGGAGTGACGACCGAGGTCGGCGGCAACTGCGGGGACTCGCCGGGGCCGATGGTTGACACAGTGCGCGCGCAGGCTGAGGCCGAACTGGGCGAGTTCGGCATGGCGGTCGGTTGGAACACGCTCGGGGAGTTTCTGGCGCTGGTCGAGCGCAGCGGCATCGCGCTCAACTTCGCCAGCCTGGTGGGGCACAACAACGTGCGGGCGGCGGCGATGGGCTACGAGCAGCGGCCGGCGCGGCACGACGAAGTGAAGGCCATGCAGCGGCTGGCGGCGGCGGCGATGCGGGAGGGCGCATTCGGGGTATCGAGCGGGCTGGTCTACCCGCCGGGGATGGCGGCGGATGCGGCGGAGTTGGCGGAGGTGTGCGGGCCGGCGGCGCAGGCGGGCGGGTTCTACGCCACTCACATGCGCAGCGAGGGCGCGCGCCTGCTGGAGGCGGTAAGCGAGGCGCTCGAAGTGGGCAGGCGCAGCGGCTGCGCGGTGCAGATCTCGCACCACAAGGTGTGCGGCGAGGCGAACTGGGGGCTGGTCGAGCACAGCCTGGCGATGCTCGACTTCGCGCGCGCCGCGGGAATGGATGTCACCGCCGACCAGTACCCCTACACCGCGACCAGCACCTCGCTGTACGTCGTGCTGCCGGACTGGGCGCAGGAGGGTGGACCCGAGCCGACGGCATCGCGCCTGCGGGACGCGCAGGTGCGGCGGCGCGCCGCCGCGGAGCTGGCGCAGCAGCCGCGCGAGAGCTGGGAGCGCATCCGCATCGCCCGGGTGTTGACGGAAGAGAACCGCTGGGCCGAGGGCTTGACGCTGACGGAGGCGGCGCGTCGGCTGGGGATGAGCGAGGCGGAGGCGGCGATCGAGCTGGTGGTGCGCGAGCGGGGGCACGTGGCGATGGTGCGCTTCGCCATGTGTGAAGCGGACGTGGAGCGGGTGATGCGGCATCCGGCGGTGATGGTGGCAAGCGACGCCGCCGCGCGCGCGACCACCGGGCCGCTGGCCCGCGGCAAGCCGCATCCGCGCGCCTTCGGCGCCTTCGCGCGCGTGCTCGGGCACTACGTGCGCGAGCGCAAGGTGCTCAGCCTGGGGGAGGCGATTCGCAGGATGACGCGGCTGCCGGCGCGCCGGCTGGGGCTGGAGGAGCGGGGCATCGTGCGCCGCGGCGCCTGCGCCGACCTGGTGCTGTTCGACCCGGAGCGCATCGCCGACCGCGCCACCTATGACGATCCGCTGGCACCGCCGGTGGGGATCAAAGGCGTATGGGTCAACGGGCGCGCGGTCGCGCGCGACGGCGCGCTCACCGGCGCGCTGCCCGGGCGGGTGCTGCGCGGGCCCGGGGTTCGCGCGCGCGTGAGTTCGTACATGGGGCCTTTACCCAGCGAGTGATGTCACCCTGAGCGAAGCGAAGGGTCTTGCCATCGCGGTTGCACATTCCATACCAAGATTCTTCGCTGGCGCTCAGAATGACATTGACCTTTTCCTATGCATAATCCCGGTCTCAAGGAGGGAATCATGGAGCGATTGCGGTTTGCGGTGATCGGCGCGGGCAGGTGGGGCGAAACGCACGCGCGCATCTTCGCGGAGCACCCGGCGGTCGAGGTGGCGGCGGTATGTGATGCGAACGAGCGGCGCGCGCGGGAGGTGGCGCAGAGCGTCGGCGCGCGGCGCTGGACGACGGATGCTGCGGACATCGCGGGCGACGATTCCATCGCCGCGGTGGGCATCGCCACCCCCGATTTTGCGCACAGCGAGCCGGCCCTGGCGGTGCTGCGGGCGGGCAAGCACCTGCTGGTGGAGAAGCCCCTGGCCTTCACCGTCGAGGAATGCGAGCAGATCATCGCCGCCGCCAAGCACGCCGGCGTCAAGCTGATGGTGGACTTCCACAACCGCTGGAGCCCGCCGTTCTACAAAGCCAAGACCGCCATCGACGAAGGGGAGATCGGCAAGCCGGTGTATGCCTACTACCGGCTGAGCGACACCATCTTCGTGCCGACGAAAATGCTGAGCTGGGCGGGGAAGTCAACGGTGGCGTGGTTCCTGTCGAGCCACTGCCTGGACACCCTGCACTGGCTGCTGGGGGAGCGGCCGACGCGCGTCTATTGCGTGCGGCGCTCGCGCGTGCTGGCGCAGCGCGGCATCGCCACCCCCGACTATTACCAGACGACCCTCGAATTCCCCAGCGGCGCCACCGCGCTGATGGAGAACGGGTGGATCCTGCCGGAGACGACGCCCAACATCATCGATCTCAAGTTCGAGCTGGTGGGCGACGCGGGCGCGCTCTACATTGACGGCAGCCACCATCGCATGCTGGAGCGCTACACGGCGAGCGAGGCGGCGTACCCGGACACCTTCGTCGCGCCGACGGTGCACGGCAAGCCGCTGGGGTTCGCCATCGAGAGCATCCGGCATTTCGTGGAGTGCGTGGTCAACGACACCCCGCCGCTGGTCACCGGCGAGGACGGCCTGGCGGCGACGCGCGTCATCCAGGCGATGGAGCAGTCGGCGGATGCGGGGCAGATGGTGGAGCTTTGCTGGGGGGAATGACCGCAGAGCACGCAGAGGGCGCGGAGAGGGGCTGACACATTCCCCGCATCCCGGTTTCTCGCCAATCCGCGTTTTTCCGCGATTATCCGCGGCCAAGATTCCCTCCCTGCGCCCTCGGCGTTATCCGTGGTTAAATCCAAGCCCCCCTCACCCCGCCACCTGCTTGACGATGCGCATGAGGTTGTCCAGGCACACGCGCGAGGCGTACTCGCCGGACTCGGAGAACGCCGCGCCGCCGGGGCGGTTGAGCTGCTCCTCGGTCAGTTCCTTGGGGCGCCAGTGCGTCTCCAGGGACACCGCGCCGTCGTAGTCCGACGCCAGCAGCGCCTTGACCTGCCCCTGCCAGTCAATCACGCCCTCGCCGACGGGGACGCAGTGCGGCTCGCCGGTTTCCTCGTCGCGGCGCGCGTCCTTGAGGTGGAAGTGGGCCATGTCGCTCTCGACGCGGTGGAAAGCCTCGGGGTATGGGCGCTCGCCATCGTCGGCGAACACCTCGTTGGCGGGGTCCCACAGCGCCTTGACGTGGGGGGCGCCGATGTCGGCCAGGAAGCGCTGCAGGTAGCGGGCGTTGGAGACGCTGGTGGCGGCCTCGTTCTCGATGGCGAGGATGATGTTGGCGTCGGCGGCCATCTGCACGGGCTTGTGGTAGCGCTCCAGGATCTTTGCCCAGATCTCGTCGGTGTGGCCGGTATTCCAGAAGGTGAAGCCGCGGACGATATCGGTGCCCATGCGGTGGGCGATCTCGATACAGCGGGCGAGGATGCCCAGGTGCTCCTGGCAGGCGGCGTCGTCGTCGATATCGCACTTGTAGAACGGGGAGGCGATGTTGGAGACCTTCAGCCCCGTGGGCTCGAGGATGCGCATGATGCGGCCGGCCTCGTCGTCGGTCAGCTCCTGCACGCGCTTGTCCCATGCCGAGCGGATCTCGACGGTCTGGAGCTTGTACTCCTGGGCCACCGCCACCGCGTGCTCGAAATCCTGCGAGACCTCGTCGGTAAACACTCCCAGCTTGAACATCATTCCCCTCCCGCGTCGTTTTCGTAGGGGCCGGGCTCTGCCCCGGCCCGTCCCTGCCTCCATGACGGGACGATCGGAGATCGTCCCCTACGTCGGACCGGCGGCGGTCCTCCTCACATCCCGCCGAAATCGGTTATCGCCCGGAACTCGCGGTAGCGCGCCACGATCTCGTTGGGCGTCAGGCGGGCCAGGCGCTCGAGGCTGAAATCCTCGACATCGAAGGAGGCGATGACGCTGCCGCTGATTATCGCCTTACGCAGGTTTTCGTCGCTGAAATCGTCGGTATAGGCGAGATAGCCGATGAGCCCGCCGGCGAAGGAATCGCCGGCGCCGGTGGGGTCTTTGACCTCCTCCAGGGGATAGGCCGGCGCCGAGAAATGGCCGGCGCGGGTGAACATGGCGGCGCCGTGCTCGCCTTTCTTGAGCACCACGGCGCGCGGCCCCATGTCGAGGATGGCGCGCGCCGCCCGCACCAGGCTGTAGGTGTCGCACAGCTGGCGCGCCTCGGCATCGTTCATCAGCGCCACGTCCGCGCGCGAGATGACCTCCAGCAGCGCGTCCCGCTTGCCGCTGATCCAGAAGTTCATGGTATCGCACACCGTCAGGCGCGGTGTCCGCACCTGGTCGAGCACCGCGAGCTGCAGCTCGGGGTCGATATTGGCAAGGAAGACATATGGCGTGTTACGGTAAGCGTGCGGCAGCTCAGGCCGGAAGTCCTCGAAGACGTTAAGGTGAGTGCTGATGGTGTGCGCCTGGTTGAGGTCGTACTCGTAGTAGCCGCTCCAGCGGAAGGTGCGGCCGCCGCGCACCTCGACCCCGCTGATATCAATGTCCCACGCCTCGAGGCGCTGCAAGTGCTCGCGCGGGAAATCGGTTCCGACGACCCCCACCATGCGCACCGGCGCGTAGAAGCTGGCGGCCGCCGCCGCATAGACCGCCGCGCCGCCCAGCACCTCCTGCGCCGAGCCGAAAGGGGTCTCGACGCTGTCGAGGGCGATGCTGCCGACCACGAGCACGCCGCAGCCCGCGCCGCCCTCGCCGCGGGAAACGCATTTTCTGGCGTTCTGGGGGATGGGGGTTTCCTGTTCAGCCACGGCTATTCTGTTTCCGCCGGTGTCGCGGCGAGTCCTGCCGTCAGCGTTCCTCGACCGCGATGGCGCGCGTCCAACCGCTGTCCAGGCCGCGCACCTTGAAGGGCAGCGCCATGAAGTAGAACTCGCGGCGGCGCAACCGGTCGAGGTTGGCCAGGCGCTCGACGATGGGGGCGTCGCGGCTCATGATGACGTCGTGGATGGCGCGCCCCTGCTCGATGTTGGTGCCCATCTCGACGTCGAGCACGAGCATCTTCATGCCGCGCTCCATGAGCCAGGCGGTCGAGTCCACCGTCAGGTGGGGCTGGCGGCCGGTTTCCTTGCCCGAGCGCTCGTCGCGGGCGACGACGATGCGGCCGGGGGCCATGATGTCGCCGATTATCTGCTCCAGGTACTCGCGGGTGATCTCGGCCCCGCGCGGCAAGTCGATCGCCGCCAGAACGGCGGGGCCCATGTAGGTTTCCAGCGGCAGGTCGGTGATGGACTTGCCGCCGTCGTAGAAATGGCCGGGGGCCTCGACGTGGGTGCCGACGTGGGTGTGCGTCCGCAAGACATCGTACTTGAAGGCGCGGTCGGCGAGCAGTCCGCGCTCCACGACGAAGGGGCGGTCGGGCTCCTGCTCCGCCCCCTGGTGCACCTCGAACGACAGGTCAACGATGCGGTACTTGCTGAGATCGATGTCGAACATGGCGGTAGGTTCCTCCGGTGTAGGTGTTCCACGGCGGCGCGTGCCGTCCCTGTGGTGGCACGGGCCGGTCGGGGGACCGGCCCCTACGTCTGCGCGGCGCACGGTGGGCGCGCCTCGCGCACATCCCGTAGGGGCGGCTTCCCTGAGCCGCCCGCACCCTCTTCACGGGATGCCGAGAAACCCAGCGAAGGGATAGTCCCCCACTTGCTCCGCCAAGCCCCTCCGCACTGGATTGGCGATGACGTAGGCGCAGACCTGACGCACGTCCTCCGACCGGCGTATCACATGATCATAGTACGAACGCTGCCACAGCGAACCTACCTGTCCCAATTCGCGGGCGGCCCGGCTAACCAGCGACTTGAACCTGCGCACGAAGGACGGGATCGAGGCGGCATTCTCGGGCAACCAGCACACGACGTGCACGTGATCGGGCATGATGCAGTACCCGATAATCCGAACTCCAGTGAACGACTGCATGGACCGCAGCGCGACAACGGCTTGCGCCGCCAGTTCCTGCCCCCCGAACGGGTGGGTGCCGCGCCGCGCGCAAATGGTTAGGGAGTACGCATATCCGGGAGCCGCGTAGTCGTGCCCCGTGAGCCGCAATCGCTTTCGCTTCGGAGGCTTCTCGCTCATGCCGATGCTCTCATGGAGTTCACGCGGGCCGGTCGGGGGACCGGCCCCTACGTTTGGGCGCCGCGGTCGCGGTCATCGCCCATCCAGGTGTTGTTTGACGAACTTCCACCCGCGCTTGCCGTTGAATTGATGCACGCCGCGAAAGACGTGCAGGCCGACGCGGTCCTCGGCGCCGAACATGCGGTAGATGTCGGCCAGGCGGTCGAATGCGCGGCGGGTGGCGGCGACGGGGAAGATGCCGTCCCGGGTGCCCGACTCGGCGAAGAAGGGGCGGGGGGCGATGAGGCCGGCGATGTCGGCCATCTCGGCGCAGCGCAGGATGCCCGGGAGGTAGTTATCCATGCAGTGGGAGATGGAGAAGAGGCTGTCGCGGAACGTGTTGAAGTAGCCGCTGACGAAGGCGAGGGCGATGCGCGTGTCCACCGCGGCGGCGTGCAGGGTGGTGGTGCCGCCGCCGGAGATGCCGACGCAGCCGACGCGCGCGCCGTCCACCTCGGGGCGCGTGAGCAGATAATCCATGGCGCGCATCGCATCGTACACGCGCCAGCCGATCATGGTCTCGCCCAACATCAGCGCCGCCCCGGCGGCGGGCTGGCATGAGGAGTTGCCGGCGCCCCCCGCGCGCGCGGCCTGGTCGCGCCGATAGCCGAAGCCGAGCTGCTCGATAGCGAGCGCCGCAAACCCATTCGCCACCGCCTGCAGCGCGAGATCGTTCTGGTAGCCGCCCCACGCGGCGCGCTGGTTGCCGTCGTCATCAATGCCGATGATGTCGTCCACGCCGCGCCCGTGACCGGGCAGGCAGATCATGGCCGGCCCCGGCGCCCGGAACCCCTCGGGCAGCAGGAAATACCCGATGACCCGCAGGCCGGGCCGGCTCCAGAAGGTGAGCTTCTCGCGCGTGTAGCCGTCCATGCGGCGCCGCTCCAGCACCTGCGGCGCGAGATCGCACTTGCGCTTGGGGAATCCGCCCAGCAGCGCCACCAGGCGCCGGCGCAGCCTGCGCTGCCAGGAGCGGGCTCCGGCGGGCGTGTGCGCGCTGAAGCTCAGTCGCTGGGTGGTGGTCTCGTAGCGCGCGAGCGAGAAGCCGAGCGAATCCAGGCCGTCGCGGGGCATTGTCGCACCTCCAGGCGCTCCCACTTCGTCGCGCGGGACGGCTCTCCCTGCGGCGCCTTCCTGCGGCGCCGCGCACAGCCGGGGGCGGCTGTGCCACATGGCGGAGGCGGCGGCGTGTGGCGCGAAGTGCGCAGCAGCGGCCCCAAATCATTGCAAAGGCCCGCCGGGGTAAGGTATGATAACGTCAGCCGCCGCACCGCGGTGCGCGCGCGCGGCAGGTCGCCGGGGAGGGCTGCCGGCCAACCGCATGATCGATTCCAACGCCAGGCAGATAGACATCCTCATTCGCGCCCGCTATCCTATCCTCTATGCGATCTCGTGGGAGGAGGGAAGGGTGACGGCGGCGCTGCGCGAGCTGGTGGCGCAGCAGAACAAGCGCTTCTGGGTATGGAGCGAGACCATGGGGTTGCAGTCCGGCACCTTCACCGCCGCAGCCGCCGCCCCGGACGACGCCACCCGCGACCCCCTGCGCGCGCTCGAGATCATCCGTACCACCACCGAGCCGTCGGTATTCCTGCTGCGCGACTTCCACCCCTTCCTGAGCCCCAACCTCTACCAGCACGCCTCCGCCGTCATCCGCAAGCTGCGCGACCTCACCGACCGCCTGCGCACCAGCTACGTCACGGTCATCCTGCTGTCGCCGGTGCTGCGCCTGCCGGACGAGCTGGAGAAGGACGTGACGGTCATTGACTATGCCCTGCCGGGGCCGGACGAGCTGGGGGGGCTGCTCGACCTGGCGCTGGAGAGCCTCAGCCGCACCGGCGAGCCGCTGACCCTCACCCCCGCCGAGCGCGAGCAGATCGTCAAGGCGACCACGGGCATGACCCTGGCGGAGGCGGAGAACGTGTTCGCCAAGTGCATCGTCGAGCGCCGGCGCTTCGACGTTGACCTCATCATCGCGGAGAAGGAGCAGCTCATCCGCAAGTCGGGGCTGCTGGAGTACTTCCACACCACGGCGAGCATCAGCGACGTGGGCGGCCTCGACCTGCTCAAGGGGTGGCTCGGGGGGCGGGGCAAGGCGTTCAGCGAGCGGGCGCGCCAGTTCGGGCTGCCCGAGCCGCGGGGGCTGCTGCTGCTGGGGGTGCAGGGGTGCGGCAAGTCGCTGACCGCCAAGGCGGTGGCCTCGCTGTGGCAACTGCCGCTGCTGCGCCTGGACGTGGGGCGCATCTTCTCGGGCTACGTCGGCTCCTCGGAGGAGAACATGCGCAAGGCGATCAAGATCGCCGAGGCGGTGAGCCCGACCGTGCTGTGGGTGGACGAGATCGAGAAGGGCCTGGCGGGAACGCAGAGCTCGAATGCGTCCGACGCCGGCGTCACCTCGCGCGTGTTCGGGACGATGGTGACGTGGATGCAGGAGAAGACGACGCCGGTGTTCGTGGTGGCAACGGCCAATGACATCACGCAGTTGCCGCCGGAGCTGCTGCGCAAGGGGCGCTTCGACGACATCTTCTTCGTCGATCTGCCGACGCCGCGCGAGCGACAGGAGGTCTTCGCCATCCATCTGCGCCGGCGCGGACGCGACCCGTCGCAGTACGATCTGGAGCAGCTCGCGCAGGCCGCCGACGGCTTCAGCGGCGCGGAGATCGAGCAGGCGGTGATCTCGGCGCTGTACCGCGCGTTCGATCGCGGCGGGGAAGTGACGACCCAGGATGTGCTGTGCAGCCTCAAGGAGACGGTGCCGCTGTCGGTGACCATGAGCGAGGACATCGACTACCTGCGCGAATGGGCGCGCCTGCGCACCCGCCCGGCGTCGAGCGAGCAGCTTGGGGCCTCACCGCGTGGGCCGCAGGCGCAGCCCGGCAGCGAGGGCCGCGCCGGGGGCGAAGCGGCATGACCCGGGATCGCTTCGACTACCTGGAGATCGAGGGGCGGCCGCGCCGCCAGGTGACGGGCCTGCGGCCGGCCGCGGCGTCGGCGCCGCGGGCCGCCGAGCTGCGCCTGCGGGCGGAGGAGTTCTTCGGCTCGTTCGGCCACGAGCCGGGCGAGCTGAACTGCCCGGGCGGAGTCGCGGTCGATCACCTGGGCACGCTCTACGTCGCCGACAGCTACAATCACCGCGTGCAGCGGCTGAGGGCCGACGGGGAGCTGTTCGTCCTCGGCAGCTACGGCGCGGGGCGGGGGCGCTTCATCAGCCCCCAGGCGGTGGCGGTTGATCGCACGCTGGCGATGTACGTCGTGGAGCAGGGGACGCACCGGGTGCAGAAGTTCGATGTCGGCGGGCGGCTCCTGTTTTGCATCGGACGCAAGGGCAAGGGGCCCGCGCAGTTCGACTCGCCGACCGGCATCGCGGTGGACAAGTTCCACAACTTCTATGTCGCCGACACCGCCAACAGCCGCATCCAGTCCTTCACCGCGGAGGGCCTGTACCGCTTCTCGGTGGGGGCGTCGCGCATCGGCGCCGTGCTCCTGCGCAAGCCGCAGGGGGTCGCGGTGGACGATACCGGCTCGATCCACATCGCCGATACCCTCAATCATCGCATCGTCAAGCTCGATTCCTCGGGCCGCCAGGTCGCGGCTCTCGGCACCCAGGGCTCGGGCCCCGACGAGATGCTCGAGCCCCGCGACCTGGCGATAGATGCCAATGGGCGCATATGGGTGGCGGAGCTGGGCAACAACCGCGTGCACGTCTTCGACGACCTGGGCACTTCGCTCGCCATCTTCGCCGGGGATGACGCCGGGGTCGGCCGCCTGGCGGCCCCCAGCGGCATTGCCGTCAGGAACGGCACTGTTTACGTCGCCGACACCCTGCACCATCGCGTGCTCAAGATTGTGACGGTTTGATATAGTCTAAGGCGTCATTCTGAGGGAGCCCTTCGGCTGCGCTCAGAGCCTGCCCTGAGCAAAGCGAAGGGGTAAACTTCGCGACCGAAGAATCCCCTGCCGGGAAGCGCAAACGGTAGGGGATGCTTCGCCGGAGTTTACCCTTGAGCCGAACAACACTCTTCGCTTCGCTCAGAGTGACCGGCGGCGAAGGGGCTCAGCATGACAGTGGGCGAGGGCAGTGCACACTCACTTCGCCGAACACGAGATCGCCTACACCGGGGCCGAGCTGCGCAGCGGGTGGCTGCGCGAGACGTTCGGGCTTGAGGGCGATGCCATCGCGGCCTTCATCGGCCCGTG
>Ga0315279_10011326_pt1 | contig 10341 bp, 9 predicted proteins | sample YL17G06_20_MG_FD_203694 | JGI IMG/M metagenome (GOLD analysis project Ga0315279, IMG submission 203694) | Sediment microbial communities from Yellowstone Lake, YNP, Wyoming, USA - YL17G06_20 | ecosystem: Environmental > Aquatic > Freshwater > Lake > Sediment | place: USA: Wyoming | collected...
GCAGGAGGCTATTTGGCAAGCTTGTTTTGGAACAAGACTCTGCGGCATCTACTCTTCTAGCTTTCCTCATACGTCGTCGTTCAGGCTTCGTCTTGTGGTTGTGTGGGTTCCTTGGTGCGCACACACACAAATTCAAACTACTACGCCAACCGACGGTTCAAATTCGGACGCCCGCACCATGAGACCCACACACACGAAAATCAAACGAACGACGACGAGCGAGGGTTCAAATCTGGGCGCCCGCACCAGGTGACCGGGGATATAGGTAAGTCGACATTCTGCTGTGACACGTGGAAGTCGAGAAAGGGACGTGTAACTACGCCCAGTGCATCGCTCGGAAATTCTTGGGATTAGTAGAGGAAGAGTAGAGAGGTGCGGGTTAGCCGGGAAGTAGACACATCACAAAACAGAGGATTAACACATGGTTTAGCGAGCGTTTACAGAGGAGGTTACTGTTCAAACCGCCTCCAACACGGAAAATATGCATCCTCACAGCCGCCTTTCTAACAGCTTAAAGTCACAACCGATGACTCGACATGAAAGCTTTATGATGTCTAACTGTGTCACGTTTTGTCGTTAACTAAGGAAATAGGATGATTGCTAATGGCCAAATTAGCTGATCAATTGCTTAAAGAAAATGCGGAGCTCCTAGATACTATTTACAACCATCCATTTCTGAACGACCTTGAAGAAGGAACACTACCGATTAGCAAGTACCGATTCTATGTAAAACAGAACATATTATACCTTAACGAATTTTCTCGCAATCTTGCCATACTTTCAACCAGAATCAAAGATGACCCGAAAGCCGCAGCAGCATTTCTTAACATGTCATATAGAGTTCGGACGGAGGAGATGGAAAGACAGGAAGAATTCGCTAAATGCATAGGGATTAGACCCGAAGAGTTGAACAGTACGATACCTCTTGCTGTTCCCACACTAGCGTATACAAGCTTTGAATATAGAATGTGTAATTTTGAGCCCCTTCCTGTCGCAGCAGCCGCGTTAGCTCCTTGTCAATGGATTTATGGAGAAATCGGACCTAAATTCATCTCGGGGTTGAAGAAAAGCTACAACCTGACTAACAAGGATCTGATCATGTACGAATACTACTCTTCAAAGCCCTATATGGAACTATCAAGAATGGTCGCTGACTTCATCAACAGAACAATAGAACAAGCTTTACATGTAGAATACGACAAGAAATGGGTTCACATCGCCTTTAGAACGTCATGCGAATTCGAATACCTCTTCTTTGATGTTCCGTACCGTCATAAGGAGTAGTAATCAATCCCATTGCAAAGGCAATTACTGCAAGCTCATGCCTCAGAGCAGTTCGAGCAAAATTCTTTAGAATAACTCCCTCCCAAATTCGTGATGTGTGTAAACATGTCCGAATCGACTCTTTTGGAGAATGGCTTTGTCTTCACCATGGATTCCAAGAATAGAGTGTTGGAGAACTTTGACATTCTCATCCAAGACGGAAAGATATCTTCTATTGAAAGAACTGGAGAGATAAGAAACAGGTATAGATTTGATCAGGTTATAGATGCAACAAATAAAGCGATCATTCCAGGATTAATCAGTACGCACTTTCATTCCCACATAATAACAAGAGGGCTTATTGATTCTTATCTATCCTTGGGGCTACAAAAAGCTCTGGAAAAGTTCTATTACCCTATTTTGGAAAAGGCGACCGTAGACGACATTTATTTCGAATCTCTCACATCCTATGGTGAGGCTTTGAAGAGTGGAATTACCTGCGTTAACGACATGTACACTAAAATGGAGGGTTGCGCCAAAGCGGCGGAGGAGATAGGGATACGAGCGTCCCTAAGCGAGGAGGCCTCTGATCTCCTGCCAGGTCAACCTACTCTAAGCGATAATGAGAATCTATTCAGAAGACGAAACAATACGGCCAATAAACGAATTACTGTGTTATTTGGGGTTGAGTGGATTCCCGTCTGTTCTTCTGAGTTCCTGTTTAAGGCACGTGAATTAGCTGATAAATACAAGACTGGTATTCATGTTCACTTGTGTGAATCCCTAGATGAATTGAAATATTGCAGCGAAAAATATCGAAAACGGCCAACGGAAGTAGCGTTTGAACACGGCATCCTTGGGGAAGATGTGGTTGCTGCTCATTTTGTCTGGCCTAACCCTAAAGAGGTAAGATTGATTGAGGAGACCAAAACTCATATCTCGCACTGCATCATTCAGAACCTCAAATGCGGGAACGGTATTTCGCCCATTGATACCATGATTCAAAAGGGCATAAACGTATCTTTGGGTACAGACGCTTACACCAACGATTTCGATATGTTTCAGGTAATGAAATATGCTTCATTAATTCAGAAAGTGAATAATCTTGACCCCTCTCTAATTCCACCACAACAGTCTTTGAAAATGGCGACAATAAACGGGGCTCGAGCACTTCATTTTGAAAAAGATATTGGGTCTATCGAAGTTGGAAAGAAAGCTGATCTATGTCTCATTGATCTAGACGGGCTACATTATCAACCGCTTCTGACAGGTAGATATTCTAATCTAGCTGCGAATCTGATATACTCTGGTCATTGCAGCGACGTAGAAACTGTCTTTGTAGATGGAAAGCGAGTGGTTGACAATCATAGACTTGTAGGGATAGATGAAACCAAAGTCAAGGAAAAGATCAAAGATATTGCCTTACAAATATTCGATCGTGCTAAGATACTCTAATTGAGTGTTTCATCGAGGTTTGTCAGTGTTGAGAGCTGAGAGCTCTTACAAGCGTTCCCACACTATGCTAACAATCTGCGGCAATAAGTTTACCATTTCAAGCACTTCCTCTTGAATTCGTCACCGAGATCAATTTGGAGGTGACTTTCATGTAAGCCCGCAATGGCTTCTTGGCCTTCGTTCTTTCTTGGACAGTCTACTGCCAGCGAATTGGTGGTTTTGACAATTCTTCTCCCAACACATAGGCCAGAGCATATTATGTCGCATTTTCTTCTTCACGCATCCTCATTGGAGAACCGCATGTCATGCAGAACCTTTTTTGACTAGGATAGAAGACAGGCGATCCAACAGGATTGGGAATTGAGGTCTGTGCAGCAGGTGAGGCGCTAGGCGTTATTCCAAGTATTCTTGATTTCATTTTCTCGAATTCCTCTGCTGTGATCGCTCCCTTCTCTTTGAGGCTGTGGAAGCGTTCCACCTCTGCAATTGGATCTCTCGTTGCTACGGCCCTTTGAGCCATCGGGGCTGTTGCCCTCTCAATGACCTTGCTCATGAGAAGATCTAGAAACTCGTGGCGAAGAGTCTTGAGAGCGTCGTCAAGGTTCTGAGAGTAGACAAGTAGGACATTTCCCTTTACCTCTCCGTCTAAGTTAGAGCCCTGTTTTTATGGCTCCAGACAACTTTCAAGTCGTAACCTTGGCTGTCCCTACAAAGTGTTATATGCAGTGTACACGGGGCTATGATTACTGAGGTTCTCTAATGACGAATGAAAAGAAAATGCCTAGGCGAAACTTCATAAAATATGCTGCTGGTGCAGCTGTTGTAGTTGTTGCTGGCGCAGCCGGTGCATATTTCGTTACGCAACCGGGGGCACCATCGACCGGAACGACTACAGTCCTTCCAACAACTACGGCAGTCCTTCCACCAACTACGGCGGCAAAAGTGTACAAAGCAGCTGGCATGTTCTACGGAATTGTGACTGATCAGGCGTGGAACACCGTTGGATGGGATGCGATGAATGGCCTTAAAGATGAACTGGGTTGGGACATAGCAAACTCAGAAAACATATACAATCCCGATGCGCAACGAGTTATACGAGAGTACGTTACGAATGGATTTGATTTCATCATTCCTTGGAGCGGCAGCTATTACGATGAGGTTATCAAGGCAGCGCCTAATTTTCCAGAAACGAGTTTGCTGAGTTTTTCGATGGGAGCATGGCCACCAGCGAATCTTGCAGATCTGCCACCTAACATTCAATGGATCCACTCAGAACAGCATCCAAATTTCTACGCAACTGGCGCTTTAGCAGCTTTGATGTCAAAGACCAAGAAGATTGGGCACGTTGGAGCTATGGCATACGCAACATCAATTGCAAGCGTGAACGCGTACAAGCAAGGGGCTTTGAGCGTCGAGCCAAAAGCTCAAGTCTATAAGTTATGGACAGGAAGCTGGGATGATGCGACCAAAGCGAAAGAGGCAACTATCTCTCTGTTTGAAAAGGGAGTGGACGTGGTACAACACCAAGCCGACTTGGGGGCTTTCGGAGTTTTCGAAGCAGTAAAAGAGTACAACCAACAGGGAAAGACCGTTTGGGCGATTGGATTGGATCGAGACCAAGCATACTTGGCACCAGGATATGTCCTGACCAGTGCACTGACTGACTATCATTCGCCATTACTCGCAATGGGCAAAGATATAATGAATGGAAACCTAGGCGGGGTACAAAATGTGACAATGGAAGCCGGTCGATTGAGTTTGGCCCCGTTTGACTCAAAAGTTCCAGATGAAGTCAAAACAAAGGTCAACGAAATCTATCAGCAACTAGTCAGCGGTCAAATAGTCGTCCCATTAGATACAAACGAGAGCTGGTAAGAAAAGCCACCACAGACCCTCTTTTTTTCTTTTTTCAAATCTTAGATTAAGTCTTACGTTAGTTGGTTGCCACAAATTGGCAAGGGACAAACGTTGCCTGAGAACATCTTGATCAAAGATGGCACCATAATTACGATGGATAAAAACAATAGAATTCTTGATAAAGCCTCTTTGATTATTAGTGGAAACCGAATTCTAGACATAGATAAGACTGATGCAATAAAGAGAAAATATCGTGCAGATCAGACTATCGATGCAACAGACAAGATGATTCTACCAGGTTTAGTAAACACGCATCATCATCCGGGAATGATAACTAGCCTCAACTTTGGTGTCGAGAAGTTTGTACTTGAAGATTTCTTGAACGACATCTATTATCCTATGCTCACGGTCATGACTTCTGAAGATGCTTATTGGTGTGCAATGCTAGCTTACGCTCAGGCAATAAGACAAGGAGAAACGTGTCTTAATGACATGTTCTGCAAGACGTTAGACCGCGCTAAGGCTGCCGAAGAGATAGGCGTGAGAGCGGTTCTCTCAAGCGAAGTAGCAGATTTAGTTCCTGGTCAGGACACAATACAGGATAATGAAAAGGCGGTAGTTGAAAAGAACAATGCGGCGTCTGGAAGAATTAAAGTATGGTTCGGGCTCGAATGGATTCCAGTCTGCTCATCAGAACTGCTGGAGAAAACTAGAGAACTGGCAAACGCACACAAAACCGGCATCCATATCCACCTAAACGAGTCGCTGAAAGAAGTTGAGCTTTGCAAGAAGAAGTATGGAAAAAGACCAACAGAATATCTATATGAGATGGGTTTTCTCGGTCACGATGTTGTTGCAGGACATGGTATCTGGCTCTCGGATGAAGAGATACAAATGATGAAGAAAACTCGAACTAATATCGCCCATTGTCCGGCCCAGAATATGAAGACGGCGGGAGGGGTCGCACGCGTTCTCGACCTACTATCGGCTGGAGTAAACGTAGGTTTAGGTACAGATGCGTATCCCGATATGTTTGAAACTCTACGATGTGCAAAAATGATACAGCACATTACGAGACTGGATGCAACAATAATGCCTGCCTCAAAGATATTTGAGATGGCTACGACAAACGGAGCCAGAGCATTAGGATTGGAAGAAGAAATAGGATCGCTAGAATCTGGAAAAAAAGCGGATCTGATAGTTATGAATCGCAAAACCTTAAGACTCACGCCTAGGCCTACAGCTTTTAGGGGGCAATTCAATCCATTTCCGTCCTTACTGTGGACTAGTACTTATGGGGATATTGAAACAGTTATCATAGATGGCAGAATAACGCTTAACGATGGAACGTTGCAGACGATCGATGAAAGTAAGTTGATGGACAAAGCGAATGAAACTTTTCAAAATCTGCTAGAGAAGATCTGATTTGACTGAAAGTCTCTAAAGATGGTCAATCATGAGTTTTCTAGAGATGAAACAAATTACCAAGAGATTCCCTGGAATGATCGCCAACGATCAAGTCGACCTTTCAGTACAGAAAGGCGATATACATGCTCTGCTTGGCGAAAATGGTGCTGGGAAAACAACTTTAATGAACATTTTGTATGGATTTTATCAGCCCGATGAAGGAGAAATATATCTTCAAGGAAACAGAGTTCAGATCAAGTCTCCTATTGATGCGATGAATCTCGGAATAGGAATGATCCATCAACATTTCATGCTAGTCTCGGCTTTCACAGTCTTAGAGAATATTATTTTGGGCACAAAATCCGACGGCTCTCTTCTTGATCTCAGGCACGAAAGAGAGAAAGTGATCGAGCTTTCCAATCAGTATGGTCTTACAATCGATCTTGATGCGAAAATATGGCAGCTTTCGCTGGGAGAACGACAGCGAGTAGAAATTATCAAGGCACTATATCGACGTGCAAACCTCCTGATACTCGACGAGCCTACAGCTGTCTTAACGCCTATGGAAACCAGGGGACTATTCAAGACACTGAGATCGATGAAAGATGAAAGTCATACGATTCTCTTTATTAGTCATAAGTTGAACGAGATTTTTCAGATTGCTGACCGTATCACTGTGCTGAGAGATGGCCGGGCAATCTCCACATTCAATAGAAGTGATATTAACAAGAAAGAACTTGCGAAAATGATGGTGGGGAGAGATGTAACTTTCGAATATCCCAGAAAAGAGATAGAAGATAGTGAGATAATTCTAAGTGTAAGGGATCTCGCGGCTCTTAACGATAAGAACATGAACGCTATAGAGAATATCAGTTTCGAATTGAGGAAGGGGGAGATCCTGGGGGTTGCAGGCGTTTCTGGTAATGGGCAACGAGAGCTTGCGGAAGTAATTTCTGGTTTGAGGAAAGCAACACGCGGGCATATACATCTGAAAGATAAAGATATCACGAACAAGAATAGAAAACAAATATTGCACAGTGGCGTTGGATTTATCCCCGAAGATAGAACAAATATCGGGCTAATCATGGATTTCTCGGTATCAGAGAATGCGATTTTGGAGGATCATGATAACGGACCATTTTCGAGAAACTACGTCTTGGATGGAAACGAAATAAAGTCGTTTACTGAACGTCTAATCTCGGAGTATAACATCAAGGCTCCGAGTATATCGTACTCGACTAAATTGCTCTCGGGGGGGAATCTTCAAAAACTACTTCTGGCACGAGAACTAACACGAAAACCGCAGGTATTAATCGCTGCTCAACCTACTCGCGGTCTTGATGTAGCCGCTACAGAATTTGTTCATGAAACGCTTTTGGAACAGAGAGAATGCGGAACGGCAATTCTTCTAATATCAGAAGATTTGGAGGAGATTTTGGCATTAAGTGATAGAATCATGGTGATCTATGAAGGAAAGATAATGGGCATGCTAGCGAACAAGAATGTTGACCTAGGTGAGGTCGGAATGATGATGACGGGAACCGTATATGAGGCAAGAGCATGAAATGAAATTGCCTAAAATATCAAATGAATTACGGTTCAACGTTCTGGTCACTATTATGACGATTTTGGTTCCCTTTCTAATTGGTGCAATAATCATGCTCTTTATCTCCGTGAATCCAATCGCCGCGTATAGGTCTTTATTTTATGGAGCATTTGGAACACTATCTGGATTCGGGGAGACTATGGCTAAGGCATCCCCCCTGCTGTTGACAAGTGTGGGGGTAGCTATTGCCTTCAGATGTAGTTCTTGGAATATTGGAGCCGAGGGTCAATTACTCATAGGTGCGATTGTGACAACGTGGCTAGGACTGTTCTTCATACCACTGCCGCCTATAATCATCATTCCACTCGCATTAGTATTATCATTCGTAGCAGGAGGGCTATTCGGATTCATACCCGGCCTCCTGAAGGCACAGTTCAACGCGAATGAGATCATAACAACCATGATGCTCAACTACGTTGCTGTGCTGATAGTAAGCTATCTTGTGAGCGGCCCTTGGGTGTCTGAAACAAAGATGGGTATAACCCCTATGACAGACACTATAACACCTTCTCTACAGCTTCCTGTGATTATTCCCGGTACGAGATTTCACATAGGAGTTTTGCTGGGAATTGTCCTAGCAGTATTCTGTTATTTCCTTTTGTTCAAATCTACCCTCGGATATAAGATTAGAGCAGTCGGCTTGAATCCGCGAGCGGCGAGTTTCGGTGGGATTAATGTAAAAATGGTTATGGTTTTGTCAATGGTGTTGAGCGGTGGAATAGCAGCAATTGGTGGAATGGCTGAAGTCGCTGGTCTACACCATCAACTTATGGATGGTATTTCTCCCGGATATGGTTACACGGCAATTGTCGTCGCGCTATTGGGAAGATTGAACCCCCTGGGCATAATTGTTTCGTCAATTATGTTTGCTGGCCTCATAGTTGGAGCAGACACAATGCAACAACAAGCCGGGGTCCCAATTTCCATAATAAACATTATTCAAGCGCTGGTCATTATCTTCGTTTTAACGAGTGAAGGATTCATGCGTTGGAGGAAAAGAAGAGCATGATCTGGAGTGAAATTCTCAATCAGGTTTTCATTATTAGCATAATTGCTGGCGCAATACGAATAGGTACTCCATTAATAATGGGCGCGATCGGTGAGACTTTCGTTGAGCGTTCAGGCGTCATGAATCTAGGAATAGAGGGCCTGATGTTGATCGGCGCCCTAAGCGGATTTGCAGGTGCGTACGCTACCGGTAACGTCTGGATCGGTGTATTAGCAGCCATAATCATTGGCGGATTAGGGGCGTTGCTGATGGCCTTTCTATCAGTGACTCTTACTGCACAACAGGCAATTGCGGGTATAGCGATTTGGATGCTCTTTGATGGGATGGCCGTTTTTGCCAACAAGGTCTCATATGGTCGCATGGTTCAACTTCCGACCATCACAGGCTTTTCACCTTTGAATATTCCTTATCTGAGTCAACTTCCTATAATAGGCCAAATTCTTTTCAGTCATAACATAATGGTTTATGTTGGAATACTCATTGTAGTTTTCTCAAATATCATTCTCTTCAAGACAGCAATAGGACTTAAGATAAGATCCGTGGGAGAAAATCCCCTTGCCGCCGACTCGCTGGGGATAAATGTAAGTCAGATACGATTCCTGTGCGTTGTGATTGGCGGAATGCTTGCCGGTTTAGGAGGAGCTTATATCACCTTATCGGAACTCCATCTATTCAGCAATTACGTTATTTCAGGAAGAGGTTGGATAGCCTTCACGATCGTGTATTTTGGAAGATGGAAGCCCTATGGAGTATTGATTGCTGGGTTATTCTTCGGATTCGTCGAAGCGCTTCAATTAAGACTTCAATCCGTCTTAGGTACGGCGGTTCCCTACCAACTCTTGCTGATGCTACCATATGTTTTGACCATATTGGTCTTGACATTGTCCTCTGGAAAGCAAGTTGCGCCAGAAGCACTAGCTCGCCCCTACAGAAGAGGAGAAAAATAGTGATCGTCTCAATCTTCTATGCGGACATATCCGCCAACCGCTCCCTAGGCACCGCGGTTGAGTCAAGGTAACCAAACATAGTGAAATCCACGTTCTCTTTACAGATCCAAATGGCCATAATTGTTCAGGACCTGCTGCTACAACCGCGCGGGTTCACAGCGTTTACTGTCAGGAAAGGCCAAACACTAAGAATAATCGACATTGAAGGCCAACAGGTGGGTGATGTCGTTGTCTTCAACCACAGTGATCATGCCGATAAATTGTCGCCTCAGAACACGATCGTGCTAAATCGAACCGCAAATCTGAGAACCGGTAATTCTCTCTTTTCAACCAGAGCGAACAAGATGCTCAAAACAATCTGGCTCATGCTAACCCGCAGAGAACCATACGAATCCAGAAACGAGAAGCGTTACCAGAAAAAACTTAACTCAATCACAGCCTAACAGAGAACGGCTGGCAACAGGCAGACGTAGGATCACCAACCTAGACCACAACATCTTTCATGAGTGGGTCTCATGGTGCGCACACACACAAAAAAAGGATAATCCACGAGATTGGCTAAGATTACGATTATGCCCAAGATAGGGCCAGTAGTCACAGGGTATATTCCTCCATGTATGCCGGCGCGGTTACTTCCCATCCATCCTTGGAACGGAGATAGCCCGTTAGGCTCAAGATCGATTCCTCTTCGCCGTGGGTCAGGAAAACATGCTTTGGCGGAGACTTGAAGCCGTTCAGCCAGCGCTTCAGGTCGTTCATGCCGGCGTGGGCGGAAAAACCATCTATGCTTTCAATCT
>Ga0315279_10011327_pt1 | contig 10340 bp, 8 predicted proteins | sample YL17G06_20_MG_FD_203694 | JGI IMG/M metagenome (GOLD analysis project Ga0315279, IMG submission 203694) | Sediment microbial communities from Yellowstone Lake, YNP, Wyoming, USA - YL17G06_20 | ecosystem: Environmental > Aquatic > Freshwater > Lake > Sediment | place: USA: Wyoming | collected...
GGGGACAGTCCGCAATCAACGTAATGCGGATCAAATCGTCTGGCCAGATTTAATCCAGAATTATGAAACTAAGCCCCTTGGCGAAAATCGCTGATTAATCGTCCTATTCAGTCTGCCGCTCTTCATTCCTTCTCCGTCTTGGCGCGTCTGTGCTTCCATATTATAAATTAGGTGTTCTTGACGGAAAAAGCAAATGGGCTGCCTTCGTCCTGCGCTTTACTGGACTTCCGCCTCCGCGCAGGCTTCGGCGGACAGGTCGGCGAGCCAGGGCCACCTTCGTGCCCAACGCGAGACTTCCGCCTTCGCGCAGGCTTCGGCGGAAAGGTCAGCGAGCCAGGGTCGCCATTGAAAAGAAGAATATCCAATGTCCAGCAAGGAACTCAGAATTTCCAAGGTCAATCGCCACAATGTTTCAAGGGCGGTCAGCCATCGATTATAATCGGATTGCCTGATGAATTGCCGGAATGCCGTGCCGGAACTTGATCTTCGGACATTTCTTGATGGACATTGGACATTCAATTGAGGTTGCTCAAGGGGTGTTCAATAGGGTATGCGCTTTTTTCCTGCCGGCTTTGGCGTCTGGTCATTGGTCTTTGCGGCGGAGCCGTCAGGCCATTCAGGCGGCCGGCAATGGTCCGGCCGCCACTAATTTCTTTTTGCGGCTATCAACAATCAATCCCAATCCCTCAAGGGTTCGTGCGCCAAGAAGAAGCAGGTCGCCCTTTTCAGCAAACACGACTTCATCAACGGTGAATGATTCATTGACCTTGATAACGGCAAATCCCACGGCCCGGGTTACATGAGTGCCGTTGGCCATGACAAATTGGACGTCTTTCTTTTCTCTTTTTATCCCAATAGCTTCTAAAATTGATCCGGCAATCCAGGTATATTCAGACCCGGTGTCGACTAGTATTCTGGGGACTAAAACGCCGCGGGAACGGTTTGATGCGTTTTCAATTTTAGCACTGACGCTGAAACAACCCATGTACTACGATCCTCCAGAATTGTGTTTTTATTGATCGATTTTATTGACTTTATTTAGGACTTTGGTCATTCGAATTTGTTTCGGATTTCGGATTTAGGATTTCGAATTTCCTGGCTGCGGCTTCCTGTGCTGAGCGCAGTCAAAGCATGCCGCGCCAGGTATCTCCCTGGCTAATCACCTGCGGATAAATATACATATTGTCATGCAAAATGGCAGCGCCGCGGCTGCAAACGCCTGATCCACCGTCTGCCGGACGCACGACGTATCCGCATGAAGGCGCATGGTATTTTATCCCTATGTCTTTCGATCTTCTCACCACTGTCGAATACGGCGGTTGTTCCGCCAAGTTGCCCGCCGGCAAGCTCGCTGAGGCTCTGGCCGGATTGCCCCGGATCAAGCATCCTGACCTGCTGGTGGATATCGAAACGCATGACGACGCCGGCGTCTACAGGATCACGGAGGCTCTGGCATTGGTGCAGACGGTTGATTTTTTTCCGCCGGTCTGCTCCGATCCCTTTGAATTCGGCGAAATCGCGGCGGCCAATGCGCTGAGCGACGTGTATGCCATGGGCGGCACACCGCTCACGGCGATGAATATCGCCATGTTCCCGCAGAACCGGATTCCGCTTGAGGTGCTCAAGGAGATCCTGGCTGGCGGGCAATCCAAAGTCCAGGAAACCGGCGCGGTCATCGTCGGCGGCCATACGATTGATGATTATCCGCCTAAATACGGGCTTTCGGTGACCGGGACCATTGATCCCCGGCGGATCATCACTAATACAGGCGCCCGGCCGGGCGATATGCTGATACTCACCAAGCCCATCGGCGCCGGCGCTATTGCTGCCGGGCAGCGCATGAAGATGGTTGACGGACCGCAGTATCGCGCGGCGCTGGATTGCATGAAACAGCTGAACCGGCGTGGGGGAGAGATCATGCGGGAACTGGGCGTGCGCTCGGCCACGGACATCACCGGATTCGGGCTTGCCGGGCATGCGCTGAAGATGGCAAAAGGCTCCGGCGTGACGCTTGTTATCCGATGCGCGGAAGTGCCGTTGCTGGACGGCGCGTATGAGCTGGTTGACGGCGGCTGCATTCCCGGCGCGTCATTCCGCAATCTGGAGTTCGTGGAGCCGGATTGCCGCTTCGCCCCGGACCTTGACTACGCGCTCCGCATGCTGTGCTGCGACGCGCAGACCTCCGGCGGACTTTTGATGTGCGTTGCGCTGGACGCCGTGGAGAGAGCGATTGACATGCTGCGCAACGGCGGCCATGCGCGGGCGCGGTGCATCGGCGAAGCTGCCGAAAAGGGGGAGAAGAGCCTGGAGCTTGCGTAATAGCGTTCAGCGGCGCGACGCCTCTCACGCGCTGACGGCCTTGATGGCCTCCCGCTCGGTAGGGCATATCGATATAAGCCGGTCGACCCCGAGCAGGCCGATCAGCTCGCGGACGACATCATTGGCCCCGTAGGCCGCGCATTTCCCGCCGATCTTCGCGATGGTCCCGAGCAGATCTTCAATTTGCTGGGCGCCATAGGTGTCCACGATGTCAAGTCCGGAAAGATCGAAAACATATTTGGTGGCTGCGGCGTCGTACAGCGTTTTCTTGAGCGCGAGCAGCTTTTCCTTGTTCTGGATGATCGTGAGCTGGCCCGAAATAGTGATGCGCCGCACGCCTTTTTCATTCTGGGCCACATAGACCAGCCCGACATCTTCGTCGCAGTTTTTCTGCGCCCAGACGTCGTCCTGCGATATTTCAAACTCCACGTCGGTCGCGTACATGGGAAAAACTTTCTGCAGCTGGGCCGATTCGAGCAGGCGCCGCAAACGGGTTGTGACGTTGACCAGACACAGATAGCCTCCGGTTTCGGCCACGCGCTTGCGCATGCGTATCAGGAGGCCTATACCCGAGCTGTAAAGCTGTTCGACGCCCGCAAGGTCCACCACGACCCGGTCGGATTGTCCCTGGGCAAGCGTGGCTTCGATCTTATTTTCGATGCTGATGATGTTGTCCATGGAGATGGAATCCGGGAAGGTGATCCAGGTATACCCCATGCGTCGCTGGATGGTAAGTTCGCTGTTGGCCATGGGCCTCATCCTTCCTCTATCTGGCTTTCTTTCGTGACGCGGAATTTTTTGTTTGTCATTTTAGATTTAACCAGTTTGGTCATGCCGTAAAAATCCAGAATGGTCCCCGGGTAGACGTCGCCCGCTATGGCGATATGGCCTTCGTGCTGCGTGGGATCGTTGATCATGCGCTGAAGTTCGGCTATTTTTTCATCCACGTATTTGATTTTAAGCGCGAATTGATTGAGCTCGTCTATCCACTTGCGCAATTCGTTCTTCTGGCGCTCGGTTACGGCGTCGCCGGCCTTTTTGAAAATGGCCGCCTTGGTCTGGACCTGCTTTTTGACGGCGGCGGCGGATCCGCCGATTTTGTCCTTGAGCGCGGTCAGCTCCTTGATCTTTTCCAGCGTCTGTTCCTTGTTCTTGTCGTACAGCGAAAGTTTCGTTTCACCGACATTCTCATTGCCGACATTATAGACGCGGATATTTTCCGAGGCCCGGATATGGCCGCCTACCAGACTTGCCTGCGCATGGGGCATCTCGAACGAGTCGCAGGTGCAGATGGAATGAAGGCAGAATTTTTCAATCGTGCACACCCCTTCGGTTTTTATTTCGGCGTTTTGTATGAATGCCGCCTGAACGCCGGTCTTGGCCTGGATGAAGGTGTCATTTTTTCCGATAATGCCCTGGCGGACCGTCACTCTGCCGTTGCGGGAGATAACACGAGATGATTCGACAACCCCGTGGATGGTGATGTTACCCTCAGCCTCGACAACAAACCCCGGCTTGATTCCGCCGCTGATCTCCAGATCCCCGGTGTGCTTGATGTTGCCGACCGAAAAATCGATATCGCTGTTGACTTTGAGCTGTTCGGTGATACTGTACATGCCGGCTTCGGTTTTAAGAACGCCTGCTTTATCGGCAATCATTTCTTTGCCGTCACTTGAAATGCGGATGTTTTTGCCGGCGGGAAAGGGGATGTCTTTTCCGGGCGTTGGGCGCAATTCCGTGCCGGTCACGGCGATGCCGGGTGTCCCGGGGGTCGGGGGGACTTTAGTGGCGATCACCTGGTCCCTGGCCACCTGCACGAACGCCTGGATATCACGAAAGTCAACAGACCCGTCGGCGCGCTCATGCGGCTTGGCGGTGGTGCTGATATCGATCGAGAACTCAATTTTCGCATCCGTCCCGTTCACCGGCTCCGTGGCCACGGCGGCAACGATATCGGCGTCGTATTTCGCGTCGAGTACGGCCTTGACGACGGCGTCTGTTTGCACGCCGGAACGAACGCCTCGTAATTTCAGAAAATGCAGGACCGCGGCCGGCGTCGGTTTGATGCCGTTTGCCAGGCACAGCGAATTCATGCGGATAACGGCCTTTCGTTCGTTCATGGAAATGGTGATATAGTTGTCAAGCGCCGAATTATAATATTCAAAAAGCGGCCCGATGCGCTCCGGCAGATTGCGCGCGCGGTTAACGACTTCCTGGATCTTATCCAGATCGCAATTGGTAATATTCGCGGCTTCAACGGCCCGGGCGACCGCTGCAAGGGACACCGCGCTTTTCTGTTCCGGCGTCACGCGGATAAACACGCCATCGGTGCGCTCTTCAACGCTGAAAAACTGCGACAGGGGATTGTCCATCAGCCGGTTTCCTTATGATAATCATCAGTCCGCTTATAGTGATTGTATCATGCGGTTACGGCGGATTGCAAGCGGATTGTCCGCCGCCGGCCACGAAACGCTCGATATAATGCGCGCACGCCTCCGCGCCGTCCGAACACACGGGCGCAGGCCGCGCCCGGGACGATACCGAGGCGAGGACCTCATCCCACGCAAGGGACGCATACTCCCGCGTCGGCAGGCAATAGCCGTGTCCCCAGGCGCGGACCGCGGCCTCGAGCACCGGATATTCCGCGAAATCAAGGCGGGGAAGGTAGAGCAGGGGAGAGCCGTTGAGCATGCATTCGGCAACGGTCCCGTAGCCGATTTTTGACACGGTAAGATCGACCGACGCGGTCAGGTCTTCATAGGTAAAGACCGATTTGTCGACTATATGATAATTCCCCGGCGCCCGCGGCAGCGGGTCCAGCCCGAAAAATTCCCAATCGTCAAATCGACGCAGCCGGGAAAAATCCGTATTTTCAAGACCGAATGCTCCCAGATAGATGAGCGCCGTACGCTTATTCGCGCTGATGCCATAATGCGCGCGGATGCGCTCATGCCGGGGAACACCGGCGCGTCCCACCACCGGCACATCGATACGATTGGCAAAATACGACATGGGATTAGCCGGAGCGATTGCCAGAAGCAAGCCCGCGCTCTGGTATTGCCGCAGGATTTCGTGAACGCAGGGACGGTACTTCGGGTTTGCATCCAGATAATCGGCATAGATATCGAACCAGGTGAAATTGGTGCAGGCGATTGAGGGTATGCCCGATTCCGCCGCTACGTCAAAGGCGAAAGGCACGATATCGGAAACGATGCCATCGATGCCCCGCTCGCGGCACCAGCGTACTTCATCATGAAGCTCCGCGTGGTTTTTTTCGGCGATTTCGCAATACGACCACATGGTGGCCTTGATATCGACGGTAACGCCGTCCTTCTGGACGCAGCCGCAATCGAAACTCGCCGGCGCACAGGTGAAAGGGTGCGTGATCTCTTCGCGTAAAAACCGTTCGGGCAGCGCTGTTCGGATGATCAGGTTGACATCCGATGAGAACCGGCCGCAGACGGCGCACGACCGCACGCCGTGTCCGTAGCCGTGGGAGGTAATGTAATAGAGAAGGTTCATCAGACAATCGCCGGAATCGCAGCGCTGTTGCGAATCACGGAAAGATACGTTTTGCCGCGCTGCTCTCGATATCGCATCCGGCACGGATGTATTTTATGGCTTTTTGTCCACGAATTTCCGGAGGTATCTCCCGCAGATGACGAGTGATGTTTCCACAATGCGCAACATCGGGATCAGCGCCCATATCGATTCAGGCAAAACCACGCTTACCGAACGGGTCCTGTTCTACTGCAAAAAAATTCATATTATGCACGAGGTAAAAGGGACCGACGGTGTTGGCGCCACCATGGATTCCATGGAGCTGGAGCGGGAACGCGGCATAACCATTCAGTCGGCGGCAACCAATGTCGAATGGCGGGACCATTCGATTAATATCATCGATACGCCGGGCCATGTCGATTTCACCATTGAGGTGGAGCGTTCGCTGCGCGTGCTCGACGGCGCCATTCTGGTGCTGTGCTCCGTGGGCGGCGTGCAGTCGCAAACGCTTACCGTGGCAAAACAACTCGCGCGCTACAAGGTCCCCCGTATCGCTTTTGTAAATAAGCTTGACCGTGTGGGCGCGGATCCCTTTAAGGTCCATCAGCAGCTATCGGAAAAACTCGGCTATCACGCGGTGCTTTTGCAGATGCCGATCGGGGTGGAGGACAAACTCGAAGGTATTATCGATCTCGTGCGGCTTAAGGCGCTTTATTTCGACGGCGATAACGGCGAAAATATACGCGAGGAGGAGGTCCCGGCGGATTTAATCGAAGAAGCCCGCGCGCGACATGAGACCCTGGTCGATGAGGTTTCGCTCTATTCCGATGAACTTGCGGAAGCATATCTGGAAGGTCGGGTGACCGAACCGATGATCCACGATGCCATCCGCCGCGGAACTATCGCGCAGAAAATGACGCCTGTCTGCATCGGCAGCGCCTACAAGAACAAGGGAGTGCAGCCGCTTTTAGACGCGGTGGTGCGCTATCTGCCCAATCCGGCGGAGCGCGTGTACGAAGCGTTTGATCTGGACAATGACGGCGCCGTTATGCGCCTCGAAACGGCGGATGACAAGCCGTTCGTGGGGCTTGCATTCAAGCTCGAGGAGAGCGCCTACGGCCAGCTCACCTATGTGCGCATTTATCAGGGAAAAATCGCCAAAGGCGATGAACTCACGAACAGCCGGACGCACAAAAGCTTCAAAGTCGGGCGTTTGATGCGCATGCACGCCGAGGCGCGCGAAGAAATCTCGCAGGCGCCGGCCGGCGATATCGTCGCTTTTTTCGGCATCGATTGCGCGTCGGGCGACACCTTTTCCGGCGAAGGCGTCAACTGCAGCCTTTCGCGCATGCATGTGCCCGAGCCGGTGATATCGCTTGCCGTCAAGCCCAGGGACAAGCGGTCATCCGATTATCTTGCGAAGGCGCTTAACCGATTTACTAAAGAGGACCCGACGTTCCGAACGTTTCTTGACCCGGAATCGAACGAAACCATCATCAAGGGGATGGGCGAGCTGCACCTGGACGTCTATATCGAGCGCATGCGCCGCGAGTATAAGGTGGAGCTCGAAACCGGCATGCCCCAGGTGGCGTATCGCGAAAAGATTTTAAAGCGGGTCGATTTCGATTATACGCATAAAAAGCAGACCGGCGGCGCGGGCCAATATGGCCGTGTGGCCGGATTCATGGAGCCAATTGACGAGAAGGAATACGAGTTCGTGGATGAAATCAGGGGCGGCGCCATTCCGCGCGAATTCATCCCCTCGTGCGACAAAGGCTTCCGCGCCTGTCTGGACAAAGGCACGATCATCGGCTTTCCGATCGTGGGCATTCGCATCACCATCAACGACGGCAATGCGCATCCCGTCGATTCGTCGGACATCGCTTTCCAGCATGCGTCCATAGGCGCGTTCCGTCAGGCGTATGTAAAGGCGAATCCCGTCATCCTGGAGCCGATCATGAAAGTGGCGGTCGAGGGCCCTTCGGAATTCCAGGGCAACGCCATCGCCAGCCTGACGCAACGCCGCGGCATCATCCTTGCCACCTCCGAAGACAACCATTTTTCGCGCGTGGAGGCCGAAGTGCCGCTGTCGGAGATGTTCGGCTATTCCACGGTATTGCGTTCATTGACCCAGGGGAAAAGCGAATTCACCATGGAATTCTCGAAATACGCCCGCGTGCCCGGCCCGATAGCCGAAAAACTGATTGAAGAATTTTCGGAAAAAAGGAACGAACGCGTCACGCGGAGATAATTTTCGTCTACGGAGATACGCCTATGCTGAAAACGGAAATGATCAGGCGCAGTCCGCTGCGCATTCTGGAAAGGTCTACGCACGGCGGACTAGGCAAGGGCAATATCGGCGTTATTGCCGCGCCCATGGGACTGGGGAAAACCGCGTGTCTGGTGCATATCGCCACGGACCAGCTCTTCCAGGACAAGCATGTCATCCATGTCTCCTTCGCTAAAAATCCCGAGCATATTCATTCATGGTATGAAGACATTTTTAATGAAATGGCGCATCGCTATAAACTAGATGGCACGGACGAGTTGCATAATAGTATAATCAGAAACAGGATTATCATGAATTTCCGGCAGGATGCCATGGCCATAGCCCATGTGGAAAAGAGCATCCGTTCGGTGGCGGAAAACGCGCACTTTAATGTCGACACGCTGGTGGTCGACGGCTATGATTTTTCCAGGGGAAATATCGACGACATCCGGGAATTCAGGCGGTTTGCCCTTGAGCTTGGTCTTGAGGTTTGGTTCAGCGCATCGGTAAACCGGGACACCGGACCGACCGCGGTCCCCGCTGAAATCGCACGGTTTATGGATGATATAGCTATTCTGATCACCCTAGAGGCCAAAGGCGAACATACCCGTTTGCACCTTCTGAAAGATCATGATGCCCATGCGGTGCAGGACATCCATCTGGAGCTGGATCCGCATATCCTGCTTATTTCGCGGCGGTTTTGATCCGGGCCTGCGCCGCGCTTCGTGCGGCGGCCTGGTTCCGCTCTGCGTTCTGTTTTCCGTTTTCATAATGCGATTGCCGGCACAATCGCTCCAACCCCGCGAAGAGTATCATATTCCGCTGGCGAAACTCAGCGTCTCATTTGACGAAGAGACGCATGCGTTCCAGAAAGTCCGGATTTCGTATGAGGGACAGGATGATTATTCCACCATTGCGCGGAACGACGATCAGTTTGTTCATGTCACCCGCAATGGCGTTGAAAAACACCTTTATCAGGAACCGTGGGACCAGGCGTTTGCGATAAGCGATTTTGAGGCCCGGGAACTCGATCACGTATGCAAAACATTTATCGAAACCCTTAAGGGTTTCGAAGGTGATTTGCAAAAAGAGCGTTGGGGCCGGTGTCTGTATCTGGACGCCTTCATGCCCAGGTTCCTGCGCGGGTTTTATTATCTCTATTGCGCTGCCCGCAACAACATTGAAGCATTGCCGCTTTCGGCGAGGGTGGCTGATTCCATGTATGACGTTTCGCTCAATTCGCCGGTATCCGACGCGCGCCTTGCCGCCTGGCGCACAGGCGATAATATCATCAAACTCCGCATTATCACAAAAGAATTGGCGTATCAACTTGAAACCTGGCAGAAAAAAGAGCTGGAAAATCCAAAACGAAATAAGGAAATCTCATACGGCGCCGACCTTGAGGAGGCCTTCAGCCTTTTTGTGCGGACCTATTTTGTAATCAAGAGCCAGCCCACCCTGGCGGCGAAGAAGAAATAGATTGGTCTATAATGCCGGCAATCCCCCGCGGCTCCAGGCGAATACACTACGATCCAGAGGAAATGCATTTCTGCAACATGTGAGTAGCATATATGCGCCATTTTTTAAAGGTATAACCGCAATTTATATATTATATTTGTGACGCAAGGGCGCTAATCCATCTCTACACAGCGATAATCCAGTTGAAGAACCGACGAAATTCCCTGCTTATCCTAGGATTGATCTCAGCACTAGCTCCCAGCCAGGTGCCGGAACAGCGCACCGCCTTTGCGATCCCGCTGCCCAAGCTGTATGTCGCAAAGAATAGCGGCTCCGCGGAAGTCCGCATACAATTCAACGATTCCAAGGACCAGTTTATCATAGCCGGGATGGATGATTCTCATATCATTGAAACACGGGAAGGCAGGGAAACACGGATTTACGCCGAATCGATGACGAAAGCTTATGAGCTTTCCGATTTTGAGGCCAGACAAATGGACAAAGTCGCAAAATCGCTGCTGAAAACTCTTGATATTCTTGAACATGATTTGCAGCATTCGCGCTGGGACCGCTGTTTATACCTGGATGCCTATTTTCCCAGGTTTATGCAGGCCTATTACTACCTCTATTGCGCGGCCCGCAATTCAGGCAATGCGCTGCCGCGTTCCTGCCGGATCCCCGACGATTCATTCGATGTATCAATTCAATCGCTCAAGTCCGATGCCCGCATTCAATGCTGGCGGACATCGCCGGACCATATCATAAAGTTTCGTATTATCATCAAAGAGCTGAT
>Ga0315279_10011328_pt1 | contig 10340 bp, 8 predicted proteins | sample YL17G06_20_MG_FD_203694 | JGI IMG/M metagenome (GOLD analysis project Ga0315279, IMG submission 203694) | Sediment microbial communities from Yellowstone Lake, YNP, Wyoming, USA - YL17G06_20 | ecosystem: Environmental > Aquatic > Freshwater > Lake > Sediment | place: USA: Wyoming | collected...
CATAGAGGTTCCCCTGGTCGTCGGTGTCGACCGAAGAGATGAGCGGCATGGGAGTCAGCGGGAAGGTGTACTGCCTTTCGGCCATGATTCCGCCGTTAGTCTCGGAATAATAGCGGACTACGCGATGATTATGCGAGTCGGTTACATAGACGCGATTGGGATACTCCTCGCTGGTCGAGACCGCCACGCCGGTGGGATACGATATTGCGCCCAGGTCTGAGCCCCAGCCGCCGCATGACGCCTCCAATGTGCCGGACGCCGAGAAGCGGAACAGCTCGAACGCGCCGCCGTCGGTCACATAGATATCATCATTGCCTGAGTTTTCGTCACCGTAGTCGGCATAATCGAGCGAGGTTGGGAAGCGAAGCGTTTCCGTGCCGAAGGAGCTTTCCCATATTAGGGAATCGAGGTTGGCATCGTAGCGCAGCTTGACGACACGTCTATTGACCTGGTCGAGGACGAACATGCGGTCGCTTTCTGGCTTGAAGTAGCGTCCGTGTGACGTTACCGCCACGTCGACCGGTTGGACGAAGCGGCCGACGGTGTCGTATCCGGCGAGGGAGAAGTGGATGACGCTGGGGGCGATGGTGTCGTCGAAAGCAAAGTAAAATGGTTCAATTGGAAGACCATATCTCTTGACCCCGAGCGGGTTCCTGACTCCCCCTGATTCCAGGAGCGTGAATATCGTCAGCTCGTCATAAGCCGGGTCGCAGAAAATGTAATGATAGGTGTCGAATTCCACACCCTCGATTCTTATGAAGGCGCCCCCGCGCGGCTGCCTTAAAGCCGCAGCATCTTCGCCCCCCACTTCCCTGACATAGTTCTGGCACATCCGCGCCGGCTCGTTCGTGCCCAGGAAATTGGTGGGCGTGATGACCGGATCAGCCACCGCCGCCGCAGACCAGGCTAACGCCACGATTATGACGACGTTCCTTTTCATATTTACCTCCACCCCACCCGCAGCCAGGTGGCCTCATTGGTGCGGGTATCGAAGATGAATAGCATGGCCGGGGAGAAATAGGCATAGCTCTCTTGAGCGAAATAGTAGTACACGAGGTATGGTCCAACCCGGTCACAATCTCCGATTTCGTTTAGTATATATCCATTATTTATGTCGGGCATACCAATTTCAATTGAGTCAATCACTGACAAGGAATGAGAACTGAATATTTTTTTATAACTTGGGTAGTACGTGGTATCTGCCAACCCGACGTAACTGGAATTCAGCGCAAAAAGGTACACCAATGAATCGCCTTGCCCCAAGCCGAATATAAAGGAGAAATGACCGGGGTCGCCCACGCTAACGCTGTCCAGGACCATGTTTCTTCTGCTATCAAGGCGCACCAAATACATGCTGTGGTCCGACCAATCGCGAAATAGTGTATCGTTCAGAGGAGATATTTGCTTAAAATACCTAAAGGGTCCAACACGGGGGAAATCCGCTTCATTGAATATATAGGGCCTGTTGTGGGATATGGAAAGCCTGCCAGCATTATCAAAAGCGAACCGCCCAACTCTTTCTTGTGTGGAATCATTAGCGTATACGAGGAATCTAACGTCTGGATGTCGAGAGTCAATATAACCATAGGGATTCAGTATCGCGACATTCCGAAGAGCGGCCGTGCGCACAATCACGCCGTGGTCATCCACAATAGCATATAAGGTCATCTTTTCTCTATCCGACCACGAGTTCTTTCCAATTTCACCCGTAGTGACTAAAACGAGAAAATAGTTTCTGTCATTTCTGCTGATGATCACAGGGGTCTTAAAGGCCAGTTCGCCCACAATGTCGATATTTATTGAATCAACAATAGTTTTAGTAACCAAGTCGATTTTTTTAAAATCTAAACTAGTACTATCAGTGGGGGTGTGATAACTGCAAATGTAGTAGTCGAGTGGCTCTTGTGCGACTACAACAAAGCTGCTTTGCAACAGCATGATAATGACCATCAGGGTCACTCTATTCCCAAGGCTTTGCATACTTGCTCCCTCTGACCCACTTCACATAATAGAAGGTTTTTACTTTGTCATTCCAATTGTCTTTTGTCACATTTCTCATTTCCCCGGAACCCTCATGATACCCATATATCCATAGGTCCTCTTTATTGGGAAAACTGGAAATGCTATCTGATTCGTTGCATTGGACGCAAAGGGAATCCCAGGTTTTTTGCTCGGATTTCATGTGAGTTTTCAAATTTGTGAGGAATATGTATTTTCCGTTATGCGTATTGATCTTCCAGCTCCAGGCCAGGCTGTCCCATCGACACCTAGTATATCCCAAAGGCTCTGTTGTTTGGCCGGCAAACACAGAGGCCCAATACAACCTAAGCATTTGCATCGTGCCTGTGGCGCTGCTCTGAGTGTTCTCGCATGGAGTCTTGGTATCTCGGCAGGTGTCGCCCTGTGAGCTTATGAAGTTGTCCCAATAATCGTTATACTGCGGGTTGTAGTAGATTTTACCCAGGCGATGCTCGTGGCAGTGCCTCTGGTCATTGCTCCCGGCATACTCGACCCAGGCTATGGCTTTAATTATATCATAGTGCAAAGAATCCAAAAAGGCGGCATTAGGGGGGTCTCTGTCAATTAGTATTCTCTTCGTTCGTAGCGTATCCGTGCCGTTGGTGGCAAGCGTATCGGTGTTCACCTTGAACATATTATTTATATTCGGTATGTGCTTTAGAGCCCCCTTGCTTTCTATGGTCAGCTTACCCCCCACAACGTACAAAGAATCCTTGTTGAATCCTACGGCGCAGTTAGCAGTGATTCTATTCCATCTACGGTAGACAAGGGAATCGGCGGGAAATTGCCGCCAGAACGTGTCAGGTCGCACGCGAGCATTCTGGACATCTTCGCTCCCTATCCACCGGCTCTTATACTTATACCCGGCGCTGTCGACCTTGTCGTTAACCGAGAGCGAGGCGTTGTTGCTGTCGCGCAGAAAAGTCAGGCTCACCACCAGGCTATCGCGCACCTTCATGGAGTCGGAGCGGATGAAGACGGTGTCGGTGAAAACGCCCCCCACCTGGGTCTTTATCTTGGGCAGGGCGACATCTAAATTGTCCTTCCACCAATTGCCGCCCAGAGTATCGCCCCCCTGCGGGAAACCGACTCTCTTCCCATTCCTTCCGATGGCAGAAAGACCCTTTCTCAAGACCTGTAACTGCCATGCCTCTTCCTTGGATGGGCCCTTACGCAATTTCCCCCTACGGCTTTTTGGGGGCAATTTGGAATCGCTCTCGCCACGATGAATTAGTGAAACATACAAATACTTGCCCGTATTCGGTTATACGCCTTGTGGACCCGAATTGCAATCAGAACTTTGAAAACTCGCATTGCCGCCGCGCCCCAACAAAAAAAGCGGGGAATTGCTCATTCCCCGCTTCCAAACTAAGGTATTATAGATTTTTTAATTCAGATAGGCCCGCAAGGCTTTGGACCTGGAGGCATGACGCAGCCGCCGGATCGCCTTCTCTTTGATCTGCCGCACCCTTTCGCGGGTCAACGAGAACCGCGCCCCGATCTCTTCCAAAGTCAGCGGCTTCTCATGGCTGAGTCCGAAATAGAGATTGATGACCTCGGCCTCCCTCGGTGTCAGAGTGTCCAGGGCCTTGTAGATCTCCACCCGCAGCGACTCGGAGAGCAGCGACTCGTCGGGGGATGGCTGCATCTCGTCCTCGAGAATGTCGATGAGGCTGTTGTCTTCCGATGCCGAGAAAGGGGCGTCGAGCGACAGGTGCGAGTTCGATATCTTGAGCGTATCCGAAACCTCGCCCTCGGTCAGCGAAAGCTTCTTGGCGATCTCGTTCGGCGACGGCTCACGGCCAAGGTCCTGCTGCAAGGCCGACGACACTTTGCCGATCTTGTGCAAAGTGCCAACCCTATTTAGCGGCAGGCGCACGATACGCGACTGTTCCGCCAGGGCCTGCAAGATGGCCTGACGAATCCACCAGACGGCGTAAGAGATGAACTTGAAGCCCCTGGTTTCATCGAACCTCTTGGCGGCCTTAATGAGCCCGATGTTACCCTCGTTGATAAGATCTGCCAGCGATAAACCCTGATTCTGATACTGCTTAGCCACAGAAACCACGAAGCGCAAATTGGCCTTGGTCAACTTTTCAAGGGCCTTATGGTCTCCCTTCCTTATTCTCTTGGCCAACTCCACTTCCTCGGCAGCGTTGATTAAGGGCGTTTCGCCAATTTCCCGAAGATATAGATCCAAGGACCTGTCCTCGTCACGATATCTTCTGGTAGTTTTTGCCAACAGTTAAGACTCCTTTTCTAATAGTAATACAGGCCGATAACCGGCCAATATTAAACCATTACATCAAATCATTAGTTCCATTTTCATTTTGTCTCGGGCGTTACGGCCACAAAAATGTTGGCATCCCCCCTCTTAATATAGAAAGAAACGGGCTTGGCGCTCTTGCGCAGCTGGTCGGCGACCATGTAGAAGTCGTTGGAGGTTTTGATCTCCTTGTTTCCCATCTTGAGGATTATATCTCCGACCACAAGTCCGCCTTCGTCGGCAGGTGAGCCAGGCTCAACACCTGTGATAATCACACCCGGAACATATTCCACATTGTATTGGGCGGCGTTATCCTGGGTTAAGGTCTCTACTGAGAGCCCCAGGAACGATTTGTCCTCGGTTTCCTCTTTCTGCATCTTCTGCTCTTTGGACACGAATTCGGTGCGGTCACCCAGCTTTACATTGATGTTCTTATAAGCGCCGTTACGCCACACCTCCATCTTAGCCACGGCGCCCGGACCCTCCTTGGCCACCAAGAAACGGAACTGCTGGGCGTCGTTCACCTTCGAGCCGTTAAAACTCGTTATGACGTCACCCACTTTGAGCCCCGCTTTATCAGCAGGGGTGTCGGGATCGACCTGCGCCACAAGGATACCCTCAGTGCCCGGTAACCCATTAGCATCCTTGAGCTCCTGCGTGATGTTCTGGGGATAAATTCCGAGGTAGCCGCGGGTCACTGTGCCGGATTTCATAAGCTGTTCGGCCACATCCCTTGCCATGTTGATAGGAATTGCAAACCCGATGCCAACGTTGCCCCCGGAGGGGGTCGCAATCGCCGAATTGACCCCTATGGCCTCGCCCGCGAGATTGACTAGCGGACCGCCGGAATTACCGGGGTTAATGGAAGCGTCGGTCTGAATGTAGTTTTGATAAGACGGCATCTCGTCTCCGAACACCAATCCTTGACGACCCTTGGCCGATACCACCCCCACGGTTACAGTTCGGTCCAGGCCCAGGTTCGGGAACGGATTGCCGACGGCCATGACCCAGTCGCCAACCAGGATCGAATCGGATTCGCCAAGCTCTATCGTCGGCAGGCTCCTGTCGGCAACGATTTTGAGGACTGCGATGTCAGTCTCTTTGTCGGCGCCGACGATTTCGGCCTTGTACTTGTGTTCGTCCGAGAGCTGAACTGTGACCTTGTCGGCGCCCTGAACCACGTGGCTGTTAGTGAGAATGTAGCCATCGGGGGTGAAAATGAATCCCGAACCGAGAGACTCGGAACGTCGCATGCGCGGCTGATTGGGAGTTCTTCCCTCCGGCGGTATGCCGAAGAATCTCCTGAAAAAGTCGTCATCCATAAACGTATGGAATCTGTCCTCCGAAACCGATTCGGCGGAGATATTGACAACCGCCGGCCTGACTTCCTCGGCAATTTTTACAAACGGCGAGTGGCCGTAAGCCGGCATGACATCCGAGGGAGAGTAGACCTGCCTCGGTTGTTCAGATTGGGCCTTGAGCTTATCGGGAAGCGATATATTAGAGCCGATGATCATTCCCACCAAAGCGAATATTCCGGCAACTGCCGCAATAAGCATCAAGCCTCTTAGCTGTGCCCAGTACCTCATTTTTTAATTCCTCCTCAAAGGTAGCAAACTTATATGTTAATTTCCCTTGATTCCAATGTCAATGTCTTTTTGATATTACTGAAAATCCTGCGAAATGTTCCATGTTTGCCCGTAATCGCTCTGCATTCGCAGCCGCCGCATGTGTGCCAAGCGGTTAACACTTAAGGGGTTCCTTTTCAGTAATGGGGGCTGTTTTCAACTCACCCTCGTGGCGGACCCGGAAAGCTCAAAGCGAGGATAGGACAGGGGATGTCGATATCGGCGATAGATATTTTTTAAGATGTACAGAAACTGGCACAGGATGGAAACTAACGCCGCAACCAAGATCGTGGATTCTCCAATTTGATATGGCAAGTCCTGGACATAAAGATTATACTGAAAGAGCCGAATCCAATTGAAAGAACCAACAATCATCTCCCGGGGAGGAAGGGCCAGAATGAAACGGGGCATAATATTAATCATCTTTATCATCTGCCACGGCAGCGCCCAGGCGCAAACCAAAGGGCTCCAGATCTTTGACGAGCTCAAGTCGCTTATCATTTCGGTGGCCGATTCGATAACGCCGGCGGTTGTGCATATCGAAGTCATCAAAAAACAGGATACGCAGCGTTACCAATCACTCGGCTCCGGCCTGATTATCGACCCCTCCGGTTATATCCTGACCAACGAACACGTCGTCGACCAGCACGTCGAGGTGATGGTAACGTTGCAGTCAAACCGGGAATACAGAGCAGAGGTGATCGGCACCGACCAGCTGACCGACCTGGCGCTGATAAAAATCAACGTCCCGCCTAATGTGGAGCTTAAGGCCGCCAAACTTGGGAATTCGGATTCGCTGCAGGTGGGCGAATGGGTGATTGCGGTCGGAAACCCCTATGGATTCGATCGCACCGTCTCATTCGGTATTGTCTCTGGAAAGGGACGTGTACTCAGCGTCATGTCGGCCACTCCGCTTCTGAATAATTTTATCCAGACCGATGCCGCCATTGCGCCCGGCTCATCTGGAGGGCCCCTGGTGAATCTCAGGGGCGAGGTAATAGGGATCAATTCGCGCGGCCTGGGACAAACGCAAGGATTCACCATTCCGATTAATGTAGCCATCGATGTTCGGGACAAGCTGCTCAAGACCGGAATCATCGAGCGCGGCTGGGTCGGCATCATCACCCAGCCTTTGAACCGAAGCTACGCCAAGTACCTCGGCAGGCCCGAAATGGAAGGTGTGCTCATCTCCGATGTCATAGAGGATTCGCCGGCCGACAGGGCAGGCCTGAAGCCCGGCGACGTTCTTCTCGAGTTCGGGGACCAAAAACTAAGCGCCGAAAAAGATGACGATCTCAACAAGCTAACTCTGATAATAGCGCAGACACCGGTGGGCGCCGTGAAGACGCTGACGCTGTACAGGGGCGGCGCCACCAAGAATCTCAAGGTCGTCATCGGCGAGCAGCCCAAAGTGAAACCGGATGAATACGAAACCAAGTACGGATTCACCGTCAAGGAAATTACCGACGATTTGTACAGGACGCATCTGCTTCAGGCCAGAGACGGCGTTTACGTTTCGTTTGTCGACGTAGGCACCATCGCCGACAAAGGAAATCTGGCGGAAGGTGATGTGATCATGGCAGTCGACGAGAAAAAGACGCCCGATTTCAATGCCTTCAAATCGGCCATGGAGGCCTCCGAAAAAGAGAGCTATATACTCCTTTCGGTCTTGCGAGGAAAAGACAGAAGGCTGGCGCTACTTGATAAAACCGATCTCGGCGACGACCAGGCGGTCGACACCCTGAACAGGCAATGAGCCGGGCGATGGAAAATAGGCCCGACGATTCCTGCGTCGTGAGGAGCTTTCCATCCCAGAGAAAACCGGCCGGCAGCCTGCTGTTCGCAGGAGGTGATTAAGGTCGGCCGCCGACCGGTTCAAAGCGCTTGCTATTCGTTCACGCGAGAACGGCTCGCCCTTCCGAAGCTATTTGAGCTTGGGCACGAATTTCTCATATCTATCCTCCACCTTCTTCCAATCGATATTGGAAAGATAGGCGTCGATATACGCCGCCCTATTCGGACCCTGATCGTGATAGTATGAATGCTCGAAGCAGTCCATGGCGACAAGCGGGACCGCACCCCAGAGGCCGCCCTGGTTATGGCTGTCGCCGATGAAGTTGCGTAGCTTGGCGTCGCTCGGATCCCAGGCCAGTACTGTCCAACCGAGGGCCACTTTGCCGCAGGCCACGAAATCCTCGCGCCATTTTTCGAACGACCCGAAATCCTGCTTTATCTTGTCTGACATCGCCCCCCCGGGATTGCCACTGCCGCCAAGCACTTCCCAATATATCTCGTGGAGCACCTGGCCATTGGCATTGAATGTTTCGTGCCTTTTCAAACCGCCAAACTCCGAAAAATTGGCGTTGGCCGCGGACCGGTCGACGCTGTCGAGCTTCCTTTCGATCTCGTTTCTCTTATTCACATAACCGACATAGTGAGTGTCGTGATGGAACTTGTTGGTCTGCTCCGAAATTCCTTTGAGGGCGTTGTAAGTAAAAGGCAGAGGTTTTGGTTTAAACTCAGAGGCCATTTATTGATCCTTTCTGCAAATATCCGTTTTGTGTGCTGAGCTCAGCTCAAATCCTGACTTGCTCTATAAAGAAATCCGTGGTCGGGGATGTTTCAATTACGCCATTCTGCGTAGCATTCCAATATTTCACTGCAAGCCGGCCTTCATTCTTGCCGTCGCAGTAGCGCGCCATAATAGCGGCCGCATTTTCGAGATCTTCAACGACTCCACGGCCGCGCAGGAGACCTAAGGGGGATTTGAAATCGGATGCCTCGAGTAGGACGTCGTTTTCGAGAAAAAGGGTTTCGATCATGTTGTTTTCCATTTCGTCCCGGCCAACTATCAGTTTCGTGGTCGGACTCAGGCGGAAATGTCGTCCGATGCGCAGGAGATTCAAATCGTTGAAATCGGTCTCGGGATTATGTCTCAGAAGATCGCGCAGGCGATCGGAGTAACGTTTGTCTGTAAGAAGGCATCCCGCGGCCGGGCTTGGATACTCGGTGAGGTCGAATTCCCTCGCCATCTGCATCTGACGCTTTCTGGAGCGCCCCTGGATATCGAGAAGCCACTGGCGCTCGATTAGCCCCTCTTTTTCGGGCAGAGTCGGCGGCAATAGACGTCCCGAGAGCGGTCTCACCAAGCGACCCTCGAGGCCGCATTGTTTGGCAATGAGATCAAGCGTGAATCGTCGCTGTGACATCGGACGCTGCCCCAGGACCTCGCCTGTGATGACAAAATCGCCACCGGCCATTTTCATATAGTGATAAACCTCGCCTATCATTGTTAGCCGGCAATCAATGCAGGGATTCATGTTCTTGCCATGCCCGTAGCGAGGATTCTTGACAATATCTATGAACTTCTGACCGAGGTGTGCCAGCTTCACCTTGAACCCGAACTTGTGGGCTGCGGGAAATGGATCTGAGCCGCATGACGAGGAATCGGTGGCGTCACAACCGAAGTGGGTCATGAACGTGATGGCCTCGACCTCGACCCCGTACTTCATCATCTGAAGTATTGCCAGGGTCGAGTCGAGACCACCGGAATACAAAGCAATAGCCTTAACGTGTCCCATAAGCGAACGTCGAGACGGCGTGAGAAAGAATGACGCCAGGGTTCTGAACTAAGCTGTGGCGCCAGCCCTGGCTGTCACCGCCTGCTTTTTCGATTTCTTGCGCGCCTCCGGATAGAAAGTATCGTAATCGAGAGACGCCAGCTTGACAGAGGCGAGCGATTTCGTGACCCGCTCCTGTTCGCCTTGCCAGAAGGCATGCATGGCGCATCCGGCCATCCTGTTGCAAGTCTCGCCGCTGCTTGCTTTTCTGACGCAATCGTTTACAGCCACTTTGCCCTGCATGCCTTCGATGATCGAAAGAAAGGTTATCTTTTCCCGCGGCATAGCCAGCCTATAACCGCCGTTGATCCCTTTATAGCTGTGCAGGAATCCCCGTAGCGCCAGTTCCTTGAGGATCTTTGCAAGATACTCTCGGGGAACCTTCTCGGCTTCAGAGATTTCGTTTATCGAACAAATCTTGTCATTGTCCCAGGCCGCCACATAAACCATCGCTCTTAATGCGTAATCAGATTTTCTTGATATTTGCATAAGTCCTTCCCCTTGAAAGTGGAGTGCACGCATCCATGTATGCCGAAATTACTGTAGCTCCTACTCCATGTCAAGACAAAACGTTCCCGAAAAATGAAAATATTCGCGCCGGGCGCTCAAAAATCGCCCTAAAATATTACACATCAAAATGTTATCCAGATAGAAAAAATTATCATTAAGATACCTGTTTGGACAATTCAGCAGCCAAAATCGGGATTTTTGAGCAAATCCAGGGCTCTCATCTCCCAAAGAGGGGGCCGGCATAATCGCATTGGTTCATAGACGACCCTTATCGGGACCAGTTCCTATTAAGACGAT
>Ga0315279_10011330_pt1 | contig 10339 bp, 8 predicted proteins | sample YL17G06_20_MG_FD_203694 | JGI IMG/M metagenome (GOLD analysis project Ga0315279, IMG submission 203694) | Sediment microbial communities from Yellowstone Lake, YNP, Wyoming, USA - YL17G06_20 | ecosystem: Environmental > Aquatic > Freshwater > Lake > Sediment | place: USA: Wyoming | collected...
ATAAAAGGACCATCGATCCGAAAACGGAAGAAAGAAAATTCCACTTTCTCGGTTTTGCCGCCATGTCCGACCCGCCCCGCCCGGAGGTAAAACAGGCGGTCCTAAAATGCCGGCAAGCTCACATAAGGCCAATAATGATCACTGGCGATCATAAACTGACCGCGCTTGCGATCGCCAGGGAAATCAATATCGCCGAACATGAAAATGAAGTCATGGAAGGGATGGAAATTGACAAACTAACCGACGAAGGCTTAAAAAACGCGGTTTTAAAAATTAAAGTTTTTGCCCGGGTTTCCCCAGAACACAAACTTAGGATCGTGGACGCCCTGCGTTCCCGTGGTGAAATTGTGGCTATGACCGGCGACGGGGTAAATGACGCTCCTGCTCTTAAAAAATCAGATATCGGGGTAGCAATGGGGATCATGGGCACAGACGTGACCAAAGAAGCATCAGATATGATCTTAACTGATGACAATTTTGCTACTATTGTTTCTGCAATAGAAGAAGGCAGAGGAATCTACGACAACATTAAGAAATTCCTGCGCTACATGCTTTCCACTAATTCAGGCGAGATCTTTACCATGTTCGGCTCGATCATCTTCGGTCTTCCACTGCCCCTTTTGCCCATTCAGATACTCTTTGTGAATCTAGTAACGGACGGCCTTCCGGCGCTGGCGCTTTCAGTCGAACCGGTCGATGAGGACATAATGAAACGCCCGCCGAGAGATCCTAGGGAAAAAATAACTTCCGGCGGATTGTTATGGAGCATGATCGGGATCGGCCTGCTTATGGGAGCCGGCACCCTGCTGATTTTCCTGCTCGGGATGAATGACGGCGGCATCATTAAAGCGCGCACCATGGCCTTCACGGTATTGTCTTTTTTCCAGATGGCGCACGTTCTAAACTGCCGTTCTCTTGATAAATCGCTCTTTAAGATCGGCTTCCTTTCGAATCCTTACCTAATTCTTGCCGTCCTGTCAACCATAATAATGCAAATGGCCGTAGTTTATGTGCCTTATTTTCAGACAATTTTTAAAACTACGGCCCTTTCAACATTTGAGATTATTATTTTAGCCGCTGTCGCCCTAACCCCGATCCCGATCGTTGAAATCAGAAAAAGACTCAGTCCAAAACCGCAAAGGCAATAAGCCCGGCAAGTATTAATATTAAGCCGATTCCCCCGCGGATCAAAGTTAAAACATCATTCCACCAAATGAATATTGTATAAATACCAAGACAGATCAAAACTATACCAACAATTATTTTAATAGCTTTACCCAACAACTGTGGTCACCCCCTCTTTTTTTTCAATTTTAACACCGGTGACAATCTCCAGCAATCGCTCAAGATCTTCCTGAGAATAATATTCGACTTCGATGCGCCCGCGCTTTACTGTTCCTTTAATCCTTACCTTGGTGCCCAAATGGCCGGTTAGCCGGTCGATAAATGATTGTAGCTCCGCATCCCCGACTTCCACTTTTTTCCTTTTCCTTTTCGCCTCCTCGGACTTTGGAGCGCCGTATACCAGGATCTCGATATCCCTCACGCTTAGCTTGTTTTTGATTATGTCGCGGAAAACAAGCAACAGCTTTTCTTTGTCTTCAATCGTGAGCAGAGCTCGAGCGTGGCCAACTGTCAACTCCCCTTTCCTTAAAGATTTTTTAATCTCTGATGGAAGTTCGACAAGCCTCGTCATGTTGGCGACGGTTGAACGGTTTTTGCCCACCTTCCTGGCAACTTCCTGCTGGGTCAGGTTAAATTCACTCATCAGCCGATAATAAGCTTCGGCTTCGTCCATAGGATTTAAATCTTCTCTCTGCAGATTCTCTATTAGAGAAAGCTCAACGCTTTCTTCATCAGAGAAATCTTTTATAATCGCGGGAATTGCCGTTAATCCCGCCAGCTTGGCGGCGCGCAATCTCCTCTCCCCAGCCACAAGTTCATACCCCTCCTTGCGCATCCTGACCAGTATTGGCTGAGCGATGCCGCGCAGCTTAATGCTCTCAGCTAATTCTGACATCGTTTCTTCATTAAAGATGGTTCTCGGCTGCCGTGGATTCGGAAACACCTTTTTTACATCGATGTTTACGATCGTACGGCCGCCGGTAAAAACCGAACCCTGGGGGATCAAAGCGTTCAATCCTTTTCCCAATCCTTTTCTAGGCTGCATATTCACCGATCACCTCCCTGGACAAATTTTCATAAGCCGATGCTCCGGAGCTTGAAGGGTCATAAAAAATAATCGGCTGGCCAAAACTGGGGGCTTCCGCCAGGCGCACATTGCGCGGGATAATTGTCTGAAATACTTTTTTCCCGAAATGCTTGCGCGCTTCCTCCGCCACTTGATTGGCAAGCACGGTTCTGGAATCATACATAGTCAATAAAATTCCGCCTATCTTAAGCATTGGATTTAAGCTTTCGCGGACCATCTCTAAAGTTTTGACCAGCTGGCTGATCCCCTCAAGGGCGTAATATTCGCACTGGATCGGGATGATCACCTCATCTGAAGCAGTCAGCGCGTTAACGGTTAAAAGATTCAAAGACGGCGGGCAGTCGATCAAAAGGTAATCATAATTATCCTTTATTTCAAACAATGCATTTTTAAGACGCATTTCTCTTTCCGGCTCAGCCACCAGCTCCACCTCTGCGCCTGCCAGCTTAGCAGTTGAAGGAACGATTTCCAGATTATTCAATGCTGTTTTCCGTATTACGGCAGAAATGGGATAATTTTCAATCAAAACATTATAGAGGCATAGTTCAATTTTATTCCTGTCAATTCCCACCCCGACCGAGGCGTTTCCCTGCGGGTCCATATCAACCAGTAAAACTTTTTTGCCAAAAGTGGCCAAATAAGCCGCAAGATTTATGGTAGTCGTGGTTTTGCCCACTCCGCCTTTTTGATTGACGAAGGATGTGGTTTGACCCATTGGAATAATGATTCCCTCACCCTCTAACTCCCTCTCCCAAAGGGAGAGGGAGAACCTGGAGTTTCCTCTTGGTTCCCCCTCTCCATCTTTGATGGAGAGGGGGATAGGGGGTGAGGTTATTATATCAAATTTTCAGATTTTTTCAATCAAAGAAAAGGTGGTTTTTGTAGCAAGGGATGATGATTTTAATATAAATTATTTCCCCTTTTCTTTTATGGAAAAGAAAAGGGGATCAAAAGAAACCACCAAGGGGTAAACCCCTTGGAAACCCCCGCCAGCGAAGCACCCCACATCCCCATCGCTCGCTCCTATGCCCGCTCGCTCCTCCCCACCCTTTTGGCGCCGACCTGATTGGAATCTAATGATTACCCGGCGCCAAAACGCGCTGGCGTCGATTTAAGTAAAATATAATGTTAATAATGTGCTTTCAAGGCGGGGAATTCATTGAATGGGGTGGTGAGCGGCGAAGCGATTTGCTTGTATTGGAGGGGTGGGTTTGGCGGCCAAAGGAAGCAAAAGCGGAGCCGCGAGGGTCTTGAAAGCACTTGATCTTTCTTTGTTACTTTCTTTATATCAAGATAAAGAAAGTAAGAATAAATATTTATATTGATTGGGGGTTTTGGAGGGGGGCTTCCCCCTTAATTTACATAATAATCATTAGACGAAATATTACAAGACACTGAATACTTACAAATCTGGCTGTTGTCAGATTTTTTCAATCAATGTATTTGACCGACGAGCTACCGCAGTTTAAAGCCAAAATTATCATAAACTTTCCCGCTTTTATCGACGATGACGACCGACACGTTTTTCATCAACTTTATGATTTTCATCCCCTCGCTCGGACCCAAAATAAAAATCGCGGTTGAAAGCGCATCCGCCAGCGCCGCATTTTGAGTAATAACCGTCACGCTCAAACATTTGTCCGCGGGCTTCCCGGTTCTCGGGTCAATAATGTGACCGGGCCGTTCGTACTGGCCCGAAGTTGAAAGGGCATCCCCGTTGTTAAGAATAACTGTTCCCAGAATCCTGTTTCTATCTTTTGGATCAAGAACGCCGACTCTCCAGCCGTCGCCAATAACAGCAATGGAAGAACGCATGTCAATTATCGCACTTTTGACTCCCCTCTTCAGCAGAATCCCGCGGGCCGAATCCACCGCATATCCCTTCCCTATCCCTCCGAGGTCAATTTTAATTCCCTTGCGCCTGAGATAAACTTTCCGGGTTTTTTCGTCCAAAAGAAGATCCTCGGAATGGCCCAGGGTGATATCGAAGGCGCCGCGCGAAAGCTCGTTGATTTTCTTCGCCGTCTCAATGACTTTAAAAGTGTCGGGAGAAATCTGAAAAGAATCCTCCCCCGCCAATCTGTTAATCATGCTTATTTCGCTTGCGGGATCAAATCTGCTGAACAGTTTATCCAGCCGCCTGACTTCCTTAAGGGCTTGATCGACAAGTTCCGGCGCGTCTTTCTCGGCGACTTCGACTCTCACTGTCGTCCCCATGACCTCGGCGCTCTTTTCCGCGGCAAAGGCAGAAGCGGCCAGAATTAGAAAGAAAATTAAAAATAAGTGGATAGGACGTATTTTCATGGCTAATAATCCCTATTATTCCGATAGATTAATCTCTATAACCGAAATGGCAAAAGTGATCAGCATGAAGCTAAATACCACAATAATATCTACTAAAGGATTAAATGTGTTAATGCCAAGCATTATCCGGCGCATAAGATCTACTCCATAAGTCAGCGGGTCGATGCGCGTCAGCAGAGTTAGCCATTCGGGGAGACCATCAAGCGGAAAAAGGGCGCCGGAGAGGAAAAAAATCGGCATGATGGCAAAATTGACGATCATTTGAGACCCCTCCATCTCTTTCATCCGCGCGACGATCATGATTCCAAGGCCGGTCATAGATAGAGCAATCAAATACATGACTAAAACACTTTTTACAAAAATAAGCAAGGAGAGCTTTGCTCCGATGAGCGGCGCCAGCAGCAGTATGATGCTTCCCTGGATCACCGCCACGGTCGATCCCCCCAATGCTTTTCCGATCACGATCGACCAGCGCGAAACCGGCGCTATTAAAACCTCCTTTAAAAGGCCGAATTCCCGGTCCCAGACAATTGAAATCGCCGAAAAGATCGAAGTGAAAAGGACGGTCATCGATATTATTCCCGGGAAAATGAATTTGGAAAACCTGATTCCTCCCCCCCCTTCAAACGCCGGAGAAAGCGCGGTCCCGAAAACGAAAAGAAACAGTAAGGGTTGTCCCAGCGAAGCGATGATCCTCACTTTGTCATACCGGTACTTTTTAATATCCCGCAGCCAGAGAATATAAACCGCCCCGAGATCCCTCATTTTATGGTTTCCTCATACACTAGAAAAACCCCGCGGAGATCATGAAATCCCCGCGGGGCTCGCGATTTAGAAGCGATAGAAACTACCGAACCAAAAGACCGGGAAGACCGGGAAGACCGGGCAGTAATTCCAGCTCACGAGACAGCATCTTTCCAATTCTCTTGTCAGCGGCAGAAAGTCTTCCGCTGTGCGGCACCATACATACTTGCTGTGCCAGGGTGGTTGTTTCAGTATTATTGGGCCATGGAGAATCAGCCCTTATCATTTTTTTTGCGAATTTGCCCATTTCATCCTCGACATAGGAAAAACTCTCACTCAAAACGGTCGCACCCGTAACAGCATTAGGGTCATCTCCAAGTGTGCCGTGAACCAAAACTATCCTTTTAAATCCCTTCAGCTTGTCATTATAAGCATCTACCGGGCCATCCGGGGAAAAGGAATCCTGGAACATTTTTACGGCTAAATAACCGGGCCATTGATCCATGCTTTTATAAACATTTTGTTGACATTCAAGACCATTCGAATTTGCATCTGCATATAATGCACCATCCAGTAGCGCCGCACCCACGCGTGAATCATATTTTGGGGACACATTACCAGCTAATTCAATTACCCCATCAAAATTATATTTGCGCGGCTGCAGATTAGTGTCAGCATTTAAATCTATTGGCAAACTAGAGTAGTTCATGGCCATTGCCCGTTCTGCGATTATTGCGCCATGAGAAATCCCGAATAATGCTACAGGTTTGGTCTTTGCGGTATAATTGCCGCCGCTAACATTAAGCAAATTAACCAATGCTGAAATTGAATTGCCATTTGGATCCAGTACTTGGCGGCCCCCTAATCCTGCATTTCCATTATAAAGCTGATCCAAAACCCTGAAAACATCTTCTCCTACTGATTCAATCAATCCTTCCGAATATCCTTTTCCTCTCATGTCCAGCGCTAACACATCAAAACCCTGGGCAACAAAATACGCAATAAGCTTTCTCTTTTCTTCTCCATACTTCCCCAAAGGATTCCCATTCGAAGGAACCCCCGCAGTATCCTCCAGGCAACTCCAATATCCTAACATATAGAAGACCAAAGGATGGCGATTACTAACGCCATCACCTTTAATATACCAGCCGCGCAGCTGGACTTTCCCATCTCCATTCGGATCAGCCACTGCTGGTGGAATGGGCGGCGATAACGGAGGCAGCCCTAGAATAGCCCAGTCAATTACCGGGTTATACCCACCTATTTGAAAAGCGGTCTTGGGCACGGAAAATTCCACACGATATGTTCTAGCATCAAGCGCTGCAAATTCAGCTTCACCGGAAAAATCGCCGGGCCTCTTTACATCGGTTAGGCCAAAGGTGCTTGTTAAGTTCGCTGGCGGACCGGCATGAGCAAACCCGCTGCTATCTGAAGTGCTTCTTGCAGCGTCAGTGTTAACAATATATTTCAAAATTTGAGGGTTAATAGACGCCATACACTGAAGCTTAACCATATTTTGGATTATATACCAACCATATGTAGGTCCATATAAACTACGAATAGCAGCATCTACAGGGGGATCCATAGTGGCTAATTCAGATGGTATGCCAGGCGGATATGGCGGAGGTAGGATTTCTCCCAAATATAGTTTTTTCAAACCCTCGTATGAAAATATCTCATCACCTGCATTATAACTCGGATATCGAGTCTTTGATGCGCATCTTACAATATTGCCGCAATTTATTTCTTCTCCATATTGGGTAATCCCAAGGGTGTTAGTAATACCCGGTACCACAACACAGCTTGCCCCGGTAGTTGTAGTCGCTTTTGCCACCTTCCCCTTTCCCATAATTTTCCCCATTCCCAAAGCTGATGTTGAAACGAGCGTCGCAGCGAGACCAAGGATCAATATAATAGCTAAAACACTTTTCCTATTCATTTTTTCCCCTCCCCTTTTTTCATTTCGGAGCAAAGACCAGAAACCGGAAACAAGAGTCAAAAAAAACTTTTTTATTTCACCCTATAACCACCACTCCCCTTTTGTTTTTAATTACATTTTATCAGCCGTCCCGGCGGCTTTTGAGCCAAGCATAATTATACGTCCCCCCCCGAATTTGTCAAGGCAATTTTTTTTGTCAGATTTTTCCAATCACGATGAGAGAGCGGGGAATATCTCCAGCTTTTATTTTAATAAGATCTTTAATTTTTCCTTTTAATTTTTTTAAATTATTTCTTGCCTGCTTTGTCTCTTCTTCAACATTTTCTTGCTTCATGGCGACAAAAACTCCGCCGGGCCTCAAAAAAGGCAGGCAATATTTAATGAGCAGCGGTAATTTTGCGACCGCTCGCGAGACCACGACATCAAATTTTCCTTTATATTTTGGATCACTGCCAAGTACCTCCGCCCTACCCCAAATTGCTTCGGCATGGTCAAGCTTCAATAATTTTATAATATGGTTTAAAAATTCAACTTTTTTTCTGGTTGAATCAATTAAAGTAAGCTTTATATTTGGGCGAACAATTTTAAGAGGAATACCCGGAAATCCCGCCCCTGCCCCGACATCCAATACTTTTTGATCTTTAAGGTCAATAGCCTGCAAAACAGAGAGCGAATCCTCAAAATGCCTGATCCTTATCTCGTCCGGATCGGTAACTGCCGTCAGATTAAACTTTTTATTCCACTCAATAAGCTCTTTAAGATAAAGGTTAAAAAGCTTGTCCAATTGAGAAGTGAAGGATGCCTTCACCCGCATTCTTTCCGGCACCTATTCCGTAATCAAGACGGATCGGCCCCAGCGGCGTGTTTAAGCGCAAACCCGGTCCCCAGCCGGTTAAGAAATTATCAGGCGCCGGCGCGCCTGTATCCCAGGCATCTCCCCAGTCAAAGAATACGACTCCCTGAAATATTTCATTGAATGTATAGCGATACTCAATATTGGCGATGATCTTGCGCGCCCCTTTATGGACTTCATTTAATCCATAACCGCGCACGGTGGTGGGGCCGCCCGCCCAATAAAGCTCACCCAGCGGGACATCTCCATAGCCATAGCCGACCCCAAAATGCCAGGCAAAAACCTGGCGTTCTCTTAAGGGAATAAAAGTATTTAAATCCAATCCTATCTTGGTATAATTTGTCGTAATGCTTGTGGTTTTCCATCCCTCTTTTAATGATATGGTATGGTATGCCCCCTTGCTGGGATTCATCCAGTAATCCCTGGTATCGTAAGAAAGGGATGTTCCGATAAAGTCTGAGTTGTAGCCCTCAAAGGTAGCCGATCCTCTGGGGGATACCCTCTCCGATCCCAATGAAAAAGAAGCCAGATAATCATCTTTTAGAGTCTTGCCAAAGGTTGCGTCCCAGCCGATATGAAGCTCATCCTGCTGGGTTAAATAAATGTCCGTTCCCATGGTATTCCAAAGACGGTAAGTAAAAGAGGTTCGATCGCCAAGTCGCTCCGGCAAGAACCAGGGATTGTAATATTTAAACTGATAAGTGGTCTGCTGCTGCCCTGCCTGCCCTCTCAAGAGCAATCCCTGCGCGGTGCCCATCAGATTGTTTATCGCCAGATCCGTAAAACCAAACCAGCCCTCTCTCTCGCCATACCCTCCTCCAAAATTTATGGTGTTGGTCCGGGTTTCTTTGATTTTCAAGATCAGAGCAGTTTTATCCGGTGAAGACCCAGGCTCAAAAACCGGCGTAAGTTCGGAGAAAAAACCGAGATTAAAAATTCTGCGCAGGTCTTTGGACAGTACTTCTTCGTTAAAAACTTTCCCCGGCTTTGTCTTCATTTCCCTCAAGATGACATAGTCCTTGGTCGCCTCGTTCCCTTCAAGCGTTACCGACTCTATTACCCCCTCCACGATCTTAAATGCAACTTCGGTTTTGTCATCGCTCACTAAAACATCTGAAATCCTGGACAGAGCATAGCCCGCCTTTTTATAATATTGGTTGATCGTCTCTATATCGGCTCGCATCGATTTGTAATTTAACAGCTCGCCTTCTTTAAGTTTTAACAATGGGAGCAGTTCATTTTTTGTAAAAACTATGTTGCCTTCGATCTGCAACTTTTTTAATATCGGGTTTTCAACCACTTTAAAGACTATTTTGGTTCCATCTTGAAATTTTTCAAGATCCGCGGAAATATCCTCAAAGTATCCAAGAGTATAAACAGCCTTAAGATCGTTTTTTGTCTTCTGTTCATCAAGGCCTTCGCCAACTTTTGAAAAAAGCGCCCCTCTAATCTCACTCTCCGGCACAATTCTACTGCCTCTGATATCAATGGCGGTGATTTTGGCTTGAACCTCTAATGTTTCAGAAAAAGCACAGCCGGTAAAAATCAAAACCAGCATTACAATCAAGAAATATTTTCTCATTCAACAACTCCTTAAAAAGAATAACCAGCCTTAAGTGTGGTTTTATAGTAGCCGGAATTAAGGTCATAAATATTAGCCGGCTCCCTGTAATATGCCACAGACCAAACGGGCGACAACTTATAGATTATTTGATAATTTATGCTCTGCTGCTGTACGCCTGCTTGCTGTTCAATCCCCTGAGAGTATCTCACATCTATATATAATTTGTCAAAGAATCCTTTAACAAAACCCACTCCGAAGGTCGGTTTTTCTGCCCGGCCCGTGTCCTCAACCCCCAAAGCACGCTTGATATCACTGCCGAAATTATACTCAAGCGTTAAGCTCTCAAGCCCGAGCGCTTTTTCAACCCCCCTCTCCAAATTCCTGAAGACAACCGATTGGAGGCGGCTGTTTAAATAATCGGCGACCACCGCCTTGGTATCAACCCCGGCAAGGGATTTTATAAAATCCGGCAAAAGCATTACCCTTATGTCCTGGTCGGAATATCTGGAGCGCACCATTTCAGGAGGAGTTTTAGTCTTATCCTCCTCAAAAGCGTCAAAAGTGACATTGAGCTTCTTTGATTCCTCCCTTGCCTGTAAAGTGCCGATCAAATTGGAAACGATTGAAACTTCCTTGTTTGCCTCCGCCTCGACCTTGACCAGGGCCGAAAGGTGCAGATAAGGCATTACTCCGTCCCCTTCAAATTGAGCGTAATTCTCGGTT
>Ga0315279_10011331_pt1 | contig 10339 bp, 8 predicted proteins | sample YL17G06_20_MG_FD_203694 | JGI IMG/M metagenome (GOLD analysis project Ga0315279, IMG submission 203694) | Sediment microbial communities from Yellowstone Lake, YNP, Wyoming, USA - YL17G06_20 | ecosystem: Environmental > Aquatic > Freshwater > Lake > Sediment | place: USA: Wyoming | collected...
CCAGGTATCCATAGACGGGACCAACTACTTCAACCTGTATGACGACAACGGCCTTGAAGTCTATGTGATTGCAGACGCCACCCGCCGTATCCATACCTCCCTGCCGGCACTCGACCAGCAGAAGTATATCAAACTCCGCTCGGGTACATCCGTCACCGTAGTAACCCAGGGCGCAGAACGTAAAATCTACGTGGAGATTTGGGATTGAGCCATCTGATCACACGCATCCCGGTAACTATAACCAGCGGCCAGTACCTGTCCTCCGCCGCTAACTTTGACGGCAAAGCACCCACAATCTTATTAATGCCCGCCGCCTGGGATGCAGCCGCTATCTCATTCGCCACATCGCACAATGATACAGATTTCTACTTCCACTATGACACCGTCGGAGTAATAATATCTTTGCCCGCAAACTCTGGCCGTCGCATAAACTTACCTTCAACTTTAGGAGACACCAATGGAATTAAGGTGGCCTCCGGCGTGCCAGGCACAACCGTCAACCAGACAGCAGATCGTGTGCTCTACTTCGAATTATGGGAATAACGTAGGGGCGCATCCGCGATGCGCCCAAGGAGAACCTCATGCCTCAACTCGTCGCTCGCTTCCCCGTATCCATCCTGATCAACGCTTCCCTCTCCGCCTCCGTCAACATCATGGGCGGCCTGCCCGCCGTGATCGAAATGCCCGCCGCCTGGGATGCAGCTAACCTCACCTTCCAAACGTCAGGCGATGGTGTAAATTACTTCAATGTCTACGATGAATTTGGCACAGAAGTAACCGTCATCGCTTCTACGTCACGCCGTATAAGGCTGGACCCCTCTCAATGGGCCGGCGTGCAGTGCATCAAGATCAGGTCAGGCACTTCCGGCGCAGCCGTCAACCAGTCCGCCGCTCGCACGCTGTACATCGAAGTCTGGGAATAAACCTCGTAGGGGCGCACCCACCGGTGATCTATACCGTCAGTGTGCGCCCGTAGGGGCGCATCCGCGATGCGCCCAAGGTGAAACCACATGCCTAAACCACTACAACGCAGAATGACGATGGGTGGAGGTCAATTAGTAACCCTACCTCAAAATCTACAGTCCACCCAGCACACTTTATTAGAGGACTTTGAAACCCTTACCGATTTCACGGTCGAGGCCAGTTCAGTGGGTGCAGCAGACACTACCAATTTCGTGCATGGCGCGCAGTCCATCCAGTTGACCACACCCACAGCCGCCCAGGGGTATATCAACAAGGTCTATTCGCCAACACTGGCTTTCAACAACACATCATGCGTCCGTTTTTATTACTATGTGGCAGATAAAACACTGATGACAGCCGGAGCGTTGTTATTAAGCCATTCTGTGGATAATTACACCAATGGCTTTCAGGCCACATGGGGAATGGGGTCCGTGAGGAATGGATGGAATTTTAGAAGCATACCCAAGGCAGATTTTTCAACCATGGGAGCGGGAAATTGGGCAAATCCAATTGCTCAGGCACGCTGGAGAGCCACCGGTGCAGCTGGGGTAAAAGGTGTGCTATCCTGGGACATGATGACCGGGGGCGTTTTAGGCACGCCAGTGGTGTGCATTGAGTTTGACGATGAATATTCATCGGTCTACACTCTGGCTTTTCCTTACATGAAGGCTCACAACATCCGTGGAACCATGTACACCATCTCGAATTCCATCGGTACAGGCGGACGCATGACAGCTGCTCAGCTGCAAGAATTATATATAAACGGGTGGGATATTGCCAACCATACCGCCGACCACGTGAACCTGACCACACTCAGCCAGGCCGACGCACAAGCAGACATCGCTGCCTGTAAAACCGTATTGAACGGCTACGGCTGGACCCGCGGGAGTTTACATTTGTCTTATCCACAAGGAGCGTACAATTCCACAGTTAAAGCGGCCTGTGTGGCCGAGGGCGTATTGACCGCCCGCCCAACATCCGAGGGCGGTCCCGAATATGAAATCCTGCCATTCGAGGATATTCTGGCTGTTAACCCGTATAACAGTTTGAAATCCACACTTTCACTTGCAACCATGATAACAAAGGTGGACCAGACCGTTGCCAAAGGCGGCGTACTTATTATCTACGGCCATGAGATTGTCGCCGCTGGAGCAGCGGGCGAACAGTGGAACGTGGCAGATTTTCTGGCGCTCATTGACTATATCTTGGTCTACAATCTTCCCTGCGTGACCATCTCCGAATTGTACCGGCTTCTTTCTGGTCCAGTGAGAGTTCCAAAGGTTCGATAATTCTAATCATGACCGCCCCTTATATCATCCGCGATCCCCTCGGTGAATGGCATCCCTTCGACCTGCCAACCCAGGGCGATGCGTGGGGCTCTATGATCATACTTTGGTTATTCGAGGGTGAAAGTTTATCAGCGGCTGACTTACACGCCGCGATCCGTGCCGCCATCAAGACCGGTGGGGAATGGTGGACACTTACCGCAAGCTATAGAAACATCCGCGACCTGCCATCCGTCCACGGCTCAGTCGTGGATCAGACTCACAAAGGTGATCGCCTCGAGATTGTCGAACGCCGGGCCGACGCCGGTACGCTGGGAAAAGAGTGGGGCAAGATCCTACGGGCTGTCTACGCGGATAAAAACCATCCGCCAGGCGAAGAAACCACCCGCCTCCGCGGCCGGTGGATCTGGTTGGGGTAATCATAAACAAATTTTCAAGCCCCATTCGGCAGTCTACTCACCAAATATTTATCCAATTTTTCTATCCTTTCACCTAGAATGTTATATAATTATTCGAATGTTCCTCAAGCAGTCAAGCCTCGGGGAAAATATATGACCGATACCGATCAACCCAATTCTCTGTCCGCAGAGAAACCTCCAGAACACGACTCGGACAAAATGTCAAATGGTACAAATCACCGTACCTATGACTTTCGCGCCCAGCAGATGGCCGCGTTGTATGAGATTGGGTTGAGCATCACGGCTCAATTGGATCTAAAGCAGGTGATGGTCAGTTTGTACGACCATGTGCTAAAACTGATGTCCCCCGATGTGTTTTATATTGCTACCTATGATGAACTCACACATATCTGTGAATTCCCCTTATTCTACGATCAGGGCAGTCTGAGTTGGATGCCGCCTCGGGATGTGCGCCAAACACCTGGGCTGACCGGGGCGGTGATCCTGGGAAAACAGACCCTGGTGCTGAAGGATACTCTTGATCCCGAGGTGGCATCCCAATACCAGTTCATCCGCACCGGCGGCGAACCCGTCCGTACGTACGTGGGTGTGCCGATGATCGTTCGCAACCGCATTATCGGGGTCATTTCGATGCAAAAGTATGCTCCGGACGCTTTTTCGGCGGAAGAAATCCGGCTGTTTGAAACCATTGCTATCCAGGCTGCCATTGCGATCGAGAACAGCCAGTTGTTCGAGGAGGCCCAGAAAGAACTCGAACAACGCCGCGATGCTCAGGCCGCCCTGGAAAAGGCCAACGAACTATTACAGGCGCAGATCAGTCAAACCGAAACTCTGCAAGTGGAGCTGCGCGAGCAGGCCATCCGCGACCCGCTGACCGGGTTGTTCAACCGGCGTTACTTGAAAGATACTCTGGAGCGTGAAATTTCCCGCGCCACGCGCGATGGCCTGCCCATCGGCATTATGATCATGGATATCGATGAATTCAAGAACGTGAATGATTTATATGGGCACAATGCCGGCGATAAGATGCTGCAAGCCATGGGGGAGCTGTTGAAGGTCAACATCCGGGCAGGGGATATCGTTTGTCGTTACGGGGGTGAGGAATTTGTGATTGTGATGCCTGGCGCGTCCCTGGGGGTGGCCTATGAACGGGCGGAGTTACTCCGCAAGAAGTTCGAGCAGATGTTGGTGCCGTATGAAGGGGAGCAGCTCCACGCCACGATCTCGCTGGGCGTGTCGGCCTTCCCGATCCACGGCACCGACGGCGAAGATGCGCTGATCCGCGCCGACCGCGCCCTTTACCAGGCCAAACAGGCCGGGCGCAACCGCGTGATACCTTACCGGAGCAGCACCAAGCCATTCCCTATGGATCGCAGATAATTCCGGCGAGGCTGTCCAATATGTATCATTTTGGACAACCCGTTTATTCTTTTTCACCAGGGCGTCTATACAGCACCCCCGGATCATCCTCGTAATAATGATACACGGTCCTCCCCGGGAAATCATTATGTAAAACAGCATCGGTGGTGGGGTCCATGCTCCAGGCAAAAATGAAGGGGGTGGTCAGGAACGGGTCTTCCAGCTCCAGCAGCGCGCCGTAGAAATGCCACTTTTCCGAGTGGACGATAATCAACGCGGGTTGTACAGGCCTGGTATCTGCTGCTTCTGCCGGTTGGTCATTGCCCTCACCCGCTTGCTGGAAAATCCTGGCGTCGAGGAAATTTCGGAGAATGTCACGGTTAGCGCCGTACAGGCCGTGCATCTCCTGCAGCCGGTCTGGCAGGTACACCGCCAGGTTATAACCCACCAGCCCTGCCACAAGCAGGATCATCAGCGGGGCTCGTAAGCGCCGGGTGATCTGTACCCGCCGGGTGATCTGTACCCGCTGCCACCCACGTAGGGGCAATCCTGAGTGATCGCCCGATCCAGCGAGTTGGGGCGAACCTGCTTTTTGGGGCGGCTCCATGGGTTCGCCCGACCCCGCCTCCCCTCCAGGATTGACGCGCCATCCTGCCAGGAAGGCGATTCCTGCCCCACTGAGCAGCGTCAGGCTGAAAAGGCCTTCGTAGTAGTAGCGCGGACCGTACAGCTCCGACCCGATCCAATACGCCATGTAAACGATCACCAGGCTGGCAACCATGCCAAACAGCATCCAGGCCTGCCGGTTGGGCAGCCAGCTCGCGTAGGGACGGCGGGTGAAGTTCACCCACCGGGTGAACTTCACCCGAGGCACTGGCTCGCCCTTGTCCTTAACCACCGGCTTGCGCTTGCCCTTAGCCACCCGTTTACCCGCCGCCCGTTCACCGGTGGGTATTTTTTCGCCAAACACCGCAGCCCACAATCCATAGGGGATGAATATCCAGGACAGCGCTCCCCAGCCGAACAGGTCGTGGGCTCCAGAGATCAGACTGAGGTGGGTGTTGTAAAGCGCCTGGTTGATGTTGTGGCCTTCCTCGAGCACCCCGTGTCCTTTACCAAAACCGATCTCGTCATACGGCCACCACAGTAAATACGGATTTTTCAGCGCATCGCCAGTGACCGCTTTTTGCCAGCCGAAATAAACCCCGGTGAAGGCCAGGGTGATCAACCCAACCGCCAGCACACGCCGCGCCACTGCCCGATCTGTGGGCAGCCGTGCCAAGCTGCCGCGGGCCAGCAGATACAGCCCATGCAATCCGAACGGGAGCGTCACCGCCAGCGCCGAGAATGGCCGCGTGATTACCAGCATCCCCAGGCAGCCTCCCGCCAACCACACTCGGAGGGTCGTCGCCACCGTAGGTGGCGCCGACCCAATAGGGGGCGCTGACCCCGCAGGGGGAGCAAACAATTCCAGCCAAGCCAGGGCAAACACGGCGCTCAGCACCAGCCCGAGCGGGTGGGAGAGCAGCGAGCCTGAATTCATCAGGAAGAAAGGTGAGGTAACAGTGAGTCCTGCAGCCAGCAAGCCGACCGCCTTGCTAAAGAAGCGTTTGCCCAGCCGGTAAGTCAGCCAGACCCCCAGCCCAGCTAATAGTGGATTTAGCCACGCACGTATCCCCAGTTTTACCGCCACAGCCAGCAGCAACGGCCAGCCCGGCGGATATTTCCCAAAGCGCTGCCCGTTCAGATCGACTACGAACGGTACCAGGTAACTCTTGGGATGCGGCGGCGTGGGAATGGTCAGCTGCCCTTGGGCGAGTACGCGCGCCTGCCAGACATATGCCACCTCATCCTCGATATGCGGCATGCGCTCGAACACCCGGTCGGCGACCAGGTAGGAGACAGCGACACCCAGAAGGCTGAGTAACAATGCCAGGCGGTCGGGAGTGAAAAAGGCGCGAAAATAACGCAAGGAAATCTTTTTGGACATATATCCATTAATGGTAGGGGCGGATGCGGGTACAGAACACCCGGAGTGTCCGGCCCGTAAACGGTAGGGGCGGGGTTTCCCCCACCCATCAGGGGCAGGAACCATAGGGGCGGATGCGGGTACAGAACACCCGGAGTGTCCGCCCAACAGAAGCAGACCCCACCCGCCTAGGCGCCGATTGTTTTCAGCGCGAGCAGGGCGGCCTCGTGCAGCCTCCCGTTCGACACCAGCACGCCGCGGTTATGGATCAGCTCGCGCCCAAGGGTAAAATCGAACGGTTTTCCATCCATGTCCGTGACGCGCCCGCCGGCTTCCTCCACCACCAGCGAGCCAGCGGCCTGGTCCCAGGCCTTCTCGCGGTAATTGGGATTCTCCGGCGAAAGCAGTCGCAGCATCAGGTCACCTTGCCCGGCTGCCAGAACAGCGTATTTTACCTGGCTGTCCATCAGCACTGGCTTGGCCTGGATGCCCAGGGCGGCGGCGAACTGCTCGATCTGCTCCACGTTGGTATGCCCGGCTTCGAACGAGCGCAGCAGGCGCGCCTGGGCCGGGTCCCCGCGATTCGATACGTTCAAGCGTAAATTGGGGAACACCTGCTCATCCAGTGTCGTCGCCCACGTCCCCCGGCCACGCACCGCGTACACCAGAGAACCGCCTGTAGGGGCAGGTTCAGAACCTGCCCCTACAGCTACCCCTCTTAATTCCCATTCCGGGCAGCCCAGCACGCCGATCTGTGCCTGCCCATCCACCATCAAAGCCAGCGCTACGGCATACTGCCCCGCGCGCAGGAACCCTTTGGTGCCGTCGATTGGGTCCAACAACCAGTATCTCGTAGGGGCGAGTGTAGTAGGGGCAGGTTCTGAACCTGCCCCTACACCTGCCCCGGCGCGCGCATGCCCGCGGTCGATCCATTCGCAAACGGACTGGGGGTTTGCCGCCGGCTCCAGGCTGGATACGAACTCCGTCACCTGATCCAAAAGTGGTGAATCTTTGAGGGCCGAGGAATCCTCCTCCGCTACGAGCGGGTCGGTGGGGAAAGCCTCCATTAACCGGCGGGCGACGAGGGCCTGGATGGCAAAATCGGCTACCGTGACCGGCGACCGGTCGCTTTTGCTAATGGCTGGGGATACCATCTCCGCCTGGATGCGCCGCGCCAGCAAGGCCGCTTGCTGCACGATCCTCAGGGCGTCTTGTGCGCACCCATCGACATCATTGGGGTCTATCAATGTTGAACCCTCCACGGGATTCTAGAACGCCATTTAGATCATACGCCATCGCGCCGGTGATGCGCACTGGCACGATTTTGCCGATCAATGTCTCATCCGGGGTATCCTTTTCGCGGTGAATACCCCGCTCGCTGCGCACGTCCCGTTCGCTTCGAACGACCACTACCCCGTCGATCTCGGGAGCGTCGCGGTAGCTTCTGCCGATCAGGATGCCGCGGGTACAATCCACCCGTTCCGGCTGCTCCTGGCCTTCGATCAGTACCGGCAAGGTCTTGCCGACGAAGGTCTGGTTGATCTCCAGCGAGATGCCGTGCTGCAGCTCCATCAGCCGGTTGTAGCGTTCCTCTTTCACTTCCGCCGGGATCGGGTCGCCGAGCGGCTCGCTGGGGGTGCCGGTCTCGAACGAAAATTGGAAGGTGCCTACGCGGTCGAAACGCATGGCCTTCACAAAGTCCAGCAGGGTCTGGAATTCGTCTTCGGTCTCACCGGGGTAGCCGACGATGAACGTGGTGCGCAGGGCCAGGTCCGGTATCTGGCGGCGCATCTTTTCCAGCGTGTTGTACACCCATTCGATGTTGGCCGGGCGGCGCATGCGGCGCAGCGTATCCGGATGGGCATGCTGGAGCGGCATATCGAGATAGTGCACAATCTGCGGCCGCGTGGCCATGATTTCGATCAGCCGATCGGTGATATAGCCCGGGTAAGCATACAATATGCGAATCCAGAGAGGATTATCCGTATGGACAGACCCACCGGTGTTCGGACGGACTTTGCCCGCCGGCACCGGCCGTGTTCCCCCATCGGGATCACCCCATCCATACAATTCCGGATCCGTCATTCTCCCCAGCAGCAGCGCCAGCCCATCCTTCAGCCCCAGGTCATAGCCATAATCGGTGGTGTCTTGGGCGATCAGGTTGATCTCGCGCACCCCGTACGGATGGGTTGTATCCGCAGAGACCAGGAAGCGCGCATCCTGGAGAATGGCCTCCATGGAACGGCTGACGGCGGTACCTTTGATCAGCGGGATGGCGCAAAAGGCGCACGGGCGGCGGCAGCCATCTGCAATCTTGAGATAAGCGCTGCCCCCTTGCACTGCCAGACGCGGAACCCCGCGCTCATCACTGCCCGCCGTGGGGGTCTCCGGCAGGTGATAAACCGGCTGCAGGCCTCTTTCGCGGTCAAGTTTTTGCACCACTTCCACGATATCCATCCAGCGGCGCGTGCCTAAAATGCCATCGATACCCGGTACACGACGGGCCACCTCAGCCCCGTAGCGTTGAGTCAGGCAGCCAGCGGCGATCAGCAATTGACCTTTGCGCTTACGGGCTGCCAGATCCCCTAGCACCTGAAATGACTCATCCCGCGCCGGGCCTATGAATCCGCATGTGTTGACGATGATCACCCCTGCCCGTCCGGCGTGTTCGCTCAGCTGGTAGCCTTCCCGCGCCAGCAGCTCCGCCATAGAAGCGGAATCGACCGTGTTCTTGGCACAGCCGAGGGAGATCAGGTGGACGGTGCGGGAGCGGGAGGTCAAAGACTGGCCGGGCACCCGGCGGGTGTTTTTGAGTGGTTGCATAGGTTATCTTTGGGGCGGATCGGCGGGTGAAGGCGGGCTTCGGTAAAGGCGGTCTTCGGTGAAGGTCACCGTCGACCGACCGTTCACCGTCGATCGCCCGAGCACCCGGCGGGTGATTTGTAACCGCAGATCCTCCCTTACGGCCTCGGCGTGGGCGTGAGTGTGGGCGTGATGGTGGCCGGGGCGGGTGTATGCGTGATGGTGGCCGTGGGGGTCTGCATGCCCTGCACGGTGAACACACGCTGTACAGCTTCGCCGAATGTCCCCAGGGTTCCCAAATCAGTCTGGTTGAAATTGACTTCCAGCCCTGCGCCGTTACCGGTCAGGATTTCGGCGCGCTCATCTCCTGCACACTGGAAGGCGCTGCCGGGCAGCACCCGACCATCGAACTCCACCTTGCCGTCCACAGTCACCCGCATCCAGGTGCGCAGGTGCACATTGATGATCAGCTGCACGGAGGCGCTGCTAAAATCGGGCGGGGGCGTGGCGCTTGCCTCTTGAGTACCGCCTATCAGAGGCGCTGCTTGCAACTCCCCTGTGCTTGCCGGAGAAGGTAAAACGGTCTCCGTGAGTGGATTTTCGCCTCCCGCCAGGGCTGCCACCGTGGGGGTTCTCACCTGGGCCAGCACGTCGGCGATGGCGGGCGCGGTGGCTGTGGGCGCCTGGCCGGCGCGCATGGCGGAGATGCGGATCACGCCCCAGGCAACGAAGGCCACCAGGAATACAACCAGCACTCCGGCCAGCAGCAGATCGGTGGTGATCAAGCGCGGTGGGGGGCTTCCCATGGGGGCAACCTGCATGTCTCGTCCTGAACGCCTGAGTATGTGCGGACCATGGCGGGCCGCCAGACGGGCCTGCAAACCCTCAGCAAACTGCAGCAGCAGTGCGTCAGCATCCATTCCCAAGAAGCTGGCGTAATTTTTTAACATCCCGCGTCCCTGTACTGGCGAAGGCAGGCCATCCAGATCACCGGCCTCCAGGGCTTTCAGGTAGAAGGCGCGCAGCCGGGTATGGCGCTCGACATCGCTCAGTGACAGTCCGAGTGTCTCGCGCTGGGTGCGTAATGCCTGGCCAGTTTCTTCGAATTTCGTCCGCGGATAGCGGGATACGGGCATGCGGCGCACGCCCGTATCCGTGCGGGCGCCCTCCCCGCTACCCTCCCCGGTGAGTTGATCAGCGCTGACGCCCCCACCTTGATCCGCCAAACGGGATGAGGATGTCTCATCGCCGCTGGTGTAGGACTCCCTTTCCGGGCCTTCGTCCATCATTGATTTACTCGGGAATTCACCCGCCAGGTGATCCCCTTCAGGTTCTCCAGCCAAAACCTGCCGGCCTTGCTCATTTTCCTCCAGCAGGGAGGTATCGCCATCCAGGGCTGCCAGAAAGGGCTCTACGTCCAGGTTCAGGTATTGGGCATAACTGCGCAGGAAGCCGCGCGCCTGTACTGGCGAGGGGAAGATGCTGAAATCACCCTTGTCCATTGCCTCCACGTAGCGCAAACGGATGTGCAGGGCGGCAGC
>Ga0315279_10011332_pt1 | contig 10338 bp, 7 predicted proteins | sample YL17G06_20_MG_FD_203694 | JGI IMG/M metagenome (GOLD analysis project Ga0315279, IMG submission 203694) | Sediment microbial communities from Yellowstone Lake, YNP, Wyoming, USA - YL17G06_20 | ecosystem: Environmental > Aquatic > Freshwater > Lake > Sediment | place: USA: Wyoming | collected...
GATTGCGGGTCCAGTTAACCCTCCACCTTGGTGTTCCCACATGAGAGTTCCTTTTTCTATGTCAACACAGAAGATTCGAGCTTGTGCCGAAGCTTGCCCGGAGAGAAAGACGTGGCCATTGTGAACGGCGCATGTCGCGTTGAAGCTCATGAAGGGATAAGGTGAATTGAACCTCCAGAGGATTTTGCCCGTCTTTGCGTCTGCGCAGTAAAAGGTACCCATGGATGGAAGAAGAATCTTTCTGTTATGTGCAACAGGAGCACCCGAGTCAAATGCGCTGAAAGGTAGATGGAACTTCCAGAATAGATTTCCGTTCTCAACATCTAGTGTGTAAAGCCACCCATCCCATGAGCCAAAGTGAACTCTGCCTTCGTTCACTGGAGGGCTGGAATACATGTCTCTCCCTGCTTTGTATCGCCAGAGAATTGATCCGTCCTCCTCACGCAGACAGTAAGCGTAGAAGTCGTTGCTTGGCACGAAGACTCTTCCATCCGAAACGTTTGCAGTTGACCATACCCAGCCGACTTTCTGTTTCCATATTAGGCTGCCGTCTTTGGCGTCAAGGCAGTAGAAGTCTTCTGTTCCGCCCTTTTGTCCAAAAAAGATGCGGCCATCGGAGTAAACAGGCCCTCCCGCGATCTGTCCTCCAACCTCGAACCTCCATACTTCGTTGCCTGAATCTCTATCTAAGGCGTAAATGAAGTGGGTGGGGCTGCCAACAAAGACTTTTCCTCCAGCAATGACTGGTGAAGCCTGATAATCTTCGCCTCCCGCAAGTCTTTCTCTTTTTGCTCCCGTGTATCTGACAACCATTTCGTAAGAATCCTCAAGAAGGCTACATTGCCATTGTACTTTTCCATCTTTGGAGTTGATGCAGTATATATATAGATCCGAGGAAGTCATGAAGAGGTTTTCATCCGATAATGTAAGATCAGAAAAGACTGGATGAGTGCCTATTTTAGTTTTCCATTTAAGCTGTACCTTTCCGTTCTTCTGGCTGAGGCAGTGAACAACTCCATCCATGGCGGCGAAGTAGACCTTGTCTCCCTGGCAGGTTGGTCGCGAACGTATCCAGTCGCTAGCCATATATCGCCAGATGATCTTTCCTGTCTCGGCGTCAAGGCAGTAAAGTTGCTTGTCCGCGGCCCCGATGTAAAGTTTTCCTTCTGCCACTGTCGGGGTAGAGAATAGCCTGAAAGAGCGGAGTTCCTTCTTTTCCACCTCAAACCGCCATTTGACTATACCAGTTTCCTTGCTCAGGCAGTAGATGACGCCATCGTTTGCACCAAAGTACACATTGTCTTTCAAGACTGCTGGAGACGAGTTTATGGCATCTCCGGCCCTGAACTGCCAGGCAATTCTCTCCGAACCCTCAATATTCAAACAATAAAAGAGCCCATCTATGGTGCCGACGAAAACATGTTTTCCTTCGAGTGTCGGTTCACAGAAGATCTGGCCGACATGAAAACTCCAAAGTGTTTCCCCGCTAGATATCTCTTTGCAGACAAGATCTTCAGAAGGAAACACAGGCGGTGGAGGAAAAGGAGTTGACCCAGTTAACTCCTTTGTTCCAAAGGGAAAGACGGCCACATCTTCGTTTCCGGCCAAGATTGTTGGTGTAACCCTATAGTCTAGGTACCCAGACTGAATGTCCTTCGCAATTCTTCCGTTACACTTATCTATGCAAATTATGAAGCTTCCTCTTACTCCTCTGGCTAGGATCTTATCTTTCAGCACCACCGGTGAGGAGGAAAGGCGCATTGTACTATATGGTGCCCCGCCGGCCTGCTGAGTCTTCCAGATGATTCTTCCTTTCTCATCTAGACAATAGAAAACTGTACGTATTCCGGGTGAAACGACGTATATCTTGCCGTCTTCAACTACCGGGCGAGAATACCACGCGTATCCCACCGGGAACTTCCATGCCAACTTGTCTTCAGAGGGTCCAACATCTTCAGTATAACCTGTCTGTTGACTATTACCGTGGAATAAAGGCCAATCCACCAAATCGCATCACCACAATTCTTCGATAATATTTCTAATTATTCATAAAATTATTGGTTAGTATTTGCTGCATGAGCGCAAGAATAAGTCTTCTTCGCCTGCAGTTAATTTATAATTATGCCGATATTTGAGGTATTCAAGAATCGCGGGGATTTCGCTGGTAGGTAACTTTTCATCCGGTTGAGCCGGTAGTGGTTGACCCAAAACCGTTTCTAATCGTTTACGTTGTTTGTTCACTATGTCTGGTTGCTCCTTTACTATGTTGCGAATCTCTCCCGAGTCGAGAGACAGATGATACAGAGCAGACTGTGGGTCATCTTTCAGGGTGAAGTCTGTTACATAGTTCCATTCGTCATCTCGTACAGACGCAGTATTGCACCAGCCAATCACGACATGATCCCGCACCTCTTCTTTTTCCCCTGTAACCAATGGCCAGACATCTTCGCCGTCCATAATCAAGTCTCGTTGTTCGAAAGGAATGTTCAGCAGCCCTAATATCGTGGGCATCAAATCATGAGTCTGCACGAATTGCGATATGTGCTTTACACGAGGGCCTTCTGGATGTCGTACTATCCAATTGATCTGTGTATCATGTGCATATTGGCTTGGGTGAGTCACTGGATACTGCTTCCCATAGTGTCCATGATCCAATAGTTGAGTCCCATGATCAGATAGAAGCATTATGATTGTGTTATCCAGCAGCCCCAGCTCATCAGTTTTCTCTAACAATCGTCCGAAACATCTGTCTGCGAAAGTGACTTCGCCAAAATATTGGGCTTTAAGGCTTTCTTCTCCTTTGTAATTTGAGTATAGCTCAGCATACTTGGACGGAGGATCCCAAGGTTCATGAGGATCAAAACTGTCAACCCATAGGAAAAATGGTTGGTTGTCCAAGCTATCCTCAAGCCACTTTGCAGCCTTAAGAAACAATTGGGCGCAAGTATAATCCTCTTCACTTTTTCGGTCCCTGATGTTCAGAAGGTACTGAAGGAACCTCGAGAACGCTGGACGTGCATAGCTTTTCTGCAGGTTTGATATCTTTTCTATGCTGCCTGCTCGCCACGCATCTTCCGCTCCATTACCGCGTATGAAGTCGTAGTTGACGAAGCCTCGATGAAAGTTTATGGTGGGCTGAAAGTAATGAGGGACATCTGTGAATAAACCTGTGTAATACCCACGTTGCAGAAGGATTTCGGATAATGTTTCATGTTCGTCTGGTATCTTGTGCCATCCCCACCATGTTGGGGTCACGCCTCGACGATCCACGTTAAATCTCCATGGAAACGAACGCTTTCCTGTGAACCAAGCTCGTCTCACTTGGATGGTTGGTGCGCCGTCGCAGAAGGCTCGGTCAAAAACTACGCTCTCGTCTGCAAAGTCATTCATGTTCTTGGTTTCTACGGAGCTTAACTTTTTATTGTCGCCTATAGTGTCTGCACGCAAGGTGTCAAAGCAAACGCATATTAGGTTATATCGATCCATTGGTCTTCACTCTTACTTGATACGTTTTCCCTTTCATCCTTATTAAGATAAGGACGCTTTCAAGATGATAAGATCCAAGGCAATAACCTCTTTACCTCGTAACAAGCCACTTTTAAGCATAAAGAGTGGAAGACCTGTTCTTATGTTTGCTTATCTAGCGTAGCTAGAAGGCTTAGCTAGCTTAATTATGTCTTGAATAGGAGTAGGATTATTGTGATGAGAAAAATGAAAAGTGTCAGTTCGGAAAGTTGACTTTACAGTCAAGGAACAACGAAGTCTCCTTAAAATACCGATGAGATTCTCCTATCGCTACGCAATGCTTTTTCGATTTGAAGAACTCAGGAAAAACGCTTTTTGCATGCATGGAATACCTAACAGGACGACTATTCATCAAAATCGAACTTTTATGTTACCCTCTTTGAAAGAACCCTTTGAACTAATATAAAAAGAACAACGATGCCAACCAAGGCTAATATTAAGAATAGCCAAAAATCAAATTTTCCCTCCCTTTCCAGGATTATTGTGGCTTCTGCACTTTGCCTTACTGCGACAGTTTCCTGCTGGACGCTTCTCTGGTAGCCGGTCTTGTCTACCTGAATAGTGTAATTTCCTAGCTTGATATAATCGAAAGCAGCATAGCCGTCAGTGTTTGTTGTAAGGATTAGGGAAAGTTGTTCAGCCTGTGAAGTTAATGTGACCATTGCTTCGTTGATAGGGTTGCCATTGGTATCTTTTACATATACCTCCAGATAGCCTAAAGGATATTGGAGGAAGGGCGAGAAGATTAGGTTCGCATCATCTCCATTAACGGGGTTGCCTTTTCCAGAAGGGTTCAACCCTTCATGGTATGGTCCGGTTTCATCTCCCCAATAATTATATTTGGCGTCTACTGTAGCGCGGTCTGAGACTTTCATGCCGCAGGCATTGAGGTAGATTTCATTGTAAATTGCCAAGTTGTTCTGGGTTTCTACATAAACAATTCCTTGCGAGTTGTTGAAAATCATATTACCGACGATCTTTGTGGTTATGTGCGCCGATATGGAAATTCCCTCTGCATTCCCTGAGACTCTATTCTTCTCCAATACCGCCCCGAATTGAGTTGGATAATACTCCGCACAGTTCAGTCGTATTCCCTTGCCTGAGTTGGAAGACACGGAATTGTTGAACAACACAACATCGTACATGTAACCTGGAAAACCTTGGCTGTTAATGCGCACTCCGTCTACGTTGTTAGAGGATATGGAGTTGCTGGACAGCGTGACGTTATGAACGTAGCTGGCGCCTTGGAAGCTGTAACTCTCTGCGGTTACCGCGTCCCCGTTGATATTAGATATTGTGTTGTTCGAGAGCACTAAATCGTAAAGGTATACGGACTCGTAGCTGTTGCTGAGTAATCTTACCCCCGCCTGAGTGCTATTGAAAATTTGGTTATTTGAAATCGTTATGTCAAAGACGTAACTTTCACCACCACCGCTGCTTCCAAGAATTTCTATTCCTTTTCCGCGGTTAGAAAACACTGAATTGCCTGAAATAGTCAAATGATACACGTAGCTTCGATCTGCGCTGCTCCTGACACCTACGCCGTTCCCTTTGTTGAATGAGATTGAATTGCCACATAGAGTCAAATTGTGGACATAACCGGCACCGTCAACAGCTTCTACATTAACATTTACGCCATCACCGCCATTTGAATGAACAGAATTATTTACTAACATCGTATTGTAAACATAGCTGTTGGGTCCTTTACTGCTCAATGCTACCCCATTATCACCATTGTAAAAAATAGAGTTACCAACTATGACAATGTAATCCGTAATGTCTTTCCAATGAGGGATGACGATGTTACTTTTTCCTATGATCATTATGCCACTGTGAGCGTTGTTTCTGATTTCGCATCTCTCGATAACCACCGTCCCTCCGCTCTCTACGGTTACGCCGTTATTTGCATAACTTATACGACAATTCTTTAGTTTGTTAGACCCATTAACCTCGTCTCGGAACATTATGGTGTTCCAGTCATCGGGCTCGGGATTAATCCGGTTTGACGTAAAAATGATCTGCCGTTCAGAAGATTCCGCTGTTGCCAACAGACTCCCCTCCACAATGAGCGAAGAATTCACCCCAAACCTAACTTCCACCCCGGGCTCAATAGTTAGGAGTGCTCCGGCTCTCACAGTAACATTGTTCGTTATCACATATGGGCTTCTGGGGAGGTTCCATATGGTGTCTTGTTCTATGTTTCCAGTGACGTAAGTTGCTTCAGCGTTTTGAAAAAACTCGCCAAAGCTCAGAGAAGGAAATATCAAAATAGCCAAGGTAATAACGAGCAATGTCTTTCTTCTAGTTGACGGCATCACCAAGGTTCACCTCAACTCTCTCCCATCGAATAAATCCCAGTCAAAGATACTCTTCGAGGCTACGAATGTGTCCTCGATAGATGTAGGATACGGTTGCTGACCCTCCAATCCAAACCCGCCTTGCTGGGTGGCCATCGATAAGATCTGTCATGGTTTGGATTTCGATTCTATCATTCAGCCTTCTCTTCTCAACGATCTTGTGCATTTGGATTCTTTTTTCTCTGTCAAACTCCTCCGCATAACCGACTGTACTCGCATATTCACCAAATTCTGGTTCAGTCTGCTTCATCACGTTGACTTCCTTTACAAATTGAACAACAGCTCGACCTTGTCAGTAAGACAGTAAATCATTCCATCTTTAGTAAGCAATTCTTTCCCCATGAAGAATCCATCTAAGATGAATATCTCCTTCTTCAACTGACATTTTCACTGTCCAATACTCACTAGTTAGCTTAGTCATTGTAACACATCAGCCTCATATGGATAAAACCACCCTATTTACGTGTTTCCTAACAAAGACATAGGCATGTACTGGGATCTAGGGAAAAGAGATAAGATACTTCACAGTGGATTTCCGGCGTTGAGCCCACAAACAACAGGGCAGAGAGAGCCCTTAGGGAGCACGTGGCTCAGAGAAAGATTATGGGAATGCTACGCAACCAGAAAGGCACGTTCATACATGAAACCATTACAACGGTCCTGGCAACATGGAAACAGCAGGGGTTGAACCCATCAGAGATGCTGCCAACCACCTTAAGCCTTAAATGCCAAAACATCTAAACACATGCCTTAACGATAAAAAAGGCTTAAGAAGCATTGGCAATCACAATGAACCAACGGTGACTTGTGGATGAAAGTTATTCTACTCATAATCGATACGCTTCGAGCCGATCATCTAGGCTGTTACGGGTACAACCGAAACACATCGCCAACCATCGATTGCCTAGCTAAGGAGGGAGCTGTCTTTGAAAATGCCTATCCAACGGATGTCCCTACACAGCCCTCATTCACTTCAATGTTTACTGGACTAAGAGGAATCCACACTGGCATCGTCTCACACAGCGAAACCGAAAACCTTTCCGAGCGGATATCCTGTTTCCCTGAAATATTATCCCGCAACGGGGTGGCAACCGCTGCCGTAAGCACACTATACATGATGAGGAGGTGGTTTGCAAGAGGCTTCAGGTACTATATGAATCCTGTTGCTGGTGTTAGAGAACGGCTTCAACAGGTTGACGCTGAGGAGATAAACGTTATGGCGTTACCTTGGATCGAGGAGAACATGAATCGTGACTTCTTCATTTTCATCCATTATTGGGATCCTCACGCGATTTACCTGCCACCGAAGCGGTATCAGCGGCTTTTTTATGAAGGAGACGAGTGTGACCCGAAAAACCATAGCTTGGACAATTTAAAAGCTCAGCCAATTTGGCCGTTCACTAAGGGTCACCTCGATGCTATAAAAGAAGGAATTACTGACCTAGAATACGTTGTAGCACAATACGATGGTGAAATCCGATACGTTGACGATAATGTTAAGCAGCTCTAAAAGCTGCTTAACAAGCTCGGGATTTCTGAAGAGACAGCTTTGATATTAACCTCGGATCACGGAGAAAGCATGGGTGAACATCACTTTTACTTCGACCATTATGAGGTGTATGAGACGACTGCTCATGTTCCGCTAATAATACGCTATTCCCCGGCGGTTCCCAATAAGACTAGAATAAAAGGTCTTGTGCAATCCACGATTAGCCTAGAACCAACTATACTAAATCTCTTTGGCATAAAAATACCTGACCAGCTAGAAGGAAAGAATCTCATCAAACTTGCCATTGGAGAGGAGAAGCCGTGGAGAGAAATCTATGTCAACCAAGGTTTATGGACCGCACAACGAGCAATAAGAACAGAACGGTGGAAGCTTATAAGAACAATTGACCCGGCATATTGGGAGATTCCTGAAATAGTGCTTTACGACATGCAGGATGACCCTGAAGAAACAAAGAATCTAGTACTGGATAGACCGGAAATCGTTGATAAGTTCGAATTAAAGATGGAAAGATGGCTGAGAAGAGAGCTTGGCAAGCGGATTGACCCGTTAGAACAGATAGCTAACCTTGGATTACCTTCGAGAGTGTGGGTTGAAAGAGCCGCTAGGAGAGAAGTAATATTTGACAAATATGAGGAATGGCGTGCACGAATAGACCGCGCTGAGAACCTGAATGCATTAGAGTAAGAAAAAACTCTTCAACCGTTTATTGTTGCTTTTTCATTCCGGAATGCGTTCTCCTTGTGACAAGCATCAAGTCCTCTTCTCCTTCTGCGTATCCTGATGCGATGAGCAAATCCCCAGATTCGATTGTCACGGCGGGTCTGGGACATAACCACCGTTTTCCCCTTTTAATCACGAGTATCCTCATGCTTGTTTCGTCTGCAATCTTCGCCTCTCGCAGGGTCTTGCCAACAAGGGGAGAATCCTCAGAAACCTGTTTCAAGGATCGGATGAGGCATCCCCGGCAATCTTCAAGCCCAATTGGATTCCCTGAGCTTCTAACTCTTCACCTATAACCTTTAACAGTGCTGCATGGGGCCTCTCCAAGCTTTCTAAGCGAAACCTCAGGTAGATCCAGTACCATATAGTCTTGCTATCAGAATATTCAGGTAATTTCATTCAAAAAAGCAAAGCGACAATGACCACTTGAATCCTAACAGCCTGAGAGCTTCATCGTCCAATAGCCTCTAAAGCTCCTTTAGGAACCTGCACCTCTTCAGCTTGTATAGGACTAGGAGGCGTAGTACAGCCTCAGGAGGATGCCTGTGCTGCCACGGTTCACTATAGAACTCTTCAATCGTTGCCAGAATAGGTGTTAGATCCAGAGAACTTATGAACTTGGTAGTGTCAGTAATTGTATCGCAGGTAGGGTTGTTGAACTCTTCACTCTTCATATATGTCTATTATGAGGTAGGGCTTCAGAATAGACATATCGTCAAAATTGTGAAAAGCTGGTTAGAAACCCCCAAGGTGGTATCCTAAATTAGATGTTGCAAAGAGCAAGATGAAATGTTGGATGACTTTATAATAAGGGTGCTTACGGCTATTGTCTATGGTCTACTTCTTGCCTTAGTATTACCTATCCTTCGCAAGGATCTTAAACATTTTCAAGAGTAGTTTTCGGAGAGAAAAAAAGAAGACTATCAGGCATAGGTCACGAGTCAGTATACAATGTTTATATGTCCTGTTATATAGTAACTTCCCTGCCTTTCTCAACTTGTTCCCAATCTATCTCGAGGCCCAATCCCGGCTTTTTCGTTGGGTGAACATATCCTTCTTTGTCGATTCTGATGACATCCTTGGTTCCTACATCAAAACAGCCTTCTTGTCCGTTTTCTATGGGAAGTTCAAAAAAGGTACAATTCTTTGTGGCAAGTATAGCATGAAGGTGTGCCGCTTGATAGAAGGTTCCGCCATAGGTGTGTGGTTCCCAGTTCATCCCATAAGCCTCACAAAGATTCTTAGCTTTCATCATTTCTGTTATGCCTCCTGTGAAACCGCACATAGTTCTCAGAAGGTCTACCGCACCATTTCTTATAAATTCGAGATAATTAATTGAGTGAAGAAGTTCTACAGTTACTGGTATGTCTAGTTTCTTTGAAAGTTTGATGTAGCCTTCGATATCATTTGCTGGTAAGGGAGCCTCATACCAATAGAAGCCTAGTCTTTCAAGCTCTCTACCGACCTTCAAAGCCTCTTCGCGGGTGTGTGAAAACACAGCATCGTAAATTAAATCCACATCGTCTCCAACTTCTTCTCTTAAAGCTTTGCATGTTCCAATTGGGATAGGATGAAGTTTCATCGCTGTATATCCTCTTTTCTTAAGATCTGATGCGATGCGTGTTATCTCTTCTACGCTAGATGGTACGTTGCCGCTTGCGTAAGCTCTGACTCTATCTCTATATGCACCTAGCAACTTATAGATCGGTAAGTTGGCAACCTTTCCAGCTATATCCCAGAGAGCTATATCAATAGCAGCGAATGCGGGACCTTTCTGTCCATACCAAAGTCCACCAAGATCCTGCCAAATCCTTTCTCTATCCAATGGGTTTCGGTGAATCAAATAAGGTTTATATGCCCGCAGCATCTCTGCTAATGAATCTGGTTTGGCGCTCGGTATCTCGGACCAGACAATGTAATTCCCCTCTATTTCTTCATTTGTGAGAACTCTGACCAGACTGTACTTGAACTTCGCTGATTGCTCTTTGAATAGACCAGAATAACTTGTGACATAACCAGGAGTTTCGACCTCAAAAACATGCAACCTAACATCCGCAATTTCCATATTCCGTCACGTCATCTTACATGTATTAGGGACACTATAAAACTTTTGGAGTGTTTCCATGCGCGTTTCATGGCTCTCCTCAAACTACATTCTAAACTCGTTGACTCAGCCGACAAGGGAGCAATCATAGATTACCAGTCAGCCCTTTAAACTCTCAAATC
>Ga0315279_10011334_pt1 | contig 10338 bp, 7 predicted proteins | sample YL17G06_20_MG_FD_203694 | JGI IMG/M metagenome (GOLD analysis project Ga0315279, IMG submission 203694) | Sediment microbial communities from Yellowstone Lake, YNP, Wyoming, USA - YL17G06_20 | ecosystem: Environmental > Aquatic > Freshwater > Lake > Sediment | place: USA: Wyoming | collected...
CAGCGGCGGCCGGGGTTTTCTGGTTCGCGGTGATCACCAGGATCTTGCTGTTGCGGAGATGGTGGATGGCGCGGAGCAGCGGCAGATGCGGCGCCAGGTCCTCGAAGCGGCTGGAGGCCACCATGTCGCCCTTCAGCCCCAGTTGGATCCAACGGGCGCCGTCGATGAACGACCACCCGGTAATGGGCCGCGTGAACAGCAGCTTGGGAACGTCGAGCTTGTCGAAGGGCTGCAGCAGCGCGCCGGTGCTGGAAGTCAGGTCCAGGACCAGCACGGCGTCGGCGCCGCTCAGGTCCTTTATCCAGGCCTCGACTTCGGCCGTGTCCTTGAGCCATTCCCCGCCGGTGAAGCGGACCAGGCCGGCGTGCTTGCGTTCCAACTCGGCCAGGCGGGCGTCGATGCCGGCGATTTCTTTCATGATATCGAGGTCGGGCCGGGGCCAGGTGGGATTGGCCACGCCGATATAAACCTTCTTGACGATGGCCGGGGCGGACCACGGCCCCGCCTCGCCGCTTTCAGCGGCCGGCATTGAAACCGCCGCGGTGGCGGCCGCCAGCGTGATGCCGAACTGGCGCCGCGTCAGGGAAGTAAACTCATCGGCCATAATTGCCTCCAACGGGCGATTTGTGTTTCTTGGGGCCCGTGCTGGCCGCAGTATACAGCGGTTGGCCCCGGATCAGATTGGCTCGATGAGGTAGCGCCGGCCCGGTTCGGTGGCAAAGACAATCACCGGCGCGTCCGCCTGGGTCTTGACTGGCCGGTTGTCTTTGAGCCGGGTGACCCGTACCGCTGCTTTATCCCACGGGTTGGCCATCCGCAATGTTGCGCCCTTCTCGCTGAGAACGGTAACCGGCGATGCCCGGCTGCCGTCCCAGGCGGCGCTAACCAGGAAGGCGCCTACCGTGCGAAGGTTTTCGAAGCGCGCCCGCCCCAGATGGTTGCGGTTGGTGAAGAGGTGAATCGTTCCCGTATAGCTCTGCATCAGGCATTCGTTCAGAACGGCGGGCAGGGAAAGGTTCTCGGTCCAGACACCCATGCGCATCATGAAATCGAAGTCGAGGGTATCGCGGTAGCGGCCATCGATCTGCCGGACGCGGTCGTTGGCCACGCCGTTGGGCAGCAGGCAATAGCGCACTTCGCGCTTAAACCAGTCGAGATCGAGCAAGCCCAGCCGGGCGCGGATCAGGGGCTGAAACACCAGGTCATTGCCGCCCTCCAGCCGGACGGTTTGCGCGGTGCGGAGCGCGATCTCCCAATGGCGCTCGCCGCGCCCGATGCCCACCTGTTCCCCGGGGAAAACCGGGGCCAGGGTGACGGGGATGTTGTAGACCCACTCGGTTGGCGCTCCGGCCACATCCACCCACACCTCGCCGTGCGGCCCCTGGGCTTTCGGGTAGGGCGCCAGGCCGGCCCGAAGCTCGGCCCAACGCGCCCGCTCTTCCGCGTCCGTCTCCAGGATCCTGGCGGCTTCGACCGCCGCGTCGAGCACGAATTCGGCCAGCGCCAGGTCCATGATGCAGTCGCGGTTCAGGCGGCAGTCGGCGGTCATGCCCCAGTTTTCGGGCGACACTGTGGGGTTCAGGTGATACTTGCCGTCCGATTCCTTTTTTGCGTAGGCGGCCAGGAAACGCGAGGCGGCGCGGAGCAGGGGGTAGGCGCGCCGCAAGAAATCCTTATCGAGGGTGTAGAGGTAGTGCCACCAGAGGCTCTGTACCGTCCAGGGAGTCTCGCAAATCTCGTAGCCCCACGGTGGCGCCGGGTAGGCAATGGTGCGGCTGGGCACCGGGTAGGCGGAGTGGGGAAAGAAGGCGCCCGGCAGGCGGAAGTTTTCCCGCGCGAACGACTCGGCCAGCGGCAGCAGGTTCTCACACAGCTCCACGTACGGCAGGTGCTGCTCGACGTGGTTGCTGGAAAATACGCCCCACCACACCTGCTGGGTGTTGTAGTTCATGTGGTAGTCGCCGTGCCAGGCGGTGCCGATGCGCCCGCTCGACCAGTTGCCGAACAGCCCCGGCGCCACCTTGCCCTGGCGCAGGCAGCAGGCCAAAAAATACTGGTTGTGATACCAGATGCGCTCCAGTTCCTGGTCGGCGAATTCGACGGCCGCGCGCGACCAGAAACCCTTCCACCACTGCTCGGATTCCTGCTGGATCTTGGCCACCGGCACGCCCGCCAGGCGCACGGCTTCGCGCTTGGCGTGCTCGACGTTGCCGGCGCGATCGCGAGGCGTGAACAGCGTCAGGTCGAGGCGAAAGGGCTGCGGCTGCCGGCTGCGCAGGAAGGCGCGCGGCCGCGGGCCGGGGGCTGGTTGTTCGACTTCCCAGGTCCCGGCCAGCCGGCCGTAAAGCGCGAAGTTGCGGTCCTGCTCCGAGCGCGGCGGCTGGGGCTGTTCCGCCGTTGGCGCGATTGCCGGGAAATGCTGGTAGCAGAAGAACTGTCCGAATCCGTCGCCGCCTTCGGCGGTCACTTCCGGCGGCGGAAGCTGCGCCTCCGCATCGACATTGGGGTAGTAGGCAACGGAGACGAACGGTGCCGGCTCGGTGGTGGTGACCAAGACATGCCCTGTGGTCTGGTTGACGAAGCACCGGACAGCGATGGCTCTTGTAGCGGCGACCTTCGGGTCGCCGCCACGCGATGTCGCCGCCAGGGTTTGATGTTCCAGCAGGATGGTCAGCAGGCCGTTCGACGGATCGAGCTTCTGGCGAACCAGCCGCACCAGCCGCGAATCCCAGTGGATCCAGACGATCCCGCAGGGCCAGGGGCGCGGCCAGGGCTTGCGGTAAGACGACTGCGTTTTCTGAGCGTACTCGCGCAGAAAATCGATGCCCGATTCCAGGTGGACCATGTCGGGCTGACCGCGCCGCCGGGCTTCCTCGCTGGCCGTGTCCCACATCTTCAGAAGTTCGGCGAAGGGAACCACGTGCTGGTAGTGGTCCTCGCTGACGCGGATGTCCCACACGTCTTCCTTGCCGATGTGCAGGCCCAGGGCGTCAGGGCGCACGGTGACGCACACGCCAATGTCCCCGTTGCCCAATAGCATGCCCTCGAAGAAGTTGGGAGTAGGCAGGTCGCGCACGATGGTGTGCCGCCTGGCTATCTGGAGGGCGTCAAGCGCGGCGGCGCCCCCTTGCGCCAGAGTTACGGGCGAGACGCCGGCCGCCGCCGCCGCGGCCTTAACAAAATCACGGCGCGTAGTTTTCATGGCGCCCGTATTTCACCACAAACGCACCAAGGCGCCAAGCCCATGGTGTACCGGTCGTGCATCTGCTACGCTAGCCGAACCGAGCATGACCGCAGAGCGACCACCGTATAAGACCATTTTTGCACCCAGTGCCCTCGATCATCTTGCTGGTTTTGAAGCGGGACAGCGTGCGGCACTGCTGAATGCGATTGAGGAGCAACTGACGTTTGAGCCGAGCACACAGACACTGAACAGAAAGCACATGCGGCCGAATCCGCTGGCGCCCTGGGAGCTGCGCGTCCAAAGATTGCGCGTATAGTATGAAATAGAGGAAAGGGCTCGCGAGGTTCACATTTTGGCGATCGGCGTCAAAGACCGAGAGCGGGTCATCATTGCGGGGGAGGCTTTATGGCTATGAAGTTGGTGGAAATATCGAAAGCGACGACGAGCCTCGGCGACTATGCAAGACGGTTGCGGAAGAGACCCGTCGTCGTAACGCGCAAGGGCAAGCCGGTCGCCGCTCTGGTTCCGATTGAGAATGCCGATCTCGAAACTATCTCTCTGAGCACCAACCCGAAGTTCCTGGCGATCATCGAGCGCTCACGCCGGCGAGCGAGAACCGAAGGCGAAATAGGCGAAAAAGAGATGCGTCGGCGCCTCGGACTGAGATAGCTCCCGGAGCATGATCCTCCAACACCCGCGAACTCATCGCTTTTGACGTCCTCGTGCCTCGGTGGCGAAATCACAGGTACTTGCCGATGAGCAGCTCGAGCTTCTCGCGGGCCGCCTGCGGGATGTGGGCGCGGTCGGTGATGATGGCGTGCTCCAGGGCGGAGCCGCACTTGCACGCGCGCTGGCGCGGCATCCGTTCCACCGCCTGCACCACCACCTGGCAGGCATTGGCGGCGTTCTTCAGCAGGTTATCGACGATCTGAGCAACCGTGACCGTGTCGTGCTCCGGATGCCAGACGTCGTAATCGGTCACCATGGCCATGGTGGCGTAGCAGAGCTCGGCCTCCCGCGCCAGTTTCGCTTCGGTGACGTTGGTCATGCCGATGACGTCCATACCCCAGGAGCGGTACAGCCGCGACTCCGCCTGGGTTGAAAAATTCGGCCCTTCGATGCAGATGTAGGTGCCGCCGAGCTTGGCAACGACGCCCGCGGCCTGGCACGCGTCGTACACCGCCTTCGTCAGCTCCGGGCACACGGGCTCGGCAAAGCTGATATGCACAGCCACGCCGTCACCAAAGAAGGTGGAAACGCGGCGCTTGGTGTGGTCGTAGAACTGGTCCGGGATGATGAACTCCAGCGGCCGGTGCTCCTGCTTCAGCGAGCCGACGGCGCTGATGGAAATGACGCGCGTCACGCCCAGCTTCTTGAAACCGTAGATATTGGCGCGGAAATTCAGCTCCGAGGGCATGATGCGGTGGCCGCGCCCGTGCCGCGCCAAAAACGCCACCCGCCGCCCGCCCATCGTCCCCAGCAGGTAGTTGTCCGAGGGATTGCCCCAGTGCGTCTGAATGTCCACCTCGCTGGTGTCCTGCAACTGCTCCATCGAGTACAGGCCGCTGCCGCCGATGATGCCAATCTCCGCTTCCACATCTCCTCCTGTTCACAAGGAATTAGCCAGGCACAGACGCACAGAGTAATTCATTTGGGGCGGAGAGTGGGCCGCTGATTGCACAGATTCAAAGAGAATCTGCCGCCGCACATCTGGTCATGTCAGGCCGATTGAGAGATAATCCTTCCGCCATCCGGGCGCCATAAATCTTGCGAGAGGTGAAGATCATGAACTTGCGGGCGCTACCTACACGCAGAACGTTCCTGGTGACAGGGACTGCTGCGGGCACACTGTGCCGGCTCGACAAGAGCGCCGGCGCGGCCGCCGTGTCATCGCGCAACAGCTATCGCGTCTTTTCCGAGGGCCGGATGGCGGGCTTGCGGTTGAAAAACCGCCTTGTGCGCTCGGCCACGGCTGAGAATGCCTGGCGCGACGGCGCGATCACCGAGGAAGGCGTCAGCCTCTACCGCAATCTGGCGGCCGGCGGCGTGGGCCTCATCATGACAGGGCACATGAGTGTCATGCCGCAAGGCCGGGCCAACGACTTCCAGACCTGCATCGACGACGACCGCTTCATCGGCAGCCTGCGGAAAATCGCCGCCGTCGTGCACGCCACGAGCAAGGACTGCAAAGTGGTCGCTCAACTCGCCCACGCGGGAATGCAGGGACAGGCAACCGAACGCGTGGGGCCGACCGAGACGCCCTGGCCCCGGCTGAAGAACAAGCCGCGCGCGCTGACAACGAAAGAGGTGGAAGCGATCGTTGCCGCCTTTGCCCAGGCCGCGCGGCGGGCCAAGGAGGCCGGCTTTGATGGCGTTCAGCTTCACGCCGCCCACGGCTATCTGCTCAGTTCGTTTCTCTCGCCTTACACCAACACCCGCACCGACAAGTACGGCGGCTCTCTTGAGAAGCGCGTCACGGTAATCCGGGAAATCGTCGAGCAGGCGCGGCCGCTGGTCGGGCCGGACTTCCCCATACTCATCAAAGTGAATTGTGACGACCAGGTCGAGGGCGGCATTGCTCTCGGCAATTTCCCGCGATTGGCCGGGGAGATTGAGAAGGCCGGCGTCCAGGCCATGGAGGTCAGCGGCAATAATCCGATTCGAGAGAAAATCAGCACTGCCGAAGAGCAGTCGTACTTCCTGAAGCATGCCCAGGCGCTGCAGTTGAAAATCCCGGTGATTCTGACGGGCGGAAACCGGTCAGTGGAGCGGCTGGAGCAGATCGGCAAGGCAGGCGGGCCTCAGTTCTTCGGGTTCGCGCGACCCCTGCTGCGAGAACCGGACTTGCCGGCCCGCTGGCGCGACGGCCGGGGCGCTTCGGATGCCGCCTGCATCTCGTGCAATCGGTGCATTCGCGCCTACGGCAAGGGCCTGAGCACCCGCTGCCGCGTGGACGAGGCTGACTCATAGCGCGAAGCCGGCCTGTTGCTCATGCGCAGAGGTCCAGCGTGGGGACGGGCCTTTCCGCGAAGGCCAGGGAGTTCCTTTCGCGCCTTGGCGGCTCACTGCGGGAAGTTCATGCGGCGAATCAGCTCTTGGAAGCGGGGATCGCGCCACAGCGGGTGCTGCGCGTCGTACAGCCGCAACCAGACCATACGCGGGTCGCGCGCCTCATAGGCTTTCTGCCACCAGTGGATGGCCTGTTCTTTCTCTCCAAGGCTCACGTAAAGCTGCGCGATGGCGGCCTGGCCGACGTCCGGGGTGGTAAGGAGTCTGTCCAGCACCGCGCGCGCGTCGGCAGTCCTTCCGGCTTGGGCGTAGGCGACACCCAGGGCGGGCAGGGCGAGCCGGTCGCGGCGTGTGGTGGCGACCGCTTTTTCCATGAATGAGATCGCCTTGTTCAGTCTCCCCTCACCGGCGCGGAGTTGCCCCAGTCCAAAGAGAGTGGCGCGGGAATCAGGTGCGATGTCGACCAACCGCAGCGCCACCTGCTCCGCCTTCTTCAAGTCGCCCAGATCCATGAATACGCGAGCGGCCTCGGTGACTTCCAGCGGCGACAGAGGATCGATCTCCAGAGAGCGCTCGATCTCGCGGCGGGCTTCCTTCAGCCGCCTCATCCGGCGCAGGAAGTTTGCGTAGGAGCTATGGCCGTCCCTGGAATTCGGACTCAGCTCGATACCGCGCTTGAATTCGGCCTCCGCTTTCGCCCAGTCCCAGTCGTACACAAAGTGGATCCAGGCGAGCGAGCAATGGGCGTCGCCGAGCGTGGGGTCCAGTTGGAGCGCGCGCGCTGCCGCCTCTTTTGCGAGCGGGAAGGCCTTGTGCGGCGGCCAGTCGCCCCACCAGGAGCTCAGGTGCCGGTAGGAGTCTGAGAGGCCCAGCCAGGCGCTGGCGAAGCCGGGCTCGAGCTCCACGGCGCGCCGGAAATGGCCGGCCGCGGCCTCCAGGTCCTCGGGCGTGAGCCTGTGCCAGCGATGCCTGCCCATCAGGTAGGCCAGGTAGGCCTCGGGTTGGACGGACAGGGCTGAGCCGGGCGCGCCGGTTTGTTCTCCGCTGACCCGCAGCCCCACCTGCAGGGCGACGGCACGGGCCACCTCGGCCTGCACGGCCAGGATGCCGCTCAGTTGACGGTCGTAGGTTTCCGCCCAGAGGTGAGAGCGGTCGCCTACCTTTACGAGTTGCGCTGTGATTCGCACCCGTTCCCGTTCCCGGCGGACGGCGCCTTCCACCACGTAGTCAACGCCCAACTCGCGGCCGATCTGCTCGATCGCTTTCGACGTGCGCTTGTATTGCATGGCGGAGGTGCGGGCGATGACCCCCAGGCGGTCGGGCTGAAGTCGCGCCAACTGCGTGATCATCTCGTCCGTCAGCCCGTCGCTGAAGTAGTCCTGTTCCGGGTCGCCGCTCAGGTTCTGGAAGGGCAGGACCACCAATCTCACTTTGCCGCGAGGTGGAGAGGACCCAGATCGGAACCAACGCCACCCCAGATAGCCGGCGGCGGACAGAAGAGCTAAGACAAGGAACGCCGCCGCCAGCACCAGCGGGCGTGGCGACGTCGCCGCAACCGGAACGCCCCGGTTCGGCGTGTCGGCTTCCTCCACCGGCTTGACTTCGGCGATCAGGCGATAGCCCCCCTTGACAATGGTCTGGATGAAGCGCGGTTCCCGCGCGTCGTCCTCCAGCGCCCTGCGCAACTCCGAAATGCAGCGGGCCAGCGCGTCGTCGGTCACAAACACGTCGGGCCACACCGCCTTGATTAATTCCTCTTTGGGGATCACCTTGCCTGTCTGCTCAGCCAGGTAGACGAGCACCTGCATCACCTTGGGTTCCAGGCGTTTCTCGTCTTTTCGGTCCTTGTCCGAGATGCTGTTGAGCTGGGGCTGGACAAGCCAGGGACCCAGGCTGAAATCGCCCCCCACGGTCTTATTCCCCTCCACCGAAATCGCCCGCATTCTAGCACGTGCGGCCGCTCACTGCTCGGCCACGAACGGCCAGCCAGTTTTTCGCTTCATGAACAAGCCTTAAGAACAACATCAGCAAAAGCGAGGCGAATTCCCGAAACTCTACCGCCCGTCGGCCGTATCATCCGACGTACCAAAACGGTATCCGTACGAAGAACTTGAACTACCATTAGGACGAGTTGTGGAGACTGTCAAGAGCTAGGGCGGCAGTGTCGCGGCCTCCTTCTCTGTGTACCCGGTGGGAATCGCGCTCGCCTGGGCGATCGACACCGTGGCAAGCAGGGTCAGGACTCGGAGATTCGATTGACGTGAGCGAACCGCTTCTCGAACAATGAAAAGGAGAGACATCGTGAAAACCGGAATCGTCAGCATGTGTGTATGCGCCGCAGTTGTCATGTGCTGTGCTCATGTTTCGATCGCACAGACTATAAATCCCGACCTGAAGTCCGTGCCCGCAGGGAAGGGATGGAAAGGCAGCATCGGCGCTACGAGACTCGTCGAGAAAGATGGTGTAGCGGCCATTGAGTTCAACACGGCGGGACAGAACGTCGTCTGGCTCGACGGATTCGAGTTCACGACCGGCGCCATCGAGTTCGACGCCAAGGGGAAAAGCGCGCCGCCGCAGAGCAGCTTCGTCGGCGTGGCCTTTCGAGTGGCGGATGGCACGACTCACGATGCGGTCTACTTCCGCCCGTTCAACTTCCGTGCAGCCGGCGCCGACCAGAAATCGCACGCAGTGCAGTACGTCTCTGAGCCAGCTTGGCCTTGGAGTCGATTGCGGCAAGAAAAGCCCGGCCAGTTCGAAAAGCCAATCGAACCCGCACCTGATGGCGATGCCTGGTTCCACGCCAAGATCGTAATCGAGGGGCGGCAGGTAAAAGTGTTTGTCAACGGCGCCACGGAGCCTGCGTTGCAAGTGACCGAGCTCAGCGATCGGCGCGGCGGCTCTGTCGGTTTGTGGTGCAATGGCTATGGGGTCATTTCCAACCTCCGGATCGCCCCAGGGAGATGAATTCGTCTTGGTTCCAGCGAGTGCCACGATCCCGCCTGCATCCCGCTTCCCCACCCATTGCATAAGTCCTTTATCAGCAGCATCTTAGGCGCCATCAGCGGGGCCTCATCCGTACCTAAGCGCAAACTCATTCCAACTGCACCCCATCCTCAGGACATTTCCTGCGGGCCCGCCGTATACGTGGCTGACATGAAGCAACAAAACCGTTCCAAAAGGAGCCACTGGCATGTTGAACCAGACTGTTGACGAGCGGGCCAACCAGGAGATAGTGCGCGGGCTTCGCAATCGCGACCCGGAGCTGCTCTCCCGCTTGATCGATGAGCACAAGGAGCGCCTGTTTGCCTTCCTGGTTTCCCTGACCTGGAATCGCGACACCGCTGAGGATCTCTTCCAGGAAACGTGGCTGCGGGTGCTCGAGCGGGGACACCAGTACAAGGGCGAGTGGAAGTTCGAGAGCTGGTTGCTGAGCATCGCAAAGAACCTGGCGATCGACCATGTGAGACGCAAAACTCCGGTCAGCCTCGACACGCCGGCCGAGTGGGGCGAAAGCCCGCCCCTCGAACCGGCAGCACCTGCCTCGCCGACGCCGCTGGATGTGCTCCGTCAAAGCGAGCAGCGGCGGTGGTTTGACCGCCATTTCCGGCGCCTGCCGGCAAGCTGTAAGGAAGTGTACGCGCTGCGTGCCCGCGGCTTGCCATTGCACGGCATTGCGGCAGTGTTGCGCGTCCCGCTGCCTACTGTAAAATCGCGCCTGTATCGCACTATAGCCATCCTCGCGCGGCAGATGGAGGCCTGTGGCGCATGAGCCGGTAGCGGCTTCCTGCGCATGACCGAAAGACCGGGCCGCCGGTTGGACTGAGAGGAGCAGGGAAAATGAAGAAAGTGCTGTTTGGCGTTTTGTTGGCCTGGACACTCGCTGTCTCCTGTTGCGCGCAGGGCCAGGCCAATATCGAGGGGGAGAAAGCGGCCATTCGGGAGGCCGTTCTCAACTACATCGAGGGATGGTATGAGGCCAATCCCGCGCGCATGGAAAAGGCGCTCGATGTCGAGTTGGTCAAGAGGTACGTGGAGAAGTCGCCCACCGGGAAGAGCATCCTGATCTCGATCGGGGCGCGGGCCATGGTCGACTACACCCGGGCCGGCGGCGGTTCCAAGACGCCCAAGGAAAAACGGCAGATCGA
>Ga0315279_10011335_pt1 | contig 10337 bp, 8 predicted proteins | sample YL17G06_20_MG_FD_203694 | JGI IMG/M metagenome (GOLD analysis project Ga0315279, IMG submission 203694) | Sediment microbial communities from Yellowstone Lake, YNP, Wyoming, USA - YL17G06_20 | ecosystem: Environmental > Aquatic > Freshwater > Lake > Sediment | place: USA: Wyoming | collected...
GGTTCTTTATGTTGGGGCTTTGAAGCCTTACAAGAATGTTGATAAGATCATTGAGGGTTTCGCGTGGCTTGTGAGAAAGAAGGATGCGGGCTTTAGGCTTGTCATAGTTGGTCAAGGTTCTGAATACGATTCTTTGGTAAGTCTGGCTCGTAGATTACGTATAGACCAGTTTGTGGAGTGGAAGCGCGGATTGTCTAGGCAGCAACTGCTGGATGAGTACGCAAAAGCAAGTGTTTTTGTGCTTCTTTCATCTCTGGAGAGTTTCAGTTTGGTCGTTTACGAGGCGTTGATAATAGGTGTTCCCGCAGTGGTTCTGGATTTTGGTGCGTTGGCGAATCTGGTAAATGCAGGGTTAGCAGAGGGGATCAATTCTCTCAGTGCGAGAGGAATTGCTGATGCTGTATTGCGATCAATGAAGAAGACCTATGTTCCAATTTCAGATGAGATGAATATTCTTCTTGACTGGCAGGACTACTCGGAAAGGATTATTGGCATTTACAATGGACTTATGGAACAGTAGGAGTTTCGAAATATCCAGCGGATTCACTGTTCGTTTTTTCTGCTCGGGCGAATATGATGTATCCAACTGGAAACAAGCGGTGAAGGCCTGTTCTGCTGAGCAAGCGTCCAAATGGGAGAAACAATGCTTCACATTTTTCCACAGCATATACCTCAAACCCACATTCCTTCAAGGAGTGGATGACGTTCTTCAGGGAAGGCACAGCAACGTATCCCCCTCCGTAAGCAAATGAGTGCATGTTTGAAGGCAGGAAACCAAAGAAAGGAAGAAACGTGTGGCTTTCAATAATGAAATACCTGTTCGGCAATTGAATCACAAGGGTTCCCGTACTTCCTGCTACTCTCTGCATCTCCTTGTAGAACTGCTTCCTGTCTGTTCTTGGTATGTGTTCCAAAAGACTAAAAGCAGTCACTGACGAAAGTGCACTATTCTTGAATGGTAACCTTGTTGCGTCAGCAACGATATGCTGATATTGTCTTCCTTTTTTCTTCTGCAAGTCAACACCTATTAAGAGCTTGGATTCGTCGAGATTTTCAATATTGTCAAAGAGCAGTCCTTTCCCACAGCCTGCGTCAAGGATAGAGTCAAAGTGGTATTTGGTGACAAAAGATGAGAAATATTTCATTCTCTCCGTTTCTGTTCCAAACTTTGCATTTAGAAGCTTGAATATGGAGGTTCGAACCCTGTTGTAAATGCTATACGTTTCTGTGTTCGCCCCATGATTTCTTCGCGGGAAGCGTCATCAGTGTATTGGATTTGGCTCGCTTTTAATTCTACTGCAAGAATGCATTCAGGATATCGGAAATTTATCGTGGTCTGGAAAAGGTTATAGATAGATCATTTTCTATAGAGTGTACTTCATGAGGGTTTGCCAGTGAAGTTCATCGGGATAATTCTTGAACTTCTGTTCTTCGTGTTTTGCTTGTCAGCTCTTGGCGAACCTTGGAGAATGTTCATTCGGAAATTCACTGGGCTATTCAGGGGTTTGGATTTTTTGCGAGCATTCTTACTCGATGTGTATCTCGGCGGTTTCTTGCTGTATGTAATCGCTATTGTTCCCTTGCATCTTTTCAGCGCGGTTGTGCTGCATGTCATTACTTTGTTTTCGATTGTAACAGTTGTTCTGCTTCACCGTAGAAGACTCAAAGATGCTCTTTTGCCAGCACTTTCTCGTCCGGCGACTCTACTTAAGAAGCGTCCTTCCCTCGAGCTTGCTTTAATCTTGGCGATTTTTGCGTTCAGCCTTGTCATACAGACCTATCCGCTTAACGATCTCCTCCTAGGAAGCGTTCGGGACACTGGCATTCATTCGCTCTTTGTTCAGGTTTTGATAGAGAACAGGCAGGTGCCTGTGACATTGGAGCCGTATTTGAGTGAAGGGATAATCTATCCCCAAGGTTTCACGCCGATGGTTGCATATTCCGTGTTTATCTTGGGCTACTCGCCTCCACAAGCCGTTCTTTACGTGACAGCTCTATTCAACATACTTACGGTGCTGGGGGCATATTTTCTAGGAAAAACCTTACCGTTGCCTGAAAAATTGAAAACGGGCCTGTGTTTGGCTTTTGTCTTTGCCTTTGTGGCGTCGTGGCCAAAGTACATCACTTGGGGAAGCAATGCACTGGTTGCAAGCTTCCCCTTCTATTTTGTATGCTTGAGCCTTTTTCCGTTTCTTGTGAAAGGGAAGCTGAACGTACGAACAATCCTTGCGGTAGGTTTGCTTTACGGCTACTTGTCGGTTTTGCATCTTCAGGTGTATGAAGCATTGATTGCATCATTATTTGTGCTGTGGGTTTACATGATAATCAAACGAGAGAAAGGCAAGTGGCTCAGATTTGGATACTTGGCGGCAATCACGAGTGTAAGTCTGATGGTGTTGAGTCCTTTCATTGTGAGGCAGCTTGCCTTTTACTCGAATCCTTACCACAACATAGGTGTTCCCTACGATGTAGAGGTACCGGTTCCCCAACCTAGCTTTTCAACCGTCATATCGGCCGCTAAGTGGTTGTTTGAGAATCTGGCGGTTAGCCCTGTACTCAAAGGGGCTTCCTTTGCGCTAATCTTGGTTAGTGTCATAGTAATAGTGACCTTGAGACGAAAGAGTACCAGCATCCAAACTAGTGAACTCCTCAAACTGGGACTGGCCATATTTCTGGGCGAGTTGTTGATTTCCCTCTTTGCGGCTGTTTCTCCTCGCGATTTGCCATTTTATCCGCAACAGCTCTTACTGTGCATCTCAATGTATTTCTTTTTTGCAGCAATCATCTATCCATTGTATGATCTTCTTTTTTCCTCTCTGTCAAGGAAGGTGGTGCCAAAAACAATCGCGTTTGAACCCAAAACAAAGCAAGTTATGGTTGGGGCCATTTCGTTGATGCTGCTTATTGGATTATTCGGTACCTTCGTATATCAAAGTGTCGCCTTCGACGCCGGGAGACTCTACGGTTCTTACAGCGTCTTTGGCGTTACAACAGAGCAAGACCTCCAGCTAATCTTGTGGATTAGAGACAATTCGCCCGCTAACGCCACAATTCTGGTCAACAATTTTCAGAGCGGGTCTTTCATACCGAGTATCGCAGGCCGTAAGGCTGTCTTTCCTTCATTCGGGAGTTCGACTTCGGCCTCCTATCAGAGGCTTGTCTCCTTGCTTGAAGGAAGCGTGCTCAACACCACAACGTTAGACCTGATGAAACGCTTTAACATAACAGACATCTATGTTGGATCCGGCGTTAGTCCTTGGGATGGCTGGATGCACAGGTGGGACCCTAGGCTGTTTCTGGGCAACCCTCAATTCACATTGATGAAGAATTTCGGCAATGCCTACCTTTTTCACTGCAACTACATGAATACGAGTACAGTCTTTCTCGATGATTTTGAGCATACAGATTGGGATCAAAACGGTTGGCTGACTCAATACGTAGGTAATGGACTTGGAAACGTGACAATAGCGTCAGATTTCAGATACAATTCAGAAAGATCCCTGAGAATAACAGCTCAGGCAATGCATACGGTCACAGAATGGCGATTTGCACGATCAGTCTCGCGAGAAATCTTCCTGCCAAACGACTCTGATGTCATTTTTTCATTCTATGTAAATGCAGTTGAAGGTTTTAGCGGAAAAGACACATTTGCGATAGTGATTTCCAACGCTTACCGCAATCAGTCTATGATAATAACAACTCCACATGGAATCTATGAAGGCTACAACAATACCAGAACGTTGAGTAACTCTGTCGGGCTGTTCAGCGATGACTTGAGCGCCTCGTGGCGTGAATTCTTCAACTCGCCCCTACCCACTACTCTTATGTTTGAGTTTGTGAATTGGGACTTTGGCGGTGTTGAAAACGTCGCTTACGTCGACAATATTGAAGTTACTTCCACACCCACCGTTTAATCCTCAAAACAGGATGAGGTAGACCCATGGAAAAATCTCGGAAAAGCCAAAGGTGGCGACAATCATACGTACTTATAGTTCGGGTGGGACTCTTGTGGGATGCCTTGAAGCGCGCAGAAAGGTTTGATACATGAGATCATCTTTCACAGATGCATGTTTACCTCGTAGGAATCTTAGTGGACACCTTTCGTCAGTTGAAAAGTGGTGGCTCGCGAAGTCTCAGCTTGATTTTGAAAAGCATAGACTATCTGTGATAGACGGCTTAATACCATACGCTAGAGATTCCCTAAAGGCTCTTGATGTGGGATGCGCAATTGGTGTTTTTACAAACCTGCTGCACCAGAAGGGCTACGAAGCGCTAGGTATAGACACTAACAAGGAGCTCTTGACTTTCGCCCAAAATAGATATCCGCACTGTACGTTTAAGCTTATGAATGCCTTGCATTTAGACCTCTCCCCTTCCACTTTTGATCTTGTTCTAGCCCTAGAGCTCATAGAGCATTCATACAATCCATACAAACTGCTCAAAAATATTCATCAAGTACTCAAAGAAGATGGCGTGATTCTATTGTCAACTCCCAACAGGTTGTCATTAGAGGGCGCCAGAGGGGTAGTGATGAAAAGGGCGGTAAGGATTGATTGGAATGCATGGGACCCTGAACATGAACATGTCTACACTTCAATCGAAATAGTACAGTTGCTGAGGCGATTTTTCAGAATCGAGAAAGTTATAGGTTACTACTATATGCCAATGATCCCTTGCATGAAATACGATATTGTGAAGAGAATTGGTTTAGACAAAGCTCATTATCTCGCTTTTGACAATCGAATCTTATCTATGCTTGGGTTTATCACTTTTATAAAGGGTATGAAACGCAAATTAGATTCGGTTGAATGAGTGTCATCTAGATTGAACTGAGGCAGAATGAATTGACTGACGATGTGTCAATAGTCATACCTACACACAACTCAAGTGGCACTCTAAGGGCATGTCTTGAATCTGTTAAGAACCAAAACTATCCGTTACTAGAAGTAATTGTTGCCGACAATTTCAGCGAGGACGGGACAATAAACATAGCTAAGGAATTTGGGACTACGATCATAGAGCGTTGTGGTAGATCAGGTCATCCTGGTTCGGCGAGAAATGTTGGTATATTAAAGGCATCTGGTAGACATGTGCTGCTTCTTGATTCGGACGAAATTTTAGCAGAAGATGCTGTTCAGAGCTGTGTCAAATTACACGAGAGAGAAAATGTGGGGATGGTAAAAATTCCGTTGCTCTTCGTTGGAACCGACTTTTGGGGGAAGTGCTCAGCTTTCTGGAAAAATTGTCATTATTTAGTTAACGAGCAGACCGTTGGCAGTATTCCTCGATTTTTCATCAAAGAAGTCATTCTAAGGGCAGGCCTCTTTAATGAGGACTTAGTTATCGGAGAAGATTGGGAACTTTACGCACGCTTGAGGAGAACGGGTATAAAAGAAGCCTACTGCAATTCCTGCATGCTACATCTTGAACTTTCATCTCTTAGAAAGATCATGGCCAAAGAACTGCGCTATAGTAGGTTTATCCCTTTATATTCTCGTCGCTTCAAGGAAGAACACATGCCAATCTATGAAAATTCGTTGCTGTCTCTTAGAGAAGCCCTAAAGGGCTTCCGTAGATCGCCACTCTTAGTTGTTGGATTCTTGTTTTTGCTCTTTGTCAAAGCTTGCATGTGGGCGATCAGATTCACATTCTTTTAATGCGCACGCATCTCTTGCCACCTCAAGAAAGCTAGCACGGATGTCGCAAACCTTTTCTGAAATCGTTGGAATATTTATCAGCCAGGATAGGTTGTCTAGTTAGGAAAGAACGAATATGAAAATAGGCGATTTCTACGAAAGAGAAGAAGTGATTCACGAAGTTGTCGAAGCTAGGAGAAGCGAAGTCTGCTATAAACTGCTAGTTGAATTGATAACCAAAAAGGTCAACAATATGGGAGAAAAGAGAATTCTGGACATTGGGTGCGGTGATGGCAGTTTCGCAGTCAGGCTGAGGAAGTATTCTGGAGTTTTTGGAATCGACCTTTCGCAGAAGGCAGTTGATCTGGTCAGAAAAGCTGGCTTAAATGCATACAAGACGAACGTATCGCGTGAGGAATTGCCTTTCGACAGCGAATATCTTGATGTAGTTTATATGGGGGACGTAATTGAGCACTTATTGGATCCTGATCTCGCTATACGCGAAGTTCTAAGGGTGCTCAAGCGGCATGGTTTCTTGGTGCTGTCAACGCCGAATCTTGCCAGATGGTTGAATAGGTTGTTACTGTTTCTGGGTCTGCAACCTCGTTATTCGGAGGTGTCAACAGTGAAGCAGTTCGGGAGATTCGGGGGACAGGATTTTGCTCCTGTCGGCCATCTGAGGCTGTTCACTTATCGAGCCTTGAGGCAGTTCTTAACGTTTTATCACTTCAATATCGTCAAGGTGGAAGGGGTTGCGTCTGAAGGTCTTCCAAGAGCGTTGGGTCACATTGATCGGGCTGTTAGTAGAATCCCCTCATTAGCTTCAAGCATCATAGTGGTTGTGCAAAAAGGCCAATGAGAAAAGGAGACTGGGGCGTGTCGTCTTCAAAAGCCGTCCTGTTACAATCATGAGAGCGTAATCTTATTTATAGGACTGGTCATGTAATACTGCATCTCAGCGGCCTTTCCTAAGAGGATGATTGTTGATGAGAGTGCTCGTCACTGGCGGAACAGGTTTCATAGGCTCTTACCTCATACCAAAATTACTTGAAAAAGGATACGATGTCTGGGAACTGCAAAGATACGTCACTGGAAGAATAGGAAAACCCCACAACATCAAAACAGTCTACGCGGATCTAAACGACGGCTTTGCCGTCAGCAAGGCAATCAGAACGGTCAAACCTGAGGCGGCGATACATCTGGCTTCCGTGAGCGCCGTCGCGTACTCTTACGAGCACCCGCAAGAAGTCATAGAAACCAACCTAGTAGGCACAATAAACCTTGCAGAAGCCTGCCTCAGAGAAAGCCACAACTTCAAACGGTTCCTATTCGCTGGCACTTCAGAAGAGTATGGAAATAACGGCTTTGAAATTCAAGTAGAGACCAACCCGCTCAAACCAGCATCACCCTATGCTGTAAGCAAAGTTGCCTGCGAAAACTACCTAGACTATATGAACGACGCCTACGATTTCCCAATAACAATCCTTAGACCCTTCAACACCTACGGCCGAAAAGCAGACTACCACTTCCTAATCGAGAAAACAATCGTCCAAATGCTAAGCCAAAAAGTCGTACGCCTAGTCGACCCCACGCCAGTCCGAGACTGGATGTACGTTGAAGACCATGTAAATGCCTACCTAGAATGTCTTGAGAACGAAAAAGCAGCAAACCAAATCTTCAACTTCTGCACAGGCACAGGATACACAGTCAAAGACACAGTAGACAAAATAGCCAAACTAACAGACTTCAAAGGCGAAATCCAATGGGGCTCAGCTCCACAAAGGCCAACAGAAAGCAAAACCATAGCAGGCTCATACGAGAAAGCCAAACGGATTTTAGGATGGGAGCCAAAATGGGCGCTGGAAAGGGGACTTGACCAGATAATCAAGTGGTGGAAAGAAAATCCTCCAAACAAGAGTTCACATGGAAAAGCCAATTAGACTCACAACACCTATTTCTCGTGTACCTTTTCTTTCAAAACGAAACGCTTTTTACGGCTCAACGAAATCTATGGTTGACTGAGCTTGAAGTCGCTGGCTTTTATACAGAACATGTTCCGCGAATACTACGTCAAAGACTTCACCCCAAACCAAAACATTCCAGCAATAGAAAAACGCGAATTCGGCTTCGCCTCGTTCGAAGGCTGGATGCTCCGCCACAAAACCTTCAGCAACACAGACGAGTTAGCATCCTTTCTGCGTGACTCCGTACCACTTCACGCCTACGTGTCAGGCGCCTACTACGAAGACCCAGAAGCCGAAATGGAAAAAAAAGGCTGGCTCGGAGCAGACCTAATCTTTGAAATCGACGCCGACCACATACCAACCCCCTGCAACAAAATCCACGACGAATGGACATGCAACAAATGCGGCTTCTCAGGAAAGGGAATCGCACCCGAAAAATGTCCAGCATGCGGCGGCGAAAAGTTTGACGATCGCACATGGATATGCGAAGTCTGCTTGGCCTCCGCAAAATTAGAAACCATCAAACTCCTAGACATGCTCACATGGGACTTCGGCTTCCATGAGAAAGAGATACGCACATTCTTCTCAGGACACCGAGGCTACCACATCCACGTCGAAAGCGAAACCGTCAAAACCCTCGACTCAGTCGCGCGCAAGGAAATCGTTGATTACGTCAGCGGCATAGGCCTTGAAACCACACTTCACGGACTGGACGAAAACGACCTAAGAAACCTGGGCGTAAATGACTCCGGCTGGCGCGGACGAATCGCCAAAGGAATGCACAACTTCATCCTCAACGCCGGGCCAGACGACTACAAAAACATAGGACTGGAGAGACCCTCCGCCACCTCGATAATGAAATCCATAACAAACAACAAAGACGCAATCCTCAAAAGCCTGAGCGGGTCACAACCTTGGAGAACAATCAAAGGGATAGGCCCAGAAACATGGAAAAGAATCATAGAGCACTCTGCGAAACAACAAACTACCAACGTAGACACCGTCGTAACAACAGACATCCACCGTCTGATCAGACTAGCCGGTTCGCTGCATGGAAAAACGGGTCTAAAGAAAGTCGAGTTTCCCGCTGCAGCCATAGACAACTTCGATCCATTCAAAAGCGCGATAGCCTTTAAAGCAGGCACGACAACCGTTTTCGTCTCCAACGCACCAGAGTTCAGACTGGGTGACGAGACATTTGGCCCCTACCAAAACCAAAAAGCCGACTTACCAACTGCAGCAGCCATGCTTCTCATCTGCAAGAAAAGAGCAGAGGTAGCGCAGTAAAATGTATGCCGAGCTATGTGCAGTCTGGAAACAAGAGCTTGAAAACGCCGAGCTGGAAAAGCTTCCTCCAGACTTCTACCCCACCGTTGCCGATTACCTGAGAAGGCTAAGAGAAGAAGGCCGAATGCTGGACAAGAGAACAGTGAAGGCAACTCTCCTCAGAAAAGAGATGCGAAACGTAAGACACATGGTCAGGGGACTGATTGAAGCCCGCTACCGAAAAATCGTCAGAAAACTGTCTGCAGGCGAGGAAATCCCTCCTGACGTCTTGACGCCTGAAGAAGGAAAAATATGCCTCAGAGTCTCCCCGCTGGCAGAAACAATGCAAAACTTTGCCAAAGAGATTCTTCGAGGCCGCCTGACCGACGTCGACGTTCAGCACCAACACAAGAGAGCCGTCCTACGCTTCCTGAAGGATGTCCCGGCAATAATCGGGGCAGACATGAAAACCTACGGACCATTCAAAGCTGAGGATGTCTCCTCAGTGCCCACCGAAAATGCGAAAATCTTTGTCAAGCAGGGTTTGGCTGAGAAGGTTGAAGCTGATCAGGCATAGGCGTTTTCGCGATTCTCCGGTTTTGGATTCTTGTCCATAGCATTCGACTGCCGATTATTATCAACGGATATGATATGATCCAAATGATGGAATACAACATACCATAGTAATTGTGGAACCTTTGAAAATCGTAGTCCAACAGGGTGAAGCTCTGGCCTTTTTGTATCGCAATCATAAAAAGAGTGACTATCCTCAATACGTTAATGAGATAGGTCACAAGAGCGCCGATAACAAAATAGACTACTCTCTGCCACCAGCGGATGTCGGTGTTCTTCAAAAACAACAATAGCGTTATGGTGTAAATCAGAAGGCTCTCTATCCCTGAGCATGGCCAAGCAATTGCAAAGTTAGCCCATGGGTAATTCTTGACTGTCAGCACTGGCATCATGCCGTAAATAGCAGAGTTGGTTGTGCTGTATATGGTTTCGTACCCCATTAGACCCAAGACGCGTGCTGCAAGTGTGGCTGTTGCCGGGACGAGAACCTGCAATGGTGTGAACCTGCCGTAGGGATACAGGTTATCCACTAGAAAGAGTGCTCCGATTATTCCTAGGAAAGATGCTGGAAGGGAAAAATCCATGAGACTACCGGTTCCGTATTCCAGAGCAACGATTAGATAGAAAAGAGCTGCAAAGGCTAGATATTCAACTGAGAGCGGTGCGAGACTTGCAAGTTGGTCTCTCGCGGGGTCTCCCGCCGGAATGTACGTCTTGGCAGAATCTGCAATTGCAGTGTTCAACCCGTAATAGTTGGCAGCAACTACGTAGGCCGTTGGAAGCAGAAGCGCCACAACTAGAAGAAATGATCTCAGGGATTTTAGTCTAGGTATTTTTTTGCTTTGAAGTTTTTCCCAGTTCAATATCACCTCCAAGAAAACCAGCCACAAGAAGAAGA
>Ga0315279_10011336_pt1 | contig 10337 bp, 15 predicted proteins | sample YL17G06_20_MG_FD_203694 | JGI IMG/M metagenome (GOLD analysis project Ga0315279, IMG submission 203694) | Sediment microbial communities from Yellowstone Lake, YNP, Wyoming, USA - YL17G06_20 | ecosystem: Environmental > Aquatic > Freshwater > Lake > Sediment | place: USA: Wyoming | collected...
CCGAGCTCATGGCATTCGCAACCGGTTTTAAACCCCTAAACCGTTTCATTTTCTATGACTTTATGAACGCGAGGGTCACCTCATACACATTCAAAAGGGATCCAAACTGTTTTACCTGTAGTGAAACAGGCTCATTTTCTATTGGCGACAAAGGCGCAAATCTGCCTGCAGAAATGTTGATTGATGAACCGGAACCTCAGAAACCAAATGAAGGAGAAACCAAAATGCAAACGCAAAACAAAGATACAAAACAGTCTATTGCTGAATTACTGTCCAGAGCCCAGCAAAATGGCCTCGGTATCGAGGGCAGTGCCGAAGGCCAGTGGTTGGTTATTAACAATCTGAAACTCGGAAAGCAGTTCAATAAACCAATAGCAAATGTGATGATAAAATTCCTTGCCGATAGTAAAGACCCTGTCATATTGGTGCCGGAAAACCTAAATGTCAGCCCAGATTCCCAAATATGTCCCAACTTCGTTGGGACAATCCCTTGCTTCAAAGGATGGAAACCTCTCTGCCCCCACATGTTTCAGGAAGTTGCGGATGAAATTCTGGAGTTCGTTGCGTGTCTAACAGGTTTTTTGGCCAATCCAGCCCTTTGCGGCCTGATGGGTTGTGAAGGTCGGGCTCTGGTACAAAGGCGGGAATAGGAAAGTCGTCTGCCGTATTCGGAGGACAAAAAGTGCATACACGAGACGACAACAATGCAAAATATAGGATTCTGAAAGCTCTTAAGCACAGCCAATCGACGTTCGTTAACGTCGCCGACGATAGTACTGTTGAGGCACTGCGAAATCGATACGGAAATCGCGACCTGGTTATATCGACATGCTTTTATACGGTCTCTGACTTATCAGCACCCCGGATATACCCCCTGTACCTCCGGATAGTATCAAATGATCAGCAAGAGACCCGCAAAAGTGCCCTTCAAGCGACCTGGAGCCTCAGGATCTGACCCAAATCAAGCAGGATAATGCAGGTGTAATTTGGCTATGAGCCCAGTTACTGAGATGCAGGTGCCCGATGGAAAGAGTTACTTAAAGCTCACTGCAATGCAGAAAGAAATGAAAAATCCAGACTATTCAAATGCCGGTGACAACACCGCTCGACGTGCAGCGACTGACTTGTCTGTCCGAGCCAGTTCTTCGATATGCTTGAGACTAAACGCAGATTATAAGAATTAGATTGTTCGTTACAAATACTATTAAGGAGACCCAATTATGGAAAACACATCAAAAACCCGGCCGATCAAAGTGTTTCATTGCGGGGGCGTCAAGGCTGCTGTCTGGGCCGGTACCGTGAAGAAAAACGGCAAGGATGTCAACGTTCGTCGCATCAGGATTCAAAAGTCATACAAGGATAAGAACACTGGAGAGTGGGTAAATACCGAATGGCTGTTCCTCGAAGACCTGCCAAAGATAGCGGCAGTGGCAGCCGAGGCATACCGGTATTTTCGCGTGTTCAGCGAAGAGCCTGATAACACCCAACGTACAGACAGCGATGGGGCCGAACGTGAACCAGAGAACGACTTTACAGTCGAGGAATAGGAAAAATGAAAATAGCTGCAGACCGACCAAAACTTGCAGGAAGACCGAGCGAAGGAATACTGGCAACCATCCGTATGATGTCAGGTTCGACGCTAGCCGGAAAGCCGTTTGACCATATAAGCGTGGATGAGATTAGCTAAAGTGGGCAAACACCAAACAGACATAGTAATAGTGCTAACGCATATCGATGCGACCTATCGTCAGCTCCAGGCAAGCCTGACCACGCTGGCACATAACACCAGAAGTCAGGAGCATAAGGCAAACATTGGGGCTGCACAGCAGGACCTGGATCACTGGCGTGTTGCACACTGGAATAATATTAATGCAGCTCCACAGCTAAAAAGAAGGATGTAAGAAGGCATTTAAGATTCAGAAGCACATATAGGTGATAAGAAAGAGGCGTGGAAATGATTTCGGTAGAATGGATATTTGGTACACCGAGTAACACGAAACTGAACCTGTTAATAAACGAGATTACCAGAAGACCTGAAAACAAGTTGCTGGATTCGGGTAATTTCACTTATGTGAAGTTGAGTGCTTTTTTGAAAAATTCTGAAGGTAGGTAACTATGTCCGAAAGAAAAAACACAGAGCCAATACCGCTCCGGGAAGCCCACCAAAGGGCAGAGAAGGTAAAGCTTGTTTTGTTGCTTTTAGAGTCAGAGCTTCGCCTGTTTAGAGATGGAAATGAAGAAGTTAGAAATGTATTTCGCCGGGAGTTAAATATAGGCGATGTTGGCTATGTCGGCTGTCTTTTAACCGCGCTGTGCGGTACTAAAGAGCAATTCGAAAGGTGGCTTGCCTTCAACACTTACAAATTCAACTTTTTCAAAAGGAAAGGGCTGCGAGAGTAAACGAACTGCATATTGCATTCGGTGCCATGACAGACAATGCCTTAGCTGACAGTTTTAATTTGAGAAGAAATACGCAATATAACCAGAAATGAAAGGGGCTGTTACGATGGAAACACTAACTTCAAATCTGCCGGAAATCTTGTTTTCAGTGATGCTCGGGTCGGCGTTTGTGGTTCTCTGCCTTACACTCAAGAAGGTATTCGAGCTAATGGGACTTTTTCGGGATAAATGGGCTTTGCTCACCGCAGCGTTAACTTCAGTCTTAGCTGTGGCCGGCGCAGCCCTGCTATTGCTCCTTCCAAGCAGTGCCGCAGAAACCAGGCACGTACGAAGCATTAGTGTGAATTACTCGTTGTGGCCGGCTTTAGCTGTTGCGGGGACAGTTATTCTGCTGCAGCTATTTATAATTGCGGCTACACCATGGGAGGATAAGGCAGATGACGGTCACGACAAGCAGTCTGCCGGCCGGCGGATTAAACAAAAGGTCAGCCGAAGGTGGAAAAAAGGACTCTGAGCAAAAATACTCTAAGGAAGCGGCTAAACCGACTGGCAGTTCTGCCTGACCGACGCAGTCATCCGTTGAATTGCTCACGAGATATCAATTTCTTCTGGCAGTAAACCTGCACCAGAGCTGTCGCGGCTGTATATGGAGAGCATGTCCATCGCTGAATTATCAATGTGCTTCGCAATGGTAGTAGTTGGCAATATAAAAACCCGGTCTGATTTTAGCAAGCAGGAGAAATAAAATGGAAAGCATAACCAAAATTGTTAAGAATTACTTTAGGCGCGAAAGCATCGAATTTGAGCAGATAGGTAATGATAATGCATTTGAGATTGGCTTCGCTGGGGAACATGGTTGCTTTCTCGGATATGTGGCTGTTGATGAAGAAGAAAGAACTATTTTAGTTGAAACCATTGCTCCAATAAAAGCCCCGAAAGATAAAAGGCTAAAAGCCGCTGAACTTATAGCGAGAATAAACCGCCTCCTTTTAATTGGCAACTTCAACTTTAATATGGATACCGGTTTGATCGCTTATAAAACAAGCATCATTCTTGGCGATAGCAACCTTCACGGTGACATCATAAAACACCTTTTATTCGCAAACTGGTTCGCAATGGATAAATATTTTCCTGCCTTCAACCTGGTTATCTTTGGAGATGTTCAGCCCAAAAAGGCTGTCGAGATGATTAGAAAAAGTCGCGGGTCTGTCTCTGATAATTCTGGTGATGATAATGAAACTCCGAAGACCCCAAGTCTATGGCTTCGAAATATCATGGGCGGTTCTATTAATTGAAAATAGGCAGACTGTAAGGGCTAATGACCAGTGGGTTTGGAAAAGGAATACAATTTGCCTGCAAGAAATGGCGACAGCGAAGGTTGTTCGGTCTGTAGGGACCTGCTTGCCAATATAAGCCGGTTCTTTGATATGCTCGAAAACGCCCGTTGCGCTCAGGCATCAGATTGGCTGACTGTTGATGATGTAGCAAAAGAATTGAAAATGTCAAAGAGCAACGTCTACCGCCTCATCCATATGGGCGGATTGGAAGCTGTCGACCTTGTTATTGCTGATGATGATAATGAAATGCCCCAAAAAGGCCACTATCGCATAAAAAGGTCAAACCTGAATCAATACCTTGAACATAGAAAAGTGAGGCCGTTTCCAGACCAAGTCACTCATCCCTCTCGTTCAAGACGCCCGCCTAAAGTTAAGAACCACCTTGGACTATGATTTGCCTGCTATGATTTATAACACGGTCGGTTTGCTCTGAAATGTTTTGAACATATGTGCTTGCCATCTTTACATCTGTGTGGCCGAGCAGCTTTTGAACCGCAAATGGGTCTCCTGAGTTTGCTGCCAGTGTGGCTGCAGTTCTTCGCAAAGTATAGAAACCCACTCCTTTTTCAGTTTTGATGCCTGCCTTCCTAATAAGCTTTGAAAATTCCTTACTCACAGTGTTAGTTTTCTTATACCTCTCATTTCCATCTCTTCCTATGCCTTTTACTGCTCTTACCCAAGGATTTCCCCTCCAAGTGTAGAATACTAAGTCACCGAACTTCGGTATTGCCTTAAGTGCCTGCACCGTCTCATGCCACAAAGGTAGATTTCTACTAATCCCGGTTTTACCCCTCGGGAAACTAACTCTGTTATTTTCGAAGTCAAGGTTTTTCCACCGTAGCTCAGCACAATCAGTGCAGCCGAAACCACAGTTTAAGCCGAGCCAGATCATTGCTTTCATCTGGGGACTTGAATGTTGAAGCAATCTATGAACCTCCACTGCCGCAAAAGTTGGCCTTTCTTGGTTCGGTGGTGTTATCTTTTTTATTGCCTTCAAATTGGGAATGCTTCCAACAACTTCGTTATCCATCGCCCAATTATACATTGCCTTAACTGCAGCTATGCGGTTATTGATGGTGGTGGGTGCTTTGCCGGTCTTAATCAGCTTTGCACGGTAGTTCTGTAAGTCGAGAGTTGTGATATCTGCTACCAGCCGATTGGGGTCAACGAATCTTACAAAGCTCTTCAGAAGAGAAATCTGGTCAGAGATGTGACGCAACTTTATTTCTCCAATCGTTGCCCGAGATTCTTGATGGTCCAAATATAAATTGCACAACGTTTTGATAGATAACTTGTCAGCAGCAGATTTGAGGTTGGGCGCCTTGCCAGCATGTAGATAGGTAGCTTGCTGCAGATATCTTTGTAAGGCTTGTTGTTTGTCAACCCCAAAATAATAAAGCTTGCCTCTAATCTTCTTGCAAAATTGTCCTGTTTTATGTAAAGTAAGTGGAAATTTGTCGGAACGAGTTTTTCTTTTTGAATTGGATTTTGTCATGGCTAATATCCTCAACTACAATCAAGTTATTTGTCGAAACAATAGTATCGTAAATCATAATCTGGTTGTAGTCAAGGTTGTAGTAGAAATATTTGGAGATAATTAGCTTTTTATAAGCCTTTTAGATATAAGAACTTGGAGAGGTGGCCGAGTGGCTGAAGGCAACGGTTTGCTAAACCGTCGTATGGGGTAAACCCGTACCCCGGGTTCGAATCCCGGCCTCTCCGTTATTGTAGATAGTGTTGTCACAAACTCTTGCGATTGGGGAACTTGCAAAGTTTTCTCGATTTTTGACTGCCCCATTGCCCTCAAACGTAGAGTCCTGCGAACCAAAACAACCGTCAATTACACAGGAGTTGGCCAGCGCCACCATAGCCTTCTGGCTATCCTCATCATATAAATGGTAATATAAATCCAGCATCTGTGACGAACTGTGTCCTAGCCATGCAAGGGCTTTGCGATAAGCTACATTGTGGTTTGCACAGAGGCTGCCAAAATGATGTCGGAATGAATGTAATTTATATTGTCTGGGTTTCTCAAACTTACAAATTTGACACAATTCTTTTAATCGTTTAAGAAGACTTCGTTCTTTAATGGTTTGAAAAATAAGACCAGTCTTTTTGTTTGCTGGTCCCAGTAATTCTGAAATCTTAGGATGAACAGGGACAAATCTTTCTTCCTTGTCTTTTGTAGTGCCATTGGAGCCGCCATGTCTAACGTGAAACATTGTAAATTGCCTGTTCTTTATGGAGATATCTTCCCATTGAAGCTGTTCAACCTCACCAATACGAAGACCGGCATAACCCATAAGAGCGAATGCAAGTTTCTCCTCACCTTTTGCCTTTTCAATCAGCACCTTAACCTGGTCGGTTGTAAAGCAGGGTTGCGGTCCGGCCTTTGCTTTTGGGAATGAAACAGAAACGAATTTATAATCTCTGAGCAATCCCTGCCGCCATCCCCACTTAAATATTTGCTTGGTTAAGACGATAGCGCCTTGGACAGTCTTGTCGGCGTAATCATTTTCGAGAAGCCACCGGCGAAAGCCATATAGATGGTCTTGAGTAAAATGCCTGGTTAGTCGAATATTGTTTTCTGAACAGTAATATTTCAACTTGTCCGAATCAGCTTTGTATTTCAGTTCTGTCTTTTTTGCAATGCCTTTGATCTTAACGGCACCAAGATATTTATCAACGAGGTCTGTTATAAGCAGATTGATTTCAGGGGCACGCTCAATACCTGTTTCAAGCTGTTGCTGAATTTCCATTGCCATTCGTCTGGCCTTGGCTTTGCTTCTGGTACTGAGGTTTCTGCAGACCTGTTTGCCATCAAGGTCCCTGTATTCTGCGGCATAGCAGCAAGAGGCTCTGTATTTATCCTCTTCCTTCTTATCGTTCTGTGTTGTTGGTCTTTGTTCTTTTTCTATATAATAGGCACGAACCCCAATTGTAACCTGGGTGCCGTCGACTCTTTCCCGATTTACAAGTTTCATAGCATAAACTCCTGTACTAACCTATCCCGCCAGAATCGAAGGGGTTTTCCGCGTTTTACCGCAGCGCCATACCGTCCCTCCGAAACATGACGGTATAAGGTTGATAATTTAATCCTTAGCATTGCCGCTGCTTCCGCCGGCGTCAACATCGGCGGGAAGTCCTTTAAGGCGGCGTCAATCTCAATTTGTGAAAGTTTGTGATTCATTATAGCGCCTCCTAATAAAAAGCGCAAATATTTTTTTAACCTGCAATATATATCCCTCAAGATTTTTGCAGAACTTTTGAACATCTACGGCTCGAATGGACGGGATTTTTACATAAAAAATCCGCCGAATTGGACGGCTTTCGTACAGGAATCCTACATAAACTGGAAGACAATCAGACATCATTTTTGTTTTCATCTATGGCATAATTGTAGATTTTTTTGAGCTCAGCCTGGTCTATCGGCCATTCGGGAAGTCCATCCGGATACATTCTTTTCAATATGGTTCTCAATTGCGATTTACTTAAAGTTGCTCCCATGTTTTTTAACAATCCAAATAACCTCATATCGAAGTAATCAGGCTTGGTATCATCAGTACGTTTCGCTTTGCCGACCCTGTGTTTTCTGGGCAAATAGAACAAAATTGGTTGGCCGTTTACGCCGATACCTGTCTGCTTAACCTGCAAACACTGTTGTTGTAAGTCGAGTGTGTAAAACAGATGATTGGTGCCGGGGCAGTTGACTGGCATCGGGAACACACCCTGTTTCAGTAAGTCATAAAACCGCGACCGCGACAGAGCCAGTTTCCTGGCCATAGCGCTTTTTGAACATACGGATTTCAATGAGTTTTTTGCTGTCATAGTATTGGTCCTCATTTCAAAATCGCGTTGTTGGTCTTTTCCAAATGCGCCTTACCTTTTGAAGTAATTATTCGCAATGAATGCTTGTCTTTTATAACAAAGTCATTCCTTATCAGATATGGCTCCAGAACCCTGGAGACCGTACTTTCGGGCTTCGAGAGTCTTGAACTGATTAAATTCAATGGCGATGGATCATAATGATATAGAACATCAAGATATGACCGGTCGGCCTGATCCAATCCTTCTTCGTCAATCTGCAGTATTCTGAAGGCCTCATGAACATCCTGAACGGTGATAATATCTCTTTGATTTCTTACAGCCTGACTCCAGGAGTGATGAAGATTGCTCTCAAGAGCGAGTCGAGGAGTCGCTTTGGCCCTTCCCGCTATCATTTTCAAAACTTCCTCTGACTCGTATCGCCATTGCAAGACATCGGCTCGCTTTCTGACAATTTCGATTAAATCGGTTATCTGGTAGTAATCAAAACGGCAATTAAATCTCATTCTGTTTCTCAATGCCCCGATGAGACAATATTCATCGGTGGTTGCAAGAAATAATGCAAAATTCGCCAATGAAATCATGTATCTTTCATCGCTAAAATCTCCGGCAGGAACATAAAGTTTTCGCTCTGATATTGCCGTCAATAGCAACTGCTGAGTCTTTTTGTCTATGGCCTGTGCCTCGTCAATGAAAACTGTAGTGTCATCATCAGCGTTTATCATGGTGGAAAAGAACTCAGCTTTTTTGCTCAGTGTAATGCCATTTACTGCAATAAATTTCGAGTTGCCGATGGCGTTATGTGTGGCTTTTGCCGTCATGGTCTTACCTGTACCGCTTGGCCCGGAAAACAATACAGGTCCAAATTGAGGTGGCTTTGTGGGAGAGTTTTTCCGTATACTATGAAAGGCCTGCAGATTTAACTCCAGGACACTGATAACCTGGGCCTGGCCAATAATATCACTGAGCTTTATATTCCGGATCTGATTTACATCACTTGCAAATTTCTGATTTAACATATGGACTCTCCATTTTTTTATAATTGCCGTTGTTTCGGGAAAAACTTCAAGGTGAACTTTTTTAATACACTAAAGATTTTCAAAACATCGTAAAGTCCGAAACGGATTATTCTGTCTGAACTCAATTTACCGAATGATACCCCGTCAATTTTACGGACATAATAACGTCCAAGACTGCGTGTGGACGAAATCCATTGACCACAAACTGTTATTTTCAAAGGTTTTATAAAATTCTTGTTCCGGACTGAATTGCTGTTTCGTCCGTTTAGTCCGCATATTGTCCGTGTTTCGTCCATCATTTAGTCCACCTCCGGATGAAATGGTTTTATTAGTCTGGGCTGGCCACGCTCAGCCAGTTTGTATGTTCGGATATTCCCGGCCTGTTCCAGCTCTCCAATAAGTTCCTGCAATGTTCTTTTACTGGTTATGCCGGTTATTTGACTCAGTCGGGAAAGATTCAAAGCCTGATGGGTCTGATTGTAATAATTTTCAATTGACACAAGTAACTGTCCGGCCTTTTGCGATAGCGCCTTGTTGGAATCAGCTTTCTTACCCAGAATCTTCATAGTCTCCTGCTCGCTGAAGTCCCATACCTTTGAAAAAGGCGGACGGACCTTTACCTCTATATTGCCCCATGCTGGATTATAAAAAATTCCCGTACCTGGTTTTAAACGTATGATCTGACGACCATCACCAATAAAATCGGCTGCATAATCAATTTCCCGGTCGGAGTTATGCATAAAGATTTTGGTTGTCGTATTCTGGCGAATACTTGCAAAATCTCGGGAGAAGTCCTTGATACTCTGACTGGTAACGTTGACAGTAATGCCAAATTTTCGTCCTTCCCTGATTAGCCGGTCAAGTGCTATTTCCGCCTGCTCCCCGGCTGTCTTTGCATCCTCGGTAACACGTTTTTTTGTAAACCTATGTGCCTCTTCTACCACAAGGAGTAGTTTGGGCCTCTCCGACTCTTCATTTGAACAGACGCTGAATACCGCATTGCCAATATCAGCGAAATATCTGCACCGCTTTTCATCATCGAGGTTTTTGAGGCAAACAATTGTTCTGCCGCCTGCAAGCTGTCCGAGATCGGTCGGAAGTTTTTGGCTGAATGAAAATGCAGGAGCGTAATAGTTAAATGCAAATCTCCTGGCCGAATCCTTCTTCAAACCGAACTCATGGTATTTTGCGGTTATATCTTCCCTGTCTTCAGGTACAAGCAGGCCTGCAGATTGATTACCAGGATCAATCACAAGGATGTTTACATCTTTATAATCAGTTACTTCTTCGATAATCACCCGCACTGTAAAGCTCTTGCCGGAACCAGTAATCCCCGAAGTATAAAAATTGTTTAATTGAACAAAAGGAAGATTGCATTGCTTTGTTGTGGTCCGGCCATTGGAAACAATCAGGCCGACCTTTATCGGCATGTTTCGGCTGGGAATATTTTCAAGCAATGAATCCGATTTGTCTGCACTGTCCATTCGATGAACCATTGCTGAAACCACATGAGCTGCCAGCAGTTTCTTGTCTTCCTTAACGCTTTCATTGACCTCGATATCTGCTTTGGCGGTAATCATAGTCTGCTCAAGAATTGCGTTCTGGAGCACAGAGAAATATTTTTCAACCCTAGGAGCTTGTCCGAGTAATAGTTGAATGGGCTTTAGATGACGTTATAATGCCTCCAGCGTTAATAACAAATTATGAGTTTTTGGAGGCTCAAGGATGAACAAGACATATCGGCCATGGAATCCAA
>Ga0315279_10011337_pt1 | contig 10336 bp, 9 predicted proteins | sample YL17G06_20_MG_FD_203694 | JGI IMG/M metagenome (GOLD analysis project Ga0315279, IMG submission 203694) | Sediment microbial communities from Yellowstone Lake, YNP, Wyoming, USA - YL17G06_20 | ecosystem: Environmental > Aquatic > Freshwater > Lake > Sediment | place: USA: Wyoming | collected...
AATGCCGGGCGATTCCGCGCGAACGAGTCGGATCCGCGGGCCGGCAGTGAAAACGAAGGCGTCCTCGGAGATCCGGGGCGATGGTGCAAACAGGGCGCTCCACTTGATCCGCGCCTCCTCTAAATCCTGGACTCCGACCGTGATTTCGGCCGCGCCGACGATCCCCAATGGCCCTCCCATTCTCTTGGCTAGCTCATCGCTGGCCGCTCTTCGTCCCTGCGCAACGCCCTCGCGGTCTTTGTAATCGCAGAAAAAGATGAACGCGTTCCTCGGCGGGAAGTCCGTGAGCCCCACATTCGCCCATCCGGCACGTACCTGACGGCCTGGGGCTTGAGGCCCTGAGGTCCGAGCGCCCGTATGGGGAATATTTCTCTTGGTCAACTCGACCCGAGTCGCGTCCGCATCCGCCGTGGGCTCAAAAGCGATTCCTCCGAACTCAGTTTTTATGGGTCTGTTCTCTTTTTTGGGGAATAACGCGAACTCCAATACGGCATTTCCGAGCGAGAGGCCTCCGCTCGAAAAACCGTCGTACTTCTTGAACGGCCACACCTCGGGCAGTTGGAGAGTGTCCTTGAAATAGTTAAAGAGCGCCTGCGCTTTCTCAGAGGCCAAAAAGAAGTGCTCGACCCTCGTCGCCAGAGGCTGGCCCTCCGCCCGCAAGCTAAGAGCACTGAAACAGAGCGTTACCCCCATGAAGAGTAATAAACTTCGTTTCATGGTCCCCTCCTTTTCACCAACATGGCTGGAAATCGGCCCGCATGCACGCGACTATTTCGCCCGCTGGGCTTCTCCTCGACGCTCCTCGACCTTCCACAGCGAGAACCCATAACGATTTTCACGCTTGTTCTTGATCGGGCTCACGACGGCCAAGGCTCCGTTGTGCAGGAAGCAAAGCGCAAGATATTCCCCGGCGGTATCGCGAATCAGCGGATCTTCCGGCCAGGAGCGGTTCGGTCGCCAACTGTCGGGCTTGAAGGGCGGCGACTCGACGACACGGGGCGGCGTTTTGCCCTCGCCGACATCGATGCGGGCCACGTGCGCTTGCCACGTCCCGGTCCAGCCTGAAAACCAGGTCGCCGCCAATTCGCCCCGACCGCGCGCCACAAGATACGGAAAGTAGGCCACTTCGGCGCTCTCCGCCAGCCGCCAAGTCGTCCACGTTGAGCCTTGGTCGAGAGAACGCGCCAGCCAGATTCCCTTAAAGTTTGCCCAGAACGAGTAGAGGGCGTCTCGTGCGTCCCAGGCCAGCGGCTCCACCCATCGCGGGACGGGGAATTCGTTTTGTGGGTTCCACTCGCGGGTGCCCGGCGCCGCGTGCTTTTGCCACGTCATGCCCCCGTCCGTGCTCACGGCGATGAGGTCGACGCCCTCGTCGTACTTCGAGCCTGAAGCCGACGGCGGAACCACTCTCACTGCGACTTCGCCGTTCGGCCCCACGGCCAGATGACTCGAGCCGCCCTGCGGGTGGATCCGGGCCCGCTCCGTCCAGGTGAGACCCCCGTGCTGGCTGACGGCGTGACAGACGCCTACGCCGTCGTTCCAGATTGCGTGGGCGGTGCCGTCCGGCGCCACCTTGACCCAGGGGCGGTCGTCGAACCGCGTCTTCGAAAGCAAGGTCCACTTCCAGGTCACGCCCACGTCCTTGCTGACGCCGACGCTGACCTGTTTGCCCTCGTTCTTCTCCTCGTCGAAGATCATCGTCGCGTAATATAGGGTGCCGTCGCCGGCAACGGCTAGATCCACGTCCGCGTTGCCCGTTGCTCCGTCCGCCTCGGTTCCGACGTAGACCCGGGCCCAAGTGGTCCCGCCATCACGGCTCTTCCAGAGGGTCGGTTCGTCCGTCTTCTTCCCGCCCTGGTAGGAGGCTCCGTACCCGGCCACGAAGAGCGTGCCGTCGGGGTGCTCCACGATCATCGGCTCGCAGGCAACTACGTCGAGATGATCAATAGGAGTGGCCAAGGTCAGTGTCCATGGAGGCGCGGTTTCAGGTGCTGCGCCGCGAACGTCACCGGAGCGCCGGCACTGGGTCACGGCGACGAGACATACAACTAGGATGCCCGACCATAAAAACAGCCGAATATTTTTCTCCTTCATACTGAACCTCCTTTTTAAGGTTCATACTTGTAAATGAGCGCCACGAAGGCGCGCATTTCCTTACTTTGTTTTGGGCGCATAAGAAAGGTCGGGTCGGGACCGGCCGTTCTTGGTTTCATACTTACGAAAATAAGAAAAAGCCTTTTCATACATGGCTCCGAGTTCTGCCTGCTCTTCCGGGCTTAGTGTTTTCATGATTCTTTCTTCTTCGACAAAGGTATCCGCCTGCGTTCTGGCAATCATCGTCGATACGTAGTATGGATTATCGGTTCCAAATACGCCCCTATAGGCTGCATATCCGATCCTGAAGCCGATCTTCTGACACAGAGCAGTCCACTCTCTGTAGTAGGTCTCGAACTCCTTTTCTTTTTCCGGGAGAATATAGGTCAACTCAAAGAAAACATAGTTAGACTCCTCAGGCTTGATATTCAATTCTGCGGGCGTATAGGACAGGTCGGGCCTGAGATAAACCACCATCTCCCGGTAATATTCATATGCCCCGGCCATCCGCTTCTCCAGCATCTCATAGTTCTCTGGAAGGCGGGCTTCGGCTTCCGTCAGCGCTGCATTGAACCTGTCAAGCGACGCAGCATCTTTCCCTATCGGAGTGAAAAAGTAGTAATGAAAGTCCTCGGTGCTGAACGCGTTCCAGCCGTAAGGAAAGTTAATATCGGCAAACATGGCCTTTTCTTCGATGGTTGCTGTTTCGAATTCCTTGGCCATAAACGGCTTAACGACATACTCGGTCATCAAGTAGCCCTGAGCTTTAAGTTCCTGGGCTTGGGTGAAAACGGGAAGCACAAGAAGGCCGATCATAACCACAAGTCCCATTAATGATAGATAAGGAACCTTGCTTTTCATAAAATCCTCCTATTCTTGTTCATTTTTTATGCCTCTTTTTGATCCTCACTTCCCCAGTCCTTGTATGTGAGCGCGAGGACGGCAAACCATATCATGTGTGAGATGTTGCCCCATCCGCCAGCCAGTGGGAGGCCGACCGGTGCCGGCAAATGAATCATTAGAGATCGCAGCCAAAGGGTGATGAGCGGGCAGAAGAGGACGGCCCAGCGGGGCAGGCCGCTCTTCTTTTTCAGCGTCAGGAAGATCCAGATCCCAAACCCGATAATACCCGAATAGCCACAGACATTCCTGGATATAGCCATCAGCTCCCTTATTTCACCAACTGTGCCGCTGCCGGGACCACAATGCTGAATGGCGAATCCCAGGGGCCCACCCATTCCATGCCATAGCCCTCCGAACAAGAAATCTGTGCATAGGCTTACACCCATCAGAGCGGCGAGACGAGGCGCGGCCCGCCGGCAGCAAAACCATAGGCCAAGTACGCCAAGCAAGTAGAACCCCGTGCCGACAGGAGCGGTAACGGAGCAAAGGTGAAGCCGCCACAATGCGACACGAGCCATCCTCTCAGCAAGTGAAACTTGACCGGACCCCCAGCCCCCATAGCAGAGCATGTCCCCGGCAAAGTATATTGCTGCCCCAATGCAGCCCGCCCATAACAGCAAACGGACTTTGGCTGAATTCATTTCAAACCCCCATTCTCAGCATATGCCCTGACAGGCACTTTTCTGACAGCATCCCTGCCGTGTTGGGTTTCGTGGCTTCACTTCTTCAAGACTCCGTGGTGTTTGGCGATCTGTTCGGGAGACAGGCGGAGAAACCTCGCGGCGTTATTGTAAAGAATATCCCGCTTCTGCTCAGCGGAGAGAAAGTCCGCCTTCTCGATCGCCTCGACTGCCATGCCGATCGCCTCGGGCCAGGTCATCTGGTCCGACCCGAACATAATTCGCTTTCCAAACCCGTGCCCGATGAGTTCCTTGAGATAGGAATAGAATCCTTCGCGCGGCCATAGCCAGTCCCAGGCTGACGCATCAGCATAGACCTGGGGATAGACATTCAGGATGCCAATTGTCTCTTCAAGAAAGGGGAAGCCCATGTGGGCGACCCAAACTCTCAGTTTCAGGTGACGATTCAGCAACTCCTCGAGCAGGAGCGGATTCCCGACGGACAATCTGAATTTCGGGGCACTAGCCGTGATGCCCGGCAAGCTCATTCCCACGTGGATGCACGCTGGGATATCCAGCGATTCGGCGAGGGCGAAATAGGGGTCGAGGACGGCATCGGATGGGGATAAACCTTGGTATTGGGCGACCACTTCCCCCATGATCCTCAGCTGGCCAGATTCATAAAGGGCCCGCAGCTTCTTGATATCAAGGCCGGGGATTCCAGGTGACGGTCCAGCCCATATTCGCTCAGAGGCGGCGTTTCTGAGCTGCTCTACCGTTTCGAGGTCACCGCTCGCAATCCCGAGGACAATGTTGTAGCGTTTCATCTCAGACAATGTCTGCTTGATATGCTCCTCGGCGGATTCCGGTGCCTTTTTCCTGGTCACCGGGTTCGGCCTCCAGTTTTTGAGATTCGCGAGGGATTCCGAGTGCAGGTGGATGTCGATGATGGGTTGGCGCGGCGCCTTGGCCTGCCCGCAGGACAATCCCGCCATCACGAAGAAAATGGCACATAGCTTCGGAAGTTTCATGGGCCCTCCTTCTCCGTTGTGCCCGCCGGAGTGCCTTCGGCACCTCGACCGGCTGAGATCCGCTGGAATCAGCGGTAGATAGGAGGTATATGGACCGAAGCCACCCCTGACCTCTTATGCATCAATAATTATGGGCTTTGCTCCAGAAAAGCACAAGGGCTATTCCGTTCGGCCGTACCTATTTGTGTCAAAGTTGTGTGAGCCTCTACTTTCCAGCGTTGTATGGGGGAAACGGGGCGTGCCTGAGAGGATTCGAACCTCCGACCTTTGGATCCTCGGTATGAAGGACTACTGCGCTCCCTTCCGTTTGCGTGCGATTTGGGCCGCCACAACCGCGCCAGCGAATGTGCCCCCGCAGCAAGAGAGAAGAATCCCGAGGCCCGGAGCAAGATCATCACCACCCAATGCCATTATGATGACCGTGAGCAGCGGTACGACATTCAGCGCCAACATAATGGGCCAGTCCTTACGAAGGGCGTTGGCATGGCCACGCGACAATTGGAATTGACAGATAAAGAAGCAAGCGGCCATCAAGAGGAACGTTGCATAAAAGCCCGCGGCGGCCAAGGAGATGACGAGTGTTTCGCCGATGACGAAAAATATCAAGGGAGAGAGGAACCCCAGGAGGAACCCAATAATTGCCCTTTTCATTTGCCCTCCTTTTCCAAGCTTATGTTCAATATGAGCCGCTTCTTTCCGTCTGTCAAGCGGAGCTAGGCCCAAAGAGGAGAAAGCCATTGATCACACTGAAGTTACAGAAGGGAAACGTAGCGTGCCTGAGAGGATTCGAACCTCCGGCCTTTGGATCCGGAGTCCGGAACGCCTTTACAGGCCTACTTGCATAATCGCCGAAGATTTTCTCCTACTATTTTTATAGGGGCGCTTCGCGCTTGTGCCACATTTGTGCCACATTGGGGGCCAATTTGGTGCTTTTTAAGGCAATCATAGGCAAACCAAGCAGACCTCCGGCTTGAGGTTTAAGTTTTTGATTTTATGCCCTATATGGGGGGATTTGATGGAGCCAGCGAGAGGGATCGAACCTCCGACCTGCTGATTACGAACGAACTGTGCTAGCGTTTCAAATTACTGATATTAATGATATTAGATGGTCTGCAAAATTGATTGTGCTCAGATCGTGCTCACCTGCGGCGCTGCAAGTGCCTTGAGCCCCGGCGTGGCGAGCACAGTTAACTCGAAGGCCTTGTCTTTCATGCTCATATCGTCCCGGATCATTGCCCGCCGAAGTGGATCCGTGCACCCGTTGGCGGCCAGGCGCAGCGACCCGTAAAAGCCTTGGCCAATTCGGCATAAGCGTTCACCCCCGTGCAATGGGAGAGCAAGATCTTCTGGACCCCGAGCTGGCGAAGAGCCTCGATCGTCTCCTGAATCCGGTGAGGCGATGCGCTCATGAGATGGGTGCCGCCCATGACCGCGTAGATCTTCTCTCCTCCGGCGAGCTTGCTGACGTACCGGGCCGTGTTGATGACGCCCGCGTGCGCACAGCCGAGGAGGATGACCACGCCCTCGGGCACGCGAAAGTAGACCGCCTGGTCGTCAGGGATGAGATCCGGCGTCTTCATGTCCGGGTCAAGGAACATGGGATAGCCGAATCCCGTGTCCTCGAAATCTGTCATCCGGGGAACCTCGCCTGTGACCATCAAGCCCTCGCAAACGACGGTGGGCTTTGGCGTTTCGTGGAAGCCGCGGACATGACTGCGCAAGCGGTCGCGAGAAATCGGCATCGAATCCTCCTTGACGACCCGCAAGCCCGCCTTGAAGTATCTCGCAGCGAAGGCGGCCGGGTGGACGAACAGGTCGACGGGGCCGCAAGCTTCGAGCGTCTTCTCGAGCCCTCCCGTGTGATCGAAATGTCCGTGGCTGACCACGATGGCGTCCATCTTGGCGAGATCGACCTTCAGGGCCCGGGCGTTCTCAAAGAGGGTCCGGCCTCCGCCGGCATCGAGCAGGACCCGGTGCTTGTCTGTCTCGATAAATAAAGACAATCCCCACTCGCCGAGGAGGGATGGGTCCCCGGACATATTCTCTACGAGAACGGTGATGTCCACGCGCGGGAGCACGGGCAGGGTCCCAGAGCCTTGCGAAAGGCCTTGTCCGAGCAGGATCGGCGCGATACAGAAGACCAAGGTCACGATGCGGGAAAAACGTCTCATGATCTCCCTCCCCGGGCCGTCACGTTATCGTCTTTCAGTGCTTCTTTGCGAAGGTCTTGAATAAACAAAGCATCCACCCAAAAAGGAGCATATTTCCCGTCGATATTACAGACAAAGAACAGATACTTGCCATCAGGGGTGACGATGGGACAGAAGGCGCCCTTTATTCCAATGTCGTTCGAGAGTTCGATTCCTTTGGTCCATGTCCCATCCTTCTTTTTGAAATGGATGCTCAGTTCCTCTCCGCCTTCCGCTTTGGTTATTATCAAATAGCCGCCGTCGGGGGCTATATAGGGAGAAAAGGCCTCTAAATCCTTCAAGCCTGCTATCATTTGGGGTTTGCCGTAGGCCCCGCCATTAGATCCGGAGGAATAGATCCGAGAGCCTGTTTCTGACGAGGCGCCGAAATAGAGATTTCCGCGATTGTCAACGGAGACCTGCCAGTGAATGCGCGGCATGGAATTTATGATTTCCGGCAATTCCTTCGGTTCCGACCAGCCGGACGCCGTCCTATCCCTGACACAAATGATCTCTTTTGTTCCTCCCTGGACCGGCTTGGATGCCACAAAATACAATTTCTTCCCATCCGGTGAAATGAAGGGCACATCCCCCTTTGAAAAAAGCTCCGGTTCCCGCCATTTGCCGTTCTCTCGCTTGGTATGCCATATCGACGGTCCCGAATCGTCTGCATAGCCGCTCCAATACATTTCGTTCCCGTCGGGTGTGAATGTGATCGCCCCATGGTATTCATGGAGTGGAGATAGGATCCCGGGAGCAAAGGGAACGGCCTTCTTCCCTGCCCGAGGCTGACCCATGTATTCGCCCCGTAATTCAGGGAATCTCGGCGGGCCCTGATCGGCTCCGATGGATTTCAGATACTCGACGATCTCATCCTTTTTCGCTTCCACAGCGAGGTTATAGGGTGTTTTACCGTCATTGGTGCGCGCGTTAGGATCCGGGTCTTTTTTCAGAAGTGATTTCACCGTCTGCAATCTTCCATTGGCCGCAGCGATATGGAGAGGTCTCCAACCGAACATGTTTGTCTTGTTTGCCGGCACGTCGAGCCCGATCAACCGATCGATCAATTCCGCCGAGTCGCTTTCCGAGGCATAGTGCAACAGATTGCTTTTTGTCAGACTCTCATAAAGAGGGTCGAATCCCTGTTGCAGGTATTTTTCCAGGAACCTGATGCTGCCGCATCGCAAAGATCGAACGAGGAACAAGAGGCTTTGGTTCGTTCCGATCTCGGGAAGTCCGGCACCCCTATCCAGGAGCAGTTCCGCCACGTCTTTCCTTCCAGTCGCCAACATCCAGGCGAGCGGCATGCCGGTATGGATATCGGCGCCCTTGTCGACAAGCAGTCTGGCGATGTTAATTGTTTTGGCATAGAAAAGGGGCGTCCACTCATTGCTGTTCAAGGCATTGACATCGGAGCCCTTTTCTATGAGGTATCTAGTCATCGACTCGTTATCCGAATCCACGGCCACATGCAGTGGCGTTGACTGGCGGGCATTCCTTGCCTTAACCAACTGGAGGTCTTTTTCAACGAGTTCTTTGACCTTCGCGATATTGCCGCCACGTATGGCATCAAATATCTCCTGGGCCCTCAAGGCTACGGGACCTGGGAGCATGAGAAAAGCGGTGATCAGGAGCATGCTCAGGGTTTTCATGATGTTCTCCTCATTGGCCTTGGTTTTTCGTGCTCAATTCGCTCGCCTTCCGGCCCAATTTACCGGTGGCGAACATAGAGCGCAGTGGGACGACAATCTATATACCGTCCCGATTCATTACAACGTTTACAAAGCGGGCGTTCTCCCTAGTAGCCAGCTTACCCTCAAGTGTACAGACAGGAGTTCCCTTTTCTCGTGAGGCACGAAATCACCGGCTTCAGGCTCACAATCAAAACTTCCCCTCGTGAAAGCAGGATATCGTAGCCCTGGACAGGTGTCAAGAACCCGAAATCCGCGCTGCCAGACCGGAGGCGGGCTTTAGGACTGTCAAGATTATTGACGTGTTGGGGGCTAAAAAGGGCTTAAAACAACTTACGCGCGCTTAAAGGCAGCAGAGCTCGGTTCTCAGCGCAAATTGTTGAATTTCTCGAGGCAACAGTGGGGGGGAATTGAGCGGCGTGCCTGAGAGGATTCGAACCTCCGGCCTTTGGATCCGAAGTTCAATGGTGTCCCGTTTTTTGTAGTTGATCTACCTGAATGATACGGATGTTTGATCTCTAGCTTGTGCCACAATGGGGGCCAAATGTGGGCAATTTGGGGCAATCGCAAGCAATGTAGACTGTCTTCCGGCTTGAGACCTTAAGGGAAGAGCTTCTTCGTCAGGGCGGCCAGGTTCTTAGCGTGGGCTTCGCAACAGTCGAGCGACCTCTTGTCGGGCCGGCCGATCGAGACAGGGCCGTAGTGGTCGAACCTGTGGTCCCCCTGGACGACCATGCCGTGAATGAGGAGCGCCTGGAGGATATCGAGGACCGTCGTCTCGTTGCCGCCTCCGATGTTGGCCGAGGAGGTGAAAGCCCCGCCGACCTTCCCCCGGAGCTTCCCGTGGAACTTGACGCTCTCGTCGAGGAGCTTCTTCAGCTCCCAGGCCATGGTGCCGTAGTAGGTCGGGGACCCGAGGACAATACAGTCGTAGCCGAGGAGGTCGGCCGGGGCCGTGTCCTTGACCGTCTTCAGGTCCACCTCGAGGCCTTGCGACTCGAGGACCTCGGCGATCCGGGCCGCCATCTTCTTGGTATTTCCCGTCCGGGAATAATAGGAAACCAGGGCTTTGTGCATCGGAATCCTCCTGGGACGCTGCCGATTATGGCGTAGGAAGGAAGTTAAGTCAAACCGACAGGTACCAGCTAAGTGTCGACTTTTTGTCGTGTTGAACGTTGAAAAGGGCTTAAAGCCCGATTATCGCCAGATCTTCCCTAAGTGATTGAGTCATCAGTATCATATGGGGGGGGAATTGATGGAGCCAGCGGGGGGGCTCGAACCCTCGACCTGCTGATCACGAACCAACTGGCCTAGCGTTTCATATTACTGATAACAAAGGCAATTAGGTGGCGTGCCAAATCGATTGTGCTCACCTGCGGCGCCGACACTCCCCTTTTATCAAACAAGTTTGAAGGCGCAGTTCATTGTGCCTTCAGCCCGGCCAGCCGCTTCCTGGCATCCTCAACTTCGGGATGGCCGAGGTCGGAGTCCTTCATAAGGGTGAGGAACAATTAGAAACCATAGCCCAGATGAATTCAACCTCTGTCCGAATTGCATTGATCCCAGCAAGATTCTCTCGTTCATTTTGCAATAAAGGGAACAACAATGGCGATCAGGCCGAGAAAAACGACAACGAGAATGAAGAGATTGTACCTCGTATTGTAATTGGTCAGGAGTGATAAATCATAGTAACCGTCCACGCCTTGGTCTTTATACATCTTGATCAGCCCGCTGATAAGCTTGGACCTGGTCTGCTTGCCTTTGAGGATACCTATGATGACCACGAAATTGACCACAATCGTCAGAGA
>Ga0315279_10011339_pt1 | contig 10335 bp, 10 predicted proteins | sample YL17G06_20_MG_FD_203694 | JGI IMG/M metagenome (GOLD analysis project Ga0315279, IMG submission 203694) | Sediment microbial communities from Yellowstone Lake, YNP, Wyoming, USA - YL17G06_20 | ecosystem: Environmental > Aquatic > Freshwater > Lake > Sediment | place: USA: Wyoming | collected...
TTTGGGGAGGTTTTTTCAAAAAAAGAATCGCCAAAAAAATAACAACGAGAGGAATGAAAACCGCCATGATTCGATAAGCCATCCGCCATCCTAATTGGATGATGAGATATTGGGCAGAGGGAACACAGATTAAAATTCCAATTCCTATTCCAGCAGAGATAATTCCGGTGGCTAATCCCCTCTTTTCTTTAAACCATTGTTGTATGATAATGGTATGGGGCACCCAGCCCGCAGCGCCCAAACCCACAGCTGTGATCAGGCTGAAAAAGATGTAGAATTGCCACCAGGTCTGAGTGAAGCTGCATAGAGCAAGCCCTGCGCCTAAAATCAGTGCTCCCCCTAAAATAACCCTCCGGGGTTTAGCGGAAGACACCATGTTTCCTACAAAAGGACCAATAATGAAACTAAAAATGATAAATAGGGAGAAAGCGCCAGCACCGATAGAACGGCTCCAGCCAAATTCTTTTAAAAGGGCGACAAAAAAGACGGAGAAGGAATACCAGATTCCGTAGACAAGGGCGAGGGTGACGAAACTGGAACCAACGACGAACCAACTGGAAGGTGAAGGAATCTTATCTTTCATAGGAGACACCTATTATTTAAAAAATTATTGAAGGGAAAGCAAACGAAAAATCAAGTTGAAATCGTCACATAAAATTGTTACCTTTTAACCTGTCATTCTCTCAAATTTGAGTTGGGGTAAGGAAGAAGGGGGATTTTAAATGGAAGGTGAAGTTTCGCGATCAGGAAAAAGCGCTCTGTCACTTTTTTTTGAACCGCAAAGTGTGGCGGTCGTCGGATCGTTGAGAGAAGGTTATTTTGGCGGCTATGTGGTAGTAAAAACCTTATTGAATGCAGGTTTCGGAGGGAAAATATATCCGGTGAATCCTTCCTATCAAGAAGTTCTTGGATTGAAGGCCTACCCTTCCATCAATGAAATACCAGAAAAAATAGATTTGGCACTCATTATGATCAACCGACGATCTGTTCCAGATGTCATGAGAGAATGTGCTGGGAAAGGAATCAAGTCAGTGATTGTGGTGGCAGATGGTTTTGCAGAAAGGGATGAAGAGGGAGCCAAATTGCAAAATGAAATTTTAGAGATCGCCAGAGAGGCAGGCATCCGAATACTTGGGCCGAATACGGCAGGCGTTGTCAATTCAGCCAATGGCCTCATTCCCGATCCCTATGAACCAGGATATAAAAAAGTAAAACCAGGGGCCGTAGCGATCTGTGCTCAAACGGGGATGATTAATCCCCAGGCATTCCCTTATGCTGACCTTCACTACGGGGTGAGCAAAATATGTGATTTCGGCAATAAATGTGATGTCGATGAATGTGATCTTCTTGAATACCTTGAAAGCGATCCAGCGACAAAAGTCATCACCATGTATCTCGAAAGTATCCAAGATGGGCAAAGGTTCCTGAAAATTTCAAAAAGGGTCACTGCCCAAAAGCCTGTCTTAATTTTAAAATCTGGTCGCACAAAAGAAGGGGCAAAGGTTTCTGCTTCCCACACCGGTGCATTGGCGGTGGATGATCAGATTTTCAGTGCTGCCTGTAAACAAGCAGGAATCATTCGCTTGGAAAAATTCCGTGAGTTTTTTGAATTACCCAAAATTTTCTCTCTTCAACCCTTGCCAAAGGGAAATCGGCTGGGGATTGTCACTTTTACTGGAGGGGTAGGAGTTTTAGCCATAGACGAAGGGTCAAAATATGGTCTATCGGTTGCCCGATTGTCTCCTGAGATAGCCAAAAGGTTAAATGCGATTTTCCCTGGTTTGGGAAAAACGGTTGTGGATATTGGACCGCCCATGGCGGTTAATAATTATATGACGATCTATTCTGAAATTTTAAAAACGGTTCTGTCGGATGATCATATTGATTGCCTCTTCAATGTTATCTGGACAAGCCCGTTTAAAGAATTTGTAGAGGAATATCTAAAATTTTATGGAGAATTGCGGGGAAGTCATCAAAAGACCATCGCCACCTGGATCTATGGTCCGAGTATCCCTCTCGTCAATGAAATGTCCAGTCGAATGGAAGATTTAGGATTTCCGGTATTTGCAGACCTTGAGACGGCCATTAAAGCGCTCGGCATGGCTTATCAATATTCAAACCGAAAGAAGGGAGAAGAATGATGGGGAAGTTTTCGATTTTCGATCAAGTCAAAAAAGAAGGCAGGTCCATACTCACCGAATTTGAATCTAAAAAAATTCTCAAGCAGGCTGGGCTATCGGTTGTCGAGACCAAATTGGCAAAGACCCAAAAAGAAGCTGTTTCATTAAGCAAGAAAATGGGCTTCCCTGTTGCCCTCAAGATAACTTCCCCGGATGTGATTCACAAAAGCGATTCGGGTGGAGTGAAACTTTCGATAAACAGTGTCGCCGAAGTAAAAAAGGCTTATGACGAAATTTTAAAAAAAGTTAGGAAACAATACCCTGATGCGATCATCCATGGAGTATCCGTACAAAAAATGGCCCTACCAGGGACAGAAGTTATTATAGGGTCCAGTAAAGACCCCCAATTTGGACCTGTCATCATGTTTGGCTTGGGAGGTATTTTTGTAGAATTACTCAAAGACGTTTCTTTCAGGGTTATTCCTGTTGAACAAAGAGATGCTCAGGAGATGATTAAAGAAATAAAAGGATATCCATTGTTGCAGGGCTACAGGGGAAAAGAACCTGCCAACATTTCTGCTTTAGTTGAAATCATTCTTAAGATATCCAAATTGATAGAGGAGAATCCCCAAATTAAAGAGTTAGAACTGAACCCAATATTTGCTTATAAAAATAAGGCTATGGCCGTAGATGCAAGAATTATTTTGGAATAGGATAGAAAGAGGAGGAAAACCGAGAGAGAAAAAGATCGTCCCTTCCAATTCTTAATGTGCACTCTTTGCGGAGGAGAAAACCATCTTTCCAAAAATGTACATCGCAGCCACTATTCCCGTTCCTAAGACAAATGTGATGGCCATCATTCCAATCCAAAGTGTCTTCATTTTTCCTTCCCTCCTTTAAAATTTGTCATTCCCACCAATAAAAAACCCGTGGCTAAAATATAGGCCACGGGTTTAGCAAAATTCCTTCTGCTTCGGCAACCCGGCTGTCCCAGGAGCCTGGGACCCGTGGCTTTCCGTCCCACGATTACTCGTGGTTTGGCTTTATCGGCAAATCTAATTTTTCAAGTCTGTATAATATAAAAGCAATTTCAATGCCAAAGACAGGTTTACTATATAACACATTGATTTTTAAAGCTGTTTTCAAATATTAAAAATTACTGGAAAACAGGAGATTGTGCCCTTTTTTGTCTTCGAGAGCTACCAAGTTTTGGATATACGCATGCCTATCTATTCTGCTAATAACGACCCTAATCCTAAATCTCCATTAGATCTTTTCCCGCAATAATCTTTCCGTCGAAATGAGTTCTGGCTCCTTCTATCCAAATCTCATCTGTCAATAACGAATCGTCAGAAGGGACAAAGTGAGTTAGGACCAGCGTCTTTACCCCTGCTGCTTTGGCAACTTTCCCTACGTCGATATGAGTGGTATGGGAGGCCACGATGTGTTCAACGAGTCTATCCGCATTTGCAATTCTAGCCATTAATCTGGTTAAGGAAGGTTTATGGATGACCTCGTGGACCAATACATCTGCGCCTTGCGCGAGTTTGATTAAATTATCCCATGGAGTGGTATCGCCTGAAAAGACGATGGATCGATCAGGTGTATCAAAACGATAAGCAAAAGAAGGTTCAACCGGAGGATGATTCACAAGGGCGGCCGTCACTTTGACACTTTCATTTTGCATCACGACACCATCTTTGCTGAACTCATGGGCAAAAATCATCGGTGTAAGAGGAGACCTGCCTTCGTCTGGAATTCGAATGTTGATATCATAGGCATTCATCTCAAAGTAGAGCTTGGTCATTTTTTCTAATGGCGGTGGTCCGTAGGAATCGATGCGTCCTTTAAACCCAGAAACCCACGCATTATAAATGAGATTTCCATAGTCGAGGTTATGGTCAGAATGATGGTGTGTAATGAATATATACCTGAGATTTCGAAGAGGCACATTCGCAAATACCAGTTGGTGACTAACCCCTTCTCCACAATCCACGACATAGGGTACGTCATTGACCAGGACAACCCCTGAGGATTGGGCCCGCATCTTATTCGGTCGAGGACCTCCACCCGTTCCTAATAAGATCAATCGTGTCCCTTTTTTTAGGGGAGGGGAATCTTTCGCCTGTGAAAAAACTTTCTTCGTTAATAAACCGCTCAGAGCAATCGCCGCAGACCCTGTTAAAAACCGTCTTCTTGAAATGCCTTTCTCTTCCTTTTTCATTTTTCTAACCTCCTTATTAATGGGGCATTCAAAGATCACTCGTTTTCCCAACGGAAAAAGTCAACAAGCAGATGCTCTGAACTTGGATTGGAGTGTATTAGATTAAGAACGGGGTGTCAATAAAATTGGAAGGATCTTATTGCAAAAATTCTGGGGCTTAAAATGGTTATCAAGCGTTAACTTTTTAAAATCATTGGCTGGGGGGCAAGGATTCGAACCTCGGTTGATGGAGCCAGAGTCCATAGTCCTACCGCTAGACGACCCCCCATTTTTCGTGTCCGTGCCTGAACGCCAAAGAGCCCACCTTCGCCGAAACACTCCGTATAGGTAGGCGTTTCGGCACGCAGGTGGGTCCGTGACTCGTTATTCTCAAAAACTATTTGAGGATAAAATACCATTAATTAAATCGGATTTCAATTTCTTTGAGACGAAAAGATGATTTAGAAAAAATTCGCAATTTCTTATAAAATGAAATATATTCTGAATGGAAGGAAAGGCAAAATTCAAACTTAGAGCAGGAGAAAGGAACCAACTCTATGGCCCAAACCAATTCATCACCCTCGTCGGATTTTATAAGGGAAATTATTGATGAACACCTGAGAGCCAATAGGTTCCAGGGGCGTGTCGCCACACGCTTTCCACCTGAGCCGAATGGATACCCCCATATTGGACATGCCAAGTCCGTCTGCCTCAATTTCGGTATCGCCGCCCAGTATGGAGGTACCTGTAATTTGCGGATGGATGATACAGATCCAACAGGAGAAAACCAGGAATATGTGGATTCGATCATTCAAGATGTGAAATGGCTGGGATTTGATTGGGAGGATCGTTTGTTTTATGCCTCCGATTATTATGAACAGCTCTACCAGTATGCTGTGCAGCTGATTAAAAAGGGCAAGGCTTACATTTGCAGTCTGAGTGCAGCTGAAATTCGAGACTACCGGGGCACCTTGACCGAACCGGGCAGGGAAAGCCCCCATCGTAATAGATCGGTGGAAGAGAACCTGAATTTGTTCGAACGGATGCGGGCTGGCGAGTTTAAAGAAGGAACTTATGTGCTTCGGGCCAAAATCGATATGGCATCTCCTAATATCACCTTGCGAGATCCGATCATGTATCGAATTAGATTTGAACCCCACTATCGAACCAGCAATCAATGGTGCATCTACCCAATGTACGACTTTGCTCACTGTCTATCGGACTCCATCGAGAGGATCACTCATTCGATTTGTACACTGGAGTTTGAAAACAATCGGCCCCTTTACGATTGGTTTCTGGATGAATTGAAAGTAGAATCTCACCCCCAACAGATTGAGTTCGCCCGTCTCAACCTCAGTTACACAGTTTTAAGTAAACGGAGGCTGATCGAATTGGTAGAAGGAAGGTATGTGAGTGGATGGGAAGATCCGCGGATGCCTACCCTAGCAGGAATGAGAAGACGGGGCTACACGCCCGAGGCGATTCGCAATTTCTGTGAGCGTATCGGCGTGGCTAAAAATGATAGCCTCATTGATGTCGCCTTGCTCGAGCACTGTGTAAGAGATGACTTAAATGAAAGGGCTCCTCGAGTGATGGCCGTGCTTAATCCTTTACGGGTAGTCATTGAAAACTATCCAGAAGGTCAAACAGAGGAGTTTGATTGTCCTTATCATCCTCAGAATCCAGGGATGGGTTCCCGGAAAGTCCCGTTCTCCAGGATATTGTATATCGAACGAGAAGATTTTCTGGAGAATCCGCCTAAAAAGTTTTACAGACTGGCTCCTGGCAGAGAAGTGCGTCTCCGGTATGGATACTTTATAAAATGTGTGAACGTCGTTAAAGATCCCAAGACAGGCGAACTGGTCGAATTGCATTGTACCTACGACCCAGAAACCCGAAGCGGATTTGCCCCCGATGGGCGGAAGGTTGATGCAACGATCCACTGGGTATCGGTAGATCAATCCCTTCCTGCTGAAGTGAGACTTTATGATCGTCTTTTTAGAGTCGCTAATCCTCTGGAGGAAAAATCCGATTTCACGGAATATCTAAATGAAAAATCACTCGAAATCCTCAAATCATGCCGGGTGGAACCAACCCTGAAAGATGCGGTACCTGGAAGTCGTTTCCAGTTCGAGAGACTCGGCTATTTCTGTATGGATTCTGTTGACTCTTCCGGTAAGGCCCTCGTATTCAATCGAACTTTAACGCTTCGCGAATCCTGGGCTAAAACATCGGAAAAGGGAAAGAAATAAATAGGGATTGGCCGCCGAACGATCTAATTTAACAATTTAACCACGTTTTGTTTTATCCCAAAATGCTAAAAAACAAGACCTATCCCACGATTTTAATTGGATGAAATGATAAGTCGCTTTAGAACCTATGCCTCCCTATTTCACACTTCCCTAATTTTTTAGGACATATATATCCCATACATTTGAAACAAATATCCAAATACCGTTAATATCCATCCCACAATTTCAATAAACCTTTTAAATCTAGTGGGCGGCTTATGTACGTTGCTAAATTTACCATAAACCTTTGCCCAGAATAAAAAGAATAGACCAATTAGTGTAACAGCAAGACCGACAATAGAAAATATCTTCCAGCAAGGATAAGGCATAATAACCCTCCTCTAATTAGAAGTTATCCCCTTTACAGATTTTGTAAAAGTGAAATGGTAATGAAATGGGGTTCTATTAATTGTTTGTTTGACAGATAGCCCACTATTGAGGACTTAATCATTAAACGTATGAAAGGGTTATCAGTCTAAATTTTATGTTTCGAATTTTGCTAAAAACAGAACTGTCCCCTTTTCTCTCCATAAGGTCATCTTTTATAATATGCGGCAATTTCTTATGCTAATAATGTTTTTAAATTTTTCAGGATTTCCAGAACCGGAACAATTTCAATTTTATCCTCATACATCCGCCGATTGCCAGCATAAACAAAGTACGCCTTTGCCAAGGGATAATCCGCCAAGAACGACTTCAATCCCCCAAGCATGGTTGATGTTATCCTTGATGTTCGTTTTATTTCAAAAGAGAGTAACCCTTTAGGCCCATAAAGAACGAAATCCACTTCTCTGCCGTTTGAAGTACGCCAGTAAAAAATCTTATAGCCAAAATTCAAGGCGCTATTAAGCGCAATGAGCTCTTGGAGAAAGAACGTTTCCAAAGCAATCCCATCAACCTCTTCCGGAGCATCGAGCGGACCCATAGGTCTCAAAGTCCTGTAGACCCCTACATCAAAAAAATAAAATTTGGGATGCACGATAAGTCGTCTTTTTGCCTTCTTAGAGAAAATAGGTATCCGGTAGCCGATCATAAGATCCTCAAGGATCGAAAAATAACTCTCAACGACCTTTCTCTCGACATGACATTCTCGTGCTACAGAAGAAATGCTCAAAACGGACCCCTGGGAAAAACTTGCGGCCTCCAAAAATCGAGCAAATGCCGACAGATTTCTTGTAAGCCCTTCCTGACGGATTTCTTCCTCAAGATAGGTCCTTACATAGGCCTCAAGATATTTTTTGGGATCAGCTTCTGTGTAGACGCTGGGTAATTGACCATACCTAAGAGAATTCTCTAATCGAAAATCCCCTCCCAATTCGGCAACAGATAAAGGGTGCATGGAAAGCGTTAGCGCCCTGCCAGCAAGAAGATTTGGACCTTTTCTTTTGAGCTTCCGAGGACTGGACCCAGTGAGAATAAAGCGATATTTCTTTGTTTCAATCAACCGGTGGACTTCATGCAAAAGATCGGGGATCCGCTGAACTTCATCAATAATGACCCAGTCCTTGAAATCCTGAGGGATAAAATTCGATAATCGCTGCGGATTCGCTGTTAAATCATTAAATAGCTCAGCCTCTAATAAATCAATATAAGCAGCCTTCGGAAAGGTAGACTTAACCCACGTCGTTTTACCGGTTCCTCGGGGACCGAACAAAAAGAAACTTTTGGCCTTTGGGGGGTTGATAAATCTGGAATACATGATTCCATTTTACATATAAATTTGGAGTTGTCAAGTCAATTTTTACAGATTTAAAATGTAGCCAAGGAGACGCTCATGGTCAGGATGTGTGGCAGGGATATTTTATAAATTGTTTCTTGGCCTTGGTAATAAAAAAGGGTCTGCCCAAATTGAGCCAGACCCTTTTTTATTCTATGGCTGGGGGACGAGGAGTCGAACCTCGATTCGCGGAGTCAGAGTCCGGCGTCCTACCATTGAACGATCCCCCAATTTTCGTGTCCGTGTCGCGTGAATCGTGAAGTGTAAGGAGTTCTTAAAAAACTTTTAAATAATACTACCAATAAGAAGAATTATCAATTCTTCATCTACTTCCTAAACTCTTTTCACTTTATCTATAATCACATTTAAAAGATCCTTGATTGGGAGCTCCTCTTGGGATTTAGTTTCCATATTTCTCAGGACGACGTTTCCCTTCTTCAACTCTTCTTCTCCCAGGATGAGGACATACTGAGCCTTTAGTTTATCAGCCCTTCGCATCTGACTCTTCAAGCTCTTTCCTTCATAGTCTAATTCTGCTCGAATTCCCTGTAGATGAAGTTGATTAATGATTCGGTAAGCCTCTTTAACAGTCTCTTCTCCCAGAGCAGCAACGAAGAGATGCGGAGTTTGGATAAACTCTTTATCCTTTGGCAACAAGGAGACAAGCCTTTCCATTCCGATAGCAAAACCAATACCTGGAACGTCAAGGCCTCCGATCTCCTGGAAGAGATTGTCATACCGCCCTCCACCTGTCACGGCATTCTGAGAGCCCAACTGGTAAGAAACCACCTCAAAAGCAGTACGGGTATAATAATCCAACCCCCTCACCATCCTAGGTTTCAAAATGTAAGTAAGCCCCGCCGTCTCAAGATGTTCTTTTACCTTGTCAAAATGTTTCTGACATTCTGGGCAAATGAAGTCGGTCACCTTGGGTGCATTAGCAATCGCTTCCTGACAAGTCTCTACCTTGCAGTCAAAGATGCGTAGAGGATTGGTTTGAAGCCTTCTTTGACAATCTTCGCAGAGTTGAAAAGACTTTTTCGTTAAAAAGTTTTTTAGTTCTTCTCGATAGCGAGGCCGACAGGCACGACAGCCCAGGGAATTGATTTGAAGTTCAAGTCGTTCAAGCCCTACCCTTTTTAAAAAATGGATGAGCATGACAATGACCTCAGCGTCCGCCATGGGGTTCTCCACACCAAAAACCTCTGCATCAATCTGGTAGAATTGCCGGTAGCGACCTTTCTGAGGTCTTTCATATCGGAACATGGGTCCGATGCAATAAAGTTTTGCTACGGGATCAAAAGTATAGAGTTGATGCTCTAAATAGGCGCGTGCCATGGAGGCTGTGGCTTCAGGGCGGAGGGTCAGGGAGTTGCCACTCCGGTCAGTGAAGGTATACATCTCCTTCTCGACAATGTCGGTCGCCTCTCCGATGCCCCGAGAAAAAAGTTCTGTCCGTTCAAGAATGGGAATACGAATCTCTGAGAAACCAAACCCTTCAAAGACTTCTCGAGCAGTCTGTTCGACAAACTGCCACTTTCCAATCTCATCGGGAAGGATGTCATTAAAACCACGAATGCCTTTGATCTCCATAAATTATCCTTTTCGGTCCTTTTTCAAATTGTAGCGCCCTCATTCATTGAGGGCGAAAACCGTCGGCTACATCGTAAAGTAATTTATCCTATCGACCACCAAAAGTCAAAACCGAAATCCCCCTTGTATAATGCTCATAGAGGCATTTAGGTAAAAGGTTATAGTTATGAAGGAGGATGAGATTGAAGAGGTGGTAGACCGTATCCCCCTTGATTCTCTGAAATCGTGGGTGAGCGTGGGTCACCCCTCTTCCATTCCTCCTGAGCCCGAACGGTTGCTTGGGACTTTAAACGATCCCGTATCTCACAAGGCCGGGCTACTAATAAACAAGACAAGGGGAGATCAATGAATTCAAAAGAGGTATTTATTGGAATCGACGTATCAAAAGACCATCTCGATATTGGCGTCCAT
>Ga0315279_10011342_pt1 | contig 10332 bp, 7 predicted proteins | sample YL17G06_20_MG_FD_203694 | JGI IMG/M metagenome (GOLD analysis project Ga0315279, IMG submission 203694) | Sediment microbial communities from Yellowstone Lake, YNP, Wyoming, USA - YL17G06_20 | ecosystem: Environmental > Aquatic > Freshwater > Lake > Sediment | place: USA: Wyoming | collected...
CGCATCAACGACAAAACCGCGTTCCGGGCCGGCTATGCCCGGTTCGTCGTGCCGGCCATTTACATGACCGTGGGTAGTGTCGGAGATACCAGCTTGGGCAGCTTGTACATGCCCGGTTTCAATGCCGACACGTATACCTTGCCCATGCTGGAAGGCATTCCGCAAGCGAAGTTCGCCGACCCGTTCCCGGCTTCTAATCCGTTGATCATGCCCATCGGCAAGGGCTACGGCCGCTACACCGGCATGGGGGGCAACGTCCAGTGGGCTTTCCAGGACGTCAAAGCATACGCCAACGAACGCCTCAACGTGACCATCCAGCGGGAATTGGTGAACCAGATTGTGGTGGATGCGACCTACTTCATGAACTTCGGCGTCAACGCCACCTACAACAAGCAGCTCAACCTGTCGGACCCATCCTTGAGTTACACCTACAAGGCGGAGCTCAGCAGGAGTATCAAGAATCCCTTTTACAGATACCTGACGCCGGAGAAGTTCCCGGGCCAGTTGCGCAACCAGGAGAACGTGACCAAGGGCAGCCTGCTGAAGCCCTACCCGCACTACGGGACTCTGACCCAGCAGATCACGCCCGGACCGCGGAACCGCTACCAGGCCCTTCAGCTCCGGGCGCAGAGGCCCTTCACGAAGGGCTACAACCTGCTGGTGGCCTACAACCACAACCGGGAACGCAACGAGACGTTCTTTAACAGCGACGAGGAGTACGCGGGCCGCTTCTTCTGGATGCCCACCAGCGCCCCCCGACACCGCCTCTCGATCGCCGCCGTCGCCGAACTGCCCTTCGGCAAGGGCCGCACGTGGCTGACCAGCCTTCATCCCGCGGCTGAAGCGCTGATCGGCGGCTGGCAGCTCAGCTCGCTGGTTAGCTGGCAGTCCGGCGATCTGCTCACCTTCGGCCAGATGGAGGCCAGCGGCGATCCCCGCATCGACAACCCGACGCCCCAGCGCTGGTTCAAGACCGAAGTCTTCGCCCGGGCCATTGCTTACACGCCCCGCACCAACCCGCGATTCTACGACGGCCTGAGAGGTCCGGGCATTTTCGGCTGGGACGGGACCGTCTCGAAGTTCTTCCCGGTTAAGGAACGCTTCCGGCTGGAGTTGCGGGCCGAGATGTACAACGTGGTTAACAACCTGACCCTGGGCAACCCGAGCACCAGCGTAACGGACGCGCTGTTCGCCAAGACGCTCAAGCCCCGCGAGTACTTCTACGGCCGCCAGCTTCAGTACAGCCTCAAGCTGCACTTTTGATTCGGCAGGGGCCGGGGCCGGGCATGCTTGGCCTCGGCGGGCCAGCATCTGCCCCGGCACGTTTCATCTGGGCGGGTGAGGCGCAGCCTCATGGGCGACTGTCCCGGAACTGAAAAGGGGCGTGCCGGAGCACGCCCCTTTTGCCGTGTCAAAAAGATTTGACCCTGAATTGATGACTTCCTGGTCCCCTTCGCATCGGGGCTTTTCTATCCTATCACAGCTTTTCCCCAATCGCTTTCGCCTGCAAGAACAGCAGCAGGTAGTCCGGGCCGCCGGCCTTGGAATCCGTGCCGGACATGTTGAAGCCGCCGAAGGGGTGGGCGCCCACCATAGCGCCGGTGCACTTGCGGTTGATGTACAGGTTGCCGGTGAAGAAACGCTCTTTGGCCGCCTGGATCTTCTCCCGGTTTCGAGTGAACACCGCGCCGGTGAGACCGTACTCTGAATTGTTGGCCAGCTCGAGGGCGTGCTCGAAATCCCGGGCCTTGGTCACTGCCAGGACCGGCCCGAAGATCTCCTCCTGGAAGATCCGGGCCTCCCTCGCCACGTCGGCGATGATGGTGGGGCGAATGAAATAGCCGGCGCCTTCCGCCGGTCCGCCGCCCGCGACCAGCCGCCCTTCCTTTTTCCCGATTTCGATGTAGTCGAGAATCGAGCGGCGCGCGTGTTCGTTGATCACCGGGCCCATGTAGTTGCCGGGATTGTCCGCCGGCCCGACTTTCAAAGCTTCTGTCCTGGTCTTCAACCGGGCCAGGAATTCGTCGTAGACGGCCTCATCCACGATGGCGCGCGAGCAGGCTGAGCATTTCTGCCCCTGGTAGCCGAAGGCTGAGACCAGCACGCCGGCCACGGCCTGGTCCAGCTCGGCTTCCCGATCCACGATGATGGCGTCCTTGCCTCCCATCTCCGCGATGACACGCTTGATCCAGATCTGGCTGGGCTGGGGCTTGGCCGCCAGCTCGTTGATGCGGAGGCCCACCTCCTTGGAACCCGTGAAACACACGAAGCGTGTCTTGGGATGCTCGACGAGCACATCGCCCACCACCGAGCCGCTGCCGGTCAGCAGGCAGCAACTTCGTTCCGGAAAGCCGGCCTCGCGCAGCACTTCGGCGAACTGTGCCGCGATGGTGGGCGTGTCGCTGGAGGGCTTCAGCACCACGGTGTTGCCGGTAACCAGCGCGGCCGTGGTCATTCCCACCAGGATGGCCAGCGGGAAATTCCAAGGCGGGATCACCACGCCGGCGCCCAGCGGCAGGTAGACCAGCTCGTCCTTCTCGCCCGGCAACTGCACCATGGCGTGCCACCCGGCCAGGCGCAGCATTTCGCGGGCGTAGTAATCGCAGAAGTCGATGGCCTCCGAGACGTCCGCCTCGGCCTCCGGCCAGGTTTTGCCGGCCTCATAAACCAGCCAGGCGTTGAACTCGAGCTTGCGGCGGCGGATGATTTCTGCGGCGCGCAGGAGCATGCGCGCGCGCGTTTCAGCGGGCGTGCGGCTCCACTCCGGGAAGAAGGCAAAGGCCGATTCCACAGCCTGGCGCGCCAGTTCCGGCGTGGCCTTCTGGTGCACGCCGACCACCTCGTCCGGGCGCGAAGGGTCGCGGGATTCGAGTTTGGCTTGGGTCCGGACAGGAGCGCCGTCGATCCACAGGTCGTACTCGCGGCCGAACTGGGCGCGCACCTCGTCCTGCGCCTGCTCCATGGCGCGGCGATTGTCCGGGATGGAAAAATCGGTGTACGGTTCGTTACGAAAGGCCGGCAGGCCTTCCAAGGACGCTGCGCTCATACCCCTACCGCTTTGCGGCCGCGCTCGAGTAGTTCCGCGGCCTCACCGGCGACCTGGGCGCCTCGCTTGTAGATGGTCCGCCCCTTCTCCAGGAGTTCTTCGCCGGTCTCCGCCAGAGTTTCCCGGGCGTCCTCGGCTCTCCTGCGGATGTGGCGGCGAGTCTCTTTTCCCGAAGACGGGGCGTAGAGCAAAGCGATCCCGGCTCCCGTTGCCGCCCCAATCAGAAACCACAGCACCTTCTCAGCATCTTTGGCCATAAGCTTGTTTATCCCCCTCATCCTATTCTACCCCGACTGAGACCGCCAACCGCGATATGCTGAAAGTATGGTCGAGGAAAACGAACTGGTGACCGTCTATCGTACCGCGGATGTCGGGGCGGAAAGCGAGGCCAAGGCGGTGTGCGAGATGCTGCGGGGGGCGGGCCTGTCGGCCGAAGTCTACGACGATACCGCACCGGGCGTGGTGGAGGGCACCTTCGAGGTGCGCGTGCCGCCATCGCAGGCGCCGGAAGCGGAGGGCTTGATCGAAAGGCCGCCGGATCCGATTCCGGAGGCCGCGGATGCGCCTGCCGATGCCTCTCACGATCTGGACATGGTGCCGGTGTTCTCCTCCGACGCCCACAACGCCGAGATGCTGGCCACCGCAATCAGCAGCGTTTTGGAGGCCTCCGGAATCCCCACCCTGGTGGTGGGCAGCGCACAGCTTCCCAGCCTGCCCTGCGAGATCCGGGTCCCCCGCGCCCGGCTGGAGGAAGCCCGCGCCGCACTGGCCGCGGCCGAGGAGGCCGGACCCGCCGCGGCCGAAGAGGGCGAGCGGGAATCAGAAGGCGAAAATGCGCCGGCCATCGGTGCGGACCCTTACCAGTCCTGACAGGTCGGTGCGCAGCACCACCACGTGACGCTCCGTTAACCGCTTCAGCACCTCCGAGCTCGGGTTTCTGTAAGAGTTCTCGAACCCCGCGGAGATCACGGCGAGGGCAGGCCGGACCAGCTCCAGCAGCGGCGCGCTGCTCGAAGTCTTCCCTCCGTGGTGAGCGATTTTGAGCACCTCCGCTCTGCGGACCAGCCCCTGGGCTATCAGTTCCGACTCGACGCGCCGGTCGATATCGCCGGTGAGCAGGAAGGAGTGCGCGCCGTAGGAGAGCCGGAGCACCAGCGAGTCATTGTTCTGCGGGGTCGGGCCGGGCTGATAGTCCGCGGCCGGAGCCAGTACCTCGACCTGCGCTCCCCCGTAGGAGAACCGGCGGCCCGCGTGCAGGGGAACGATCTTCACGCCTTGCCGCAGGGCCTTTGCGCGCAGGGCAGCCCAGGCCGGGTCGCCCTCCGGCATGGCGCCGGTCCACAGTTCCCTGGGACGGAAATTCTCCAGCAGCGCGGGGACCCCGCCCAGGTGGTCTTCGTGGGCATGTGACACGGCCAGCACGTCCAGCCGCCGAATCGAGCGACTCCAGAGGTAGGGCGAGACCACGTCCTCCCCGATGTCCAGCCGGGAGCGCGTGCGGCGTCCAAAGACTGGGATCCCGCCGCCGTCCAAAACCATCAGCTTGCCCTCCGGAAATGCCAGGAACAGGCTCTCTCCTTGCCCCACATCGACAGCCGTCAGCTCGAGCATCCCCGGCGCGACCCGCGGCGGGAACGGGTGCCAGATGATCACAGCCAGTAACGCCACCAGCAGAGCCAGTGCGATTCTTCTCTGCGCCTCTGCGCCTCTGCGGTTCAAGAGAGCTACCGCGATCAGCGCCCCGGTGAAACAAATCGCCAGCCACAGAGGCGGATCAGGGATGCGCCAGCCCGGCTCCCAGCGCATGTGCCACTCCGCGACTGCTTGGGAGGCTGTCAACAGCCAGCTTGCGGCCACTGCAGGCAGCCCCCAGCCCGTGAAGATCGCGACGAACCCGACCGGCACTACCAAAGACATCAGGGGAACAATCACGACGTTGGCAGAGAGGCCGGTCAGCGAGAGACGGTGGAAATAGGCCGCCATGGGCAGCGCCAGGCCGATCTGCACCATGACCGACACGAGCACCAGTTCGTAGGAGTAGAAAGCCATCCTCAGCAGAATCGCAAATGGGTAGAGTACCCAGCGCTGCGGGATCCGGGTCCACAAGGAAACCGTCTCGGCCAGCAGGCGGAGCTCGACGCGGAAGTGCGCTACGCGCGGCTCCAGGTGCGGATCGCGATCGACCTCCGCCAAGCCCACCAGCCCGCGCACCAGGGGCGCCGAGGTGCGCTCCAGCGCCGGCACGGCCAGCGCGCCGATGGCCGCCACCGACAAGAACGAAAGCTGAAAGCTGGCTTCGAACATCTGCTCCGGATCGAAGACCACGAAGCCGATGGCCACCGCGGCCAGCAGATTGAGCAGTTGCCCGCGCCGGTAGAAGTACCGCCCGATCACAAAGAGCGTGAACCCGGCTGCCGCGCGGACCACGGGGGCCTGCCAGCCGGACACCAGCGCGTAGAGCCAGGCGGCCAGCGTGGTCGCCGCCAGGGCAGGCCCTTCCGGGAAATAGCAAAGGCGCAATAAGAAAAGAAAAAAGGCCGCCAGCACCGTGACGTGCAGCCCGGAAATGACCAGGGCGTGATAGGTGCCGGTGCGGCGGAAATCTTCGGTCCAGACCTTCTCCAGTTTCGAGGATTCGCCAATGAGAATGGCCTGCATCATGGCGGTCTGGTAAGCGCTTCCGCGATACAAAAGTTCGAGGCGCTCGAGTGCCGCGCTGCGCAGGCCGAAGATGGCGGCCCAGAAGCGCGATCCACAATCTTCGCCGAGAATCCGGAGGGGCGCGCCTGGCCTGACCGAGGCGGTCCAGTACTCGTTGCGCCGCGCCAGGTAGTGCACGTAGTCGAAAGAACCGGGGTTCTGGAAATTGTGCGGGCGGCGCACGCGCGCTTCGAACTCGAGGCGCTGGCCGTAGCGCAAAGCTGGCGGCGGTTCGCCCTCGCGCAGGTAGAGACTGACGCGCGCGCGCGCGTCCCTGTCCAACTCGAGCACAAACTGCTCGCGGTTCTCGAAGAAGACCGGGGGCTCGACCACGCAGCCGCTCAGGAGCACGATCTCCCGCGAGTCTGCGTCCAGTTCGGGCGGCGGGCCGGGATGGTGGGCGGCTCCCACCAGCGCGCCGGCGGCCCACAAGGCGGCCAGGCACGACAGCATGGCTGCCCGGCGGCTGCTTTTGAGATGCGCGAACAGCGCCAGCAAGCCGAGCGCTCCGGTCCCGGCCAGCAACTCGCGCGCCTCGAACCCAGCCACCCGCGAAACCGCCACTCCCACGGCCAGGGAGACCAGAGGTGGAATAAGCTTTAGCTTGTCAAGTTGGTTTTCGCGCTCGACCACGCCCACTCCTGAACAGAACCCACCAGCCCTGCCGACACCGGATTGAACTCGATGTAGCGCATAATCCGGCTGTATTCGTCCTCATTGCGCACCCAATGGTCGTACGATTCGTGCTGCCAAAAGGCTCCTCCTTTCCGACCAAGAATCCGGTTGGCCTCGTAAGCCGTGTAGCCCTTGACCCAATGGGTCACCTTGGCCAGCGGAACCAGAGGCTGCAATAGCGCGTGGACATGATTTGGCATCACCACAAACGCCGATAGCCGGTACAGCTTGCGGTTTTCGCCCAGCCCCAAGGCGTTGACCACCGTTCCGGCGATGAGCGGGTCTTTCAGCCACTGGGGCCCGGTGGCGGCTTGGTCTAGTGCCTGGTCGATGCGGCGGAAGGCCTGGCCGGGGGTCTCTTCGGCTATGCGCGTTCGGAGGTGCGAGGGAAGAGAACCTTCGAGTCTCCAAGTGATGAATAGAAAAGACCGTTCGGGTTGCCAGTGGGGGAGGTGGCGCCGGTAGAAGGCCTTATTCTCTTGACAAGCTAAAGCATGTCCCACGTCTATTAGTGGTTTCTCGGGCCGATTCTGCTCATCTGAGGTGCGGTTCTGCTCACCTGGAGGCTGGTTCTGGCCACCACCCCGCGATCCACAATCCACAACCCACGATCCGCAAGGTACAATTCCGTTATGAAAGCGTTCGCGTTCGTTCTGCTGGCCATGTCCGCGGCTGCCCAGACCAACTACGACCTGCTGCTCAAGGGCGGCCATGTGATCGACCCGAAGAACAAAATCAGCGCCCGCAAGGACGTTGCGATTCTGGGCGGCAAGATCGCCGAGGTGGCCGACAACATCGAGACCTCGAAGGCCCACAAGGTGGTGGATGTTTCTTCGCTTTACGTGACGCCCGGATTGCTCGATATGCACGTGCACGTCTACGCGGGCACGGGGATGCGCGGGGCCTACTCGGGCGACCTGAGCGTCTACCCGGATGGCTTCACCTTCCGCAGCGGGGTGACCACGGTGGTGGATGCCGGCAGCTCGGGCCAGCAGAATTTCCCGGATTTCAAGGACCGTGTGATCGACCGTTCCCGCACGCGGGTCTTGGCCATGCTGAACATCGTCGGTCGCGGCATGGGAGGCGGAAAGATCGAGCAGGACACCTCGGACATGGACGCCAAGGCCACCGCCGAGCAGGCCAAGCGCTACCCGGGTGTGGTGGTCGCGATCAAGACCGCGCACTACACCGCACCGGACTGGACCGCCGTGGATCGGGCAGTCGAGGCCGGCGGCCTGGCCAACCTGCCGGTGATGGTGGACTTCGGCAGTTTCACGCCTGCCCGCCCGTTCCAGGACCTGGTCCTGAAGCACCTTCGGCCGGGAGACATCTACACCCACCTCTACCTGGGCGCCGTACCCATGCTGGACGAGACCGGGAAGGTCCTGCCCTACCTGTTTGAGGCCCGTAAGCGCGGCGTCATCTTTGACGTGGGCCACGGCGGGGGCAGCTTTTTGTTCCGCCAGGCAGTTCCCGCCATCCGCCAGGGGTTTGTTCCGGACTCGATCTCGACCGACCTGCACGTGGGCAGCATGAACGCCGGCATGAAAGACATGCTGAACGTGATGTCCAAGTTCCTGAACCTGGGCTTGTCGCTGGAGGACGTGATTGCGGATTCGACCTGGCATCCGGCGCGCGAAATCAAGCGGGAGGATCTGGGCAACCTCTCGGTGGGCACCCCAGCCGACGTGACCGTGCTGCGCCTGGAAAAAGGCAGTTTTGGATTCGTGGACGTCAACGGCGCCCGCATGCGTGGGACGCAGAGGCTGGTTGCCGAGCTGACCGTCCTGAACGGCAGGGTGGTCTGGGACCTCAACGGCCTCACCCGCGTCGACTGGGACAAGCTCGACCCCAAGTATGCGTCCCAGGCCGACCCGCGCTGGGACGGGACCCTCAGCTCGGGCGGGCGGGTGCGTGTACGCAAGTAAGGCTGTCCGGGTGTGACGCATCGGGGGCGGGGCCCTGCGCATCTTTCGCACCTCCACGGAAGTTGTTGAAAAATAAGTAGAAAGAGTTGACATGAAGGCCCTTTTGTGACGCATTTTTGGGCTGGATTTCACTCGATGCGTCACACTTTTGGAAGCATGCAGGCCAAGCTGAAGCATGTCCCACCTAGCAATACCACATGACATGGGGCCGGGCTGGGTTTCGTACAGGCCAAGTTGTTGGTGGGGAAGGGGATAGGACGTTGGCTGTGGGAGTGAACAGCCCCGGGAGACTCAGGCTGGCGCTACTTCGGGCGCGAAATGCCTCCTCTTCGCTTGAGCTGGAATCCGTGCAGGTAGATTTCCGGAACGTTGACCTTTCCGTCCGTGCGGAGTGCGACCACCCCGATGTCCCGCAGATAACTGAAGACTGTGGCGGGCGATTTGTCTGGCAGCATGCGCGCGGCTTCCTGGCTCCACTTTGCCTTTCCGAGAGCAGCGAGAAACTTGGGTCGTTCCACGGGGACTTGGAGGCCTTTGAGAGCCTCCTTCAACGCCTCCATCCACGGGTATTCCTCTTGGAGCTCACGAATGCGATCGGTAGAGGTGTGCATCAGTGCACCCTGGAGGTCGGTGGGCCGGAGCAAAGATGCACCAGCGAGTTGGTCTACTTTGTCTCGACGGCTTTCCGCTGCGAGCGCAAAAAGCTTTAGAAGTGCCCGTGGCGCGATCTGCCCGACAGCGTCCTGCAAATGGTTTGGGATCCAACGGTAGGTGACACCCTTCTCAGGATTGGCCCCCATATAGGGACCAACCATTGTGTCCATCAAGGCCTTGAAAGCCGCTTCGTTGCTGTCTGGCAACAACCCAAGCACACCCGCCTGCCGCAACCGCATCCCCGGAACGTGCGATTTGAGGTAGTTACGGATGGCCTCACCAGCGTTCGCCATTCGTTTGGCGAGCAGCCGGTACAGCGAAGACGTTTGCCATGTGATCTCGACCTTGTGGCCGCGCAGCTTGGAGGCATCAGGAAAGGCTAGAAACTCCTCTCGGAAGAGGTCCTTCCGGAGGAATATCTTTGGGCGTATGCGCTCCCACCGGCGGCAGCGGTCAAGCCAGAGGGCCAGAAGCTCCCGAATCGGAGCGTTGAGCTGTTTGTAGTTGGGCAACAGTATGTCAAGCTCGTCGTAGGTAATGAACAACCAGCGATTCGCTCGCAGCAGCGCGACGTCAAGCTTGTCTAGTGCGTCGTTAACCTCCTCCAACCGGGACCTGCTCAGCGGGAGCCACTTAGACACCATAGAACTCTCACGCAGACAATCCCGTAACTGGGGCGACAAGGAGTTTGCCCACTCGATGCCGACTGTGTTCTGACCTAGCGCATTAAGCAGGCGGCCCACCACGAGTCCTAACCAGAAGGCACGCAGTCTCAACGGATCTTGAGCGTCGAGCTGTTCGCTTAACGCCTCTTGCGTTGGGAAGGCCCTGGACGCAGCGGGAGTCCGTCCGAAGCCGGATATCCAGAGGCCGTTCGCCGGGTCAAACGGCAGGGTCTGCTTCTGTCCCGCGGAGAGCGCTTCCAGGCCACGCGGGTAGGCCAGAGCCAAAAAGAGCTCTGTCTTGCCGACACCACGCCCGCCAAGGATCAGAAGTATGTCTGGATCGAGCGATCGACTATGATCCGGCAGCGGCAAAAAGTTCTTGAAGAAGGTCCCTTCGTCACGGCTCTCTTGCTCTGCTGCACCCAAGCCAGGAGCAAGGTTGGCCATCAACTCAAGCACCTCTCGCTTGTCAATCATGTTCATGAGCAGGTCATCTCCCCCTATCTTCTCGGAGTGTCCGCCCGAACATCAGGCAGAGACGCTCCGCCAGTTCCAGGTATGGACCCCCAGTAAGACGCTGCACCAAGGCTTTGACTTTTTCGGCGCCCTGGGATTCAACCGACAATGAAAGGTCACCTCGCAGTTCCGGATGCCACGGGATCAC